>Ga0207103_10037_pt1 | contig 37941 bp, 30 predicted proteins | sample Alteio_BWMinHeat_81_FD_153546 | JGI IMG/M metagenome (GOLD analysis project Ga0207103, IMG submission 153546) | Enriched cells from forest soil in Barre Woods Harvard Forest LTER site, Petersham, Massachusetts, United States -... | ecosystem: Environmental > Terrestrial > Soil > Temperate forest >...
TACTGGAAATAGCAATCCGCGTAAACCATTTTTTGTCGGCAGGCAAAACATACCAGGGGCATTGGTCAGTGGACGTTTCCTGTATGGCTTTTTCATAAGCTTTCATATAATCATCCCAAAACTCGCGCTCGTAAACATCCGACGCGGAGAATTTCCAGTTTTTGTCGAGATCGTCAATGCGTGCTAAAAAGCGTTCTTTTTGTTCGTCTTTGGATACGTTCAGGAAAAATTTGATAATAACGGTTCCATTATCCGTTAAATGTTGCTCAAAACAGCGGATGCTTTCATAACGATGTTCCCAAAACTTTTTGTCGACGTCTTTTACATTTTTTATCCCGGGCAGCTTCTCTTTCAGTAGTAATTCCGGGTGCACTTTGGTTATCAGCACATTTTCGTAATGCGAACGGTTGTGTACCCCTATCCTGCCAAACTCGGGTAGCGCTTTATAAGTTCGCCATAAAAAATCATGCTGTAGTTCCTCATGGCTGGGTTCTTTAAAGCTAAATACCGCGCATCCCTCCGGGTTAAGGCCGCTCATGGTATGCCCGATGGCGCTGTCTTTTCCGGCCGCATCCATCGCCTGGAAGATGATCAGTATGGCATAACGATTATCTGCATATAAAGCTTCCTGCAGGGCCGACACTTGTTTGATCACATCGGCCAGTATCTCCGCCGTATCATCCTTTTTGTAATCGCCTGAAAACGAGGTGTCATGATCTTTCAGCGAAAATTTTTTTCCATCGGTTATTTTAAATTTGCTAATTATGTCGTTCATATAAACAAAATTGATAGATTGAAGTTAGAGGTAAAATTAACCTTATAAAATTACGTTGTTAATAATTGTTGACCGGCCATCGTATAGCGCCATAAATTTTACATCTTTACCCGCATGTTTCGCCGTATAAAAAACCGTTTTCTCAGGTATTTTGTTATTTTTATTTATTTTGTTATCCTGTTTTTCTGTGCCATTGAGCTCAATTTTTTATGGCTTTTTGGTTACACCCCCGACATGCAAGCCATTAAAGAACCCTCTTTATCCCTGCCGTCCGAAGTTTATTATGCCGATGGCACGCTGATCGGCCGTTTTTACAGGGAAGACCGCTCGCCGGTTGAATTTAAGGATATATCGCCCAATATTATTAACGCGCTGGTGTCCACGGAAGACGCACGGTTTTATAACCATCACGGCATCGATCTTTATGGCACCTTTACCAGTATGCTGTCCACCGCCAAAGGCGATAAACGCGGAGGCAGCACCATAACGCAACAATTAGCGAAGAATTTGTTTGAAACCCGCAGCCGGAAATCACAGGGGCTCATCAAACATGTACCTCTTATCCGAACGATCGTATACAAATGCAAAGAATGGATAACGGCGCTGAAAATTGAGCATGTTTACAGCAAGCAGGAGATACTTACGCTTTATTTAAATACTGTTCCGTTTGGCAGCCATGCCTTTGGGATAAAAACGGCCTCGCTTAAGTTTTTTAATAAGCTACCCCAGGGATTAAACCCGGCTGAGTCGGCAACGCTTATCGGGATGCTGAAAGCTACTTCAACTTATAATCCGATCACCAACCCCGATCACGCGCTCGACAGGCGCAATACCGTTTTGGGCCAGATGCTGAAATATAATTATTTGAGCCAGGCAGATTATGATGAGAATACAAAACTACCCTTAAAACTCGATTTGAGTTATACCGGGAACGGCAGTAAGGACGATTCGTACCTGCGCGAAGCTGTTGAACGCTGGCTAAAAAAATGGTGCCGCGAGAACGACTACGACCTTTACACCGACGGACTGAAAATATACACCACCATTGACCCGCGCCTGCAGCATTATGCCGAAATAGCCGTTGCTGAAAAAATGAGAATGCTGCAAAACAGGTTCAATGATCTGTGGGGAAAGAAAAACCCCTGGCGGGATTTGAACGGCAACGAAATAGTGGATTTCGTTCAAAAAAATGAAGAGAAGCTGCCCATTTATGCCTTGCTGCAAAAAAAGTACAATAATAATACGGCGCTCATCGATCAGTATTTCGAAAAGCGGAAAAAGATGAAGGTATTTACGTGGCACGGCGAAAGGGATACTACGCTCTCGACCGTCGATTCCATTAAATACTATGCGAAGTTGTTGAATACAGGCATGATGACGATCGAACCATCAACCGGGAAAATAAAGGTATGGGTGGGTGGCATCAACTTTAAATATTTTAATTACGACCACGTAGCCCAGGCGAAGCGGCAGGCCGGCTCGACGTTTAAGCCATTTGCCTATTGCGCCGCACTTGATAACGGCTTTACACCCTGCGATAAATTTACCGACCAGTTTGTGTCCATCAAATACATGGATGGCGGAAAACAGGAAGTTTGGGAACCCAAAAATGCTACTTATGTCTTCACTGGCCGCGAAATGTCGTTACGCTGGGCAATGGGGGCCTCCATAAACTCTATCACCGCTCAATTAACCCAAAAAATTGGCTGGGACAAGGTGGTTGAATATGCGCACAAATGCGGTATCGAAAGTCCGCTAAAATCGGTACCATCCGTATGCCTTGGCACCAACGATGTGTCGGTATACGAAATGGCCCGCGCTTACAGCACCTTTTTAAATAAAGGGCAAAAGATTGACCCTGTATTAGTTACCAAAATAACCGACCAGGATGGCAATACTTTAGCCACCTTTGAACCGCACAAGGAGCAGGTGATCAATGAAGAAACGGCCTGGCTGATGTTATACATGTTCAGGGGCGGCATGGAAGAACCGGGCGGAACTTCACAAGCTCTATGGGAATACCCCGGCTTATGGAAAAAAGACAACCAGATAGGCGGAAAGACCGGGACATCGTCCGGCTTTGTGGACGGTTGGTATATGGGCATCACCAAAGACCTGATCACTGGCATTTGGGTGGGCGCCGATGACCGCAGCGTGCATTTTACAAATGCTGATACCGGGGAAGGCTCACATACTGCCCTGCCTATTTTTGGCGATTTTATGCAAAGGGTTTACGCTGATCCGAAATCAGGGTATACTTACGGGGCATTACCAAGGCCATGGGTAAAGATCACCAAGTCATACGATTGCCCGTCGCCACGCGACGAAACAGATTCATTGGCAGACAGCTTAAAAAATCCGATCGATACCCTGAATAAGCCTGTTGAAAAAACACCCGACAAAACGGATACGGCAACGCAACCACCTGTAAATTAAGTACGTACTGCTTTTAAATTCATAATTTGATCTTACGGCATATGAAGTGGATACTGTACTTTTTCTGTTCCTGCCTTTTAGTGACCCATGCAAGTGCGCAAAACCTGGATGGCAGCGCGGCCGATCGCAAATCACTTGACGAAGCTACTTTGGCCATCCGGCAGGCATTCGCCAATGGCGATGCGGAATTGGCGGCAAAGCTGCATCACGCCAATGTGGTAAAATATTTTGGAGGAAAGAATGTGGTGAGCGGCCGGGCAGCTTTACAAAAACAATTAACCGAATGGTTTAAAAGTTCAAAAATTGAGTTTGTTGAAAACACTGTAGAGAGCACGGTGTTTACAGGAGAAACGGCGATACAAACAGTCATTTTTGCTATAAGATCGACGCCCAAAAATGGTGGAAAGCCCACTATTGGTCGGGGCCGGTCGATGGTTATTTACATACGCGACAAAAGCAGCCCAACAGGATGGTTATCGTTACGGGAGATGACCCAGGCCGCGCCTGACAAAAAGTAGTACGAACATCAATAGCTAAAGGCAGCGTCCGGCGGCTCAATAAATATTAAATATTGCCGTTAAATTAGACAGCATTAAAACTAAACAATTAATTTTAGCCGCATTCTATCTTATTGCCGTATGAATAAACATCACCGCTGGCCTCTAAAGAAATATTGTTTCGTTTTTGCGTTGTTAGTCGGCTTTTTGACGATCAGCCTGCAATCAAAGGCGCAATATTTCGGGCAGAACAAGGTGCGCTACAAAAAACTGAAGTTTAAAGTATACAAAACCCCGCATTTCGAGATTTATTATTACCTGAAAAACGACAGCATGCTGAAACGTTTTGCCCAGGAAGCCGAAATTTGGTATACCTTGCACCAGCAGGTTTTCAGGGACACTTTCAGCAAGCCGAACCCCATCATCCTTTATGCCAACCATCCCGACTTTCAGCAAACAACAGCTATTGACGGCGAAATAGACGTAGGCACCGGCGGTGTGACCGAAGGCCTCAAAAATCGCGTGGTAATGCCGGTAATGGAAACAAACGAAATGACCCGGCACGTTATTGGCCACGAGTTGGTTCACGCTTTCCAGTATCACATCCTGCTGGGCAAGGACTCCACCAATTTTGATAACATCAACAATCTACCCGGCTGGATGATAGAAGGTATGGCGGAATACCTCTCGCTCGGGAAAAAGGATACTTATACCGCCATGTGGATGCGCGATGCCTATTTGAATCACGACATACCCACGATAAAGGACCTTACCGAAAGCAATAAATATTTCCCCTATCGGTACGGCGAAGCCTTCTGGTCATTCATCGGCTCAACGTATGGCGATACTGTGATCGTTCCCTTTTTTAAAAACACGGCAAGGTTTGGATTGGGGTATGCCATCAAACGCACTTTTGGTTATGATGATAAAACGCTTTCGGCCCTCTGGAAAAACTCGATCGAGCAAACTTATAAGCCATACTTAAAGGATACGGTGCAAACACCGGTTGGGCATAAGGTCATCGATGAAAAAAACTCCGGGAAACTGAATGTTGCGCCGGCGATCAGTCCGGATGGAAAATATTTGGCTTTTTTGTCGGAGAAGAATTTATTTACGGTCGACTTATTTCTCGCCGATGCCAAATCGGGGCAGATTGTCCGGAAGCTGACGAGTAAAATATCCAGCACCCATATCGATGAGTTTAACTTTATCGAGTCGGCAGGCGCATGGTCCCCGGATAGCAAACGCTTTGCCTTCAGCGTATTCAATCATGGACGCAACCGGATGGTGGTAGTCGACGTGGGTACCGGTACGGTTGTGGACGATGTCTCCATGGGCAAAGCGGAACAATTCAGCAACCTTTCCTGGTCGCCGGACGGGAAAAACATCGTCTTCCAGGGCCTCGCCGAAGGACAGGGCGATCTGTACCTATATAATTTTGATACACGGAAGGTTACGCAACTAACAAACGACAAATACTCAGATTATATGCCGGCTTTTTCAAGGGATGGCAAAAGGGTCATTTTTACCAGCGATCGTACTACTTACGATAGATCCTTAAGCCAGGCCATTACTTTTAACCTGGCCGAACTTGACCTGGCAACCGGAAAAGTTACAGATATCAAGCTATTCGACGGAGCGAATAACATGAACCCGCAGTACTCGTCGGACGGGACGCAAATATATTTTCTGTCTGATCGCGATGGTTTTCGCAATATGTACCGCTATACCCCTGCAACCGGGAAAATTGAACAAATGACCAACCTGTTTACGGGCATCAGCGGCATCACCTCCTATTCGCCGGCGTTGAGTATATCTGCCAATAACGATATTGTTTATTCGTACTACCGCGCACAAAAATATTCACTGTACAACGCTAAGGCGTCCGATTTTACCCCGGTGCCGGTTGACAGCCAGGCAATTGATTTCAGCGCCGGCACCTTGCCGCCCTTGCGTTCTGTCGGCGTTGATCTGATCAATTCGAATCTGAATAATTTCCTGGCCTATCCTAAAATCCCGGTCGATTCCATACACACTGTCCCCTACAAACCGCAATTTAAACTGGATTACCTGGCAAGCAGCGGCGTGGGCGCACAGGTAAGCCAGTATGGCACAGGTTTGGTCAGTGGTATCCAGGGCGTTTTCAGCGACATTTTGGGCCGGAACCAGCTTTATGCCGCCGTAGCCGTGAACGGCGAGATTTACGATGTCGGCGGCGAGTTTGCCTATATCAACCAGGCCGGTCGTTGGAATATTGGCGCGAGTATTTCGCACATTCCGCTTCAAACTGCTAACTATAGCGTAGTTACCGGAACATACCCCATCAACAGCACGACGACAATTCCTGATGTAGAAGCAAGGTTCGACCTGATCCGAATTTTCCAGGACCAGTTGTCTTTGTTCACGTCCTACCCTATAACAAAAAAAACGCGCGTAGAATTTGGTACAGGCGGGGCAACTTATTATTACAGGGTTGACAGGTATACAACTTTCTACGACACGCTGGGCAACGAGCTGAATTATAAGCATACCACCGTATCAAATGCAGCTTATAATAGCGAAACAACCAATAACGGGTTTAATGTTACTCCTTTTACCATTTTTAATGTAAATACGGCTTTGGTTGGTGATAATTCTTTTTTTGGCGTGGCATCGCCGTTGAACGGTTATCGCTATCGCCTGGCGGCTGAGTATGATTTTGGCACTTATCATTTTTTTGTGCCTACTATTGACCTGCGTGAATATTTGCGGGTAGAGCCGGTCACCTTTGCGGCCCGTTTATATGGTTACGGACGATTTGGAAATACAGGCACGCTGTACCCTTTATATGTCGGTTATCCGTTTTTGATACGGGGGTATGAAGCGCAAACTTTTTATGGGAATGGGAATGCCATTTCGAAGAATGGCTTCAACATTGATCAGTTATCCGGCAACAGGCTAGCGGTGGCGAATTTCGAGATACGATTACCCTTAACCGGCCCGGAGCGGCTTTCACAATTCAAATCGAGATTTTTGTTTACGGAATTTAATGTTTTCTTCGATGCCGGTTTAGCGTGGAACGCCGGCGACCAGATAAAATTTGCTATGGGCCCCGATCAGGTATTGGGCGCTGATGGTAAACCGCAAAACCCGCCCGTTTATAATGCAAACCAGCGCGTGCCGGCTTTAAGCACAGGTATTTCAGTGCGGGTGAACGTTTTTGGGGCGTTTGTGCTCGAGCCTTACCTGGCATATCCGTTTAACCGTACGGATATTAGCAGGCCAGTGTTCGGCTTAGGGTTTACGCCGGGATGGTAAATGTTTGTTGTTATAATAGGACTGCTCAATAAAATCTTGCAAAAATCTGACGCCAAATAAACTATTGGCTGACGTATTTGTCATACCGCGTAAAATCTTTTTATTTAGTTTTGCCGCATGAAAAAATGGGTAGTGCTTTTTTTGTCGTTGTTAAATGGAGGTGTGCTGCTGGCTCAAAGTAATACTGCCGCCAATCCAGTAATTGATTCTGTAAGGGCAAAGTGGGGCAAGGTAAGAATTGTTGACGGCGCCGAAATGACATCTGCAAATGATATTATCGAGAATATCGCCCAGTCGAAGGAATATACCACACTTGCTTCAGTTATCGAGGACGCCGGATTGACCGAGACCTTTAAAAGCAAGGGGCCGATCACCGTCTTCGCCCCTACCAACCAGGCTTTTGATAAGTTACCCGCCGGCGCCCTGGATTCTCTTTTAAAACCCAATCATAAATTAGACCTGAGTTACCTGCTAACCTATCATGCCATTGCCGGCAGACTGACGGCCCGGGACATCGCCCATAAAATAAACACAAATAACGGTGAAGCTGTATTTACAACCATTGCCGGCAGCAAGCTGACAGCCAAAATTGATGGGAACCGCAACATTGTGCTGATTGACGAAAATGGCAATGAGAGCATAATCAGCAAGTTTGACATACCGCAAAGCAACGGGATATTGCACATAGTGACAGCGGTATTGGTTCCCAAGCCAAAAGCCATATAATTAAACTTTGGGATGACAATCCTGCAAAGTACCGTTTTCGTATTTATTTTTGTAAGGGAAATGGATCACTTACGACAAATCACAAAAACTTAAAATAATGAAGAAATTAACTTTAGCGGTGATACTTTTAAGTATGATAACCGCATTCGGGTGCCAGCAAAGCATAGGCCAGCAGCTAAAACAGAAGGATCCGAAAAGAAAAATGAGCAAAACACCGGCTGAATGGAAAAAGATATTGACCCCGAATCAATATTATATCATGGTAGAAAGCGGCACCGAACCGCCGTTTCATAACGCTTATCATGATAATCACGAAAAAGGTGTTTATAAAAGCGCCGCAACCGGCGAGGTGCTCTTTACCTCGGATGACAAGTTCGACAGCGGCACAGGCTGGCCCAGCTTTGTAAAACCGGTGGACCCAAACAAAATTGAAATTGTATCAGATAACAGCCTGGGGATGTCGCGCGACGAGGTTATCGAAAAAAGCACTGGCCTCCACCTGGGCCACGTGTTTGACGACGGCCCTGCCGATCGCGGCGGAAAAAGATATTGCATGAACTCCGGCGCTTTAGTATTTGTTAAAAAGTAACCATTTTTCGTGAAGAACTTACCGACGGGCGGAGCTGGGGACGAACCCTCAGCCCGCTTTCGTATTTTAGCCCGGCGGTAAGGTCAACCCAATCGGGGTTTACCGGCCTGATCATTTTTTCTTTCTGCGGACGGGTAAAAGTGCTCACGGTTTTAAATCTTTCCATGGCCAGCTCCTCGTTACTGATCTCTTCAAAATAAACCAGGCGGTTAAGCTGGTTGGCATTATCGAAGAATAAAGTAGGCATCTGGCGGTAAAAATCCAGCGTTTTCAACAGGTCCGAACATAGGCCAACATGCAGGTTATTGCGGTTTCTATCGGTAATAATGTAGATAAAGCGTTTCATGTCAATAAATAAATTTTGGTGGTTTAAAAATAATTACTAATTTTATGAGCATAAAGTTACTAATATTTTTAGCAATTCCAAATTTTATGTCAAAAATTCCTGCAAATATTAAATTCCTTCGCAAAAAGAAAGGCCTTACCCAGCAGCAGTTCGCTGATGCGGTAGGCATAAAAAGGTCGCTGGTAGGCGCCTACGAAGAAGAAAGGGCCGATCCTAAGTACGATCTGCTAAAAAAAATAGCATTATTTTTTGATGTCTCGATCGATGATTTTATTAATGAGACGATCAATGAAAAATGGGCGCCAAAACCAAAAGGCAACCCGGCAAACCTCCGTGTTTTAAGTATCTCCGTGGATAAGGAAGATAACGAGAACATCGAGATGGTGCCTTTAAAAGCGAGCGCGGGCTATTTAAACGGTTATGCTGACCCGGAATATGTGGCCCAGTTGCCAAAGTTCTATCTGCCCATGTTTAAACAGGGCACCTATCGCGCCTTTGAAATAAAAGGCGATTCCATGTTGCCCATGGTATCGGGCACTATTATTATAGGCGAGTACGTGGAGAACTGGGCCGACGTAAAACCAGCTGACACTTACGTGGTCATTTCAAAAAGTGACGGTATCGTTTACAAACGGATAGGCAATAAATTTAAGGAAACCAAAAAGTTAAAGCTGATCTCGGACAACCCTGTTTACGAACCTTACGAAATAAACGGCGAAGATGTACTGGAGATATGGAAAGCCAAAGGCTACATTTCAACCCATTTCCCCGAGCCGACACCCGAACCAACCCTGGAAAGCCTAACCAGCATGATGGCCCAGATGCAGCGGTCGATATCGGGTTTGAGTAAAAATTAATTCAGTCCATAGTCGATGGACCATATACCATGGCAGAAAAAACTACGAACTATGGATTATCGACAATTTAGTCCACAATCGATTAGCTACAGCAAAAACTATGGACTATGGGCTATGGTCCATGGACTAAAGAAAGCAACAATTAAGTTACTATGCTGGTATTAAACCTTTATCCATCTATCTTTATCAAAAACATTAAAAACTGTAATGCTATGAGAAAGATTTTGTTGACCTGCTGCCTCCTGTTGGGGATAGCAACTTTAAGCCGCGCCCAGGGTGGCGGTGGCGGAATGAGAATGAGCCCGGAGGACAGGGCAAAGACTTTGCAAACGCAGCTTAAGCTTACTGACGATCAAACAGCTAAAATAGTTGTTATTTATAAGGCCCAGGCTGTAAAAAGAGACAGCATCCGTACCGCCGCGAACGGCGACAGGGATGCGATGAGGGCGGCAATGATGCCCTTAATGCAGTCGACCAATGCGCAAATCAAAGCGCTTTTAACTCCCGACCAGGCAACAGCTTATGATAAATATTTGGCTGATCAACACGCCAGGATGCAGCAGGGCGGCGGTGGTGGCGGCGGTGGAAATTAAGCCGCATTGGCACTAAATAAAATTTATTAAAAGCGTCCCGTTATGCCGGGGCGCTTTTTTATTTTAGCAGAAATTATCAGCATTGAAGCCCGCGGAGAGATTTATCAAAGAAAAACTGGACGAGCGTAAAAGCGCGGGCAATTTCCGGGCTTTAAAACAACAGACCAACCTGGTTGATTTTTGCTCGAATGATTACCTCGGTTTTGCCCGGTCAGCTGTTTTAAAAGAAAAAATTGACCAGGAAACAAAACGAAGCGGTATTATTTCCAATGGATCGACGGGCTCAAGATTATTAACCGGCAACTCAGATTTCGCCGAAGAACTGGAACGACACCTCGCTTCGCTTTACCAATGTGAAGCGGGCTTGATCTTCAACTCCGGTTATGATGCAAATATCGGTCTGTTCAGCGCCCTCCCCCGGCGCGGTGACACCATCATAACGGATGAATTGATACATGCCTCCATTATCGATGGGGCGAGGCTAAGTTATGCCAACAGGTATATTTTTACGCACAACGACCCGGGCAGCCTGGAAGAAAAACTGAAACATGCAAAAGGCAATTGTTATGTCGCGATTGAGAGCGTTTATTCGATGGATGGCGACTCCCCTGCCATCGCCGACATCCTCGATCTGACGGAAAAGCACGGCGCCAATCTTATTGTTGACGAAGCGCACGCCGTGGGTTTATATGGATCGGGCCTGGTTGATGAAGCTATCGAAGACAGAATTTTTGCGCGGGTGGTCACTTTTGGGAAAGCGTTGGGCTGCCATGGGGCAGTCGTTTTAGGCAGCGGGCTGTTAAAAGATTATCTGGTAAATTTTGCCCGGCCTTTTATTTACACCACGGCCCCCTCTTTTCACCAGCTGGCATCTATAAAAATGGCTTTTGAGCTGTTAGCGGAATCGTCCGGTAAAGTCGAATCGCTGAAAGATAATATCACGCTTTTCAGGCAAAATATTAAGCTTGCTGATGAATATCCATTGACCGATAGCAGTAGCGCCATCCAATGTATTTTACTAAAAAGCAATGAAAAGGCAAAAAGTCTGGCAGCGAAACTGCAAACTGCAGGGTTAGACGTGCGGCCAATATTGAGCCCGACGGTACCTGCCGGAACTGAAAGGATAAGAATATGCCTTCATGCATTTAATACGCCGGGCGAAATATTTTTGCTGACCAATACCATAAACAACTTTATTAATGCGTCATAAACCCATATTCGTTGCCGGCATAGGAACCGGAATTGGAAAAACCATCGTATCAGCCATACTGGTTGAAAAATTAAGGGCTGATTATTGGAAACCCATCCAGTCCGGCGAATTGGACAATAGTGACACCAATAGGGTTAAAGGCCTGGTATCAAATAACATTTCCTTCTTTCATAAGGAAGCTTATCGCCTGTCGCAGCCGTTCTCTCCGCATAAATCAGCTGCTATCGATGGTATAATGATCGATCCTGAAAAAATCATTCTTCCTGCCACCAAAAATCAGTTGATCATCGAAGGCGCAGGCGGGTTAATGGTGCCGTTAAATAATAATTTTTTGATGATTGACCTGATCAAACAGCTCGGAGCGGAAGTGATACTGGTTTCGCAGAATTATTTGGGTAGTATCAACCATACTATCTTATCCGTCTACGCTCTAAAAAAAGAAGATATCTTCATAAAAGGCATCATTTTTAACGGCGTAAAAGACATTTATTCAAAGGATTTTATATTGCAGTATTCGGGGCTGGAATCGCTCGGGCATATCCCCCAATATTCATCAATCGATAAAAACGCAATTATAGAAGCCGGAAACTTCGTTAACTTATAGTTCATAGTTGATGGTTCATGGTAGCGGCAAATTTCGTTCATAGCCTCCATACTATAAACTATTAACCATGAACCAACCGACTTGCCAAATAAAAGAATTTGCCTCAACTTAGCGGCTCACAAATACAGCATGAAAAACATTACGGTAATCGGCTCCGGCACCATGGGCAACGGCATTGCGCATACTTTCGCGCAATTCGGCTTCGATGTGACACTGGTTGATATCAATAAAGATGCACTTGATCGTGCGATAAATACCATCAATAACAACCTGGATAGGCAGCAAAAAAAAGGCGCAATCGACGAAGAAACCAAAACAGCTACGTTAAATCGCATAAAAATCACCGCCGATTTGCAGGCAGCTGCCTCAAATTCCGGCCTGGTGATAGAGGCTGCTACGGAAAACAAAGAGATCAAACTGAACCTGTTTAAACAATTAAGCAGCTTTTGCGGGGACGAAACGATCCTGGCCTCAAATACTTCATCCATCTCAATCACGCAGATCGCTTCTGTAACCAAAAACCCCGGGAATGTGATCGGCATGCACTTCATGAATCCGGTGCCTTTAATGAAGTTGGTTGAAGTGATCCGGGGTTATGCCACGACAGATGGGGTTACCAAAAAGATCATGGAGTTATCCGCACAGCTAAACAAATCACCGGTTGAAGTGAGCGACTACCCTGGCTTTGTGGCCAATCGTATTTTAATGCCGATGATAAACGAGGCCATTTACGCTTTATATGAAGGGGTTGCCGGCGTTGCAGAGATTGACATCGTAATGAAGTTAGGCATGGCCCACCCAATGGGTCCGCTTCAGCTTGCCGATTTTATTGGTTTGGATGTTTGCCAGTCTATCCTGAATGTTTTATACAGCGGTTTTGGCAATCAAAAATATGCGCCCTGTCCCCTGTTGGTCAATATGGTGACTGCGGGGCATTTGGGCGTGAAATCGGGAAGCGGGTTTTATAGTTATATGCCGGGCAGCAAAGACCTTGTAGTTTCGGCTAAATTTCGTAAAAATTGAGGGTTTAACGGATTTAATATACCAGATCCACCTTTATGCCCGTCTAAATGCATGACAGGAAATTGACAAAATCAAACCTTTTTTTTGCTGAATTGTTTATAGTGTAAATCGTTAAAAAAATTATACACCAATGAAAACAATTTCAAAATTTGGATTAATGATCGCTCTGGGAGGCACGCTTTTTATATCGGCATGCACAGGGAGCTATTATGTAACAGCACAGCCGGTTGAGCCGGTATACGAAAGACCGGTAGTGCCCTATGCCGGTGCTGTTTGGATCGATGGCGAATGGACCTGGAGCGGCGGCAGTTACGTTTATGTACGCGGTCACTGGGACAGGCCACGAAATGGCCGTGTTTGGGTTCGTGGTAATTGGGAGCGAGGCCAGCGCGGCTGGCGCTGGCACAGGGGCCATTGGGGATAATAATATGAGGAGCAGTGTATAGTGGCAGTAGCAGTCGCGATCAAATCAACTGCTACTGCCACTTTTCACTGCCACTTTTTCTACATCCGCTCCGGCACCTCTATCCCAAGCAATTTCATTCCTTTATTGATCACCTTTCCCGTTGCTTCCGAAAGCTGCAGCCTGAATTGTTTCGATGGCTCGTCTTCGGCGCTGAGTATGGTTATTTCGTGGTAAAACTTATTATAAGTTTTAGCAAGCTCATAAACAAAATTGGCAATTAAGGCCGGGCTGTACGATTCGGCGCTTTGTTTAATGATTTCCGGGAACTGGATGAGCAATACGATCAGGTCGCGTTCTTCTTTGACTAATTGCCGGTATAATTTGGCCTCGTCACGCTTCAATCCGTCTGCTTTCCTCAAAACCGACCGTATCCGCGCGTGGGTATATTGAATGAACGGCCCGGTGTGTCCGTCGAAATCTACTGATTCGTTTGGATCGAATAAAAGACGCTTTTTCGGATCAACTTTTAACAGGAAATATTTCAGCGCCCCCATACCAATGGTATGAAAAAGCTGCAGTTTTTCATCTTCTCCAAAATTGTCCAGTTTACCCCTTGTCTCAGTTTGGGTTTTGGCCGTTTCCGTCATCTCGTCCATCAGGTCGTCGGCGTCTACAACCGTCCCCTCACGCGATTTCATTTTGCCCGACGGCAGGTCGACCATACCATACGAAAGATGGTATAAGCCATCAGCCCAGGGCTTGCCCAGCCGTTTTAGGATGGTAAACAGCACTTTAAAATGATAATCCTGCTCGTTACCCACCACATAGATCGACTTATCCATATGGAAGTCGTTGTATTTAAGCTGAGCGGTCCCGATATCCTGCGTCATATAAACCGAAGTTCCGTCCGAACGAAGCACCAGTTTCTGATCAAGGCCCTCTTCAGTCATATCGATCCAAACAGAATTGTCTTCTTTCTTAAAAAACACCCCCTTTTCAAGCCCTTCATCAATAATATCCTTGCCTAATAGGTAAGTGTCCGACTCATAATAAAATTTATCAAAGCTAACCCCCAGTTGTTTATAGGTTTCTGCAAAACCGGTGTATACCCAATTGTTCATCTTTTTCCAAAGGCTGATCACCTCCTTGTCACCGGCTTCCCATTTTTGCAGCATTTCCTGGGCCTCTTTAATCAAAGGCGCGTTCTTTTTGGCATCCTCCTCGGTTTGGCCGGCGGCTTTCAGCTCCCCAATCTGAACTTTATACTCGCGGTCAAATATCACGTAATACTTTCCTACCAAATGATCGCCCTTCATTCCCGTTGATTCCGGCGTTTCACCATCGCCCCATTTTTGCCAGGCCAGCATGGATTTGCAAATATGGATCCCCCTGTCGTTAACCAGGTTGGCTTTTATCACTTCATATCCGGCCGCCCCCAAAATTTCGGCGACCGAAAACCCAACCAGGTTGTTCCGAACGTGCCCCAGGTGCAGTGGTTTATTGGTATTTGGTGACGAATATTCAACCATTACCTTTTTACCATTCAGCTTAAATGATGCAAAACCGGGTGCTAAAACTTCGTTATGCAATTGATTCAGCCAATAGCCGTCGTTCAGCGTGATATTTAAAAACCCTTTGATCACGTTATAACCCGATACATCGCTTAATTCATTCTTTAAGTAAGCGCCGATCTCATTCCCGGTTTGTTCAGGAGATTTTTTTGAAAACCTTGTAAAAGGGAAAGCAACTATAGTAACCTGTCCTTCAAATTCTTTCCTGGTTTCCTGCAGGGTGACATCGGCAAAGGCGATGTCGGTATTGTACAAATGTTTGATTGCTTTTTGAGCAGCGGCAACAATAAAATCCATCGGCGGCAAAGATAGTGAAGAAGTCCGAAAGTCGGGAAGTCCGTGAGTCCGAAAGTGGCCTTGTCGTTGTACTGCCCAACATTTACCCAAGACAGTGTCTTTCGGACTCCCAGACTTTCGGACTTCCGGACTAAAAACGCTATTTTTGCAGTTCGATACAAACCCTTTATGCCATTAAGCAATAGTGAATTTAAGTTAGATGTAACGTCTGAAATTGGCAGTTTACGTGCCCTGCTCATCCACAGCCCCGACAACGGCCTGGGCAAAGTTGTGCCCTCAAAGGCGCAGGACTGGCTTTTTGAAGACATCGTGCACCTGGAAACGATGCGCAAAAACGAGTACGATTACTATGTAAAGCTGCTGATGTATTTCCTTGACCCTGAAAAGATAAAAGGCAAATTAAAGGAGGTTGATGACGAAAAAAACAAACGCGCCTTTTTTAAACCCGACGATAAGGATTTTCACGCGTCGAATAAGGTAATTGAAATTCAAACCTTGCTGGCCGATATCTTGATTGAAGATGACATCCGCAAAAAGTTGATCGCCGCGGTTTGCGCGATAGAAAGCGTGAACTACCGGGTGCAACTGAAATTGATTGAAACGGAACCGGTGGAGTTGGCCAAGATCATTATTTCAGGCTCTATGAACCACGACGAGATGATCTTCGCCCCTATCCCGAACCTGATCTTTTCAAGAGATATTGGCGTGGCCATCAATAACTTTATGTTGCTTAACAAGCCCGCAAAAAAAGCACGCGCAAGGGAAACGCTGCTGGCGCGGTATATCTTTTTCAATCATCCGCTTTTTGCTGCCTATCGGAACAATATTCTCGAAATACCCGAAACGGTTGGCCATTTTCTCCGTCCCGGCGAAGAAAATGAGCAGAAGACAACCCTTGAGGGTGGCGATGTGATGATGGTTAGCCCCCAGCACCTGATCATTGGCTGCAGTGAGCGTACCTCCATGAGCGGCGCAAATGAAGCCGTAAAGCTGTTGTTTGAGCACGATGTAGTGAAAAAGATAACCATCGTAAAAATTCCGCACAAACGCGATTACATGCATATCGACACCATTTTTACGCAGGTAAAGCGCAACATGTGGGTATTATTACATTCGTTGGCGATAACGGAGAGCCATGCAGACCGCCACGAGCCCAATGCCTGGTTTGCCGACAAAAAGGGCAAGGACAAAGTAGAAATTGTGCAGTTTGAGAAAGGAAAAAAGCCAACAACTTATGATTGTATAGAGGACTTGTTAAGCGACATCAGCGAAAAAGATCTGGAGAGCAACAAGAAAACGAAATTTATTTACTCTGGTAATGACGTTTTCCCTTTTGATTCCCGGGAACAGTGGACCGACTCGTGCAACCTGCTGGCCCTTAAAGAAGGCGTGGTTTTAGGGTACGACCGGAACGATAAAACGGTTGAAGCATTTAAGGAGCAAGGCTTTGAAGTGATAAAAGTGAAAGACCTGTTAAAAAAATTTGAAAATGACGAGCTCGACCCCCAAACGATAAAAAACACGCTCATCCTGATGCCGTCTTCAGAACTTTCACGTGCGCGGGGTGGTTTTCATTGTATGAGCATGCCGCTTTTGAGGGATAAGATTGTCTGAACCATGATTTGTAGGATTAAAGGATTTGAGGATTTCAAATTTTCAAAATCAAGGCCATCCATTAATCCTGCAAATCAAGGTTCAGACAAAATGAAACATGAACTATGAACCAAAAACAATCCACCTCCCACATCCTCATGATCCGCCCGGTAAATTTTGGGTTTAACGAGCAAACGGCTGAAAGCAACGCTTTTCAAAATAAAGCCGCGCAAGAAAATGGCGTTAACGAAATGGCGCAACGCGAGTTCGACAGAATGGTGAATACGCTTCGCGAAAACGGTGTGGATGTTACCGTTGTTGACGATACCCCGGAGCCGCATACGCCTGATTCTATATTTCCGAACAACTGGGTCTCATTTCATACCGACGGGGGTGTGTTTTTATATCCTATGCAAGCGGAGAACCGTCGACTGGAGCGCAGGGAAGACATCATAATGGACCTGGAAGATAATTTTACGGTTAAGCACGTGATCGATCTGAGCCGTTTTGAGGAAGAAGGTAAATTCCTGGAAGGAACCGGCAGCATGGTACTCGACAGGGAAAACAAGATCGCTTATGCCTGTATCTCGCCGAGGACGGACCGTGAAGTGCTGGGTCTTTTCTGTGAGCAGGCGGGCTACAGGTCTGTAACCTTTGATGCCGTTGACGAAAAAGGCCAGGCCATTTACCATACCAATGTATTGATGTGCGTGGGCTGCGATTTCGCTGTTATATGCTTGGATAGCATCCCCAACCCGCACGACAGACTGGTTGTGAGCGACTCGCTTTTATCAGCCCAAAAAGAAATTGTCGATATTTCATTTAACCAAATGAACAGTTTTGCCGGTAATATGCTCGAGGTGAAAAATAAAGCTGGCGAAACGCTGATCGTGATGTCTAAAAATGCGCATGATGCACTATTGGAAGAACAAAAAAGCGTCCTTAAAAAGTACGGCAAATTGATCTATGCAGACATTAATACTATCGAAACGATTGGCGGCGGTAGCGCACGATGTATGATGGCCGAGGTGCATTTACCGGTTGCAATTTGACCGTGGTCGATAGACCATAGTGCATAGCCGGAATTACTCACTAAGCACAATTTTCTATGGTCCATGGTCTATGGACTATGGTCAAAACAAATTACACTTCGACTATAAAATTTAACCTAAACATATAGTGCACATTTCAGTTTAAAAATTACATTTGCGCAAAATTTTTTAACTAATGCAGAGCTACGAAGAGTTTCTTGACCTGAGCGTCGGTTTTCCGCAGGAAGGTTTCGAGATCATTGAGGACGAACTATACTTTCACGACCTCAATTTAATGGAAATGATTGAGACCTACGGCACACCGCTGCGGTTTACCTATGTCCCCATGATCTCCAAAAAAATACAGCAGGCAAAATTGTTGTTTCAGCAGGCAATTGTGAAAAACAATTACCGCGGCAGCTATAAATATTGCTATTGCACCAAAAGCTCGCATTTTAAGCATGTGGTAGAAGAAGCGCTGAAAAATGAGATCCACCTGGAAACCTCGTCGGCCTTTGATATGCCCATGATCGATATCCTCGAGAAAAAAGGGGCGGTTAGCAAGGATGTTACGGTAATTTGCAACGGATTTAAAACCTTCCAGTACAAAACCTATATCATCGATATGCTGCATGATGGCTTTACAAACATCATCCCGGTATTGGATAACAAGGAAGAATTTAACTTGTATGATGACGAGGTAGAGTTAGGTACGCCCTGCAACCTCGGTATACGCATCGCTTCTGAAGAGCAACCAAACTCGCAGTTCTATACCTCGCGCTTAGGAATCCGGATGGAGGATATTATCGACTTCTATTATAACAAAATTGAAGGTAATCCTAACTTCAAGGTAAAGCTGCTGCACTTCTTTATTAACTCGGGTATTTCAGATACGCCTTATTACTGGAACGAACTGGAAAAATATGTTACGCTGTACTGCAAGTTTAAAAAAATAAATCCCGACCTGGATACGCTGGATATTGGCGGCGGCATGCCTTTTAAAGACTCGCTGGTGTTTGATTTTGATTATGAATACATGATCAACGAGATCGTCAGCCGGATAAAAGAGATCTGTGCCGACAATGACACTGAGGAACCCGATATCATCACCGAATTCGGCAAATACACCGTAGCCGAAGCTTCAGGTATTTTATATAAAGTTTTGGGCCGGAAACAGCAAAACGACCGTGAAAAATGGCTGATGCTGGACGGCTCGTTCATTACCAACCTGCCCGATGTTTGGGCGCTTAACCAAAAATACATCCTGTTGCCCATAAACAATTGGGACAGCGAATACGAGCGCGTCAACCTCGGCGGCATTACCTGCGACGGCCAGGACTATTACAACCAGGAAGCGCACATGAACAGTGTGTTTATGCCAAAAACCCGCAAGGTACAATACGTAGGCTTTTTTAACACCGGCGCCTACCAGGAAGTATTAAGCGGCTACGGCGGCATTCACCATTGCCTGCTCCCCTCGCCCAAACATGTTATTATCCGCCGCAACCGGGATGAAACCTTTAACTTTGAGGTATTTGGCGAGGAACAGAACAGCAAGCAGGTAATGAAGCTGCTCGGGTATACTACGTAAGTCCGAAAGACGAAATTATAGATTAAGACTTATTTTAAGCATCAAATTTTTCTAACAACTTCAGCAACGTTTCAAAATCTTTGGGGTACGGCGCATGAACGGTTAGCGGCTGGCCATTCAACAATTTAAAGCTTACTTCATATGCATGCAGCGCAAAACGTTTCATGATTGGCTGCTCCTCCTGGTCTTTACCCAAATGATATTTTCGCTTAATTTTTGAAAGAAAAACAGGCTGCCCTTTATACATTTCGTCGCCGGCAATGGAAGCTTTTTGGGTGGCTAAATGTATACGGATCTGGTGCATGCGGCCGGTAACCGGGCGGCATTCCACCAGCGTATAATGTTTAAAATATTTAAGTGAATTAAACCAGGTTTCCGCACGTTTTCCTTCCTGCCGGCTGATAGTTACGTTGCCGCGGCCCACGTTCAGGATGGGCAGATCAACCAAAAGCTCTTCAAAAACATGGGTGCCGTCGATAATGGCATGGTAGACTTTTTTTACCTGCCGTTTTTCAAACTGTATGGATACAAATCGGTAAGCTTCGGGGTTTTTGGCGATAATAAGGGCGCCGGAGGTTTCTTTATCCAGGCGGTGACAAATCTGGGCATCGGGTGTATAAGCTTTTGCCAGTCGCAGCATATTCACCTCTGCTCCTTCGCGTTCGTCAAGGCTGCTTATAAATGGCGGCTTGTTCACCACGATTATATCATCATCCTCAAAAAGGATCATGTCGGCTAATTTCGGGTACTTCATCTTAAATTATAGCCGGCAAAAGTAACTAAGATTTATCGGATTAAAGGATTTGTAAGATTCATTTTGAAGTTAACCGCAAGGGTATTCGATGGCCCGCAATCAGTATTTTTGTCATCCTGAGCAAAGCGAAGGAGGTTCTGCATCGCGCATCCCAACTTTGCAGGCGTCAATGGCGCTTCAAGATCCTTCGCTTTGCTCAGGATGACAAATTGTTTCGTATTACAATTTGCCCGATCTGTCGGGCACCGTATTCGATATAAAATTAAATATCTGCGACTGGTCGCCGATCATGATCTTAAACTCGCCAGGCTCTGTAACGGTTTTGCTCAAATCGTTTACAAAAGTCAGGTCGCGACTTGCGATCTTAAAGCTTACCGTCTTAGATTCGCCGGGTTTTAAGTCGATCTTCTGGTAGGCCCGCAAACGCTTAAAATCAGGTGCTATGCTGGCATACTCCTGCCGGGTGTACAACAACACCGATTCCAAGCCTTCGCGTTGTCCGGTGTTTTTAACATCAACGGTAACCGTCAGCGTTTCACCATCTTTCAAATTTGGCTGGCTCAGATGCAGGTTGCTGTAGCTAAATGTGGTATAGCTTAAGCCAAATCCAAACTCATACAGCGCGTTATAGCCATGGCTATCATCGGAGTTGCCGTTTTCCAGGTTTTTACGATAATAGTTTACCAGTGCATCAGCCGCGCGTGGGTAGGTATAAGGCAGCTTGCCTGAAGGGTTTGCATCCCCAAATAAGATGTTCGCCAGTGCATCGCCCCCTTCATTGCCGGCCAGGTACATCATCACTGTTGCTGCCGAATGGCTTTCCGCCTCGGTCACCACTCTTGGGCGGCCTTCTGCTAATACTAAAATGATCGGCTTGCCGGTTTTGGCCAGCTCGAGCATAAGTTCAGTTTGGGCCCACGGCAAATTCAGGTCGTCAATATTACCGACGTTTTCGGTATAGGATAATTCACCCAGGCAAAGCACGATAGCATCGGTATTTTTAGCGGCCTTTACAGCAGCTTCCACGTTTTTCAGACTGTCGAATGAGGCGCCGGGCTCATAAGTCACGTTGTCCTTCCCTATTTTTTGCTGAATTGCTTTCAAAATATTGTTTTTGCCAACGGCAAAATTATCTGCCTGTTCACCCTGCCAGGTATAACTCCAGCCGCCATCAAGCGAGCGCATGGTATTGGCTGTGGGGCCGGTCACCAATACTTTCATCTCCTTCTTAAACGGAAGGATATTGTTGGTGTTTTTTAACAAGGTTATCGCTTCGGTGGCGGCCTGAAGGCTAACCTTTCGGAATTCGTCCGAACCAAACTTTGGATAATCATCCGGGTTACCGACGGGGCGCTCAAACAGGCCAAGCTCATATTTTACTTTTAATATGCGGTGAACGGCCTCATTGATACGCCACATAGGTACTTTGCCTTCTTTGGCCAGCTCAATTAAATAATTGTAAAAGCTGTATTCGTAAGGCACCATACTCATATCCACGCCGGCGTTCACAGCAATCATCACAGCATCTTTTTGGGTGGCAGCAACGTGGTGCCGGTCATGCAGGTACTCAATGTCCCTCCAGTCGCTTACAGCAATGCCGTCGAAATGCAGCTCGCCGCGCAAAACGTCAGTCAGCATGTAATGACTGGCATGCAAGGGTACGCCGTTAATCTCGCCCGAGTTGATCATCAGGGTTTTCGCCCCCTCTTTCACCGCCTCGGCAAATTGCGGCAAAAAGTATTCGCGCATGTAACGGTCGGGTATCCAGGCCGGGGTACGGTCCTTGCCGTCCAGCGGATCGCCATAGCCTAAATAATGTTTCATACAGGCTGCAACATGGTATTTATCGCCTACATCGCTGCCCTGGTAGCCGTGGATAATGGACGCCCCCATGGTTTTGCCAAGGTAGGGGTCTTCTCCAAAAGTTTCGTAAATACGCGGCCATAGCGGGTTTTTGCCCAAGTCAAGCACGGGCGAATAATTCCAGGGGATATAACTGGCACGTGTTTCGTAGGCAGTAATGGTGCCGGCCTCATAGGCAATGGTGCGGTTAAAAGTTGCTGCCATGGCAATTTCCTGTGGGAACAAAGTACTGCCCTGGGTGTAGGTTACACCGTGGATAGCATCGATGCCATAAATAACCGGTATTTTTAGCCTGTCTTGCGCCGCCTCAGCCTGTATGGCCGAGATCACTTCGTACCAGTGCTTACGTTCATAAGCATGTCCGCTCACATTTAGTATCGAGCCGACGTGGTATTTCAATATGGCTTCCTTGATTTTTTCCGGATCGATCTCGTGAACGCCATTTTTTGTGGTCGACACTACATCTGATGTAACTTCGGTCATCTGCCCCACTTTTTCTTCGAGGGTCATTTGAGCGATCAGTGCATCAACTTTTTTATCGATATCAGTTACCTGTTTTTTTTGCTGTGCCGTCAGGTAAAACGCGGCGAGCATCGTTGTGCTAAATAAAAACAGAGTTTTCCTCATGATCTGCTGGTTTGGTTGGTCTATTTATCGCTGATTGATTTTTAACGTTCTAATTTACAGGTTTTAACTTATCCTGCAATGTCTCCAATGCATTGGCCAGGTAAGCTAAAGGGGCGTTCCAATTAATCGCTATCTCGTTGACCGCATAGGCGTGGTAATCATCAATATAAGCCTCGTCGGGCACTTTTGAAGGTAATTTCACGCCATCCTGCATGCCCGGGTTAGGCCCCCCGACCAGCATACCAGGGACAGGATCAACCACGCTGTCCGACTGCGAAGGCCGATGGTGCGGGTTCATCGATGGTTTACTGCCGTAGCCGGTTACGTAACAATACCCGGTGCCATTTCTGCCCAGAATATAATCGAGATTAGCTAAAGCGTAAACAAGATATTTTTCGTTTCCGGTTAGCTTATACGCTTGTATCAAAGCAACTCCCTGGTTTGCCGCTACCGAATTGCTGCCCCAGTTAAAGTTGCGCCTCGATTTGTCCATCACGGTTTGGTAGGCAGTCTCATTGGCGCCGCTGATGAGGCTATCAGCAAACTTTACCAATAGTTTCTTTAGCTTTGGAATTTCCAGCGGATCCCCATCAGTTCCGGGGCGACTATTTTTTATCAACGCATAATATCCTAATAGTCTAACCTGGCTCCAGGTTGGTAATGGCATATTGTCGTCAGGCAACAATTTAACATTGGCCAAATATTTAGGCAGGTGTGTCGTTACCGTCAGTTCCGAAGCTGCCCAAATAAATTCATCACTAAAAATGCGATCACCATAAGCGCCGGTATTGATTTTTGGGCTGAACTTTTGGTTCATGGCATTTTGATCGTACACAATATTTGGGTTTTTGCCGGCCCAATCCCATGCTTTATTTGCAGCGCTTAAGCATGAATCAGCTAAACCGGGTAGTTCCTTTGAAAATTTCCCGAATATCCTGCTTCCCTGGGCCATTACTGCTGCAAAATCAAGCGTTGCTGCCGTGCCTTTTTGCACCACGTACCGGGGCGCCGTGGCTTTTTCGGGCATTTCAAATTTATCGAACTCGGCATTGGTAAGCTTGTGGTAAACGCCCCCATCGTCCGGGTCCTGCATGGTGAGCATCCAGCGCAGGTTCCATAAAACTTCATGCAAAATATCAGGGATGCCGTTACCGCTTTCGGGGATGTTCAGCTTTACTTTTTTCATGTAATCAGGAAAATCCTCATACAGCGAAAGCAATGTGCTGGTGCTGATGCCACTATTGACGATGTATTTATTGTAGTCGCCTGCATCGTACCAGCCGCGTGGTGAAGAGATCGCTGTTCCGGCCGGCCGCTTATACGAAGCAGCGGATGGATGTACCAGCACGACGGTATCCGGGTGGCCTTCCGCCCTCGCCCATTTGCCGGCGAATTTTGAATCGAGCGCTGTTGAGGCCCGCATAAAGTAATAAGCTTTTATCGACGCCGCAGCCACCTCGCGATGAACATTTTTTTTGATCTCAAATGGCCACGAATAACCAACGCCCGGCACAAAAAGCAAATATTTTCCGGTTTTATGGAAGGCGGTGAAATCAGCGATGAACGTATAGTCTCCTGCAAAGTCGGGTTTGCCGGATTTTTTCAGGTGGCCGGTAAACACGGTTTTCTTTTCTGCTGTTTGGACATAAAACACACTATCGGCAGCGGATAAAACGACCGCAATTTTGGGAGCATCAGGGTAAAAGCCGGCCTGGTCCAGCCTGATCTTTGTCTCACTGCCCTGTTGTCCGTATGCATTACAGCAAACGCAGAATGCGATCACAACCGTAAGAAAGGCAAGCGCATAATTTGGGGAATACTTAAGACTCATGTATAGATTTACGAAAACGGCTAATATGTTACGGGGCTGGTAACAGAAGTTAAAGATAGGTGTAACTTGTACAATAAGTATAATATTAATTTGCCAATTTTTCTTAAAAATTGATACTAAATAACCAGGGCCCGGCACAATAACTCCTAAAAACAAACATGGTAATTGAATGTAATATTAACAATACTTCAAAAAATGCCGCTTGCTTAACCTACTGCACACGGGACACACACACCACTCCATCACCAGCTAATATTTTTTTCGATAAAAGCGATAAGGTCATCAGCCATGTCTTGCTGCTCTTTTGCACTGGGATGCCCGTTAGTGTTTTTGTAGGGAATAAAATGGGTATAAATATTTTTATCGCTTAAACCCGCGACAGCTTTATCGATATATCCCGGCCAGGGCGAGCCGGCTTTGGTTGCGTCCATACTGCCCAGGATGCAAACAATTTTTGCTTTAGGATATTTATAACGTACGCTTTTTACAAATTGCTGATACGCATTGATGATAAACTCGGGCGTTGGTGGTGTAGCGCCGAAACGGGCTTTGAACTGGTCGTTATTCGGTAGCTTTACGATCCATGAATCGTTTTGAAACAAATTGATCACGACAAGGTCGGGGGTATATTTAGAAAAATCCCATTTACTATCGGGATCGGTGGCATCCAGCCTGTCGTACATTTCGGACATGATAAGTGGGAACCAACTCACCGTTATACCGATACCGCTTTTTGAAGTATTGTGCAGTTCGGCGTTAAAATGCCGTGCCGTTATGGACGCATAGCTTAAATAACTGTTTTCATAAGGACTTGTACCGCGGTCCTTGCCGGTAGTGTCTTCGTCGGCATAACCGCAGGTAATGGAATTGCCAAAAAACTCTATTTTTCGTTTTTTACCAGGCGGGGGCGGCAAAAGCTTTTCGTCGTCGCCCAATTCGAAACCATAAAACCAGGTTTTGCCCATGGCCCATTCCGTACGTTTAAATAACTCCAGGGTGTGTTTGCCTGGTTTCAGGTTATCCGCAAGGCGATAGGTTTTTTTGGCCGCTTGGGGATGCAGTATGTTTAATACTTTTCCGTCGACAATAACATTGTAATTATTGTCCGACCGTTCGTCCTTCAGCACAGCGTCAATCCTTTCGCCATTGAAATTAATGACTATTGAAGTCGCAGACCAGGCTAGTTCAGCAGTGCTATCTGTCATGGCGATGCGGCCCGAGAAGCGGATGTGCGGATCAGCTACCCCGACACGAGTTTGAGCAGCGCACGGTAAAAAGCCCGCAAGCAGGGCCTGAAATATCAAAAAACGAATCTTTACCATTGACCTAATTAGTTTAAATTTAAACGGGCTGACCAAATTGCAGCAAATAGCCGTTATTGTCGTAAATCGCAAATTCCTTCATACCGTAATCAAATGTCTCCAGTTCATAGCATACTTTTACATTGTCTTTTATTTCGTTCCAGAAAACCTCTGCTTCATCTGTCATAATATAAAATGATCCCGTAAACAAGGGCCTCTCAAAAGGCAGGTGCGCGTTTGGGTAAGCGGCCATAATTTCTATCTCATCGCGCGATAACACAGCCCAACTCCAGTCGTCAAGATAGTTTTCGCATGTAAATCCAAGTACGCTTGTATAGAATTCGACCGTTTCCTTAACTTGCTTTGTGTAAAGCATCGGCTTAATCGCTTGTAATTTCATTTCGGGCGCTGTAGCTTATTTCAAATATACATAAGTTATCCCATCCCCGCCCCTGTCGGCATGTTCATCCTCCATCCGGTCTACCTGTTCATATTTTTTGAGGTACTGGCGTATCATTTTGCGTAAAATGCCGTCGCCCTTGCCGTGTATGATCTTTAAATTGCCAAATCCCATCATAATTGCCCGGTCGAGCAGGCGTTCAATGGTATGTAAAGCATCTTCCGTGCGCATCCCGCGCACGTCAACTTCGGGGCTAAAGCTTGCCATATCCCCGGTGTGACTGCTATAATTCCGTCTCACCTCTTTCGGCACCGATGCCCTCGACACCTTGATCACCCGTTTCTTTTTGGCTACCGTACGTAAATCGCCTATCGCTATTACCACGTTATCTTTTATCAGCTCGATCACCTGCCCGGTGGTTTCACTGTCCGTTAGTTTTACCCAGTCGCCGGGCTTTAGTTCCTCATCTTCGGGTAAAGCTTTGCTTACAACCGGTTTTTCAGTGTTTTTTTGCAGCTCGGTATTTAGTTTTTCACGCAGTTCGCGCGTCTTTTCCTTATCGGCGTTGGCGTTTTTTATTTCGGAGATGGTATTTTCAACCAGTTTATTTGCGTTCAGGATGATATTCTTCGCCTCGTCTTTTGCCTCTCTTATCAGCGCTTTTTTATTTTCGTCCAGGTAACTTTTTAGCTTTTCATTTTCGATCAGCAGCGCATTCACCTGTTTTTGCTGTTTTTCGAGCTTTAGGCGAGTATCGTATATTTCTTTTTTTTCGCGTTCCAGATCAACAAGTAAGGTATCCACTTTTTTTTGCCCGGCGCTCACTTTATTCTTTGCCAGGTTAAGCACGTTTTGCGGCAAACCTATTTTCTGCGCTATCTCAAATGCATACGAGCTGCCCGGTTTGCCTACCTCCAGCATATAAAGCGGCCGCAGTTCAGCGTTGTTGAACAACATCGAGGCATTTTCAATCCCTTCGGTATGGCTGGCAAAAATTTTAAGGTTGGAATAATGCGTGGTTACCATCCCCCTTACTTTTTTATGATTCAACGACTCCAAAACCGCCTCGGCAATCGGGCCGCCAAACTGCGGATCAGTACCTGTACCAAATTCATCGATCAGCACCAAAGTTTTCCCATTAGCCTGTTCTACAAATTCTTTCATTTTTGAAAGATGGGCGCTGTAGGTGCTCAAATCGCTCTCGAGGGATTGATCATCGCCGATATCTACAAAAAACTGTTTAAATACACCCATCACGCTCGCTTCCGACGCGGGGATGAGCAAGCCGGCCTGCGCCATCATCTGCAGCAGCCCAACAGTTTTCATACAAACCGATTTACCCCCGGCGTTCGGCCCCGAAACAACCACAATGCGCACCTGCTCATCAACCTGCACATTAAGGGGCACCACTATTTTATGCTCTTTTTTAAAGTTTAAAAACAGCAGCGGGTGCCGGGCATTTACCAGCTTTATACTGGCTTCATTTACCAGTTGCGGCATTTCGGCTTGCACATCTATCGCAAAAAGAGCCTTTGCCCTCACAAAATCCAGTTTGGTTAGCAGGCTGTGATACGACAAAAGCAGCGAAACAAAGGGACGGAGGTCAGCCGTTAAAGCCGTTAATATTTTAATGATCTCGCGGCGGCGCTCAAATTCAAGGTCGCGTATTTTATTATTGAGCGAAAAAACCTCCTCCGGCTCAATATAAACCGTTTGGCCTGATGCGGATTCATCATGAATAAAACCTTTTATTTTTCGCTTGTTTTCGGCCAGTAGCGGGATACACAGCCGACCATCCCGAACGGTTAAAGAGCCGTCGGCGGTCCAGCCGTTTCCGGTGGCGCTTTTAAAAACCTGGTCTATTTTTCTGCGGGCTTCCTGTTCGGCTTTCACGATGCCCGAGGTAATATCCCGTAATTCGTTTGATGCGTCCGGTCTTATTTTCCCTTTCGCGTCGATCACACGTTCGATTTTTTTCAGAATCGTTTTTTCGATGGGCAGATGCTCAAACAGCGTCTCGAGATTTGGATAGGCGCCCTCGCGCTCATTGAAGTAGCCGATGACCGCAAAAACGGTGTTTAACGATACGTAAACCCTGAAAAACTCCTCCTCCGTCAGAAAAACACCCTCCACTTTAGCCTTATTGGCCAGCGATTTAATATCAAAAAAATGATCGATGATTAGCCGGTCCTCATTCTCGAGGATGGTTTTAAATTCGTTTGCCTGGCCGAGGAATTTGCCGATCTGGCCGAAATCATACATCACCTGTATCTTATCAACCATTTGCCGGCCCATATCACTCAGGCAATGCTGTTTGATCAGCTCTTTAACTTCTGCAAAACCCAGCTTATCACTCTGCATTGGGGCGCCCGGCATTGTTTTTTTTTGAACATCGACTTGTTTGCGGAATCAGTTTTAGCGGCAAGGTTTTTTAATATTTCGTCGTACATCGCTTGCAGCTCGACTGGTTTGCCCGTATAATATTTAAGGCTCCTCCTGAACGTCGACGAATCAACGTGGTGTCGTTTAAACAAGGCCAGGTAGCGGGCTGTTCCGTATTTATAAAGCGTATCCGGGTTTACCGATACCGAATTGTACATTCCCCCGTCCACAATATGCAGGTCGGTCAATATGCTGACCATTTGGTCGCGCTTGATGACTGACTGGTCGGACTGTGCGTGCTTGCAGGACGCCAAATTGAGCGTTGCCCAAAAAAAGATGATGATATATTTATGCATTCCGTATTTTAGCGCCTGAATAATGAGTCAAAATTACGGATAAATGAGCATCGCTGATAATATAAAAACGTTAAAAAAAGAAACCGGCCCTATAAATGTAACGCTGATCGCGGTGTCGAAAACTAAACCCGTAGAGGAGGTGCAGGAGGCCTATGATGCCGGGCAGCGATTATTTGGCGAGAACCATGTACAGGAACTTGTTGAAAAGTACGAACAGTTACCCAAAGACATTGAGTGGCACCTGATTGGCCATTTGCAAAGCAACAAAGTAAAGTATATAGCCTCGTTTATCAGCATGATACAGTCTGTAGACAGTATTAAGCTGCTGGAAGAGATCAACAAACACGCCGAAAAAAACCACCGCGTGATCGATTGCCTGCTACAGGCTTATATTGCCGACGAGGAAACAAAATTCGGGCTTGGGTTTGATGAGATCATCGAATTGCTGCGGTTGGAGGAATTCCGGCACCTGAAAAACGTCCGTATCCGTGGATTGATGGGCATTGCCACCAATACCGACAATGAAAAGCAATTAAAAGAAGAATTTTACGAGCTGAGGACCTTTTTCGATGGGATAAAACAAAGCTTTTTCGGGAAGGATGAGACATTTGACACGCTGTCGATGGGCATGTCGTCCGATTATAAGATCGCCATTGAACAAGGCAGCACGATGGTGCGCTTAGGCAGTACGATTTTTGGGCAAAGGGTAATCAAACATTGGAAAAATAACTAGGATTTTTTTGGATTTCGGAAGTCGGAATTTCGATTTCGGATGTATTGAATGCTGGTTAGCTTATTACGCCCAAACACTAACTAATGAACAAGTGAACTAATGAACATCGACATAAGAATAGCCCAAAAAGAAGACTGCCCGCGATTATTGGAGCTGGTGAACGAGCTTGCGCTTTTTGAGCGTGCGCCGGAGGAGGTGACTGTTACGTTGCAGGAATTTGAAGAAGCCGGTTTTGGCGAAAAGCCGGTTTGGAAGGCTTTTGTTGCCGAAGTAGAGGGCGTTATTACTGCGTTTGCACTATACTATGTGCGTTATTCAACCTGGAAAGGCTGCAGGATGTACCTGGAGGACCTGATAGTTACGGAAGAAATGCGCGGCAAAGGTTTGGGTAAATTATTATTCGACACACTAATTGCGGAGGCAAAACAACTGGGCTTCAACGGGATGAGCTGGCAGGTGCTTGACTGGAACGAACCTGCTATCAACTTTTACAAAAAATATGAAGCCGGCATTGAAGCAGGCTGGCTGAACGCGGCTTTATCAAAGGAGCAGCTGTTAAAAATGTGAAGTATGAGAGCGCAGTATATTTTGCTTTGCTGTATTTGCATCGGGTTTAATGCCTGTAAACAACCCGCTCAAAGGCCGCGGGCAACGGACACGCTGAGCTATTCTTACCAAACAGTTAAAAGAAGGGCAAATAACTGCGGAAACAGGCCGGATAGCGGCTGCACCACGGCTAAAATAAAATATCCTGTTTTCGTGCGTCAGAAGGTATTAAATGACAGCGTCAGGAATAAGCTGCTGCAAATGTCAGCCTTTGGCGACCCGGCCGAAAAATATACATCCCTTGAGCAAGTTGCAGAAGATGTTGTGTCATCTTATGAGGCTGATGTTGCAGCCGGGCGAAATACGTTGCCGACTTCTCTTGACATTGCCGTAACCGTACTACGCCAGGATTCAAGTCTGCTGGTGTTGAAACTTAACGGATATGCATACATGGGCGGGGCACATGGCAGCGAGAAAACATTGTTTTTAAACTGGAACACCAGGGCCGGCAAAGAAGTAACATTGGATGATATTTTTCAAAATGATTATAAACCAGCGCTGAACAAGATCGCTGAAAGGATATTCAGGCGAAATGAAAAGCTGAGCGATACGGCCTCTTTGGAGGATCATTATTCTTTCGACAAAGGCAAATTCAGTTTAAACGATAATTTCATGATCACCCCCGTTGGACTCAGCTTTTTATACAACGAATATGAAATAAAGTCGTATGCCGAAGGACAGACGACGCTTTTTATTCCCTATGCACAAATAAAATCGTTAATTCGTCCCAAAACAGTCGTTTCACAATATCTTAAATAATGCTGGTATTCAAATTTGGCGGGGCATCGGTAAAGGATGCAAATGGAATTATAAACCTCGGCAGCGTGGTGAAAAAGTTTGAGGCTGAGCAATTGCTGATCGTTGTTTCAGCCATGGGCAAAACCACCAACACACTGGAAAGATTGACAAAAGCGTATATAAACGGCGATGAAGGGCTGCAAAATATTTTTGACGAGATCAAAACCTTTCACTACAGCATCATCGAGCAGCTTTTTGAGCCCAACCATCCTGTTTTTAACGAGGTTGCCAACACTTTTGTAGAGATAGACTGGGTTATTGAAGATGAGCCCCACGAAGATCACGATTTTATTTACGACCAGATCGTATCCATCGGCGAAATGGTTTCCACCAGGATCGTCAGCGCGTACCTGAACCAGGCCGGCATAAAAAACCAGTGGCTGGATGTACGCGGCTACGTGCTAACCGACAACACTTACCGCGAGGGCGTGGTGCAATGGGATAAAACCTGTGCAGCCATCAACAAAGATATCCCCCAATTGCTGACAAAAGGCGCTGTTGTTACCCAGGGTTTTTTGGGCGGAACTTCTGAAAATTTCACAACGACACTTGGCCGCGAAGGCTCGGACTATACTGCATCTATCTTCGCCTCGTGCCTGGGCGCCGAAACAGTCACTACCTGGAAGGACGTACCCGGCATATTAAATGCTGATCCGAAGTTGTTTGAAGAAACCGTTAAGTTTGATGAATTGTCGTATACCGAGGCGATAGAAATGACCTACTACGGCGCCAGCGTTATCCACCCCAAAACGATCAAACCGCTTCAAAACGCGAAGATCCCGCTGCTGGTTAAATCATTTACCCACCCCGACGAACCCGGGACGATCATTCATCAAAGCAGCGAAAATAAATTTGTAAAACCGGTTATCATCATAAAACCAAACCAGGTGCTGTTATCCATCTCGGCCAGGGATTACTCCTTCATTTCGGAGCAGCAATTGAGCGTTATATTTAAAATGTTTTCGCAATGCCAGGTTAAAGTCAACCTAATGCAAACATCGGCGCTTAGCTTTACCGTTTGTTTCGATCTGCGCGAGGAAAAGTTTAAAAAACTCCTGCAATACTTAACCGAAGGCTTTAAGGTGAAATACAATGACAATCTTACGCTGATAACCATACGGCATTATTCGCCGGCGTCGTTAAAAGCGCTGACCGACGGGAAGACGATATTAATGGAGCAGCTTAGCCGCAATACCATCCAACTGGTAGTAAAGTAATGCAGTAACAAACCTGTTAAAAATGTGTTAAACTAAACCTGTGTTATCGTTTTTTAATACCATTCGGCTATATTTACCCGGTACAGCAGGACCGATTATATCTTATGAGGCTTTTTAGATTTTTTGTCATACTCCCCGCGTTCATTGTCGCTTTTTATTTACCTGTTTCGGCGCAAAATGTCGACGCGGTTTTAAACCAGGTCATGACCAAATCGGCCAAGGCTTATACAGATGTTCCGGTTGAGAAGGTATACCTGCATTTTGATAAACCTTATTATGCCGTTGGCGACACTATCTGGTTCAAAGCTTACGTAACCTATAATCTGCACCAGCCGTCGCCTATCAGTAGGATCATTTATGTAGATATGATCGCGCCGCACGATTCGTTAGTCCAGGGAGCCAGGGTGCAGGTAAAAAACGGTGTTGCCTGGGGGAGCTTTATTCTATCGCAATACGCTTATAAAAAGGGAAATTATCGTGTGGTTGCCCTCACCAACTACATGAATAATAACGGTTTTTCGTATTTCTTCAATAAAAACATCACCATCGGCGACAAGGTGAATAACCAGGTATCGGCCCAGGTGGCGCTGAAAAGTTCCCTGGTAAATAAGACGACAAAAATACAGGCCCAAATTTATTACAAGGACGATGACGGCAGCCCCTATCATGATAAAAAAGTAAGCTGGGAGATTCAAAAGGATGATGAATCGATCGCCAAAGGCAAAGGCGTGACGGACAAAAATGGCTTTATAGACGTTAGCTTTCTGAATATTAAAAACGTTAAGCTGGAGGGCGCCAGCCTGCTTACGGCCGTAGAAACAGGTGACCACAAGACGGTTGCCAATACGTTTTCATTAAAAACGGTTACCATGCCCAATGATTTCCAGTTTTTCCCCGAGGGCGGGCAGCTGATCACCGGGGTCCGTACAAAAATAGCCTTCAAGGCCATTAAGCCCGATGGCATGGGTATAGATGTTAAAGGTACGATTACTGATAATGCCAATAATGTAGTAACGGAGTTTTCATCATCGCACCTGGGTATGGGCGAATTTGTGCTTTCGCCCGAGGACGGAAAAACCTACACCGCCCACGTTACTTATGCCGATGGCGGCTCAGCTACGCCCGAGTTCCCCAAAGTAGGCGGCGACGGCATAAACCTGGGCCTGGACAATAACGATCCGAATGTTTTAAATTTGAAGCTGCAGTGCGATGATGCATTTTTAAAAGATTTTAAGGACAAAACATTTTTTGTACTGGGGAAGTCGGAAGGGGCAATTTATTTTGCCGCTAAAATTGTGCTGAAGGACCTGGTTTACAGCGCGACTATTGCGAAGAGCAAATTCCCGACCGGTGTTGCACAGATCACCCTGTTTACCGACGACGGAGAACCAGTAAGCGAGCGGGTTGCTTTTATACAGCATAACGACCAGATCAATTTATCAGTTAACAGCGATCATCCCGATTATGCGACAAGGCAACTGGTTGAGCTGAATATTATGGCAAAAAATGCCGACCAGCCCGACCAGGGAAATTTTTCGGTGGCGGTTGTTGATGAGTCGAAAGTACCTTTTGATGAAAATGCCGAAACGACCATATTGAGCAACCTTTTGTTAACATCAGATATAAAAGGCTACATCGAGCAACCCAATTACTATTTTAATCATCCCGATCAAAAAGCGCTGGCCGACCTGGACATATTGTTACTCACACAGGGGTACCGCAGGTTTTCGTACGATGAAATACTAAATAATAAAATGCCGGCACTGCGCTTTTACCCAGAACAGGGCATAAATGTAAGCGGCACACTACGCGGAAACAGTGGCATCCCGATAAATCGCGGAAATGTTAAAATTTCCATACCGGATAAAAACTTCTTTGCTAACACGGTTACAGATGCCGATGGCCGGTTCAGCTTTACAAACCTCGTTTTCCCTGACTCTGCCAAGGTAGTACTAAGCGCGCGCGACAATCCGCGGGCCGGCGAACTTTCATTAACGGTGGACGGCGAACCGCGGCAAAGCATCCCCATTAACTACGATGAGCCTGACCAGGTGATCAATATTGACAGTGTGCTGAGCGCCTATCTGAAAAACAGCAAAATGCAATACAGCGATCAGCATCTGTTGAAAGAGGTTGTAATTAAGGATACGAGGATAGAAAAAACGACCACGCACATGGACTACGGCAATCTTAACACGCTGCCTCAAATCGCAGATCACGTGATCAAAGGCAGTGCGTTTAATGGCTGCAATAACGTACTGGATTGTTTAAAAGCACTTGCATCCGGAATGATATTTGACAACGAAAACTTTTACGTTTTCCAGGATTATAGCCAGGGAAAAAGAACTCCCGTCCAGATATTTGTAAAAGGTTCGCCGGTGGATCTCAATTTCCTGCTCACGTTGAACGTTGCTGAGATCGAATCGGTAGAACTTTTTTATAAAGATCAGCTTGGTATTGTAAACAGCACCTACAACAGCAATGGCGCCATAGTAATAAACATGCGCAAGGTTGAAAGCACTAAGATAAGTTACCAGGATCTTAAACAAATTATCGGAAACCGCTACGAAGTTACCCTATATCCAAAAGGGTATCAACCATTGAGGGCTTTTTATATACCACGTTATACCGGCCCGCGGGCCAGTCAGCCAACACGGAACGACTTGCGCAGCACCATTTACTGGAACCCAAATGTAAACACCGATAAAACCGGGAATGCCTCGCTGGAGTTTTATAACGCCGACGGGCAGGGAACGTACCGCGTAACTGTTGAAGGGATTGACAAAGACGGCAACCTGGGCAGGCAGGTTTATCGGTATACTGTTAGATAGAATTCTTTGTTGTAAGGTTGAAAAGTTGGAATGTTTTGACTTTCGGATTTCTTAACCTTACAACTTTTCAACCTTACAACGTTACAACTAAAATGACCAAACTAACCCCATTCCACGTCGCTGTACCGGTTTATGACCTGCAAGATGCAAGAAAATTTTACCGGGAGGTGCTGGGCTGCAGCGAGGGCCGCAGCTCGGATATCTGGACCGACTTTAACCTTTATGGTCACCAGTTTGTTATCCACTTGAAACCCAGGCCGGCTGATGAGGCAAAAGCGCATTTTAACCCGGTTGACGGCCACGATGTGCCGGTACCGCACTACGGCGTGGTTTTGGAATGGGACGAATGGCATGCGCTTGAAAAAAGATTAAAAGAACATGGCATAAAATTCGTTATCGAGCCGTATATTCGTTTTAAAGGCCTGCCGGGCGAGCAGGCGACGATGTTTTTTCTCGATCCCTCGGGCAATGCGCTGGAGTTTAAATCGTTTAAAGATTTTGGTCAGTTATTTGCGGTATAAGCAACCGGCAGTCGCTTTTTAGGGTATTGCAAATAGGTAATACATAACCTATGGATGTAAATGAGGTTGAACGGTTAATAAAGATCAGCAAGGAACGCCCGCTGGATCCGCAGACTTTTATCCCCTGGCAGCTGGAGCCTGTAAGCGGCGATATTTTCCTGCCGGAGTTTTTGACCTCCCTACATGGCATGGAGATTTATAATACCCTCACCCCTTTCCAAAAATCCGAACTTGCGCGCCATGAGCTGGTGCAGGTAATTGCCTCCTATGCATGGGGCGAGTGTTTGTTTTGCCTGTTTATGACACGGCATATCCTGACTTTACCTTTAGACAATATCGAACACCGTTTTTTATTGAGGGAACTTATAGAAGAATTTAAGCACCAGGAAATGTTTGGGCAGGCGATCGCAAAATTGGGCGGACAACCTTTACCCCAGACCCGGCTGCACAAGTTTTTAGGCATGTTCAGCAACAAGTACCTGCCTGCCGACTATTTATTTATGGGGAGTGTTTCGGTTGAACTGGTAACCGATGTTTACGGTACGCATGCCCGGAAAACAGAACACATTTACCCGCTGCTGAAAAAAATGTTCGACCTGCATACCATCGAGGAGGCAAGGCATATTGTTTTCACCAAAAGCCTGCTAAAAACCTATGCGGCAAAGGCGGGCTATATTAAACGGACGCTGTACAGCTATGTGATACTTGGCAACATCCTGTTCGTTCGCACGATGTATGTAAAAAAGGATATCTACCAACGTATCGGCCTGGAAAACCCGGATAAGGTGTTTAAACTGGCAGCCAAAAACTTCAAACAGAAGTTCAGGGAAACCTGCCTGACTGACATCGTCGAGTTTGTCGACAGCTGGGGCGGTTTCAACGGTGCAACGCGCTGGGCCTGGCGGTGGATACTGGGCGTAAACGCATAGGCCGGACCGATTGCGCCGGTCATCATGATTTACAGAAAATTTTTCGCCTTCTCCAACGCTTTATCCAGTCCGCTTACATCACTCCCGCCGGCTGTCGCAAAGAATGGCTGGCCTCCGCCTCCGCCTTTGATCTCTTTAGCCAATTCGCGCACGATATCACCGGCATTTAGGCCTTTTTCTTTCACGATGTTCTCGGCGATCATCACGGTTAACGATGGTTTTTCGCTGATCTCCGCAGCTAATACCAGGAAAAGATCAGGAACGATATCCTTTAACTGGTAAGCCAGGTTTTTAACCGCATCGGCATTTGGCAGCTGCACTTTTTGGGCGATAAAATTTATGCCATTGATGGTTTCAGCCTTTTTGGCAAGCTCATTTTTTAAGCCTGAAGATTTTTCAAGGACCGATTTTTCGATCTCTTTTTTTAACCGGTTGTTTTCCTCCAGCAGGCTTTCGATGCTTTTGGAAATATCTTTCGGATTTTTTAGCAGCTCTTTTAGCTGGTGTACCAGTTTGCTTTGCTCATTGATATAATTTTCGGCAGCAATACCCGTAATCGCCTCGATGCGGCGCACCCCGGCAGCTACGGCGCTTTCGGCCACGATCTTAAAGAAACCGATCTGCCCGGTCGCTTTTACATGCGTGCCGCCGCAAAGCTCTTTGGAGAATTCGTCATCAAAGGTGATCACCCGGACATATTCGCCATATTTTTCGCCAAACAGTGCGGTTACGCCGCTTTTTATCGCTTCGCCGTAAGCCACACCACGTTCTTCTTTCAAAAAAATGTTTTGCCGCACCCTTTCGTTTACAATGGCTTCTATTTCGGCGAGTTCATCTTCGGTCACTTTGGCAAAATGCGAAAAGTCGAACCGCAGGTAGTCCGCGTTCACCAGTGAGCCTTTCTGGTTCACATGGCTGCCCAGCACCTGTTTTAAAGCGGCATGCAGCAAGTGCGTTGCGCTGTGGTTATTTTCTGTATTGGTTCGCAATTCAGCGTTTACAATGGCTGTTAAAACATCCTCCGGGTTTTCGGGCAGTTTATCCGTAAAATGAACGATCAGGTTGTTTTCCTTTTTGGTGTCGGTTACTTCCACAACATCCCCATCAGCAAAAACCAATTCGCCCTTGTCACCTACCTGCCCGCCGCTTTCGGCATAAAAAGGCGTTTTATCCAAAACGATCTGGTATTGCTCTTTGCCTTTAGCCGTAACCTTCCGATATTTTACCACATGGGCAATGGTTTCCAGTTCATCGTAGCCGGTAAACTCGACGGTGTCGTCATTCCTGACTATAGTCCAATCCCCGGTATCGATGGTCGTGGCGGCTCTTGAGCGAATTTTTTGAGCCTGC
>Ga0207103_10039_pt1 | contig 35778 bp, 24 predicted proteins | sample Alteio_BWMinHeat_81_FD_153546 | JGI IMG/M metagenome (GOLD analysis project Ga0207103, IMG submission 153546) | Enriched cells from forest soil in Barre Woods Harvard Forest LTER site, Petersham, Massachusetts, United States -... | ecosystem: Environmental > Terrestrial > Soil > Temperate forest >...
CGATGGCAGGCAGCTGTACGCTGGGGGGGACGCAGTTCATGATTCAAGTGCCGCCTGGGGCCACGCAACTGACGGTAGATATAACAGGGAATCAGGCATCGACAGATTTGCTTGTCCGATATGGAAGGGCTGTGGCGATAGTCGACGGCGCGGCTGTAACAGACTATGACACGCCGACTACCAAAGCATCCCAGGAGATCATAGTGTCCGGGTCAACGAGCCCACCAATAGCATCGGGGACTTACTTCATTGCGGTCGGAAATTGCGCGGCAGGCGCGCTCAACTTCACTCTGACGGCGACAGTGACCGGGGGCTCAACTGGCGGCGATCCTCCGGCAAGCATCACTGCGCTCTCGGCCAACCTGCAGGGCAACACATTGTCCATTACGGGCTCAGCCACGGATCCGGACGGCGATATTACCCAGGCTGACATTACGCTGTTGGACGGAGCGGGCAACACCGCGGGCGATACGGGGTTGTTTACGGCCAATTTCGGCACTTCGACGACCTCCAATTTCATCCTCAACGTCAACAACATGCAGAGCTTCCCGAGTGCAGTGAAGGCATCGCTGGTTCTGACGGATTCCAAGGCGAATAAGAGCACCCCGATTACGGTGGACTTCAGCCAGGCGGATCCGAACGGGCCGCAAATCACGACAGCATCGTTCGATCCCTCCGGTCTGATGAGCGTAAAGGGCAATGGGTTTTCAACGCCAATTCAGCTCGAATCGAACGGAGTTACCCTCAGTGTTCACATCAAGATCAAGGGGGGCGGTAGCAAACTCAAGATACCAGGGGCTGCTACAGACCTGAACCTGCTGAGTGGCGCTAACCGGATCAGGATTGTAGTGAACGGACTCAGGTCCAATATCTTCGTTCTGATCAACTAGAACGTGGGTTCGGCTGAGGCGTTGGCGGGAGGCCCTGTCACGAATTCGCTCGTAGGCGCCGAGCCAGCCTTCGTATTGCATTAGCGCGTCAGCCGTAGGGTCTCGAACTCTGATAACGCATCCAGCACGAATTATATAATTCGATGTACGAAAGCTCAATCGCGAGAGTTGGATAATTCGACTATGGCTGGCGCAATTCTCAAAGTACCACCGGAGATCGATGGCCCGTCGGCGTGGTATGGCCCGGAAGTGGCCGCATCGAATGACTGGGTCCGGTATCTTTCTGATCCCGAGGTTGGCGAGATCGAGCGCGCCCTGAAAGCAGTGGCCTCGGTGCCCGGCGACATAGCAGACATCGCCCGAGATGATTTCCCGCTGCCCACGATAGGCCCGCGCTTGCAGTTGCTGCTGGATGAAGTTCTGAACGACCGTGGTTTCGTGCTGATCCGTGGGTTGCCCATTGCGCGATGGAACAAGCGCGAGGCCGCGATTGCCTTCCTGGGGATTGGGATTCATCTCGGCCGCCTGCGCTCCCAGAATGCCCAGGGGCACGTCATCGGTCATGTTCGCGATGCAGGGCGGTCGAGCCTGGATCCCAATGTCCGAATCTATCAAACCAGGGAGCGCCAGACATACCACACCGACTCCTGCGACGTCGTCGGCCTCTTGTGCGTGCATGCCGCTAAATCAGGGGGGCTATCGAGCCTGGTCAGCTCGGTCACGATTTATAACGAAATGCGGCGACGGCGGCCTGATCTCGTCGAAGCCTTGTCGGAGCCTATCGAGACGGACCGCCGTGGAGAGGTGGGGGCCGGGCAGAAGCCTTATTTCTCAATCCCGGTCTTCAACTGGCACGACGGGCTTCTGTCGACGATTTATCAGCGGCAGTATATCGAGTCAGCCAGGCGTTTTCAGGATGTTCCGCCTTTGACTTCCCTGCAAACCAGCGCGCTCGACCTGTTCGATAGTCTTGCCAACGATCCCGCCTTGCACACCCTGATGGAGTTCCAGGCCGGGGACATCCAGCTTGTCCACAACCATACCATTCTGCACGACCGAACGTCGTTTGAAGACTGGCCCGAGCCGGAGCGGAGACGTCATCTGCTGAGGCTGTGGCTGGCCCCGGCGGGTGCCAGGCCATTGCCGCCAGTATATACAGAACGATTTGGCTCCGTTGTCCCAGGAGATCGCGGTGGCGTATTGGTCGAGGGCACGAAACTGACGGCGGCGCTGGCGGAGCTGTGACGATCCCTTGCGGATTCGTTGAATGAGACTTTAGTATCAACTGGAATCAACAGGCTAGTGCAGGAGGATAGGCTATGACTTACGCCGGCGCACTTTCCATTCATGATGCGGATTCCCACGTTGTCGAAACACCTGAGATGCTGAGTAACTTTGCGGACCCCGCGATCCGCGACCGGCTGGACCAGTTGGCCTTTTACAAAGTGGTTGGGGGCCATGGCAGGCCAGACGACTTCCCCGTCTATCGCCGAAATCATGCCGATCCTTCTTACCGGGCCCGTGACGAGGAGGAGCTGATGCTGCGCAAGAACTGGTACGCAACCGGCTCGTTCCTTAAGGAAGACCGCCCGCGGGCGCTTGATATGCTGGGGTTCAAGAGCCAGTTGGTATTTAATACATTCTGGAACGCCTACCTGCTGCGTCTGGAACATGGCGACGATCTCGAGCTGGCCTATGGCGCCGCCCGTGCACACAATCGGGCGATGCTTGACTTTTGCGCGGTCGACCGGCGGCTGCTGGCCTCGTGTTACGTACCTCTGGCAGACTTTGAGCGAGCCGCCGCAATGGCTGGCGAAGCAATCAGGGCGGGGGCAAAGACGCTGTTGATACCGTCCGCCTGTCCAAGAGGCCATGCTCCAAGCCACGTAGCTCTCGACCCGGTATGGCGGCAGGCAGAAGAGGCTGGCATCCCCATCGTGATGCACGTCGGTGGTCACCAGGAATTCAACGGCGATTACTTCATGAACGGATTGCCGCCCGTGAAGGATTTTCATGGCGGCGCCGAGAATTTCAGGTCAGTGGACTACATGGGTATACCGGTCGCTCCGGCCCAGACATTGGCGACCCTGATCATCGATGGAGTGATGGAGCGGTTCCCCCGGCTGAAATTCGGAGTCATCGAACAGGGCGCCACGTGGCTGCCGGGTTTGATGCGGCAGCTTGATTCGGCGCTGGAAGCCTTTGGCAGGCACGAGGAGCGACTGCGGCGCCTCTCGCTGAAGCCATCGGAGTATATAAAGCGACAGGTCCGCGCCACGCCATATCCAAGCGAAGACGTGGGCTGGGTGATCGAGCAGGCCGGCGAAGAGGTCTGCTTGTTCTCGACAGACTACCCGCATGTAGAAGGCGGGCGGAACCCGATCAAACGCTTTGAGAATAACCTGGGGAATATATCGGAGCGGGCCAAGCATCGATTCTACCACGACAACTTCGTGGATATGATGGGCGCCGGCCTAAGCTAGGCCTGAAATCGCAGATTGATAGATTTTGATGCAGGCGATCGCGCACGGCAGGTCACCACGACTCTATTCCGTCTAGCAGACCAATTGACGGCGTCTGGAGCGCCGCAAACTAACGGTCTGCGCTACCGTGCGCTACCTTAGCCGTTGTGTTGATGCGACAGGTAGTGCTGGCGCAAAAGGTCCTTGCCGTAATCATTGCCGTTCGGAGTGCGCACCACGGCATGGATGTGCTGCCGATTCGGCTCATTAGGGTGGGCCGCAAACCGAGCCAGGTTAGCCGGTCGCTGGTGGTCGAACTCGATCAAAATCACCGGACTATGAATGCGATAATAGAAGACGCTGTCGGACCCGGTTCCGCCGATCCAGGCGAAGAACGTATCGTCGAGGTGGCCCTTAACTTGATCCATTCTTACGCGAGCATGGCCGTCATCCATATTCCCGATGTACAGCTCGACTAGATCTAGAGCTTGCCGCTTTTGAGCCGCCGAAAGGTCAGATGCGCGGAGACCTGCGTAGTCCAAAACGACATTGTCCTTAAACGCTTCGGTCAGATTGTTGTTGCCGGTCTTGGAGAAGTTGAGAATCGCCTTGCTCCGCTGGGCCTCGTTGAGGGCAAGAACCATCTGGAGCCCCTGGTTCTGTTCGTCTTGAAGGATCACGGTGCCCTTGTATTTCCCGGAGGCAGCTATGACCGGTTCGGACCCCATGAAATGGGGCGTCATAACGACCTGATCGCCGAGGACAAAGTAGTTAATGATCGCGTGATGACCGTCGAGCTGCCAGCCCCAGGGCTCGTGGGCAGAGGGCTTGCCCATAACCGTGATGTAGTACAACCATTCGCCGAGGAACTCATGGTCGCCGGAGAGCTCGGCGAGGGTTTCATTCAGGCGCATGATATTGCGGGTGAGCTGGACGCCACGAGCGCTGAGCGATGCGGAGAAAAGGCCGAAGGCGGCGTCCCGCTGAGGTTCGGTCATCTCCTTGAAGTTGACGCCCTGGCGCACGTAGAAATGCTGGTTCATCCACTTGCGCCATTCGGGATCGTCTACCGGGAACATGGTTTTTGCTCGCTGCTCGGCGGTGAGTGCCGCGAGGAATCGCTCGGCGGCATTGCGGACGGGCTCGGTTGATACGCCGGTGGAATGGATGGGAAACAAGCCCGGCGCGACGTGCCCGTCGGTAGTGATTCCTTTGAATGGATCAGCAAGGCCCTTGCGTTCGGCGTCTTCAGACATCCGGCGAAAGCGCTCTGCCAGATCGGCCGGTTGCTGCTGCTGGCCCATGATGCGCGAGGCGAGTATCGAACCAGGGACGGCGACCGAGAGAAAGGACCGGCGGGTGAAGAGGAATCGACCGTCAAGATGGGAGCCGGTCTTGTGCAGGTTAGGGTCGTGTGTTTCGGGCGTCAATTTGGAATCCTCAGATGGCATTGAATGGTCCCTCCTCGGTCAGCGACGATGATTTACATGGGGCGGTCTCGTGTTGTTGTGCTACGGCGCGACCGTGATGATTGCTAAAACAGTGAGAAAAGGTGAGATTTTTGCGAGTCAGCTCCGCAGTCTCAACGCATTGCGAAATAGTGAGATTCTCGCGAGACCGGGCGGTGGAGCTAAAACAGTGAGAAACAGTGAGATTTTCGCGAGTCTGGCTGGCAAGACTAAAACATTGATCGAGCGAAGTGTGATGGCAACCGGCCGGGATTGACTGATGAACGCGGGGGGATATATACGGCCCGGGCGCTGTCGAGGCTCTCTTAGGGATTGACGGAGCGCGAAGAGAAGCCGACACGGGCACTTGAGCGCCAGCTTTAACGGAAGAATCCTCATGTCCCAAACCTGAACGCAAATCCGCCCCCGATAGCCAAAATCACAAGTCAACCTCAGCAGAATCTCACAGCGATACTCTAGATCATTGTGATAGCCTTGTCAAGGGACAGGTTAGTGAAAGCTAAGCTTCCGGCGGTCGGATTTCCCGGTGACAGTGAGTCCTCGGCCTGAAATTAGGCCTTAACGGCCGAAATGCGTTTGGCTTTTTCCGTTTATTTTCTATCGCATTGGAACGAGTCTTGAAACGCCCGAAGGCTCTTCCAGACATCCTCATCGCGTTGAGGGGACAGAAGGAAGACAGCGGCCGTATGGTTTTCGTCGTGGCAGGGCTCAATCGCGACGTCACTGTGCAGAGTGATCAATTCGCCTTCTCGATTATAGAGTGTAATGTCACCATGCAAGTGTCTCCGTGCGGGCTTTCCGGTCGTTTTTTGATCCAGGGGTCCCGATCCAAGCGTGACCGATACTTTGTTAGGATCAGGATTGAAATTGCCGGCGCGGCCGCGCTGAGCGCTGATTCCTTTGAAGTACTCGACAAGGTCAGACCGAAGACGGTCCATGGCCAGAGGCTGCATGCCTTCCAGCCACCAGACGAATCCGTAGGAATGATATTGAGCGGAGCTTTTATCAGCAAAGCCAGGGGCGAAGAGAAGATCTTCGAGTCCGCGGTATGGAATCTGGGGCGACCAGCTCAGTGGAAAGGTAGTGCATTCCAGGCTCCAATCTCCCATCCAGCGGTAGCTAAAGGTTTCACGAGCCGGATTGCCTCGTGGTCCAGTTGGTGAGCGAACGAGGTCCACCTCGAACATCCTGTTTTCGGAGAGCCGGCGCACTTTCAGGTGCACTTTGCCGCCAACGGTTCCTTTCAAGGGCTTTGCGCTATCATCAAGGCTCTTGCCCTTAAGGTCGACCCCGTCGATTCCGATGATTACGTCCCCGTTTTGGATGCCAGCCTGAGCGGCCGGGCTCGCTTCTGCCACGTCGACGACGATGAGATAGCCCAAGTTGTTCGGGGCGCTCGAGCCGTAGAGTTGCAAAACGTCGATGCCCACAGTTCCGTCAGCGCCATCGGGGTTTGCGCGGGCGCAGAGGGCGACAGAGCCAAGGGAAAGAGACAACAGAATGCACGAGAGTAGCCTCATCTTGAGCCTTCCTTTCTAGATTCAAAATTAGTCTCGTTTAGACAGAACTGCGATGGTATACGATGCACCCCGAACCGCCGGCGGGCAGGCCTTAGCTTGCTCGGTTATTGACCTGGCGGCTATTAGCGCTTATACCTCTTTCAGGCCGTCCGACTCTATCACCGGGTACGAAACCTGTCAATTAGTGCGGCTTTAAGTCTTAGGGTCTCGTCGGTTCCTTCGGTTCCTTCGGTCGCGCGTTTACACGTTTTGATGAGCCGTGGTAGCATGTGTTGTGGATGCGTGAAAGCTTCGTCTCGTAAAAGAACCACCCGTTGAACCAGATACCAGACTCGCCAGTTCACTCCGCGTCGTGGCCTGCCCGTCACAAGCGTATTGTCATCATAGCGGCCAGCGTCGCCGTTCTAGTTTTGGCGGTTACTATTGGTGCTCTCTTATTTATCCGGTCCGGGCGGCTGAATCGCTATATTATTGGCCAAGTGGAGGGTGCGCTCGCCGAGTACGGATTGCGAGCGGAGATCGACGGGCTTGACATCGCCTGGGGTGTGCGCACCGCCAAGGCATACGGAATCAAGGTCTACAACGAGAAGACAGGCCAGCTCATCGCCACTGCTGACCACGCCGAGGTCGTCGTCGAGATTCCTAATCCGTATGCATTGCGGTTGCGACGCGAGGTAGTGTTCAGGCGCATCGATCTCGTCAACCTTCACATCTACCTCGAGCTCGACGAAAACGGCCAATCCAACTTCACCGGGCTGCACCCGGCGCCACCGAGCGCTCCGAGCAGCATCACTTTTGATTTCTCAAACCTTGTCGGTTCAATCACCGACGGTTCGCTACACCTCCTGGACAAAGCCCACAAGATCGAGGCGGAGCTTGCCAACCTGCAGGCGACCGGCCAGCCCGTTCCGAAAGACACACAGGTAAGCATCCATCTCAGCGCCGGACCTGGCCCTATTAGATACGAACAGCGTGAGACCAATTTCGATACTCTGGACATCGCCGTCCGGGCCGGGGAGTCCAACGCCGAAATTGATCACATCACGCTCCATTCTCCGCTTGGCGAAGTTTCAGTTAACGGCAGAGTGGACGACGTCAATGCACTGCGGTATGACTTCGGTGTCCGAGCCAACGTGGCGCTGGGCGAGGTTTCGCGGGTCTTCGCGCCCGATATCGGGCTAGGCGGCAACGCCGCTTTCGAGGGACGCGTCCAGGGAGAGGCGTCGCTGTACCATATTACCGGCGGACTTAGATCGGACGAACTGGCGGTCGCAGGGACGCGGGTGCGCGGCGCGGCCGTAGATAATATCCACATCGATTCTGGCGGCGAGCGAATAACGTTTGCCAGCAACCATGTGAAGGCAAGCGCCGTTGTCGCGCGAGAGGCGCAACTTACTGGAGTGTCGACGAGTGCTGTGCGCGGGGAGATGAAAGATGGCGAAACGAGGGCTAATATCCAACAGGTGACCGTCGCCCGCGTTGCGGTATCGGGGGCACAGGTTAGCGGCGTTGCGCTCCGCGACATCACAGCGACTCTAAAGAACGGCCGGGTTCAGGCCACCATGCGAGAGGCGTCCGCGCCGCACGTCCAGATGGCAAATGACCATGTCGATGGAATTGCCATCGGAAACATCAAGGCAAGCGTCCAGGGAGGCCGATATCAAGTCGATGGAGATCTCGGAATCGCTGGAGGCAGCATATCTGACGCTCCGCTCGGTCCTGCTCGGGGGCAATTGTCAGTCAGCAACAATGCGGTCGGGCTGACCAAATTCAACGCTTCTGTTTTTGGCGGAACAGCGAATGGCGATGCCGTCATCGCAATGGGGCGCGGCGGCGCTTCGCGGTTGACGGCGAGCCTGGCAGCCATCCAGACCAACGATGTACTCAAGGTTGCGGATGTGAGTGGAGCGCCGATCGCAGGCACCCTGGACGGGCAGGTTAACGTCACCTGGCCGGGGACTGACTTCAAGGCAATGAGCGGGGCCATTAACGCTCACCTTAGCGGCCAGACTACTCAGACCTCAGCAACAATTCCAGTCAACGGAGACGTTGGGATCAACGCGCTGCGCGGCGCGTTCACGGTTGGCAAGCTCGAGCTTGCCACAAATGCTTCGGCCTTGACCGCAACGGGGACCCTCACAATTGATGGCGAGTCAGACCTGGACTTTTCACTTACTTCGAGAAGCGCGGAAGAATTGCAGACCATCGCGTATGCCGTCGACGACGTGGAGAAGCGACTTGCTGATTATAAGCCGAGCCTGGCCGGCGGTTTCAAACTGCAAGGCCGGGTCAAGGGTTCACTCAAGGATCCAACTATCGAGAGCGATCTGAGTGCTTCGAGCATCGGACTCCACGATCAAGAGTTGGGCAGTCTGACCGGGCACGTACTGTTTTCACCGACGACGGTTGCCTTTGAGAAGGGCAACCTCGCGGTGACGGGCGGCGGCAGTGCTAAGTTCACTTACTCCGCGCCGCGCGAGTCAATCGCGACCGACGGACATTTGGATGCCACCATCGACAGCATCAATATTGAGACGCTTACGACTGCGGCAGGTCTTCCGAGCCAGCAAAAAGTCATCACTGGCGCAATCTCGGGTGAGGCGCACTTGACTGGATTGCCGGGCTCTCCTGTAGGTACCGCGACGGCCAAGATGGTCAATGGCACGGTGTTCGATCAGCCCGCTCAGGTTGCCACGGCCAAAGTCGTCTTTGATGGGCAGACAGCGAAAATCGAACAGGCCGAACTGCGCACGGCTCAAGGTCAACTGACGGCGACCGGCGAGTTTGACATGAAGAGCGACAGCTTCCAGTTGCAAGCGCGCGCCGACAATGTGGACCTGGGGCGGCTTGCGGCCTCGCTGAACACGACGGCAGCCGTGACCGGCTCCGCGACCGGGAGCTTGCAGGCGTCAGGGAACACGGACCACCTGGGTGAGCTTAACGTCGAGCTGAATGCACAGGGACAAAAGGTCACCATCAATGGGCGAGACGCAGGTCAATTGAGCTTGACCGCGCATACGAAGCCCGGCGGCCGGGTTGACGTCGATCTGGTCACTGGCATTGCCGGCAAGCCACAGCCGCTGCGCGGCAGCATCGAGCTGCAAAAGCCTGGTCGCCCGATCGATGTCGAGGCGGATCTTTCCCAACTCGACCTTGCCCCAGTCCTGGCCGCTTTTGCGCCCGATCTCGGGTCATCAATAGCGGGTGCGGTCAGCGGCACGTTGCATGTCACGGGTCCGATTCTCAATGACAAAGATGAGTTGACTCTCGACGGGCTGCGGGGCGACCTCACGCTCAATACGATAGCGCTCAAGGTTCAGGACCGGCAGGTGAGTATCCAGACGCCGTTCAGTGTAATTGTAAATGGACCGCAGGTGACCCTTGCGCCAACGCGCATCACTGGAGAAGGCTTTGACCTCAACCTCGGGGGAACGATCGGTTTAGATCAAGGGTCGCGGCTCGCCTTTACCCTGAACGGAACGGCGAATCTGGATCGCCTGGGCCAGGTGAGTCCCGATGTCTTCCTTGGCGGCACGGTTGCGGTTGATGCGCGGTTGGAAGGCACGGTCAGCGATCCTTGGCTCGGTGGCGAAATCACCTTGACCGGCGTTTCGTTTGAAGGCACTGATCTGCCAATCAACATTCAGGGAGGCAACGGCCGCATCGCATTGGCGGGAGACCGCATCACTCTCGAGAATTTCACCGCACGCTCCAATGATGGCAGCGTGGCCGCAAGCGGCAGCGTCACGCTTGCGCAACTGAGGCCGCAGGAGTGGAACTTCACACTGACGGCCGACCGGGTCGATGTCCTCTATGGCGGCGCCCAGGTAACGCTCGACGCCAATTTGAATCTCAATGGCACCAAGGACAGGCAAGTGCTTGGCGGCACTGTCACCATACCTGAAGGTGAATACACAACGAATTTCAATCTTCAGAGCCTGGCTGGCGGCGGCGCATCCGGGGGCGGCATTGGATTTGAGTCGACCGGTTCGGGTGGCGGCAGCGGGGGGGCGGGACTGCTGGGCTTACCGCCCCTGAATCTTGACGTGCAGGTCGAGGCGCGCAATTCGCTGCTGATTAGAAACCAGCAGGTGAACACGGTTGGAAGCGCGTCGCTCAATATTGCCGGCAATATCGACGACCCGAATGTGAGCGGGCGCGTTTCGGTGGAGGGCGGCACGATCAAGCTGCGATCGCAGCGCTATGATATTACGACGGGCACAATCGACTTCCCCGCGGGAGGCGGCACACCGGAAGTCAACGTCTTGATCGAAGGGGATGTAGGCAGTTATCACGTTTACCTTGGATTGCGGGGGCCGATCGACGCGATGGATATAACCACCCGCTCTGAGCCGGACTTGCCGCGTTCTGAAGTCCTTTCACTGGTTGCCACCGGCAAAACCGATTCAAGCAGCCTGGGAAGTCAGGATATAGTATCTTCAGGACTGGGGACCGCGGCGTCGCTGCTTTCCGAACAATTCATCTCGCAGCCGGCGCAATCGGTCCTGGGACTGAGCCGCTTTGAAATCGATCCGGTTTTGCAGCCCAACTCGAACCCGGCGGCCCGGATAACACTTGGCCGGCAGATCACACGGGACCTGTCATTTACCTACTCGACCAACCTCGGCTCCGAACAGGACCAAAGCGCGATCGTGGAGTACACGGTGACTAATCGCTTTTCGGCGATCGCCTCGTACACGCAGGGCGGCACTGTAGCCAATGGAGCGAGCACGGATAGCAACTTCACGATTGAGGTGCGCGCCCGGCGCCGGTTTGCGCTCGGGTACCAGCCTGAGACGGTGCTGGCCGGATCGGCTGGAGCGCCTCCACACGTGGAGAAACCGGTGCTTCCCAAGGCCGAAGTGACGGTTGAGGCTACCGCGGGTGTGAAGCTGAGCAGCAGGACGCTAAAGGAATTATTGCCGGTGGAAACCGAAGGCTTCAGCCGCCCGCTGTCGCGTCTGGGTGAGCGTAATCTAAGCAATTATCTGCAAGAGCGGGGTTACTTCTTCGCGAGCGTGAAGGCCAAATGCGAACCGGCCGATTGCAGCGGGCCCAATCTCCGGGTGGTATATGACGTTCAGCCGGGTGAGCGGCTGGACCTGGATCAGATTCGCATCGAGGGCACCGATCAGCTCAGCTACGGGGATGTCCGCAATCAACTGCAGTCCAAAAAGGCCAGCTTCATCGGCGGCGTCCCGGTGCTCAAGAACTTGCCGTTGATCGGCGGCTACGCGCGCGGCCTCACCAGCGATGACCGCATGCGGCAGGACCGCGAAACGGTCCGGGCTCGTATGGCGGATCTCGGTTTTCGATCGGCCCGCGTTACGTCCAGAATCGAGCGCGTTCAGCAGAGCCCGGATATGATGCTCATTTTTCACGTCGATCCCGGAACTCGGGCGATAGTGGCCGAAGTCGGTTTTAAGGGCAATATGGTCTTTCCGTCAGCGGAGCTTCGCAAGAATGTAAGCGTCAAAGATGGCGATCCGTTTTCGCCGACGAAAGCCCGCGAGTCGGTGCAGCACATCAGGAGCCATTACGCGGACCAGGGGTTTCTGGACACAACGGCGCAGTACAACGTCGTGGACGCGGCTCCCGACCAGGTCAGGCTGGTATACAACGTGACTGAAGGTCCTCGGGCGGTGGTGGCCGAAATAGACGTCACCGGGTATACCAAGACCCGCGAAGCGTCGATCCGCCGCTTCTTGACCTTTAAGCCGGGCGACGTGCTGACGCCGGCGGTTATCCGGCGGACCGAGCGTGTTTTATACGCCTCTGGAGCATTCAGCGAAGTCAATATTCGCACCGAGGCGATGGCTGGCGACAATCCCGATGCCCGGCGCGTTACAGTTCAAGTTACTGAGGCGAAACCTCTACTCCTGGTTTATGGTCCAGGATACTCAACCGATGAGGGACCGACCGGTCTTGCGCAACTGACCGATTCGAACCTGTTTGGGAAGGTAGACTCGGCCTCGATTCGCATGCGGGTGAGTCCGCGCGAGCAGCTTGCGCAGTTGACCTATACGGATCTGCGGCCGTTCGGACGCCTCTGGGCGTTGACCGTGTCGACGTTTTACGATCGCAATTCACATCTGCTCACGCAGGTTCAGCCGAGGCTGGTAAGCGGGGGCACGGCGCCAAACACCGGCCAGGGGTTTGGCATCGCTCGGCTCGCAGCGTTCATTCAAGGGCAACGGCGGATTTCGGAAACGACCCTGGTGCGGCTCCGCTATAATTTTGAGGACACGAAGCTAAGCAACCCGCTGAACCTGCCGGTGCTCGAACTTGGCCCGAACGCGGCAACGGTTCGGGTAGGCGAATTATCGGCCGGCTATACGGAGGACACTCGCAATTCACCGCTCAACCCGACCAGGGGCCAGCTTATCAGCTTTGAGCATTCGTTTGCGGCGCGGCCCCTTGGCGGGAATGTAGCCTTCAACAAATTCTTCGCGAACTATCAACACTATTACACCCTCGCTCGCGAAACACCGTTCTTGCGCGACACGACCTTTGTGTTTGCTGGCCGAGTCGGCCTGGCGGCTCCGTATGCCATCCGAGGAACGGGCCCGGGCGGCAGCATTACCGACGCTGACCGGGAGTTGCCCATCAGCCAGCGGTTCTTTTCGGGCGGCGCCACGACGCTGCGCGGGTTCAATTACGATGCGGCAGGACCGCAGGGTATTCTCGAGCCGCGCAATGGGCAGGAGCTACCGACGCTGGTCGCGCTGGGCGGCGACGCTGTGGTGGTCTTGAATTTCGAAGCGCGATACCCGCTGACGGGCCAGTTGCGGCTGGTGCCATTCTATGATCTGGGCAACGTCTTCGCACGGGTGAGTGACATCAGCTTGAGCGGGATGACCCACAGCGTCGGGCTCGGATTTCGGATCAATACGCCAATCGGCCCGGTGGGGATCGATTACGGCTACCTGCTGAACCCGCCTTCGTTTACGAGCGCCGCGGGGATCATACTGCGGCAACCTCAAGGGGTGATCCATATCCGGTTCGGGCAAAGCTTCTGACGATGGGCCATCCATTGGATCTTTCCTAAGTTCGATTGAACTCATTCCACCGGCGAGCGTGGACCCTGGTTATGGACAGGTGGAGGGTGTTTCCGTTATCCACGCTGAGCACATTTTGCTGGCGCGCGTTTTGGATGTTAAAAAGCTGAGTTACTCAGCGGCATCAAGCAGGATCTTCGTCTTACCGGCCACCCTGGACCGGCTATCCTAACGGTTGATACTATAGTCCAAGCTGGAACCAGGACATCCCTATAGGAGTGTCATCAAATGCAGCCATCCTATGATTTCTTGCTTGTCGAACAAGACGGCCCCACGGCAATTCTAACGATGAACCGTCCTGACCGGCGCAATGCACTCTCGATTGGCTTGATGTACGAGCTTATCGATTGCCTGGGCTCATTGGGCAAATCATCAGAGGTGCGCGCCATCATCCTGGCGGCAAATGGACCCGCCTTTTCGTCCGGGCATGATCTTGGCGAGCTGCGGGACCGAACAATCGCTGACTATCGCCACGTATTCGATGCCTGCACGGATTTGATGACACTGATTCAAGCGATTCCACAGCCAGTCATTGCCGAGGTGGCCGGCATCGCCACAGCCGCCGGCTGCCAGTTGGTCGCTACCTGCGATTTGGCAGTCGCGTCGGAGCAAGCGACTTTTGCTACTCCCGGCGTGCGGATCGGCCTATTCTGTACAACCCCGATGGTTGCCCTGACCCGTGCCGTCGGCCGCAAACGTGCCCTTGAAATGCTAATGACCGGCAGATCCGTGGACGCACGCGAAGCACAGGAATGGGGCCTGATTAATAGAGTAGTTCCGGCTGCCACGTTGAGAGAGCAGACTCGGGCCCTCGCGGTTTTGATTGCACAGTCCAGTCCGCTCACTCTCTCTATCGGCAAACAAGCCTTTTACGCCCAGATTGACCTGGACCAGCACAAAGCCTATTCCTACGCGAAAGAGATGATGACACTGAATGCCATGTCCGAGGATGCCCAGGAAGGAATCGGCGCCTTTCTGGAAAAGCGCAAGCCTTCCTGGCGCGGCAGGTAGCGCAAACCTGTTGGTTTGCGATTTCTAATCCGGATTGAATTAGCGGACGCTACGCGCGGGTCGACCGCACTGTCATTTTGGAGACGCCATGCTGTCAGTCGAGGTTGGTCTTGGGCAGTTTCACATCGGTCTCGGCTAACCCTCTTCAGTTCTGAGCGGCGCCGACTCAGTCCTCACGACCGGTGGCGTTCCGTGAACGCCGATCTTGGCGAACAGCTTCTTCTTTACCAGCTCGTCATACAACCGCCACTTCATTCGCACAAGTTCCTCGTCACCCGTTCCCGCGAGGAATCCAATCGGTATCTCGAATCCTCCCGCGCCTCGACGGCCGCCCCCGTAATAGCGCCCCGTTTCAGTCGCTCCTAGAGCTTCCTTTAAGAATTCGTCGGGATTCAAAGTCACCTTGCTCGTGCGCATCGATCCCACCACCATCTCGCGGTCACCCTTTATTATTATTCCATATACTATAGCGGTGTGAACGTTCTCTTCAGTCAACAGGAAATCGGCAGCTTGCGGGATGGCGTCCCGGTCTTCGCTGCGCAGGTAGCCAATTCCCGAGATCGAGTAGTTGTCTCGTATCTCCCGGTTTGCGAGGGCCTGGTTGATCACGTCAAGGACGTGCTTTGACCGTTTGACCGACAGAATATCTTCAAGTAGCGAGTGGTCCACGAAGCGAGTCAGGAATGTCGCGGCTTCCATCTCTTCCTCCCGGGCCCTGATCAAGCTCGACGTCTCGCTTCTCAGGCCATGCATCAATGCCGTTGCCAGCCTGACATGATGGATATCGCTCTTGTTTAGCTCCAGCAGTCCCTCTTGAATGTATTCCGTGTAGATTGTCGCGGTCGCTCCGATCTTTCTGATGTCTTCAAACTCCGCCGAGACCCGGTTCTGCCGCTCGTGATGATCGACTACCACGAGGGCCGGCACTCCAGCCGCGGCGAATTTATCGGTCAGCGCCGATGTCGTTCCCTGGCTATCTACAAAAACGGTGCCTACATATTCCTTCAGATCGTCTCCGTTGTGCCTGACCAGTTCGATTTCGGCGAGCTGTACCAGCGCCAGATTCTCCTGATGGCTGATCCGCCCGTCGTACACAATGTCGCAACGGATGTTGAAGCGGGCCGCAATCATTTTGTGGGCGAGCGCTGACGATATCGCGTCCGGGTCAGGATAGTCCTGCATCACTATGGCGTGACGCTCTCCAGAATGAGCCGTCAGCAGTGCCTCCAGCTCCGAAGACTTTGACGCGAGCGCAGCAACCCTCTTCGAAGCTCCCACTTCGGCCAGCGCTTTTCGATCTGTTGTCACCTTGTTTTGTTCTCCGTAGACTTCTCTCGTAGGGGCAGTCAACTCCCGGTCGGTAGATCGTCTTGTTATTTAAACCCGTGCTCAGTCTTAGATTCTAGCCCCAACAAGCCCGTGATACAACCGGCCTGGCTAGCGGCTATGATTCGCTCATGTGCGAAAAAGGAAGCCTCCTAAAGATTCTTCTTGACAATTTTCGGTTTTTTTCGTATAACTTCGGTTGTAGTGATGTAGCCCCCGTTTCCCCGTTCTTGCAGGCACTTAGAGATAGAAAGGTGCTGTGCCATGACGCTTCATGAAGCCTTAGAATCGAACGTAACAATCGCACCGGGCCCCAAGGTTAGGACCTTTGGCGGTTGGTGTAGGCACGACAGGGTTCTCCTGGATGGAATCGAAATTGGCCGGATTCAGACTCGCCGAGCCAAGAACCGCACGGAATTCATAACTCTGGCGGGCAACGTCTACATACTTGGTTACGATGTGGAATGGTTGCTCCGCCAGGGAAGAGGAGCAATGACAGCATAACCCACGGCCGCTCCCGGTCCGGTTCGTTGCGCCCCCAGCCGGACCGGGAGACGGAGCCGCTACGAATACCCCACCGTTCACTATGCAACCCGGATGTTTCGCACGTGGACGGACGTCGCGGATTTGCAAATAGCAACGAGGAGAATCGACAGGATGGTGTTAACTCCGCGGCAGAGGCAGGTCTACGACTTCCTCTGCCGCTTCATAGAAGCAAAACACTATGCTCCGACTATCGCTGAGATCCGCGGGCAATTCGGTCTTAGCTCGCCAGCCAGCGTCCACCAACTACTATCTGCTCTTGAGCGAGAAGGCCTTATCCTCCGCATACCGCACGCTAGCCGCGGCATCGAAATCGTCAAGCAAGAAGGGCAGGAGCAGGCCTTGGAAATACCGTTGCTTGGCGTCGTAGCCGCCGGCCAGCCAATCGAGGCGATTTTGAGCAACGAAGTGATCAGCATCCCGCCGGACATGCTGGGCCGGGGCCGCACCTTCGCTCTTCGAGTCCGAGGCGATTCGATGATCGACGAGAACATAGCCGACGGCGACTACGTCATCGTTGAATCGCGCCAGACTGCGACCAACGGCCAGGTGGTCGTGGCCCTGGTCGACGGCGCCGACGCCACCGTAAAGCGCTTTTATCAAGAGGGTGACTCGATCCGCCTTCAGCCGGCCAACCCCGCTTACGAGCCCATCATCGTCTCCCCAGCCGACCGCGTCTCGATCCAGGGGTCTGTCGTCGGTCTCATCCGCAAGTATCGAGGTTAGGGAGGCAGGGCACATAGCCGCCTCCAGCGCCAGGGGCACATGTGGATTTGCGTGCTACTTCTATGGGATGAGAAAGTTATGGTGTGGAAGATAGGCCGGACTTACTTCGGTTGGGCGAGAAGAGCTGCTTGACTACAAGCCACAGAAAGACGCTGTTTCCGATCAGATAGCGCCTCCACAAACGCCGTGGCTCACTCCCGAGACGGTAGAGCCACTCCAGACCGGCGCGCTGCATCCACGTCGGGGCTCGCTGTACAAGGCCGCTGAGATGGTCAAAGCTGCCCCCGACACCAAGGGCGAAGCGAGCACCGGTAGCCGCCAGATTCGCTTGTATCCAAAGCTCCTGGGCTGGTGAGCCCATTGCAACAAACAGGATATCTGCGCCGCTCTGCCTTATCTCATTAGCAATTTGCCCCGAGTCCGCCGAAGGAAAATAGCCATTGCGATAACCGCCGACCCGCAATCGCGGACACTGTGAACGGAAGTATTCCGCGGTCCCGTGAACCGATTTCTCCCTGGCCCCAAGGAAGTAGATCGAGTATCCCACGCGCTCCGCTTGCTCAATAACCCTGCACATCAGATCTATGCCGGTCACTCGGCCCTTCAGCCCCAGGCCAAGCAGCCGCGAGGCCCAGACCACCGACATGCCATCAGCGGTCACCAGGTCGGCGCATTTCAACACGCTCGCCAGGTCGGGATCCCGGTGTGCCAGGCTGACCTTTGCCGCATTGACGACTGCACCGTAATGCTGGCCACCTCCTGCGATCAGCCGTTGGATCGCTTCCACGGTCTCACCTTCGCTCAAATTGTCCACCGCGATTCCAGCGACCTCGACGCGCACGCTGAGCGGTTGATTTGGGTACTTTGGTAGTTGAAACGCCATCTGTCTCGTCCACGCGCTAATTGTTTTGCTCCAAACCCAATCCGATCCAAAATCCGGGATTAACACGCGACATCACTTGCATTTTCTTCCGACAATCCACAAATGCCAACCCACCGATCCTGCCAGGCTGCGCTCTAAGGCTGGGGGCAACAGTCTTCCCACCAATGGAATCCACCGCTTGTTGAGGAAGTGCACTTCGGTTTTAAGCTCGCCAAACTCGCCGAATAGCGATCGGGCCTCATTGCGGGTAAACACTCTCGCTAGCGGGTTGCCGACGCCGTCCGTGTTATGGTTAAGAAAATTGTCCCGGGCGAGCGCCGCGACACGATCTCGACGGTACATTCGCTGGTACTCGGCAAGCCGGTCCTCGTCTTCCCCCGTTAGTCTGTGGACCAGGGCAGGCCCACGGTTGAAGCCCAACAGCCGGATTCCCAGGCGGCGCAGCAGCATTATGTTTACATAATAATTGAACGAACGACGATGATAAAGCATTACCATTGCCTCACCGCCGGGCCTTAACACGCGATGTGCCTCGCCGACTGCTTTTTCGATATCGGGCGTATGGTGGAGAACTCCGTGAGAATAGAACAGGTCAAAGCTGTTGTCAGGAAAGGGCAATTGTTCGGCGTCGCCTACCTGAAACTCTCCGGTAAGCCGCTCCTGTCTGAACCTTTCCCGGGCCAGTTCTATCGAGCGATGAGTAAGATCGATGCCTGAGTAATGAGCTCCCGCTCTGGCAAACCTCGCCGCGTCGGTCCCAAGACCGCAGCCAACCTCCAGCACGTCCCGTTCGCGCCATCGCTCGAAATTGACTACTTGCGGTATGTGCCATTCGGTCTCGTACCTGTGCCGCTCGACGGTCTCAAAGAACTCGGGTGTCCCAACTTCTTCGCGGGCAAACTTTGCTCCGCAAGGGTTGGCCTGCCAAAAGTCTCTGACCTTTGATTTCAGATCGGGGAGGCTCATACTGATAATTCAAGACCGGCCGGGGCCCGATCCGACGCGACACCCGAGTCGATAAAAGCCCGGTGCCAGAGCTCGAGCGTCATCAACTGGAAAAGCTTGAGACTATTGTCCTGCCTCCCGGACATATTGTCGTCGATTAGGCGCCGCACAGCATTGTGCTCGAAGTATCCACGGGCTCGAACATTGGATTCTGATAGCAAATCCTCGACAACGTCTCGCAGATCTCGCACGAGCCAGGCGCGAATTGGCGCGCTGAATCCCGCCTTTTTCCGATGGATGATCTCTCTAGGGAGCCAGGCCTCCGCAGCCTTCTTGAGGATGTATTTTCTGGTCAGCCCATTCAGCTTGAGCCTCGCGGGAATCCTCGCGGTCAGCTCGATCAGATCGTGGTCGAGTAACGGCACGCGCACCTCCATTGAGGAGGCCATGCTGGTCTTATCCGTATATGTCAGATTCAAGCACGGCAAGAACGTCTTCAAATCAATGTATAGCATTTGATTGACGATGTCCTGATCTGCAACCCTCGCGAAATACTTTCGATGCTGCTCGTAAGGGTCAAATCCCTTCACACCAGCTATCAGCTCTGAAGTGTACATCGAGAGCTTTTCTTGCTCGGTAAAATAGGTTCCAAACCCAAGATACCTGTCTTGCCGGGACAACGCCGCCGACCGCGCGAGCTTCTTGGTGTTGCGAAACAGCGCCGTAAAACGCCCGGGTTTCGAGCCTGGCAACGACTCCACCAGCGGTTGAGATATAAAGCGGGGAATCAGGTTATAGATTCCCGCCAGTCTTTGGGCGACGTGCCGAGGATAACCGGCAAACGCCTCGTCCCCTCCCATCCCCGACAGCAGCACAGTAAGCCGTTCGCGCGCCGACCGGCATATCAGGAAGCTTGTTATGATCGCAGGGTCGGCGATCGGCTCGTCCATCTGGTACACGAGGCCCGGCAGCAAATCCATGACCTTTGGTTCAAGCAACTCCTCGTTGTAATCGGTTCTGAATCTCTCGCCCACGATCCTCGCGTACTTTAGATCGTCTTCCTGAATGTCATATCGCTGGTCTTCGTTTCTAAAACCGAACGAATAGGTCGTGATTTTCCGGTCGGCCGCCGCCGACATCAGCGCCACCATCGTTGAGGAATCCAGTCCTCCGGACAGAAACGCGCCGAGCGGAACATCGGATACCATCTGAGATCTGACACTCCGGCCGATCTGATCGCGAACGCGTTCGACCCACTCGCTTTCAGAAACAGAATCATCCGGTTGGAATTCCACGTCCCAGTACTCGTGAGTTTCCAGTTTACCGTCCCGGTAAACGAGATAGTGGCCCGGCGGAAGCTTGTGCACTCCCTTGAATATGGTTGCAGGGTCCGGAGCCCATAAGAAGGTCATGAACTGGTTCAGCGCGGCAAGGTCCACCTGTCGCTCAAAACCCGGAATAGCGAGCATAGCCTTGATTTCGGAAGCAAAAGCAAAGCCAGCCGGCGTCTGGCAGTAATAAAGCGGCTTGATTCCAAGCCTGTCGCGCGCCAGAAAGAGGCTCTGATCACGCCAATCCCAGATAGCGAACGCGAACATCCCGTTCAGGCGCCCAAGGCTCTCATGGCCCCATTCGCGATAGGCGTGGATGACAACCTCGGCGTCCGTGTCAGACTTGAACTTATGGCCCCGGCTCTCAAGGTCTCGCCTGAGTTCCCTGAAGTTGTAGATCTCGCCATTGTAAGTGAGGATTATATCTCCAGACTCATCGCTCATAGGCTCGTGGCCCGCCGGTGATAAATCAATAATAGACAGGCGGCGGTGGCCAAGCCCGATGATCTCCCCCGTCGAGCAGGTCTCCAGGTAGATTCCCTCGTCGTCGGGGCCGCGATGGGCCATTCTCGCAAGCATTTGCCTGATCAAGGATTCGGATGGCTCGCCTATGATTCCACAGATTCCGCACATACTCAACCTGCCCGTCCCGTGGAGAGTAGTTTTCCGGCGATACCGAGGCACTAAGGGCCCAGCAGAAATACGTCGCCGGCTACCGTGATGAATAATATGACGCTGACAAAAGCATTTGTCGTGAAAAATGCCGCGTTCAGGCGCGAGAGGTCTCCCGGTTTTACCAGGCTGTGCTGATAAACAAGAAGAACTCCGGTCACTGCCACACCTATCAAGCCGATCCAACCCAGGTGAGCGGCATAAAAGAACAGGATCAAACAAGCGAACATGAGACCATGCAGCGCCCGCGCTGCCGCCAGTGCGTTCGTTATTCCCACCGCCTCCGGTATCGAACGCAATCCCGAGTGCTTGTCGAAGTCAAAATCCTGGCAAGCATAGAGAATGTCAAATCCGGCCGTCCACAGCATCACGCAGAGCGACAACAGCAGGGGAACCCTGGTGAGATTCCCCTGAATCGCTATCCAGGCACCTGACGGTGCAATCCCAAGGCACCAGCCCAGGAACAGGTGAGATGCCCAAGTGAACCGCTTCGTGTACGAATATACAAATACAGAGCCGAGCGCAACAGGAGATAAGATCAAGGCCAGCCGGTTGAGCCGCCAGGCGGCAATCACGAACAATGCTGACGAAAGGCACGTGAATATCCAGACGAACCGAGCATCGACCAAACCGGCAGGTAGCGCTCTGCCCGCCGTGCGCGGATTGGCCGCATCAATGTCTCGATCAGCTATTCGGTTGAACGCCATTGCAGCCGATCTCGCTCCGACCATCGCTACGGTAATCCACGCGATCTTTCCGACCCAGAAACTCACGGGCTTCGCACCCATATCCCGGGCTGCCAGCGTCGCACCCAGTAAAGCGAACGGCAGCGCAAATAACGTGTGCTCGATCTTGATCATCTCGAGCGTGATTCTCAATCGTTTGATTACAGGCATACTGCTAGTTTATTCGCCGAGCTTAATTGCGCGTTCGCCGGCCATCAATGCAGGTGCCTGGCGTCACCTTGCCACATCGTCTCCTGAGGGTGCGCCAGGCCCAGGTGATCCATAACCCGGTAAATGAAATGGTCGACCAGCGAGACGATATCGTGCGGTTTGTGATAGAAAGCCGGCATCGCCGGCACTATCATTGCGCCAGCTTGCTTCAGCCTGATCATGTTCTCAAGGTGAATCATCGATAACGGAGTCTCCCTCGGCACCAGAACTAGCTTGCGCCCTTCTTTCAGACATACGTCCGCTGCACGATGAAGCAAGTTGCGGCAAGAGCCCGAAGCGATCACTCCTAGCGTTGCTGCCGAGCACGGAATCACCACCATCCCGTCCGTCGGATAAGATCCCGATGCTATGGTCGCGCCTATATCGCCGGGATGAAAGACCGTGGTCTTGAACGGCTGCCTCCCGATCATTTCCGCAACTAGCTGCTCGGAATCCGACTGAGAATTGATTTCAAGTTCGTCAGTGATAACCCTCCGTCCTGGCCCGCTTATGACCAGGTTGACTTGCCCAACCTCCGCATTATTTTCAAGATATAACAGCAACCGCTGCGCGTATATCGCGCCGCTTGCGCCGCTAATCCCGACAGTTATCGATTTCACCTTTACCATTCTATAGTTTGGCTATTCTCACGGCAAGAGAACCAGCCGGGCCAGGGCGCCAGTTTCATTGTCGATCTCCCTGTTTGAAGTTACCTAATCCCGAATCCCGGCGTACTGACAGCTTGATCCGAGCTCCGGCTTCGTTCATCATGAATAGTGCGAGCTCTTGTTATGGCTCTTGTGTCCAATAAGCTTACTGAAAATGTGCCAGGCGATTTCTTCGTCGATTCAAGTTGCATCGATTGCGACGCCTGCCGCCAGATCGCTCCGGCATCTTTCCGTGATACCGGCAGCCAATCAGTAGTATACCGTCAACCCGATACCGCCGATGACGTCCGCAGGGCGCTAATGGCATTGATTGCCTGCCCGACCGCCTCGATTGGGATTACGCGAAAGTATGACCTCAAATCCGCCATAGAATGCTTCCCAGAGCGGATCGACGACAATGTTTACTTCTGTGGGTTCACTTCGGAATCAAGCTTCGGAGCCTGGAGCTATCTGATAGTCCGCACAGCGGATCAAGGTGGCAATGTGCTCGTCGATTCACCACGATACAACTCCCACCTGGTTCGCAAGATGGCAACGCTCGGCGGCGTCACCAGGATGTTCCTGACTCATAAAGACGATATTGCCGATCACGCCAAGTTTGCTGGTAAGTTCGGTTGTGCCAGGGTTATGCACGCCTTGGATGGCGCTCTGGCCCTGGGTATGGAGGAAGTCATTCAGGGCGAAGGCGAGGTGCATCTGGACCCTGATCTCATCGCGATCCCCACCCCCGGGCATACGCGCGGCCATATGGTCCTGCTCTACAAAGACAAATTCCTTTTCACCGGCGATCACTTGTCGTGGTCCCCTGAGCGGCAGGAGCTCCGGGCGTCCCGCAGCACCTGTTGGTACTCCTGGCCACAGCAGATCCGCTCCATGCAACGTCTGTTGAACTATAGTTTTGAATGGGTGTTGCCGGGACACGGACGAATTCACAATGCACCAAAGGATGAAATGCACTCGCTCTTAGACGATTGCGTCCAAGGAATGAACGAGTCCTGATCCCAGGTACCGATCAAATAGATCACGTGCAGTATCATAGCGAATCCCTTTTCCGCAGCCAGGTTGTAGTAATCCCTGACTTCGACACAGGCGTCCAGCAGCCACTGTAAGTTCTCTCGGTCGTTACAGTCCCAGCCACCCGGATAAATCATCGCCGCATTCATCGTCTCAGGGTCGAAATTGGCACTCAGATCGTCAGCACTGATAGAGCCGAGAACAGCCGCAGTCTCTTTCACTTCTTGCGGTTCTAGAAATCTCGCCGGGCCATACCCGAGGTCTTCCCCTACCTCGCGTCCGCCCATAATGGCCTGGCTGCGCGGCGTATCTCCTTCAGGGGTTGCTCGCCCACACAGCAGAAAATAAACGCCGTGCCACGCTTTCTGGATATCCAGAATCTCGCAAACGTCTCCATCGGAAAAACCGGCTTCTAGAAGCTCCTGGGGGATGGCGGGTTCCTCGTTATCGCTGAATTCCGTCGGAATCCCCAAAACAGCATGGATATTGGCGGGGTTTTGCCTCAATGCTTCCAGGAGTCTCGGTGACAATGCCCTGAAGTTTCCGATCATTGACATCGCTTCTCCTCCGTCTTCGCGCGATAACTCCATGGACTTCTTCGTCCCTCGAGTTTCGACAGGCAATGTTCGGCAAGTGGCGAGGGACCTTAGTCGCGCTGCACCCAACTTATTGCGCAATACAAGTCAATAGCAGCCCGGTTCCGGTAGGCAGAGGGCGGTCGGTCTAGTGCTTGCTATGGTGCTGGTGATCGAGGTCGTCATTCAGAGTGTTCAAGAACGCCTCCAGCCTAGCGGTGTCCGCTCCGGTGATCGTGATTCTCGGCAATTCCGGGTCCGCCGATCTGACCTTGCCATCCCTGGAGAGCTGGCTCATATCGATAATCTCCCCTAAAGCATCCTCCAGCGTTGGGTACACACCGTTGTGCATATAGGGAAAGCTATAAGCCAGATTCCGCAATGTTGGAGTCTTCATGGCGCCAATCATTCGTCGCAGCAGGTCGGCAGGCTTCTCACCAGCCAGGGAGTCTGGGCCTCCTAAGCTTACGAAGTTCCAATAACCCAGATCAGCATATCCTGGCTTCTCACTTCTGGCCGTTTCTTTGAATTGCACCGAGGGCCGGGCAGCCCGCGCCCCATCCGGGATCGGCAACCTCGCAAAGCTGCCCATTCCGTGAACGCTATCGTACTCCGCCTGGCTTATTCCTATGTTGTGAAAGGAAAAATCGGTGAACAACGGCGGCACGTGACAGGTTGCACAGTTTCCCGCAGCATCTCCTTCGGTGCGCATGAATACCTTTAAACCGTCAACCGCTTTCTGCCCAAAGGCAGCCGTTGTATTCAACTGCCCGGCTCTTTCCATGCTGGACAGGCGTGCGAGCAGCCGGGCGGCAAACTCTCGCGGCTTCTCTTTTCCCTCCGGGCCCGCGGGCAATTCATTCGCCTTGATGAACTGATCGTAGGGCGTATTCCTGCCGCTCTTGAGAGTTCTCATATAGGCCGCCAGGCTCTTGGAAGCCAGCTCGACCACCCGCCGCGAATCCAGACCAGTGATCTCGCAGTCGTATGCAGATTTGAATTCCTCACTATACGAAGGCCCGCTGCCCTCTCTCTTGTCGGCCAGTATCGCTTTGTAGAAATGGTCCATGGCCTCGGACTCTTCCGCGGCGAGCCATCCCATAGACCGGCCGGTTAATGTCCCCTTGGCCAGCCCCTCCAGGGAAGTAAACTCGCCGTCATAGTGCAACCGGGGCGCATCGCTCAAGTCCAATATGGTCGGCGCGTTGCGGACTCCATCCCTGCGCGGATCGCCGGTCCGCCAGGGTACCCAACTCCTGGTAAGGAAATCAGTGTAGGCTCGGGGCCCCTCGGGGCTCTGGTCCGACATATGACAACTGCTGCAGCTATTCCGGAGGTCACCCTTTGGCGAGCAGAATCGGTCGTCGCTGAACAGGCGCGCCCCCAACTGGGTCTCCGCCAAATCAACAGTCCGCTCCTGCCCCTGGGTAGAGCCGCCCACCCACACAAGTACTACCATGGATGAGACCAGGACCGCTGACTTTGCCGCTGCCATTCTCATTCGTGCAATTCCGTAACGCCCTTGTAGGCCAGTTTCCTTCGAGAAGCCTATTCAAACCGAAAATGCTCCTTATCGAAACTGCCGATTGTGTCTGTCGGATAATCGTTCAGATATAACATTAGCGCAAGTCCCTGATTGCGTACAGGTTGGTTCGAGAGTAAATATTATGGATGTTGCTATTTTAGTGCTCGGTTGGAACTACATCGCGAATTTCTTGGAGGGCAGAATATGAAGCACCACCTCAAATGGGCGCCAGTCATCTTAGTCGCCTGCTTTGCCGCGAGCGTCGCCGGTTACGCCAGCCGCTCGGGCTCGGCCGCTGCTACTGCACCCTCAGGGCAGGATATTATGAGTGTTGACCGCCGCGTTAGCACTCTGGAACAGCGTATATACACTATCGACTCGAATATCACCCAGATCCAACAACAGGTGATGATGATCAGCCGCAATCCTGCTCCGTCCGCTGGTGCAAGTGGCGAGGTCCAGCAACTCCGCCTTGAACTCAATTTGTTGAGAAGCCAGATGAACCAGATCGAGTGTGCATTGGCCAAACTGGACGAAAGGACACTGGCGCCCGCAAGGCCGAAAACTCGAAGTGTAAAGGACCCCTGCAGGCTGGACCCGCAGACACCGATTGAGATGCCCGGTCATCCATACTGAGTTCTCTTAATGACTCGTTATTGCAACATCGCTGCGTGTGGCCCGGGGCCGACGACATGCGAGCCGGCAAATAGACTTGGTTGCTAACTCGGCGACTTCCTGCCGGCACTACAAGACCCCGGACGGCTCGCTCAACACCAGGCTGCCTCTGGATAGTTTATAGGCTAACTGATCTACCATGCCGAATCCGACCATTGGCCTTATTCGCCATTCCATTTCTTCAGAGCACGACGAACCGGCCCTTGAGAAACCCCCTGTCGGCTCCGCGTCGGTTGCGCTTGTCCTCGCCGGATCCGATACGGAACTCAGCATTTGCTTCATCAGGAGGGCGGATAGAGAGGATGATCCCTGGTCCGGTCACATGGCCTTCCCGGGTGGCCGCGCCGATATTTCCGATCCAACTCCTCCTGCCGTCGCCGAGCGCGAGACTTTGGAAGAGGTCGGGATTCAGCTCGATGCTCCAGCATTCATTGGATCTCTGCCTCAGATGCCTGTTCGAAGGGGTGGTACTGATACGGGCATGGCCCTGTCATCCTTCGTCTACTATATTGGTCCTGAAAAAGCCCCGTTGTTCCCCAATCATGAAGTGGCTGACGCTTACTGGATTCCTTTCGAACATTTGTGGGACGCACGCAACGCCACAACGCTAGGAATCGCGTTGGGGGGTGCTCCAGTCAGCTATCCCGCCATACGTTATCAGGACAACTTCATCTGGGGATTGAGTTATAGAGTGCTCGAGCTGTTCGCCGAAGTAATCGGCTCGCCTCTCCCGCGATCTTCAAGTTCCTAGGCCCGAACGGATCAACCCCGACCCTTATGCAGGCTTGTCTTTACTTGGATTTCTAAGGATTTCGTGCCCTTTATTTTCCGCTCCGAGGGTTCGACAAAGCCGGAACTTCTGTCCTGCCGTCATCGTAAACGTTGGGTTGCAGACGTAAATGCAGTGGTTGCGGAGGTACCAAGTTTGAGCGGCATCTTTCTCATAGTTAGCATTCCGACAATTGCGAGATGCTTTACGGCGTCCCAGCCGGGTGGTTTGCATCAGCCTGCCGCTCTCTGGCCCTGCACCCGGCGCGAATCGACCCGTAAGAGCCCATAGGAATCAGCTACCGCATCGATTGAAAGGCCGCCGGCGTCAAGAGATGCTGGCGGCCTTTCAGCTTTCTGGGATGATTGAAAACAGTGCCCGAGCCTTAATTAGCGGATAACGGAGTCATCATGGATTCAGCAACTTACGCTGAGATACTTAGGCACAATAAGGATTTTCGCCGTCTATGGACAAGCCAGTTGATTAGCGAGCTCGGGACCTGGTTTTCCTTCATCGCCGAGCTCGGCCTGGTCCGGCACTACTCAGGCGCGCCATTGTCAACTGTTGCCCTGCTCTCAGCGAGGCTCCTTCCATTCCTGCTATTTGCTCCGTTTGCTGGAGTCCTTGTAGATCGCTTTTCCCGAAAGAAGATATTGATCTCTTCGGATTTGCTGCGCGCACTGGTCGCATTAGGCTATCTTGCGGTCAGATCACCAGGACAGTTGTGGATAGTCTATGCCTGCGGCGCGGCAATGTCGTCGTTCTCGGTATTCTTTGAGGGAGCCAAGAACGCTGCCCTGCCAAACCTCGTCACTCCTAGAGAGGTCTTGACGGCGAACGTCATGATGTACTCAACGCGCTTCTTGCAATTCGCTCTGGGGTCTGCGCTTGGCGGCGTTACTGCTGCGCGCTTTGGTTATGACGCCGCGTTCCTGGTCAACTCGGCCTCGTTCATCGCCTCAGGCCTGATGATCTGGGTTATACCTGCTGCTCGTATGAGCACGGCGGCCACTCCCGCGGCGCCTGCTTCAAATAAGGTTGCGAGCGCTGTTGCCGTTCTCGATGCCGAGGTTCCCGATATCGAAGCAAGCCCCGGCGCCGGCCAGAGAGGTCTCGGCGGCTTTTTAACCGACTTCCTCGAAGGCATGGCGTACATTCGCGCTAATTCTTTCGTGCGCGGCCTCATACTGGTTAATATCGGTTGGGCGACGGGCGGCGGAATGATCAACCTGTTGTATGATCGCATCGGCGGCCACATCTTTGTGAGTGGAGCCGGCGACCGTGGTGACTGGAGCGTTGCAACTCTATATACCGCCGGTGGAGTTGGTCTGTTCTTTGGAATGCTGCTCGCCCGCCGCGCCGGAATGTGGATATCGCAGGAGAAACGCGCCGGCCAGTTTATCGGCTGCTCGCTCTTGTTCTATGGAGCCCTGTTTGCCGCGGCCGGCGTCATGCCCACCCTCTACTCGATGGCCATTCTGCTTGCGGCAAGCCGGGTCGTGTTAGGGATGGAGTTCGGAGTGCAGGAAACCTTCATGATGCGAGTCCTCCCGGATCATATCCGCGGCCGCGTCTTTACGACGGACCGGTCACTCGAGCTGGGAATGATGACTCTGTCGATGACCGCAGGCGGGTGGCTGCTGAGCCTGATCGAGCCCCGAACTCTGATGGTAGTAGCGGGGCTGCTTTCTGCCAGCCCGGGCGTGATTTGGCTAACCGCTATGTGGACCTCGGGCTTTAGTGTTCCAGCGACTGCAGTCCGCGGGGTTGCCCGAGAATAAGTCACTCCCCACTGCAGGTCATTGATGATCGACTCTATTCAGGCTACAGTAGTGCGTCGGGAGAGGCAGCGGACAGCGAGTGCGTATCTGTTTGTGGGAAGGGCATTCGCATTTCGCTTCTATTAATTCATTGGAAGAGAAGGGTCTACGCCATGGGTAACAATATCCGTCTAGTCCGACTGGCAGCCTTGGCTGCTATTGGGGTTATCTCATCGATCTCGTTTAGCATTGGCCAAGTAAAAGAAATCGTGACTCTTTACTCTGTCAGTGCGGATACTGGCGCAGACGATCACCGAGCTTCGATGGCGGATTTCGTCGCCTGGAAAATGGCATCGACCAGCTTCAAAGACATTGCTATGTATCGGACCGAGTCTTGTGACGTCTCAGCGGGAGACTTTCAAGAGAAGGTCCAGTCCTACTCCGTCTTCGGTGAGTTTTTCGAGGTGGTGAACGTGCGACCAGTCATCGGCCGAACTCTATCGCAAGGAGAGGCGTTCGATGACGAGAAGCCCGCTGTAGTACTCAGCTACGAATTGTGGAAAAAGGCATTCGACACCGACCCGGCAATTCTAGGAAAGACTATGTCGGTCGATGGTGCAAGATGCCTGGTCGTTGGAGTAATGCCAGGGTCAGTGAACGTCCCCGGACAAGATCGCATATGGACAATCTTTTCGCCTCGCACCTTTGAGGGTGGTGGCTACGATAGAGAATTCCATGTAATAGCCAGGCTCCAGCAGGGAGTCACCGTAGATGACGCGCAAAAAGAGCTTACTGCTCTCGACCGAAAGCGCCACATAAAGGAGCCAAAATACGATTCGACCTGGATGGCGCGGGTCGAACTGATGAAACAACTGTGAGGACTACAGGCTCCTGACCCGAGCTGCATCTCTCTCAACTCAAGAACCTCCGGCTACCCTCTGTGTGAGCATCGGCAGAAGGTAACGAAGGGTTGATTTTCGATTCTCCGAACTGAGATTCTGCATCCCCCGGCCCGGCCTGATTCGTATTTAGAATGTCAGACATCGGCGTACCAGCCGAAATAAATGGCGGAAACTTAGTAGGCGCGCAGGTTAACCTCGCGATGGCAGCCCGAGGAGAAGACAAGCGGAGTGATTGTTAGCCGGAATATCAGGGCCAACGCCGCAAGAAGCCTTATGGTCACCCTGTGCCTTGGGTTGTGGGCTACGGCAGGCCTTGCCGCGTCGGACGATCCTTATGGCAAGGTCGTCAAGCAGATCGAAAAGGACTATCACGCCAAAAAGACCAAGATCCCCTTCATCGGCCTCGGCAATTTCGTCTTGAAGTTCTGGCACCCCGCCGGAGTTAAGAACGTCAAAGTCGCCGTCTTTCAAGACCAGAAACTCTACGACGAAACCGGCCGAAACCTGGATGCCATCGTTCAAAAGGCAGCTCCCTCTGGCTGGCACCCGATGCTACGCGAATTTTCTCGCACCGATAATCATTGGACCTATGTTTATTATTCAGATCCTCAAAAAGACACCAAGGTCCTGGTCGTCACAGTAGATCGCCAAAACGCTGTCGTCGCCGAGGTCAAGTTCGAGCCTGCCAAGTTGCTGGAATTCATCCAAAACCCGAGCCTCGGGCGGGCCCTTGCCGGCGATATCAGGAGAGAGTCGGGCGTGTCCAACGAGGACTCCCAGGGCAGTGTGGCCCCTGTGCACACCTCAAATGTGCCCGCTTCGGACGAAGCCTCAGATCCCACCCCCAACACAACCTACTCGGAACCTCCAAGGACTGCACCGACTCTTCGCGAAAAGCCCATGCTCAGGCCGGGCGACAAACCCGACTCACTGAAATACCGAGAGACTTCCTCCGGCAACGCTGAATCGGGACCCGATAACTCAATCAAGCTCGAAGCCAGGCTGGTTAATCTCAACGTTAGCGCAATCGACCGCGCAGGGCGTGCGGTCCCCGGCCTCACCAGGGACGACTTCTCAGTCTTTGAGAACGGCAACCGGCAGGAAATAGCCTTTTTTGAGGCCAACAGTACGCCTCTCAACGTCATGCTGCTACTCGATTTGAGCGGAAGCACCAAAGACAAAATAAAGCTGATGAAAAGAACGGCCTCCAAATTTGTCGATTCTTTCCTGCCATCCGATCGTGTTGCGGTCGCCTGTTTCACCAGGCGCTTTCGACTCATTTCCGATTTTACGTCAGACCATAAGGTCTTAAAGCATCGCATCGACGATATGAAAAATCACGGAGGCGGCACGGCCTATTACGACGCCATGTGGACGGCGCTTGACCGCCTCGACCATGCTGGGAACAATCGCAAGGCCCTTGTGGTCATTACCGATGGGGTCGACAACTACCTGCAGAATCCAAGGACCTGGTCTACTGAACACAAGTTCGAAGACCTGCTCGACCGCGCTTCCGAGGACGACGTCACCGTCTATCCGATATATCTGGATACAGAGGCTGAGGTGGCAAAGCATTTCGGCGGCGACACTCGGCGCCAGTACGCCACCGCCCGCAGCCAGATCCTCGCGGTCGCGGATCAGACCGGAGGCACCGTAGTACCCGCTGCTGATGACAAACAACTCGAAGCCGCTTACAAAATCGTAGCGGCCGAACTCCATACGCTTTACAGCCTCGCCTACACGCCGAGCGAACTCAAGCGAGACGGCAAATGGCGCCAGATCCGGGTGCAGATTAATCGACCCAATGTCACGGTCAAGGCCAGGCGCGGCTTTACCGATAATTGAACAGAGAATCCGGCTGTTCTGAAAACTTCAGCTATGTCTCTGCGTAGTGATAAACAGCACTACGCAGAGGGGTGGCAGTCTGCGGTATTCCAGTGACTTCGGGAGGATCTATATGGAGACTCTCTTGCAGGACATTCGTTATGGTCTGCGAATGATGCTGGCCCGGCCAGGGTTTACGGCCGTCGCGACAATCGCCCTCGCCCTTGGAATCGGCGCGAACACCGCGGTCTTCAGCGTCGTCAACGGAGTGTTGCTCAGACCCTTGAACTACCAGCAGCCCGAACGCCTCGTCAGGATCTGGGAGAAGTCGGGCGAGTTCAGCCAGGGATCTGTCGCTTACCCGAATTTTAGGGATTGGCAAGACCAGAACCGCGTCTTCCAGTCGATAGCCGCGTACCGGCACGAGGCCTATACGATAACCAGTGGCGCCTCGCCCGAACGTATTTCCGGCCGCCCCGTTTCTGCGGCCTTCTTCTCAACACTCGGCGTCGCTCCAGCGCTCGGGCGGGATTTTCTTCCAGGCGAAGACCAACTGGGATCTCAGCTTGTCGCAATAGTCAGCAATCAGTTCTGGAAGACAAAGATGGGTGGCGCCGCCTCGGCCGTTGGCAGCAACATCGTCCTCGATGGCAACTCCTATGGCGTTATCGGAGTGCTGCCTGCGAGCTTCCACTTCGGCGATCAGGGTGACGTCTACACGGGAATCGCCGCGATCAAGAAGATCGAGTTGGAAGCCCGGTCCTTCCATCCCGGCATCCAGGTAATCGCCAGGCTCAAACCCGGAGTCACTATAGACCAGGCCAGAGCGGATATGGGCGGCATATGCGACTCGCTAGGCCGCCTTTATCCCGAGTCGAACGAGGGACACTCGGTCACCATCGACTCTTTGTACAACGCCGTGGTCGGCGACACCGGCCGCCTGCTCATCGTGTTGCTGGGCGCGGTGGCCCTGGTCTTGCTGATTGCCTGTGTCAACGTCGCCAATTTGCTATTGGCGCGGGCAGCGGCGCGATCAAGGGAGATCGGCATCAGGGTCGCGCTCGGCGCGGGCCGGCTTCGGATTGCCAGGCAATTATTGACCGAGAGTGTGATCCTCGGCCTTGCCGGCGGGGGCGTTGGTCTCGTCGTAGCGTGGCTCGGCACCAGTGCCGCACTCAAGCTGGTCCCTGCCATCCTCCCCAGGTCCGAAGACGTCGGTGTTGACGCCAGAGTACTCGGGTTTACTTTGTTGGCATCGGTCGTGACCGGTTTGATCTTTGGGCTGGTGCCCGCAATTCAGGCCTCGCGGCCGAATCTCAACGAGTCATTGAAGGAAGGCGCGCGAGGCTCGACCGGCGCTTCGCATCGGGTGCGCAGCGCTCTCGTAGTTTCTGAGATTGCAATAGCTCTGGTCCTCCTTGCAGGAGCGGGGCTTCTCTTGCGCACCTTCATCGGCCTTGAGGGAGTCAACCCCGGCTTCGAATCAAAGAACGCGCTGACGTTTCAGGTCGCCTTGTCCACAAGGAACTACTCGGACGCGACCCGGATCAGAGGCTTTTTCAGAGACCTCCTGACCGAGGTCAGGAATATCCCGGGCGTGACGGCGGCTGCTACAACCACTCTTTTGCCCCTAAGCGGCGACGACAGCGAAACGCAGTTCTTCATTAACGGCAAGCCCAGGCCGCCCATAAGCCAGTTGCCGAACGCAATGTTCTATATCACTAGCCCATGGTACTCCGACGCAATGCACATCCCTCTCCTCAGAGGCCGCTATTTCACGCCTCAGGACAACGAAAAGGCGCCCTTTGTAGCAGTGGTCGACCAAAACATGCAGCGGCTGTACTTCGACGGCGAGGATCCAGTGGGGCGGCGCATAACACTGCAGGGTGGCAGTGATGTCTCCCTGGAGATGGAGATCGTAGGGGTCGTGGGCCACGTCAAGCAGGAGAATCTCGATACGGAATCCGGCTCGGCGATTTTGCCCCAGTTGTACATGCCATTCGATCAGATTCCCGACAAGTTCTTAGAGTCCGGAATCGGCGAGCTGAATATCGTGACCCGCACTGCCTCAGAGCCCACAAGCTACGTCTCGGCGATAAAGGAAAGAGTCCGCGGGGTTGATAAAGACGTACCGGTCTACAACATCAGTTCCATCGAGCAGGTCGTAGGTTCCTCGATCGCTCAACAGCGATTCACTCTATTACTGTTGGGATCGTTTGCCTTGCTGGCACTGATTTTGGCGTCAGTCGGTATCTACGGTGTCATGGCTTATTCTGTGACTCAGCGGACCCACGAGATCGGAATACGGATGGCTCTCGGCGCCGGCCGGCCAAAGATCCTGCGCATAGTTGTGGGCGGCGGATTCAGGCTCGCACTGGTGGGGGTCGGTGTCGGTCTGGCCGGCTCAATCCTGCTGACGCGGTTCATTTCCGGAATGTTATACGGTGTCACTGCACATGACCCGCTAACGCTTGGAGCCGTCGCATTGTTATTGACACTGGTCGCCCTGGCGGCTTCATACCTCCCGGCAATGAAAGCCATGAGAGTGGACCCGATGATCGCCCTCAGGTATGAATAGCCTCATACCGAAACCCATGACTGTCGGGGTCGACGCGTTGAACTATGACTACGGCGAGCGAGTAAAGTTGAACGCCGGCGACAATGCCCCGGTCGAATCCCGCACCTGCAACGTGACTTGCTGGCCCGGCGAGATCTTCTTTCCCGCCTTCCTGGCGACGAGCTTGGTCGTTGCGTCGGATGGGTCGTTCTGTGTCTTTTGTTGTTGACCATCGAGCAGTACAACGGCTCCATTGTCGAAACCGGCGCCAAAAACCAGAAGTTGCTTGCCGGACACCATGGCGCTAATTATCGCTAGCACGCTTGTGGGCGGGCTGAGCTTCACCACAAAGGCGTCTTCATCAGACTGGCCACCCAGGTTGGTCTTGAGTGACCCTGGCGTAACCGGAAAGCCCGGCGAGAATGTATTTCCCGTAGCGTATGCATCACCCGCTGAGTCAACAGCAATGGCGGTCGCCATGTCGTCGAGTTGTCCCCCCAGGTAGGTGCAGTAACTAACTGCACCTGAGGCGTCCAAACGAGCGACGAATGCCTCATCGCCCCCGGCGCTCGCGGGTTGCACCGGACTGACAACGTGGAGATCAGCCGAGAAACTGTCGCCGGCGACGAACGCGTTTCCGGCAGGATCGACGGCTATTCCACTTGCCACATCGTCCAGGCTTCCGCCAATGAAGCTCGAATACGCCAGCGCTGAGCCGGACGGGCTCAACTTGGTCACGAAGGCATCAAAGAGGCCGGCGTTGGATGACTGGTTCGGGCCAGCAGTCGGAAAGCTAGCGGAAAAGGTGCGCCCGGCGACATAGGCACTGCCGGCTGAATCGACTGATATGCCCAATATGAAGTCGTCGGCGTTTCCTCCAAGAAGACTCGAGTAAACGATCCCTGAACCCGAGGCATTCAGCTTGGTCACAAACCCATGGAAGACTTGAAAGGAGCCCTCGTAAATCACAGATCCACCGTTACCTACGGCAAGAGCCTGCACGCTGGCCGACGATAACCCTGCGTTTAGAGGCTGCCAGGTCGAGCCGGCGTCCGTGCTCCGGAGCACGCCATCGCCTAGTGTCCCGGCGTAAATGCTGGAGTCTGCCGACATGGCCAGCACCCACACCAGGCTCTCGGGGATCCCCGTAGAGAGCAGCTTCCAGTGTGCCCCTCCATCGGTCGACTTAAAGATATCCGAACTTAGCGTCCCGGCGTACACGACAGAATGATCGGTTGGATCTATCGCGAGGCTCGTCACGGAATAGAATGGAGAAAAGAGCGGCACCCAACTCATGCCTCCGTCGGTAGTCTTGAAAATCCCGCCCGACGTTCCAAGAAAAACCGTAGAAGAGATCGGGTCCGCGATTAGCGCCTTGCTGTCTCGGCCCCCGACCTGAGAGTCGAAAACACGGGACCAGTTGGCGCCGCCATCGTGAGTGATGAACAGGCCGATGCCCGTCCCGGCGAACACGGTGTTGTGATCGGCGGGATAAACTAGCAACGCTTCTATGAATCCACTTGACAGCCCATTGCCGGCGGGATGCCACGAGACTCCTCCGTCCGTACTCTTGTAAACCGCGGGACCGCCTACCCCGCCTGCGTAGATGACGGAATGATCCGCCGGATCGGTTGCGATCGTCTTAACGGTCCTCAGTGGGAATCCACCATTGACGGGCGTCCAGCTACCTCCACCATCGTTGCTCCTAAAGAGCCCGGAGCCGTTCGTACCGGCAAAT
>Ga0207103_10040_pt1 | contig 35720 bp, 37 predicted proteins | sample Alteio_BWMinHeat_81_FD_153546 | JGI IMG/M metagenome (GOLD analysis project Ga0207103, IMG submission 153546) | Enriched cells from forest soil in Barre Woods Harvard Forest LTER site, Petersham, Massachusetts, United States -... | ecosystem: Environmental > Terrestrial > Soil > Temperate forest >...
CGATGGCAGCTATGAATGTTATGATAAGCGCCACTTATTTGCCCTGGGTAAAGAGCATCAAACTTATACGCCCGGCAATAAACGCCTTATAGTGGAGTTGAAAGGCTGGAAAATTTGCCCCATGATCTGCTACGACCTCCGTTTCCCGGTTTGGCTGCGGAATGTGAATAACGAATACGATCTGCTCATCATCACCGCGAACTGGCCCGAGCGCCGTATTGCCCACTGGCGGGCGCTCATCAATGCGCGGGCGATCGAGAACCAGGCGTATGTAATTGGTGTGAACCGGGTTGGCCACGACGGTAATGAGGTGTATCACTCGGGCGACTCCACCTGCGTTGATCCCAATGGCAACGTAACCTATCATAAACGCGATGAAGAAGATCTGTATACTTTTACTATCCTCGCCGATGAAGTGATCAAAACACGGCGCCTGCTTCCTTTTTTAAAGGACGCCGATGAGTTTAAAATCATGCTGTAAGCCAGCAGTGTTCACGTGTTCACGCGACATGAAAAATGAACGCTATGAACACCATTAACACTTTAAGTAAACGATATTAAATACTTGGTATTAAGTTGATTATGAAAATTTGTACAAAGCAAAAAATCATCGTTTTTGCCAAAAAAGCGTTCATCTCCACACAGAAAATGAACAGTAAATGAACGCTTTTTTTGCTGTCTATCCCTGGAAAAAGTTGACACTTTTAGTGAATAATCCTGTTTTAGTTTACTAAAATCATTGGTTTATATCATGTAGAGGCGCCCCTCGTGGGCGCCCTGACGCCACATGCATCCGCGACATCCCAGGGCCAACCCGGCTGTACAATATAATTTTGGTACCCCATTTGCTTTCAGGACATTTCGGGCGACCACAAGGGTCGCCCCTACAAGTTGTACGCCCTGTCACAGACATTCAAATGCCTGCAAAACATGCTCAAACGGCTTCGAAACGCCTCCGAAACGGGTACAAATAGCATCGAAAAAAAATTTATTTTCTCAAAAACCGTTCATTTTTGTTCATGCAATGAACGGTTTGAATGTAATTTTTTCAGAGGAAAGCCGCCACTCGTGAGCCCTGATCACGAGTCCTCGTGTGGATAATATTTGTAATTGAAATTGCTATTGCAGTTTATTATAGGTAATTATGTTTCGGCAAATGTATTCCCGGCGATAAACCCAAATCAAAACTTACCTGCACCAGATGGATAAAATACCAGGCAACAGAAGGCCTATCGCATCGCGCGACACCGGGTGGGCAAAACGATCCGCATCGATGCTTGCAAAAAGGAATGTTTCGCCAAATACAATTTCCGTCCTGAGCATTTTATTTTCGCTGATCGCATTCGCGGCATTTTACCTGGATCACAAAACCGGCAGAAACAACATCTTATATATGCTGATTGCGATAGCCTGCATCCAGGGCAGGTTGATCATGAATTTGCTCGACGGTATGGTTGCGGTTGAACATGGTAAGAAATCATCCGTAGGCGGCCTGTTTAACGAGGTTCCGGATAGAATAAGCGATACCCTGACGCTTTTCGGCGTTGGCCTGCTATCAAAAAAAATGCCCTACGGAATGGACCTGGCTTACCTGGCCATCATACTTTCGGTAACAACCGCCTATATACGCACGCTGGGCGCATCGTTAAAATGCGGCCATTACTTTTCCGGCCCAATGGCCAAGCAGCACCGCATGGCTTTGGTTTGTTTGGGCTGTGCTGTCGGTATCTGGTATTTGCCGGTTTTTTATTACCTCCTGATTATTATGAACGCCGGCTTGCTGGTCACCTGTTACCGCAGGCTGTCAAAAATTGCAGCTTGCCTGCGCAAAAGTGATTTAACTTAACCTTAAAAAAATGGACAAAATATTCAGGACAGACTCGTTTCATAACAAAGATCTTTTCATCGTCGTAGCACTCATCTTCGCCATTTTATGCATCGCGTCACTTACGTTTTTTGTGATCGGGAAACTGAACCCTAAAGCAAATCTGACCGAGCTGAAGGCCCGCACAAAATCATGGTGGGTAATGGCATCTATTTTTATTGCCGCAACGCTTATCAACAGTACCATTTCCTATGTTGCCATGGCTATGTTGTCATTTGTCGCGTTCAGGGAACTGTATTCTGTAATTGGCTTCCGCGATTCAGACAGGCGCGCAATTTTTTGGGCTTTTATTGCCATCCCCGTTCAATATTACCTCGCTTACATAGGCTGGTATGGCGCCTACATCATATTTATACCGGTTGTGATGTTCCTGTTTTTGCCTTTGCGCATCGTTTTAAAGGGGGACACAAAAGGGATCATCAAGTCTATGGCGACTTTGCAATGGACGTTGATGCTAACCGTGTTCGGTATAAGCCACATGGCCTACCTGCTCTCCTTACATCCAATTAAAGGATTTGACATCGGCGGGCGCGGGCTGCTGCTATTCCTGGTATTCCTTACGGAGATCAATGATGTAATGCAGTTTACCTGGGGCAAGTTATTGGGGCGGCACAAAATAATACCAAAAATAAGCCCCAACAAAACTTGGGAAGGGTTCATCGGCGGGCTGATAAGTACAACCATCATTGGTCATTTTTTAGGTTTCCTTACGCCATTATCCACCGTACAGGTACTGTTTGTCAGTTTTATGATCGGCTTCTCCGGCTTTGTCGGCGATATCGTTATGTCTTCAGTAAAAAGGGATATCGGCGTAAAAGACATGGGAACTACCATTCCGGGACATGGCGGCATTTTAGACCGGATAGATTCGCTGGCTTATACCGCTCCTGTTTTTTTTCACCTTGTGTATTACCTGGCTTATTAAATGCAAAAACTGGTCTTAAAATTCACCTATAGCCTTTTTGTCCGGTCGTTTTTGAAGATCATCGTGGGTGTTAAGTTCGATACCGCAAGGTTTTTGTTAGATGAAAAACAGTTTGTCATCGTAGCAAATCACAACAGCCATTTGGACACCATGGCAATAATGGCATCGCTGCCGTCAAAAATTGTCCATAAGGTTAAACCGGTGGCGGCCGCCGATCATTTTGGTAAGACAAAGTTTAAGGAGAAAATGAGCAATTACCTGGTCAACACGCTGCTTATCCAACGCAAACGCGATCCGGATCATCCGGGAAACGACCCGGTTAACCTGATGGTTAAAGCACTTGACGACGGGTTTTCGCTGATCGTTTTCCCCGAAGGGACCCGGGGCCAGCCCGAGATCCGGCAACCGCTTAAACCGGGTGTAGGCTACGTTTTAGCCAAAAGGCCGCATATCAAATATGTGCCCGCCTATTTAAAAGGGATGGGAAAGGCTTTGCCGAAAGATGATAAATTATTAGTGCCGTTTACGTCGTCGCTAACCTATGGCCGCCCTACCAGTGTCGCGGACCTAACTGTAATGGATATTTTGAAGCAAATAGAAGCCGATTTGAATAACTTGAAGGAAAAAAGTTAAAACAGGAAGCTCTTACAAAACTTTAAGAGTTTGAACCATAAGTTTATACCGTTGCTTTTCCCTTTACCAAAGACAACGGGCGAAGCCTGGTAACCGGCGACTGCAACAACCGTTTCTTTACCACAATTTGGGTAACGCCTTCGCAGCAAGCGTCCTCGGCCATTTCTATGATCACGCTATCCAGCCTTTCCAGTTCAAACTGCATATACTTAATTGCTTCCTTATCCGAGGGGTCGTCCTTTATAATTTCAGCCAGGCCCTTTAAATTTGCCAGCGGGCTCCGCACCAGGTGGCTTTGTTTCCAGGCAATATCTTTTATGCTGTTTACGTGGTCCTGTATTTGTTTATAGGCGCTTTTTAAACGCTGTTCCGCTTTTTTGCGTTCGGTAATATCCTCAAACTGGCTTACAAAGTATATCGGCCCGCCTTTTTTATTGGTTACGGTGGCTAAGTTGATGGACACCCATACGATGGCCCCATTTTTACAGATATATCTTTTTTCTACCCGGTAGGCGTCTTGTTTGTTGTTTAAAGCTTTGTTTATTGCGTCAACATGTATGGCCTGGTCACCGGGGTGGGTCAGATCCTGGAATGACATGGAAAGCAGCTCCTGTTCGCGGTAACCCACCATGTCGCAAAGCCGTTTGTTTACCTTAAGCCATTGTCCTTGTAATGAAACGAGGGCCATCCCCATGGCAGAATGCTCAAATGCAGCCCGGAATTTGGATTCGCTTTCCCGTAATTTCTCCAATAGCCTGCTCAAGCTGGCCGAACGTTGTTCCACCCGCTTTTCAAGTTCTTCATTCATCACTTTTACTTCTTCCTCCGCATCATGACGCCGCGCATCGAACCTGTTCAGCCAATTAGCGGTATGCCATATCAGCGCCAAACCCAGCCATATAAAACAAATTACCAGCAATGAAACACCGGTCTGCTCTGAAAATAAGTGGTACCGCAGGGATTCGACCCTAACGGCCCCGAAGGCGATAACAATAAAAATTATCAGCAGGATAACCTGCCTGATCATGGCATTGCCCACCAGCTTACCGGTAAACAAGGGGCTTAGGCCGAGTGCCGGATGTAACAGGGATACGATAAGTGACAGGAAAAAAAACAGGATGGCCGATTGTATGGCCATGGCGCCTGCTAAATAAGGATCGTAAAATAATGATAATCCGTACAGGTAGCCCACTATGGTCATCGCCGAAATAGCGGTAACGGCATGCAGCAAATATTGCGATAGAGTACGCAACAACCGGCTTTTAGTGCTGAATCCGAAAAATGCAAGACCCAACAGGCTAAAACAGGCGGCGGTGTTCGGAGCCATCCGGCCGGGGAATTGGTATTTTCCGGCAATTGATGCTGGATCGGCCATAAACAGTTGATCAAGCCCTATATTAAAGTGAAACAAGTACTCTGATAAAGACAGACTGCCAATAAGAAACATTAGAAAAGATAATACCTGGAAGACTGTGGTATTGTAATTTTTAAGTCGGAATTGCGTAAGGAGCAAGGCGGAGCCAAGCAAAACGAAGCACAGCGCGGCATTGAAATTCGATGTTGCGTAGCCGGCAAATCCGGGTCGTAATTGTGGTATATGAAATTCGCGGCCTGTGATCACCAAAATACCGGTTAACATGCTCAGCAGGCTTACAACGGCAACGGCTGCTACTTTACGGGGAGGGTGCATGGCGAATTATTTATACCGTTTAAGGTTTTTATAAGCCCAATAAACCTCCGGCTACAATATTTATCCGGGGCCGCTGTTTCGATCGGTAATATCCGGCGGGCATAACATATTCATGAGAACTTGCTGGATGGGGTGCGGTAATACAAATTACCTTGCGGCTGGCCATAATGGTTAGGATGAGGATATAATTTATCGGATTAAAGGTACACTTTATTCCAATAGGTTGTATCAGGTATTTTACGGCCTTGCGTGCATTGGCTCGTAAACTCCCAGCTTCCCTCCTCCCGGCAAGGTCAAATGGGTGATTTGGCCCCAACGCTGGGTATCAATCGCGCTGCAGGTAATACTGTGTGCATCCATTTCCTTAACAAAAGCCTCAATATCGTCGCATAACAAATACAATTCCTGCAAACCGCTCTCTGCGGCCGGATGTATCGCAATTTCCGAGGGCGGTAACCCAAAAATGAGCCAGCCGCGACCGACGTCGACATTGGGGAATTTTAGAACGTTTTTAAAAAAGTCCATGTCCGCCTCTGCGTTTGAACTGTAAATGATGGAGTGCGCGCCGGTGATCATTATTTGTTGATTTTATTTTGATAGGTTTTTATCAAAGATATTAAGTTTTAGGTGTTGTTGAATAGTGACCGGTAACGTCAACAGGGAAAGCGCTTCAAAAATAGCCGCGGATACTATATTATAAATAAGTGCGTACCCTCTTTCCCGCTTGCGGAAGAGAGGGTGGTCGAGCGAAGTCCCGCACGTGCGGGAGGTGAGTAGTCGCCGAGCGACATTACCGCCAATACATTGGCGCCAATGTCCGCCAGGTTGACTCACCCGAACGGCACTTCGTGCGTTCACCCTCTCTTCGCTTCGCGGAAAGAGGGTAACTGCAATTAAATTTTAAAAGCGATTTCCCCGGTAATGTCAAGCAACAAATTAAATTTCAAAATAAACGTTTACTTTAGCCTGGTCCCCGCCTTTACCAGGGAGCAAGCCATAAGTATGAAGAGCATCGAAAAATGGAAAATATTAAAAACAGACATACCGCTGGATAACAAATGGTGCACCGTTCACAAAGATACCGTTGAGCTCCCCTCCGGAAAGATCATCGACGACTATTTCGTCAATATCCGGCCGGAAGTGGTGCTGGTATTGCCGGTAACGGCTGATGGAAAAGCGATTATGGTGCGGCAGTACAAACATGGCGCAAAGGAGGTTTTACTTGAATTTCCGGGTGGTGTGTTTGACCCCGGCGACGGATCAGCTGAAACGGCTGCCCTGCGCGAGCTGCGGGAGGAAACAGGTTACGATACTGCCAATATCGAGCAATTGGGTGTTGTATATGACAATCCTACAAAAGACTCCAACCAGATCTTCTTCTTCCTTGCGCATAACGTTGAGAAACTGCATGAAACCGAATTTGACATAACCGAAGATATTGAAACCATTGAAGTCCCACTGGATGAAATTCCTGGCCTGATAAAAGGAGGTAAGATCAGGGTTTCGGGGTCGATCGCGATCTATTACATGGCAATGGCGGTATTGAATACGAAGGCATGATTTTTTATTGTTTTTTCAGCCCGGTCCCTTTGTTACCTAAAGTTTACTAATATTGACTTTGATGATCGATAATTGAAATGCCGTATTCCAGTAAAAATCTTCTTTTAAAATTTGTGCCGGCTTTTTTCACCGTCCTCATGTTTTCAAATTATAAGGTCTATTCCTCTCAACCCAAAACCGACAGCGTTCAAACCAATTATTTTAAAGAAATAAAAACCTATAGTGATCCGTTTGTATCGGCCATGCGCAGGGGCTATGTGAAGATATATTCGCTGCCCGAAAAAGACTTCGTGAGGAAAACGGATTCGGCGCGGGCGCTGCTTTTAAACGTTGTTAAAAAATATTCAACGTTATTAAAGCCGGATTTTATAAAAGAGCAGCTGATACAGATAGATTATTATTTTGACAAGCTGCTCGCCGACTACCCCGCAAACTTTACCGGATATACAGGCCGCAGCCTTACCGATGCGCCGCTGATAGCGGCCCGGCTTCAAAAACACCTCCCCGACCTGAATAACCCTGCCCTGCTGAATGAAGTAATGTTCAGGAATTATGTGCATTCCTTTTTTACTTACGAACTGGTGGCCGAACTTGCCAGGCCCGCTTACCGCACGCTCGATCATCAAACACTGCAGGCGGAGCTCAACATCATCAACAAGCTGATCACCAATAAAAAATGCCGTAATTTTTGGCAATACGATTATGTGTACGACGACATCACCAACAATGGTATCAAAAACATCGACAAACTGTACCTGGCATTTAAAAAGACCTGTACGGACACCGCCTACCTGCGCCGGGTGAACGCCCTGTATAGATACGAATATAAGCGCCGCCAGGGACATCTTATTAAAACCTATAAAACCGTAGGGCCCTATCAACTGGATATCCATTTATTTTTGCCGGATAGTTTGCCAAAGAGCGGCAAAAGGCCCGTTATGGTCTATTTTCATGCCGGCGACTGGCGCGAAGGCAAGCCCGATTGGTATTTTGACGACTGCAAGGCCTGGGCCCGCAAAGGCTGGGTGGCCTGTGCGGTAGAGTACCGCACCTTTTCGCGCGAGGGTACTTTGCCCTTCGATGCGGTGAAGGATGCGCGGTCGGCGGTCCGGTGGCTGCGGCAGCATGCCGCTGAGTTTGCCATCGATACCGGCCGCATCGTTGCGAATGGTTACGATGCCGGTGGTCAGCTGGCGCTGGCCTGCGCGATGGCCGATAAATTCGATGAAAAAACAGATGACCTGCGTTTTAGTGCCGCACCTAACCTGGTGATGGTTATCTCGGGGATTTACGACCTGACCAGTACGGACGAGGCATGGATCATGCGGTATTTTAAAGATAAAAACGCGCTGCGAAATATTTCGCCGCTATACCTGGTTAAAAAAGGCCTGCCCCCCGTGCTGGTGATCCATGGCAGAAAAGACGCGGAATCAGATTACGTAATAGCCCGCCATTTTGCCACCCAAATGAAGGATATTGGCAACCACATCTCCTTTCACCCGGTCGACGATGCCACGCACCTGCTGTGGCTGGACACCAAATCCAGCGGCGAAATGGAAAAAGTGCAGCAGGATTTTTTGAGGAAGTTTGGTTATTGAATCATTGATTGTCTGAACCGTTGATTAAGCTGATTGCAATGATTTATTTGATTTTAATCTACGCGATCAATAAATCTACAATCGACATTTCGAATTAAATAAATCCGAAATTGACCATCCGAAATCCGAAATCATACATTCCCCCACCCCATGGCCAGCACATCGGCTATATGATAGGTTTTTAGCGGCAGGTTATTGGCATCGATATAGCCTTGCAGGTGCAGCAGGCAGGAGGCGTCGGTTGAGATGATATAATCCGCATCGGCAGCGATGGCGTTGTCCACTTTTTGCTGGGCCATGGCGGTGGATATGGCGTCGAATTTAACGGCAAAGGTGCCTCCGAAACCACAGCAGGTTTCTTCGTCCTTTAAATCCATCAGTTCCAGGCCGAGTACTTTTGAAAGCAATTGCCGTGGCTCTTCTTTTATTTTACATTCGCGGAGAGCGCTGCAGCTGTCGTGATAAACAGCTTTGCCATCCAGCTCCGCCCCGAAATAATCAAATTGAAGGATATTGACCAGGAAGTCGGACAGCTCATAAATATTGCCTTGTATGGCGCGACACTTGTTGTGCGCGGCGGTATTGGTAAAAAGGTCGTTATAATAGTTTTTCACCATGCCGGTACAACTGGCCGATGGGGTAACGATCACACTATCGGCCGAAAAATCATTTAAAAACTTACGGCCCACTTCTTTGGCATCGTCCCAAAAACCCGCGTTAAACGCCGGCTGCCCGCAACAGGTTTGCGCGGGGTTATAGCTTACCGTGCAGCCTGCTTTCTCCAGCACTTTTATGGTATTAAAAGCAGTTTCGGGGTACAACTGGTCTACAAAACAAGGAATAAAGAGCTCAACATTCATCAGCGGCGAATTTCAGAAAAAGTTGTGAGTAATTGTGGATAAACACAAATTTTCACGAATTAGATCGAATTTCGCGAATCCCGAAGATGGTAAGGCTAATTTGTTTTCAAAAATCAAAGTACGTGTGTTGACCTGATTATCAACCGCACATAATTATTTAGCCGTCAAAGAATATTTTCTTGACAACTTGACAAATAACAGTTATATTTGAGTTAAAGATAACGAAATTATGAAAACAATGACCGTCGGGGAGTTTAAAACTCATTTTTCAGAGGTGATTGAGCAGGTAAGTGCCGGTGAAAAAATTGCAGTTACTTATGGTAAAAAAAAGAAGATCATCGGATACTTTTCTCCGGATACACAGCAGAAACCTAAACGAAATTTGGGTATTTTAGAGGGAAAGGCAACTTTCACGTTTGCGCCCGAGTTTGATGTTACCGCAGAGGACTTTTTAGGATTATGAATTTTCTTTTAGATACGCATACGCTAATTTGGACTATTTCGGATAGATCGAAATTATCTCAAATTGCCCGGAAGGCTATCGATGATACGGATAATTCCATTTTTGTAAGTTCGATTTCATTTTGGGAAATTGCGTTAAAATTTTCAATAGGAAAATTAGGAATAAATGGCATTCTTCCTGAGCAACTACCTGAATTGACGCTTAAGACTGGCTTTGAGTTAATTTCACTTTCTCCCGAGGAAAGCGCCTCCTATCATATGCTTCCTATAACCGGCCATAAAGATATGTTCGACAGGATGCTTGTATGGCAAGCCATACGCAGAAATTTAACGTTTATAAGTAGAGATGACCGCATCGGACAGTACAGAACAGAAGGGTTAAAAATATTCTGGTGAGATGACTGGGATTCGATAACTTTTGGGAGGTTATCTAATCTCAATACTTGTTAAATTGATAAATAAAGATTTCATTGAAAAATCTTTTTTCAATGAAAACAATGTCTGCCACCAACTTTAAGAAGAATTTTTCAGCACTACTTAAACAAATGACCGCCTGCGAAACCATTGCCTTAACCAAAGATAAAACAAATGAAATCATTCGCTATTTCACTGTGAATTATCAAGCAGGCCCAAAATTCAATCAGGTCTTTTGGAAGGAAAAGCAAAGTTTACTTTCGGGCCAGATTGGAAGATGATAACAGAAGAGTTCCCTGGTCTCGAAGATTAAATCATACGCCCCTTACTCATTTAACAACTTTTTCTTTTGCGCGTCATATTCAGCCTGTGTTATGCCGCCCGAATCAAGCAGCTTTTTTAGTTTGAGCAGTTCGTCTGCCACGCTATATTTGGCTGAGGCATCTTTTGCATCGGCGCAGGGCTTAATCTCGCAGGCCGCTATCGCTTCATCAATCCAAACATCGCAGGTGGTTAAACCGCCGGTTTTTATGGTGATCACCACTTTGTTGCCGCCGCTTGGCTGTGCGGAGCTCACGATCTTTTTGATATAATATTTGCTGCCGGTAATATCTTTGCGGGCGTTCATGCTGTTGGCGCGGCGCGGATCGGGTGGCATGGGTATTAATGAGTTGATCTGGATGTATTTGAAAGTGCCGTCGGGCATGGAGCCCAGGCCAACCATAAGGGAATCGCCTTTGTGATAGGTTTTACCGTTTGGGGCATGATATTCATTCAGCCCCTGTGCTATAACAGCGCATGGCGCCGCCAAAGCGAGGATCAGTAATAAAGTTTTCATGATAAAATAATACAAACGGAAACGGAAAAATGTTTTTTGCAGAGATGCGATTTATAACGGACCATAAAGATTTGACGAACTTTGCCATTCGTGAAATTCGCCATAATTCGTGAAGATTCGTGTCAATTGTCAATGAAAATTCACCACTTCAAAATCCGCTGCCGTTACGCTGCTGAGTTGCTGCAGCTCGTTGTTATTCCACCTTGAATCGGGCACGCCGCTGATGTACATATTGCTGCCGATGTCCGCAAGGATGATACCGTATTTTTTCATGGCGATAAGCATGACCTGCAAACGCCAAGGGTATTTATAGACGTTGAAACTGGCCTTTAGCCTCATCTTTGCGCCAAAAGGCAGCGAATATTGGCCACCGGTGCTGTTGACGCTGTGCCGCGCCGGCGAAATATAAGCGGGTTTTACATTGCCGGAGCTGAGCGTAAAACGGATGGGGTGTTTTATTACACCGGCTACGATCTCGTCATAACGCACCAGGCCCGGAAAAATAGGCAGGCCGGCTGCATCGGCGGAGGTCCACCCTGCGGGCCGCAGCGCATTCGACTTTAAATTGAAAATAGCGCCGCTGGAGGCGCTCCATTGGCCGTTGCTCAGGCTGGCATTGTACAGTTCGTAAAGTATCTTATTGTCCTTATCGATCACGATCACGTGCGAGTCGCCCTGGCCGTTGCCTTCGATGGGCGCGTTTAGCGGTATGGGGTACGGACCGGGGTCGCTTTCGCTGCCATAGTTGCCATCATAGGCGTTGGCCCTGAAAATAACCTTTGCCTTCGGCTGGCTGCCGCAAACTACGTCATACGGAATGCCGATGGGCGCATTATCCCACAAACCGCTGCCGAAATCGGCCTTTAAATGCGAGGTACCTAATAGCGCGATGATCTGGCTGCTGTAAGGGTCGACCTTTGCCGTAGAAATATCCTGGTTCCAGGAGTTGTTTGCCGGGAAAAGCTGAACGGTATCTGCATCGGATAATTTTGCCGTGCAGGCGGTTGCCGTTGCGGAAGTGGTTTTGGTTGGATCGGTTTGACCGGCGGGAGGCAGGCCGCCGCTATCCTTTTTGACACAGCCGGCAAGCACGACCGAAACGAAAAGAATGGTTGAGTACAGACTTTTTTTCATAGATCAGTTTATAAGCTATACATTTTGAACGAATTTTATCCTAAAACATTGCCCTTTCACCGTTCATCCGATGAACAAAAATGAACGCTTTTTGAGGTCCGCTAAATCAAAATGATAGCGTTTTGTAGCCTAATATGCATCGTTTGCATGTCGTTTGATATGGAATTGAAACGCATTTGTAACTTTATAAATTGTTTTAAACCTCTGCTTTCGGGCGGCTGTATTTAATATCAGCCTCAAAGGGCAACCGTGCTAAACAATCCGCGCGTATTACTGTATAAGTATTTAATAAACAAGGCCATGAAAAAATCCAGGTTCATACCACTGCTTATTTTAGCCATAGTCGCAATTGTAGCGGTAATCAGCTGCAAAACGCATTTCGAGACCACAAAATCCGGTTTTAAAGCCCCGCGGTCGCAAACCGAACTGGAACGCGGGCGTGTGCTGGTTTACAGCATTTGCGCCGGGTGCCATTATAACCGGCAGGCAAACAAGTTTATAGGCAACCCCATCGGGGATGTGCCCGGCATTGCGGGTAAGGTTTATTCGGCCAACCTCACCCATTCCAAAACCAATGGTCTGCCCGAAAAATACACCGATGCCCAGCTGAAATACCTGCTGAAAACCGGCGTGGCCTACGATGGCCGGTTTATTGGCTATATGCTGCGTCCAAATATGGCCGAAAGCGACCTGAATGCCATTGTAGCCTTTCTTCGCTCGGACGACCCGGCTTTGGCTGCTGCCGATACCACCGTGGGCCCTACGCATTACAACGTGTTTGGCAAAATTTATATGAACATGCACGCCAAACCGCTGCCTTACAAAACAATAGCCAACCGCCCCGACGAGGGCGAGCCTGTCGCCCTGGGCCGTTACCTTACCGATAACCTCGGCTGTTTTCATTGCCATTCCAAAAGCCTCACCTCGCTCAATTACCTGTATCCAGAACAATCGGCAGGCTACATGGCGGGGGGAACTAAGCTAAAGGGCGAACATGGGGGCGAAGTAACCGCCCCAAACATCACTCCCGATAAAAATACCGGGATAGGCAATTATACCCGCGAACAATTTATAAAAGCGGTAAAGGAGGGCGAAGGGCCGCAAATGAAGCTGGTTCCACCCATGCCGAAATTTAAACTGCTGAGCGATGCGGAGGTTGGGGCAATTTATGCGTATATGAAAACTATTCCGGCCGTTGAGCACTAAAAAGCCCGGCGCATGGCCATGATTCTTCTATTTTTTACATTTCGTTACTGCAGTTGGAATTGTAGTAAACCTATAATACAAACTGCAAGCTTAGCCGTCCGAAGAAAGACATTCGGGCAGCGGTCTGAACAACTACGGACAGCGATGGGTATCTTATATATATTTTATTATTAATATTATACCTCCTAAAATAAAGCCAATACCCGTTATCAGTAACCTAACTATAAAATCCCCGGGCGTTTGCTTTCCAGCTCTTATGGCTTTTGCCTGAACAATAACAATTGGTATTCCTATGCCGATTATGATCACTCCTAAAATAATGTTTGATATATTCATCGTATCATTTGTTTCAATTTACTATTTATGTTTTTGGTCAATTTTTCAATAATCCTTTTCAGGCGCGAGTGTGTGCAGCAGGCCCGTGCGGTGGCACACTCGTGCCCCGCTGACAGGTAATAAACTTAACCCAACATTTCGCGCCGATTATGAACTAAAAATACGTTTCTTAAATCTGCAACGCAAAACTATTGTTGCGGGCTGCGTCGGCGGGAGGCAGCAAAAAGCATTTTTCCGTTTGGTTTTGCCCTGGAATAAGTTGACAAAAGTGTTCATTTCAGCGTTCAAAAGTGTTCAAAAATGAACGCTTTTGGGCCGTTTTTAGTTAAAGTAATACTTTAACTAAATCTTATAGTTTACTTATTATCATAAATTTAAATGCCTTTACTTAAAGTGATAAAAGTGTTCAGGTGTTCAAAAATGAACACCTGCTTTTGCCCGCTCAAAAAAGCCTATCTTTGTGGTGCAAAACGTTCTATCGCTGTTCCTTTCAGAGGGATGGAGGAAAGTCCGGGCAACACAGAGCATCCTGCTTCCTAACAGGAAGGCGCCGGCAGCCGGCGACAGCAAGTGCCACAGAAAATATACCGCCCCGGTTAAAATCGGGGTAAGGGTGAAAACGCGAGGTAAGAGCTCACGGCTTTTCCGGGTAACCGGGATCGCGGTAAACCTCAGGAGTTGAAAAACCAAATAGGTCCCGGAAGCGAAGCGGCTCGTTTCCGTACTGCCCGCCACCGCGCGGACGGTCGCCGGGATGGGTAGGTTGCTTGAACCCGGTGGCGACATCGGGACCAGATCAATGATAGAAGCCGTTCTATCTGGGACGGTACAGAACCCGGCTTACAGGTTTGCAGCTGCAAACGGCCCCTTTTGTGCAAACGAAAGGGGTTTTTTTGTTGGTTCATAGTTCATGGTTCATAGTTCATGGCCGGAATTGCAGCTACTATGAACTATGAACCATCAACTATGAACTATTAAATTTCACATTACCACAAAACAATTACAGGGTAATAGTGTTTGGTTTTCTATACATTACATATATTAGCGACTTAAGCATTCAAAATAAACAATGGCCAAAATCTTAATAATCGACGACGAGCGTGCCATACGCAGCACATTACGGGAGATATTAGAATACGAAAATTATATTGTTGAAGATGTAGACAACGGCGTGGACGGTCTTGACCTGATCCAGCGGGGAGATTATGACCTGGTGCTTTGCGACATTAAGATGAACCGCATGGACGGCATGGAGGTATTGAGCGAGGGCCTCGCGATGAAGCCCGACCTGCCGTTTATCATGATATCCGGCCATGGCACGATTGAAACCGCCGTGGAGGCCAGTAAGAAAGGGGCGTTCGACTTTGTTTCCAAACCACCCGACCTGAACCGTCTGCTCATCACCGTTCGAAATGCGCTGGATAAGGGCAGTTTAGTTTCCGAGGCCAAAGTTTTAAAACGCCGTGTCGCCAAAGTGAGGGATATGCTGGGCGAGTCACAGTCGATCCATAAGATAAAGGAAACCATCGAGCGCGTGGCCCCCACCGATGCCAGGGTGCTGATCACCGGCGCCAACGGGAGCGGTAAGGAGCTGGTGGCCCGCTGGCTGCACGAAAAATCGAACCGGGTAAACGCGCCGTTGATCGAGGTGAATTGCGCCGCCATCCCGGCTGAATTGATCGAAAGCGAGCTCTTCGGGCATGAGAAAGGCTCGTTTACATCGGCTATTAAGCAGCGCATCGGTAAGTTTGAGTCGGCAAACGGCGGAACTTTGTTCCTGGATGAAATAGGTGACATGAGCGCCTCAACCCAGGCAAAGGTGCTGCGGGCGCTGCAGGAAAACAAAATTACCCGGGTTGGCGGCGAAAAGGAAATCGAGGTGGATGTACGGGTGGTGGCGGCTACCAATAAAGATTTGCTGAAGGAGATAGACGCCGGTAACTTCCGGCTCGACCTTTACCACCGTATCAGCGTTATTTTGATCCACGTTCCCTCGCTGACCGATCGCCGGGACGATATCCCCTTGCTTACTCAAACATTTTTGGAAGAAATATGCGGCGACTATGGCATGCCGGTTAAAAAAATATCCGATGCCGCGCTCGATGCGCTTAAAGCCCTGCCGTGGACCGGCAATATCCGCGAGCTAAGGAACATGGTTGAGCGCCTTATTATATTAAGCGACAAGGTTATAACCGACGGTGATGTAAAAGCATTTGCCAACCCGTCGGCCCCGACGCCGGTAACAAATGGTACTGCCGCCCCGCAAACAGATTACGAAAAATTTGCAAACTTCCAGGAATACAAGGACTTCGCCGAGCGGGAATACATCAAATTCAAGCTGGAAAAGAATAACTGGAATGTATCCAAAACAGCGGATGATATCGACATCCAGCGCAGCCATTTATACAGCAAGATCGAAAAGTTCGGTTTGAAACGCGGGGAATAATTCTTTAGTCGGCAGTTTACAGGAAGCAGTTTGCAGTCGAAATTTGTAAACAATAAAGTCTTTGCAGTTTCTTTCGATGCCGATAGCTATCGGGATTCCGGACTAATAAACTTTGTTAATTTATTTAAAAAGTTTTACCTTTCCCTAATCAATTAAACCCTGTTTTTACACTTATGGCCCAAACATCTCCAGTAAAGGCGGATGATTTCGACTCCGCCCCTATCCGTTTGTATTCATTAGATGCCCTCCGCGGTTTCGACATGTTCTGGATCATGGGCGCCGATGCCATTCTTTATGCATTAAAAGACGCCACAAAGTCCCCCTTTTGGGCGGGCGTGGCTAACCAATTTGAGCATCCTTTTTGGAACGGCTTTCATGCGTACGATATGATCTTCCCTTTATTTCTGTTTATGGCAGGTGTTTCCACGCCATTTTCGGTTGGCCGGGAACTGGAAAAAGGAAAAACCCGGACGCAACTCCTTTGGCGGGTAATCAAAAGAGCGCTCATACTGGTATTATTAGGGTTAATTGCTAACAACGGGCTCAAAATTCAACCCATCGCCGATATCAGGTTTCCGAGTGTACTGGGGCGGATAGGGATCGCTTATATGTTCGCCAATATTATTTACCTGTATGCTTCGGAAATTTTCCAAATGATCTGGTTCTGGTTTTTTATAATAGGTTACTACTTGCTGCTTAAATTTACCTCTGCCCCCGGCTTTCATCCGGGCGATCTTACACCCCAGGGTAATTTTGCGTCATGGGTCGACCGTACCATATTGCCCGGTCACCTTTATGTCCCCTTTCCGGGAACAAATATCAATATGCATGATCCGGAAGGCTTGTTCAGCACCATACCGGCCATCAGCACAGGTATTTTAGGCATCCTGACTGGAACCTTGTTAAAAAATAAAAACCGGACACAGCTTGAAAAAACACTGATCATGGCCTTAGCCGGTGGTGTTTTTATCGTACTGTCGCTGATATGGAATCTTGATTTCCCTATCAACAAAAACCTGTGGTCAAGTTCATTTGTGTTGCTGGTTGGTGGTATCAGCTTGCTGCTGATGTCGCTCTTTTACTACATCATCGATGTGCTGGGTTATAAAAAATGGACATTATTCTTTAGGGTTATCGGGATGAACTCCATCCTGATCTACATGTCCGGTCATTTCATCGCCTGGAGATTCACCAACCAGGCATTTTTCGGCTGGCTCGGGCAACTGCTTGGCAATCCTTACGGCGCTGTGGCGCTTGCTATCACGTACGTGCTAATCAAATGGCTGTTCCTGTATTACCTCTATCAAAAGAAAACATTCCTTCGCGTGTAGTTCATAACTGTACGTTCTGTAGAATGCTTTTGTTACCTGATTATTTCTCTAAGATACCGGCAAGGTCCGCAGGCGAATAATTTACAGATTTAAGTGTCTTATTGTCAGCCTGGCGATACACTAAAAACAAGCCGTCGGCTTCTTTATGGTACGATTCGGTATTGGCAGTGTTTTTGTAATGATCAATAGTGAGGTTTGCTTCTTCGGCCGTTTTGCAGGCTTTGCTCATGTTGGAACGATGCACCTCGTCAAATAGTTCTTTGAATTTTTCGCCCAGCCCGAATTCCAAAATGGCCCCGGCAAGTACATATTGCAGGTCGCACAGGGCATCGGCTACCTCAACGAGGTTATTGTCGTCAACTGCCTGCTGTAATTCTTTTAGTTCTTCGGCAAGGAGCGAGATACGGAGTTCGCACCGTTCCCTCGACGGTATGGCAGGTTCTGCAATTACAGGGTGTTTAAAGGTGTGGTGAAATTCGGCTACCTGGTTTAGTGCATTTGTATCTTTTATCATCGTAATAATCCGGGCGAAAAAGTGTTTAATTTAAATGTCATATGGGTGCAAGTATAATTAAAATAATAAAGCCGGATTAAACCTTTACGACGAAAATAGCTCTATTCAATAAAATATTAAAAAAAGGTATAAAATATAAAATCATGAAAAGGTATTTCAAATATTTGTTATCAATTGGCTTAAGCGGACTCGTTTGTCTGTTTTTAGCCCTTCCGGCCAGCGCTCAACGCAACCACGGTGGTGGCGGCGGTGGCGGTCATGCCGGCGGCGGTGGTGGCGGCGCTCATTATGGCGGCGGCGGCGGCGGCCGTGGATATTCAGGCGGTGGCGGTGCCGCTCGTGCCTATAACGGTGGCGGCGGTGGTCGTGCATACAATGGCGGCGGCGCACGTGCTTATTCTGCTCCGCAAAGGGGTGGCTATCAGCGCGCCGGTGTTGCACCGCAAAATGCTTATCGTGGTAATGCCAATGCTTACCGCGGCAACGCTAACGCCTACCGTGGCAACACTAATAACGCCTATCGTGGCAATGCTAACGCCTATAGAGGCAACGCAAACGCCTATAGAGGCAACGCAAACGCCTATCGTGGCAACGTAAACGGCTACAGAGGCAATGTAAACGCCTACCGCGGCGGCTATGGCAGGGGCTATGGATATCGCGCCGGTGCTTACGGTTACGCCCGGGGCTATGGCTGGGGTCATTATTATGGTCCTGGTTATTGGGGTGGTCGCGGCTGGTGGGGATACCACGGCGGCTATTGGTGGAACGGTGGCTTGTACGCCAGCTTGTACTGGCCACGGATCGGTTTTAGTGTAGGATTTTTGCCTTATGGCTACTATCCTTTCTACTGGGACAATGCCGCCTATTACTATAGCAACGGTTTTTATTACCAAAATTTAAACAACCAGTATACAATAGTTGAGCCGCCATTGGGTGCAGAAATTACCCAATTGCCACAGGGCGCACAGGAGATTACCATCGATGGACAGCAATACTATGAGCTGAATGGTGTTTACTATCAGCCGATCACTAAAGACGATGGCACAATCGCTTACATAATTGCCGGTAAAGACGGTAAGTTGGATACCGACAATGGCGGCCAGGGACCGGCCAATGATCAGAACGGCGGCGGCGCGTATAACAATGCGCCCGGCCCCGTTCAGGGTCAAAACGGAGCTGTAAACAATGCCCCGCAACCCCAGATCGGCGACATCTATGACGAGTTGCCGCAGGATACCAGGAAGATCAGTATGAACGGCGAAACCTTCTATGTATCCCCTGACGATTACTACTATCAAAAAACAAAAGACGTCAACGGTAACGACGTATATAAAATTGTAGGTACACCTTCGGATGAACCTCAAAGCAACCAGTAATTAATAGCTCATCATATATTTTTGAAAGGTGGCCTTTTTTCGGGGGCACCTTTTTTTATTTCAGCCTCAAATATTTCAGCTTCACCCCACTCTGAACTAATTCACACCTGTTTTTAACCATTTCGCATTTGGGCGATTAAACCATTTGCTATAAAAGCCGTTTAACAATGTAACAAACTTATTATAATTCAAAAAAAACTAATATTCGTTATGAACAAGAAAACCAACTTCACTAAAATTGTTTATGCTGCGGCTATAGTAGCAGCTTCAGCATTCACCCTCACGTCGTGCCACAAGGACAGCAGTGTAGGCTCGACTACCATCACCGAGGCCGACGCCGCCCAGGTAGCAACCGATGCCGTAAGCCCCTCGACGGGCGGTTTTGTAAGCCAGGTAAGCAGCTCGGCCAGCCTTTTCAGCAATGCAACGGTAACCGGCGGAACAGTTAGCTCGGCAAACAATCACCTTACTACCTACAGCAGTACAATACCCTGCGGTACGGAAAAAGATTCAACTATCGCTTATGCAAGCGCAAACACAACCGTTCCCTCATTTACCTATTCATTAACCTGGAAGTATACGCTGGCCTGCACTGTGCCCAGCACACTTACGCTTAACTTTAATGGCGCAGGTACTTATAATGGTTTCATTCAGTCGTCGTCGTTTACCAGCACAGGCGGCTTTGTATTAGGCGGATTAGGTTCAACTGCTACCCAGTTTACCTTCAACTCAAACTATAGCCGCACCGGTACAACCACATCCAAGATCGGCAACAAAAACACGTTCGATCATACCTTAACCATCACCTCATCAAACATCGTTTATGATAAGGCTACGAAGGAGATCGTATCAGGTAGCGCCACTATATCCATCAAAGTAACCTCTACTTCCGGGAATAGCTGGAACTACGGCGGTACGCTTACTTTCCTGGGCAACAAAATGGCTAAGGTTGTGTTAAACAGCGGCACTACTTACAATATTTCCTGGTCATAAAAAGGTTAGTTAATCGATACCAGGAATTTAGACTATAACTTACGGACAAGTTGAGATCGAAATTTAAAAACAAATAGTTACCCTGCTGATACCTTTCTTTCAGAATTATTTTATCCTTTTTTTGATCCGCCCCGCTAACCGGGGCGGATTTTTTTGGTTGGCAAAATTACCGCGGTTAAGTGTAATAACTCCTTATGGTTAAAACATTTTCGTGTTTTAATCCTTAAACTTAAATCTTAACTATATCAATCGGGCCGATGCTAAAATTGAAAGGAAAACATCTGATAATCGCCATGCTGCTAATGCTTTTCAGCGCAAAAGCAAGTGCATACTCGGTACTTACGCATGAAGCGCTGATAGATGCCAGTTGGGATAAGTTCATCAAACCCTTGCTGAAATCAAAATACCCAACTGTAACAGATGAACAATTAAAAGAGGCACACGCCTACGCATATGGCGGCAGTTTACTGGCGGATATGGGCTATTATCCTTTCGGTAATACGTATTTTACCAACCTGGCGCATTATGTGCGCAGCGGCGACTTTGTTGAAAACCTATTGGACGAGGCGCAAAACGTTGACGAATATGCGTTTGCGGTTGGATCTTTATGTCACTATTTTGCCGATAAATATGGCCATTCGCTTGCCACTAATTTAACAGTGCCCAAAGTTTATCCCAAGATTGCGCAAAAATTTGGACAAGTGGTTACTTATGACGAGGATCACATTTCGCACAGCAGGGTGGAATTATCTTTTGACGTGCTTGAAATATCCCGCGGTAACTATGCATCAACTACCTATCACGATTTTATTGGTTTCCAGGTATCAAAACCATTGCTTGAGCGGGCTTTTTTAAAAACCTATGGCCAGGACGTTAACGAGGTGTTTTCCAACCTCGACCTAACCATTTCAACATTCCGGTGGGCAGTTAAAAGCCTGTTCCCTACAGTTACCCATAGCGCCTGGCAATTAAAAAAGAATGATATTAAAAAATTGAACCCGAGTATAAATGAGCATAAATTCCATTATAAAATGAAAAACAAGGAATATTATAAGGAATTTGGATCATCACGGGAAAAACCGAAATTTAAAGAGGTGATCGTGGCCTTTATCATCAAGATCATCCCTAAGATCGGGCCGTTCAAAGCGTTAAAATTTAAAGACGTCGGCCCCGAAGGCGAGAAGAAATTTATTGCCAGTTTTGACACGTCGCTTACAACCTATGAACGCGCAATAACTCAACTTCAAAAAGGTCCGATTGTTCTGCCCGATATCGATTTTGATACAGGCAATGCTACCGCTCCCGGCGAGTATGGCTTGTGCGATAAAACCTACGATGATCTTTTGGATAAATTAAGCAGTAATAAATTTGTCGACCTGACAGCCCCTCTGCAACAAAATATACTCGCTTTCTACAGTAAAGCCGATACGACACAGTTCGCTGCAAAATACCCTGCCGATTGGAAAAAAGCATCCCTTTCACTCCGGCAGCTCAAAGGAGCTACGCCCGTGCAGATGGACAGCTTAAAAAATAACAAAGGCATTTATTATAAACAGATCCAGGCGCCGCCGGCGCCGGCAGGCGGCAAAACGCCGTAGAACAAGTCAAAAGTCTTTTGTAATAAGTCCTAAGTCATTTAATAGTTTTTCAGGCTTGGGACTTTATACTTTCGACTTATGACTACTTCAGTTCGTTATTGACCCTGGCACCGGATATTTTTCAGGCGTTATAGTATCAGCCACGCCGCTCCGGGATTACCTGCACCGGGTGTAAGCCGCACGTTATTGGGCCCCATACTTAAGTACTGACCAGACTGGACACTTTTGATGTGAAACATATTTCCGTCAACCGGCTCCATGCGCCACATGGTGCCCGGCGATTGTTCTACAGGCGCCATCGTGATATAGCCACGCTCAGTACCAATAAAATTTCCTTTCCAGCGGTTCTTTATGATGACATAGTTTGATCCCGGCACCGGTATAATTTGCCACTGGGCGCTAAACCATCCGCTTTGTATGGCAGAGCAATTGATCACCCCTGTTTGTATGTTGATGAAGGCGTTGCTATTGGCATTTTTTATCTGGTAAAAATTGTCGGGGTTAAGCACCATGGGCGGTTGGTTTGAAACCTGGGCCGGCATTGGGCCCGGAGGCGGCCCTGCCGCAACTGCATTTAATGGCACAAGCTGCTGGGTATACCCAATGTAGTAAACCATCATATTTAGCTGTTCATTTAACGGAACGATCATAATTTCATCAACGCTGACCGTTTGCCCGGGCATTATGCCGTAGCCCATTTTTACGAGGCCACCGTTTTTGTACACATTATAAGGCGGGGCTTTGATGACTGCATATTTGCTGGTAAGCCGCGCGCCGGTAGCATTGAGGCAGTTAAACTGGATCAAATTATCGGCAATGCCGTTCATCCCGTTGGTACCCGGCCTGAACGGCAGTACCTTCGGCTGGCCGGTAATATTCTGCACAAAAAAGCTGATAGAATAACGGCTGAAGTCGCCTTTATCGCCAACGGTTTTTGTTTCCAGCGATTTGATCTTGTAGCCGCAGCTAAGTCCCTCTATATTTACCGGCTGCTGATCGGTTACCGGGAAACCTTGCTGTGCATACCCTTTGTTTAAGGTAATTATTCCCAAACAAACAAGTAAAATGTCTCTCGTTTTCATGTCTTAGGGCTTTTCTTTTTTTACTTTTTATTGCTGTTGAAATTGGACTGACTTTGTTGTCACGTCGATTTAAACAACTGTTGATGAGTTAAAATTAAGATAGAAACTTTAACGAATTGACGGGAATAATCAAAATAGCCATTTTATCCCATAAGGATTTTACTCAAATTTTCCGCTCGTGAACATTTATTTCACCATAGGAAAAGCGGCTTTTAAAGATGATTATAAAGTAACATGCCGGGTTATTTCGTTTATTTGCCGCATGGCATTGATGGTGTTCATCTGCTAACAATGGAAGCAGCGATGGTAGTAAGCATTTTAGGCTGTGGATGGTATGGTAAAGCACTCGCAAAAATGCTGTTGAAAAACGGCCTGACCGTTAAAGGATCATCAACCTCGGAAGGAAAACTGGGGAGTTCGCAGGCGATAGGCATACGGCCTTATTTGATTAAATTTGAAGCGGAAGATGAACTGATCGACCCCGATTTTTTTAATTGTGACATACTACTGGTTAGCATTCCGCCCAAACTTAAAGCCGGCGAGGGAGACTATTATCTGCATAAAATCCGGCGTATAATAAAGTCTTGTGTTAAATATGCGATTAGAAAAGTCATCTATATCAGTTCGACCGGCGTTTACGGCGAATACGACTGCAACGTGGACGAGTTGAACGAACCCAGGCCCGATACGCCATCGGGCTTGGTATTGCTTGAAGCTGAGGCACTTTTTCAGGAAGAGCATTCATTTAAAACGACGATCATACGCTTTGGCGGTTTGATCGGGCCCCACCGTCATCCCGGGCGCTTTTTTGCAGGCAAAACCAATATTCCTAATGGGTTGGCGCCGGTCAACCTGGTACACCAGTCGGATTGCATCGGCATAACGATGGCCGTTATTGAGCAAAACGCTTTTGGCTATTTGCTTAATGCCGTTTCGCCCGATCATCCTTCAAAATCCGATTATTACAGCGAAATGTCTGTAAAGGCCGATCTCCCCATACCCGAATTTATCAACGAGCTTAAAAGCTGGAAAATAGTCAATAGTGTCAATCTATCTGAAGTATTAAAGTACGAGTTTCGCTTTCAAAATTTAAAGGAATATACATTCGACGCGACTGAATAACAACTTACGCTTGTTTATCACTCATTCGCCTTACGTTACTTTAAGCCAACCCTTTAGACGTGCAAACACAAGACTTTCGCCAAATTATTTTATCCTGTCATAAGTTTCAATCGACTGCTGTTTAGTTTTTGCGTCGCTGATCACCTGGGTATATTCATCATTACCGCTAAACGCGATTTTGATATTGAATTTATGTTTTAACGCCGAGGCATCGCTCGCAGTGGTATTTTCCTCAACAAGGTCGCCGCCGGTCAGGTTAAATGACCCGTATCCAAAATTATTTTTAAATTTATTGGTCGTTTTGTCAACGAGGTATCTGCCCGCAAAAAGAAAATGCCCTCCCTGGAATATTTTGTATTGCGTTACCTCTTTTTTTGTAGTGTCTTTACCATTTACCAGGTAACTTTTACTCATTTTCCACAAACCATCCAGTTTGGTGGTATCACCTGGTGACTCCTTGCTGTACTTTTCCATCAAATCGTACTTTACGTCTTTTATCGTCGCGATGGCCGGTATTTTTTGCGTAAATCCCGAGTCTGAGGTTGTAATATCAACATTAAATGCCCTTGAAGTATCCAGCCTGAAGCTACTGTAAAATTCATTTTCAACAATACGAATACCCGTATCAGGTTTATAATTTCCCACACCAAAACTCACGGCTGAATCCGGCGTCATCCCGGCGTAGATAAACTGGTGGGTGGTGTATATCTTAATTTGTGTTTTTTTATAAACAGAATCATTCCCCCCGCCGCTTATCCACTGTTTTTCCAGTTTATAAACGCCCGTCATCGACAAGGCCTTATTTTTCTTGCATCCTATGAGCAGGCAGCTTAGTAAAGCTGCAAAAAATAATATCCGTTTCATATCAATTAAATTTATTTTTAGAAAATGGAATAATTGGATTTGACAGTATGGTGGAGGGCGGGTTTTGGTTACCTGTCTGTAAAATATGCACCAAGCAGGGGCAAATAAATGCCCGTGGCCTTAGTTTTCATAACTTTTACACTTTAGGTGAATTGGTATATTAAATTTACGTACAATAAATAATATTACCAATTAATAATTTACAAACCCGGTTGAGGCTAAAAGGTTTGTCGGGCTAAATATTATTTATTTGCCGATACAAAATTTGCTGAAAATATTTTCAAACAGGTTCGGGTGGTCTTGATCAAACAAATATTTATTATAATGTCAATGCCGGCTTTTCAGGTATTCAATATCTTCCAAATCTTTCGGTCGCCCGTTTGCTTTTTTATCGCTTATCAAATCTTCGTAGCTGATAAAATGAATATCAACGTCCTTCAAACGAACAAGTTCTCTTTTTTGAAAAGAAGATTGAAACGGTAATTTAGCTTTGATTGTTGGCAGAAAATCGAGCGTAAAATTATCAAGATCATATTTGAAAAAGGATTTCCTCGGATTTGGCGCTTGTTCATTTTTGAATTTATCAACGTCTTGACCCAATTCTTCGAGTGCATCCAGTAGCCTAAAATAATTATTGCAGGTAGGATTGTACCAAATATCCATATCCGGTTTATCAGCAGGCTTACCATCCGGACCAATTGATTTTCTGAAATAGCCATGCAATCCTACCGCAACGCCGCCAACTATCATATACTCGATAGCATATTTATTCAATATCTCGCAGACCCAAAGAATGTAGTTATTCGAATCATTCGCCATAACTATTCACGTTTTTCGCGGAATTATCTGAATTATCGCCTCGCCTTTTACCAAGCTCTGCTTGCAATAGGTTGATAAACTTTTCGAATGCCAGATGACGCTCGTTCGAATCCGTCAAATTAGCTTCGCGCGATGGTACATCAAGTTTCAAGGCTTTAAAACTGCTGTATTTTGTCAACCTGGCCATTTTACCTAATTGATTTATTTTACTAAATAATTTAAATATAGGATAAAAAGCATACCTGTCATAACTTAAAAAAAACTCCTACTTGCCAATACAAAATTTACTGAAAATATTTTCGAGCAGATCATCGGTAGTAACAGCGCCTGTAATTTCGCCCAGGTAATGCAGCGCCTGTTTGATATCCGTGGAAAGGAAGTCGGATGTAATGGTATCCATCCCGCTCAAAACACGGCTAAGCGCTTCCTCCGTTTTTTGCAATGCTTCCAGGTGGCGGATATTGGTAACCAGCATTTCTTCGCCGGTTAGTTTTTCTTTTATGGCAGCGTTATAAATGTGCTGTTTAAGCTCGTCGATGTTTGTTTTTTCTTTGGCGCTGATTTGGAAGAAGTCCGAAAGTCCGAAAGTCCGAAAGTCCGAAAGATTGCTTTGGTCTTTGTCTAAAAGATCAATTTTATTAGCGACGGCCAATAGTTTAATGCCGGGCTTTTGTAAACTTTCGATGTCCTGCTGCAAATCTTCAGCAGAAATCGCGGCCGCATCAAAAACATAAACCAGCAATGCCGACTGGCTGATCTTCTCCATCGTACGCTCCACCCCTATTTTTTCGATGGCATCGGTAGCCTCGCGGATACCCGCAGTATCAATTAGCCGGAAACTTATGCCGTTGATGTTGAGCACTTCTTCTATCGTATCACGGGTGGTACCGGGGATATGGCTCACAATGGCCCTTTCCTCGTTCAGGAGCGCGTTTAGCAGGGTCGACTTACCAGCATTCGGCCGGCCGGCAATTACGGTATTAACGCCCTGTTTAATGGCATTACCCAGCTCAAACGAGCGGATTAGCCCGCCGATAACACCATTGATCTGCAGGATCAATATTTTTAGCTGATCGCGGTTGGCAAATTCAACGTCTTCTTCTGCAAAATCAAGTTCCAGCTCTATCAACGAAGCAAATTGTACCAATTGCTCGCGCAACGACTGCAACTGACTGCTAAAGCCGCCGCGAAGTTGTTGTATGGCAACCTGTTGCGATGCCTTGGAGTTGGATGCGATCAGGTCGGCAACGGCCTCAGCCTGGGAAAGGTCGAGTTGCCCGTTTAAAAAGGCTCGCAGCGTAAACTCGCCCGGTTTTGCCGCCCGTGCGCCTTTTTTCATCAGCAATTTGATGACGGATTCCAGTATGTACGCCGAGCCATGGCAGGAAATTTCCACAACGTTTTCCCCGGTGTATGACTTGGGAGCAATAAATATCGACGCTAAAACCTCGTCCAGAACGACATCGCCATCCATAATGTGCCCGAAATGTATGGTGTGCGAAGCCTGTTTAGTTAAATCCTTACCTTTAAATGCGCTATTGGCAATAGCAATTGCCTCCGGTCCCGAAAGGCGGATAATTCCAATAGCGCCGATTCCGGCCGGCGTGGCTAATGCGACGATGGTGTCTGTTTGGTTCATAGCTCATAGTTCATAGTTCATAGTTCATAGTAGCTGCAACACTGGGAGGCTGTCAATGTGAACCAGAGGCCGCAAAGGTCGTTATTTACCGCCAATATTTCCTCTTTGCTATGAACCATGAACTATGAACAAAAAACCTAACTTCGATATAAATATGACTCAACCCACCCCATTTGATTTTGTGCTTGATTACCTCCCAACCGGGATAACTGTTAAACGGATGTTTGGCATGCACTACATTTATTTGGGTAAAAGGATATTGCTGATCCTGCGCAAGAGCCAGAAAGAGCCGGAATGGAATGGCATTTGGATCGCCACCAGCAGGCATCATCACGAAAGCCTGAAAACTAATATCCCTGAGCTCGGCGCTTTTTTCCTGGATGAAAATGACCGGCACAGCAATTGGCTGTTGCTGAAGGATGGCGCTGAGGATTTTGAAGGCGCCGCTATAAAGATTTGTGAATTGATTGCGCATGGCGATCCGCGAATTGGAAAAGTGACGGAAAAACCGCCGCTCTGAGTATTATTTTGTTACTTTCGGTGCCAATTATGGTAACTTTTTTTGAAGCTTCGCTGGATAAAATTTCTGTGCCCTGATATCAGAAATATTTAAGAAAATCTTTATTTAATTTTCCTACCTTTAAAGGTTAATCATATTTAATCAACAAAACCTATAATTATCTTATCGCCATGGCAACTCCAGAAAAAACCCGTTACCACTATTTTTATATAATAAATGTAAAACTTCGGAAAAAAAATTCCACCAAGGACCTTTCGCCGAAAGCCTACATTAAATTATTTCGGGACTTATATAATCGAAAAATTCACGCTGAATCATCCCCAAGCAAACACTGTATTATTAGGTTTATGTTTGACAATAAGGACAATAACAATAATATAGAATATTTGTCAGGAACCATGGCTCAGTTCACTTTTATTCAAAATGAGAGATGGTTCAACCTTCAATCACTAGATTTGGACAATGAATTTAGAGTGCCGGACGGCTTGTTTCCTGATGCAGTCATTACAGAATACGTCTTTGTTCCCGCCGCTCATAGATTTTGTTACCGGATTAGCAGTGATATTAAAATCACACCATATTCGGTCCGCAAATTCTTAGATTCAGCATTAAATCAGGTTTGTCAGGATGATGAAATTGTGCACGTTGATGTAGAATCAGATAAATCTTCAATTGAAGCTATCCTTTCCGCCAAAGAATTGAGAAAATTGACAATAGAAATAAATTATTCCAACTTCGATACAGGTGACGATTACATGAAATTTGTAGAAGAAGATTTGAAAGACTCCAATGGCAATCGATTCAAATTTGAGGCGTCGCAAAAGCCAGGAGTATCGCTAAATGTCAAAAAAAGTAAGATTTTAACAGGTGCATTGGAAGCTTCGGTAAGTAACGGCGATGCAGAGGCTACAATTTTGGATGAAAACGACCGAGTCCAAAAAATTAAAACATCAAATTTTCCTAGAAGAGAATCTATCCATGGAACATTATCCCGATTTAATGATTTAGTCACCGAAAAAATAATAGGAATATTTAGGTCAAATGGAAACAAAACAAACAATTGATAATATAAAAAAGACATTTATTGTTGGCTTTCCAGGAATTTTAAAAATATCTGAAGTTTCGGGAAATCTATGGAAGTTTCGAGTATCTAGATATTCTATTTGCATATCTGTTCTCCTGCCGATTTTTTCAATAGTTTTCAAGTTGGATCCCGCGTCACTAATCAACGAAATCCAACTTCAAATGGTCGTCTTTCTGCCTTGTATATTAGGGTTTACGATAGCAGGGTATGCTTTAGTTGTGGGCTTTGTGCAAAGTAATATGCTGAATAAAATATCGGAGCCCGCTAAAGACTCGAACTTTAGTTTATATCAAAAAATGAGTTCAACATTTGCAATCAACGTTATATTGCAAGGAGTTGCTTTGATATTCGCGTACCTGTATCATTTCATTATATTTTTTGATACCAATGATAAATTCCATATTCAAATTTCGAATCCAGTATTGTTGATTGTTAATATTTTCGGATTGATTATAATCACTTTTTGGTTTACCATTTCAATTTTTTTAGTTGTCCAAATCGTTGTAAACATTTTCAATTTCAGCCAGCTTCATCATTATTTCATAAATACTGAAAAAGTAAGAAATCAAAATCCTGAAACTAAAAACGAACCAAATGAAGTTTAATTTTACCAGTGCAGATCTCATAGAACTTTCGGTTTTTTTTGTTGGAAACAAACAGAATAGTGAATCCTTTTTCGCGCCAGATAACGTCGCCATTGATTTATCCAAAGATTTAAAGGCTACTTTATCAAATTATTTTCTATCGGGTTTTAAATCTTTAGAAGCCTATCATTTTTGGCATGAGTCCGAAATAAATCTTAACGAAGTTTTTAGCTTTTCCGAGGCGATTTTCGATGACATTAGTAGTTTCAAATCCAAATCTAAAAATATCGCAAGGCATTTATATGAAAAATCTGTTCACCCCAGAATATTGGGGGGCGAATTGTACATATCATATTTCAAACAGTGTATTATCGATGATGAGGAGTCGGATGCTATCTGTATTATTAAGTCGGAGTCTAAAGAATCATTTATCAAAACTATATTCACTTCAAATGAAGTAGATATTACCATCGACACTGGGTTAAACTTAAATAACATTGATAAAGGTGTTTTAATATTTAATATTGACAAAGAAAACGGCTACAAAGTAGTCGTGATCGACAAAACCAACGGCAGCCAGGAAGCAGCCCTATATTGGAAAGATTACTTTTTACAACTAAAGATCCGCAACGACAGCTTTAACCAAACCAGCAACACCCTGGGCATTTACAAAAACTTTGTCACCCAAAAGCTGGACGACGAGTTTGAAATGAGCAAAGCCGACAAGATCGACCTGCTGAACCGCAGCATGAAGTACTTTAAAGAAAAGGATACTTTTGATATGGACGAGTTTGCCGGCGAAGTGATCGGCAACCCAAAAGCCATCGAATCGTTCAAAACCTTTAAAAGCCAGTACGAGCAGGAATTCGACAGCCCCATTGCCGATACCTTTGAAATATCCGATAACGCCGTAAAAAAACAAAGCCGCGTTTATAAAAGCGTATTAAAGCTGGATAAGAATTTTCATATCTACATCCACGGCAATAAGGAGCTGATTGAGAAGGGTTTTGATGAAGGCAAGCACATGAATTATTACAAGGTTTATTTTAAGGAGGAAGCTTAAATATGAATAGACTATCTCCGGTTAATCAGCGCCCCGAAAAATTTCGTTAATTTTTTTTATTAGCGCTAATGGCGACAGATTCTTTGGAGATTTAGTGAATAGAATTTTATTTCCATGCGCAAGCTTGTACTCTCTAAATCCGCCGCTATTGACCAGGTTAATTGGTCGTGAATGCTCAATGGCAATCAAATCAGAATTTTCAAAAATCAGTCCAATACGATAACCAGCGGAATTATCTTCACTTTCATAAATACAGTATTCATTAAATTTTGGAAGTGTCTTATTGATAATATTTTGGTTCTTATAACCCTGCTCACTCATAAAACTTTTTAGTGTATCAAATTCTAGGTGTTGTTCTTTTTTTACAAATATTGAGTCGAGTGTATTTTCCGGTATAGAGTTAATTTTAATGTTAGTTCTGGCAACATATCCATAAATTTCCATTTCATAAGAGGCTGGACTTTTTATGCCTCCATAAGATTGAGCGTTCGTTATAGAGTCGGGAATATCAACAGTTGCAACACCGATGAAGTTATTTTGCGGATCATACAATTTTTGACCAGCTTTTACAGTATGACCTTTCGGCCACTGCTTCATCGATAAATCATATTGCTGTTTAGTTAGCTTTATTTCAAAAGATATTTTGAACCAACCATCATTTATCGGAAAACAGGTTACATCTACTCCATCGTTCAACGAAATGAGGATTTTGCCCTTCGGTTGGACACGAAAATTGGCTGGTCAGTCAATGACTTCAGCTTGTGCTGAAGAGAAGAAAAAGAATAAAGAGAACAATAAGATAGGCTTAAGTTTGATAGTCTTCATTTTGAAAATTTCGTTTACTAAGATAAAAAATTAGAACCTTTCCTCAATCCCCAACGCAAACAAAGCAAAATCATATTTCACGGGATCAACCGGGTCAAATTCTCTTAAGCGTTCAGTAAGTTCAACAGCGGTTTGCCAATCCGTTTGTGTGCGGGTGATGAGGTTAAGCTTGCGGCTTACCCTGTCGACATGCAGGTCGCATGGCATAATGAGATCTGCCGGTTTGATTTTACTCCAGATGCCAAAATCCACGCCGCAACCGTCCTTCCGCACCATCCAGCGGAGAAACATGTTCAATCTTTTGCAGGTTGATTTTTGAGAAGGCGATGAAATGTGTTTTTTGGTGCGGGGCGGGTAATCGGGGAAGGAAAAGAAATAGTCACGAAAACCCCCTAACCCCCTGAAGGGGGAATAATTGCCATCAGTTGGTATAAATGCATCTTCCAGCGACTCATACTTCCTGTAATGATTTCTGAAAAACGAAATAAAATACAGCGTATCCACATCGTTAAAGGTGCGGTGCTTAAAGTTCAGCAGCTTTTTTAGGTCGCTTTCCTCATGGTTCATGATAAAATCATAAGGCGCGCCGTCCATTAGCTTAATTAATTCATGGCATTTATTGATGATGGTCACCCGTTGCCCCCAGGCCAGCACTGCTGCCCACAGGCCCATAATCTCGATGTCCTGTTTTTTTGTGAACAGGTGCGGGATGGAAACGGGATCGTTGGGGATAAATTCCGGACGGTTGTATTGATCCACCTTACCATCCAAAAAAGCTTTGAGATTTTCAATCATCAGAATTATGCCCTCATGTCATTGCGAGCGCAGCGTGGCAATCGCAAGAAGGACATTACCATCGTGCATAGTTCGCGGTTGCCACGCTGCGCTCGCAATGACAAATTTGTTAATTTAGGATAGCGCCTGAGCTAAATCCTCAAGCAAATCATCCACATCCTCTACGCCTACGCTTAGTCGCAATAAATTATCTACTACGCCCGCAGCTTCCCGCGTTTCCTTCGGGATAGAAGCATGTGTCATCGTAACCGGATGATTAATAAGCGACTCCACCCCTCCCAATGATTCCGCCAGCGTGAAAATTTTAAAGGATGAAGCGATCTTAAACGTCTCCGCCAAATCAGCGCCTTTCAGGGTAATTGAGATCATCCCGCCAAAATCGCGCATTTGTTTTTTGGCGATGGCATGGTTGGGATGATCGGTAAATCCCGGCCAGTATATTTTGTCGACTTTGGGATGCGTTTTCAGGTATTCCGCTATTATACGGCCGTTTTCGCAATGGGCTTTCATACGCAGGTGCAGCGTTTTTATGCCTCGAAGCACCAGAAAGCTGTCCATCGGCCCGGGCGTAGCGCCGCAGGCATTGTAGATGAACCATAGGCGTTTATAAAGGTCTTCATCATTCAGCATCAATGCGCCCATCACCACATCGCTGTGGCCGCCGATGTATTTGGTTACCGAGTGCATTACAATATCAGCGCCCAAATCTATCGGGTTTTGCAGGTAGGGCGAGGCAAAAGTATTATCCACCACCAGCAACAGATTTTTCTCTTTGGTGATCTTGGCAATCGCCTCAATATCCACGATCTGCATCGTGGGGTTGGTAGGCGTCTCTATCCAAACCAGTTTAGTGTTGTCGTTGGCATATTGAGCAACGATCTGCGGGTCGGACAAATCCAGAAAATGAAATTTGATGCCATACCCCGCAAATATTTTTGTAAAAATACGGTACGAACCGCCGTACAGGTCGTTGCCGGTAATTACTTCATCGCCCGGCTGCAGCAGTTTCATCACCGCATCCGTTGCGCCCATCCCGCTGCTAAAGGCCAAACCAAATTTTGCGTTTTCCAACGCGGCCAGGCAAGCCTCCAGTGCTTTCCGCGTTGGGTTCGTACCGCGGGAATATTCATAGCCCTGGTTGTCCCCAGGAGCTTTCTGCCAGTAAGTGGATGTTTGATAGATCGGCGTCATCACCGCCCCGGTTGAGGGGTCGGGCTCTTGTCCTGCGTGTATAGCTTTAGTCGCAAATTTCATGCTTGGTTCGTAGTTGATTTGTTCATGAACTGGTTTTTCTGGCTGTAGAGACGCAAAATATTGCGTCTCCACAGCCTCAATACGCCCTCGCAAATATAACCCGTTGCGTCGAAGGCCTTCCGGTACGTATACATTTACCCTCTTCCTGTTTGTTATTCAAAGGAATGCAGCGTATAGTCGCCTTTGTCTCGTCTTTTATTAGCTGCTCCGTTTCAGACGTACCGTCCCAATGCGCCGAAAGGAAACCCGGTTCCTCATCCAGCAGGCGTTTAAACTCTTCGTAGCTATCCACCTCTTTAGTATTTTCAGCCTTAAAATTTAAAGCTTTTTGGTAGATGTTTTGCTGAATGTCAACCAATAACGATTCTATCCTTCCGGTTAAACCTTCCTGCGAAACTGTTTCCTTGGTTTTGGTATCCCGGCGGGCCAGTTCAACGGTACCGTTTTGCATATCGCGGCTGCCGATTGCAACCCGCAGCGGAATACCTTTTAACTCCCATTCGGCAAATTTTGCGCCGGGGCGATGGGTATCGCGGTTATCGAATTTAACGCTGATGCCTTTGGCTTTCAATTCGGCGGTTAACGTTTTAACGTATACAGATATATTTTCCAGTTCTTCCTCGTGCTTAAATATAGGCACAACTACCACTTGTACGGGCGCCAGTTTTGGCGGCAGCACCAACCCCGCGTCATCCGAATGCGCCATGATAAGCGCACCGATCAGTCGCGTAGACACACCCCAAGAGGTTGCCCAAACATAGTCGAGCTTATTTTCTCTATTAGTGAACTTTACGTCAAAAGCCTTTGCGAAATTCTGCCCTAAAAAGTGCGACGTACCAGCCTGCAAGGCTTTTCCATCCTGCATTAAGGCTTCAATGCAATAAGTATCGATGGCCCCTGCAAAACGCTCATTAGGAGTTTTTTTGCCCCGTATAACCGGCAGCGCCAGCCAGTTCTCCACAAAATCGGCATATACATTTAGCATTTGCTCGGTTTCGGCGATGGCTTCTTCTGCGGTGGCATGGGCGGTATGGCCCTCCTGCCATAAAAACTCGGTGGTACGTAAAAACAGGCGGGTACGCATCTCCCAGCGTACCACGTTGGCCCATTGGTTAACCAGGATGGGCAGGTCGCGGTAGGATTGTATCCAGCCTTTATAGGTGTTCCAGATAATCGTCTCAGAAGTCGGACGGACAATAAGTTCCTCTTCCAGCTTTGCATCCGGATCAACTACGATATTGCCATTGCCATCGTTTTTTAAGCGATAATGGGTAACCACAGCGCACTCTTTGGCAAAGCCTTCCACATGGGCTGCTTCTTTTGAAAGAAATGATTTCGGGATAAATAAAGGGAAATAGGCATTGCTATGCCCGGTTTCTTTAAACATTGCATCCAGCACGGCCTGCATCTTTTCCCAAATGGAATACCCGTATGGTTTAATGATCATACAGCCCTTAACCGGCGAATACTCCGCCATATCGGCCTTGATCACCAAATCGGTATACCATTGCGAATAATCTTCTTCTTTACTTACAACCCCTTTGCTCATAAAAATAGTTTTGCTGTTTTTTGTGTAGCAGCCGCCAAATTTATAAATTTAGGCTGTAAGCCGTGAACGTATGTTAGGTAAATTTCAATTAATGTTGTTGGTGATCCTTGGAGGTTGGTCGGTGGCAGCCAGGGGACAGAATGGCGGACAACGTAAATCACTGCGTTTTTTAGTAATAGGCGAGCAGATTTCGGGAAGTTTAAAGAATGCGCCCGAGGTACTGCGTGTTTTCCTTGTTAACGATTCTGACGATACGCTAAGATATTGGGGTTCAGCCAACTGTGCAAGCGAATTTTTTACGATAAATCCTAATAAGTATTTACGTTTGGTTGGAACTGAATGCAGAAATTCGGAAATCGAGCAGAAAATACCGCCACGAAGATCGCAACTAATACTCCTGCCTTTATCAATTGAGCAACAGCCGCCCGACACTTTAGATCTTGATATTGGAATAAAATTATACCCCTGGCTTAAATCGGAAAAATTTAAAGATTACGAAAATGCGCATAAACCTCAGATATTAACGGATAAAATAACGCTTAGGTTCAACAAAGATGGTAGCCGCACCTATACACCTTTAGACTTTGAAGAAGAAACGAGAAAAGCGAAACTAAATCTCCCAACCACAAAACTTTACCTGCTTACCGATAAGGAAAGAAAGTTTTACACCGTAACAGCGGATGAGACCAAAATAAGTAGGGCAACGGAGCGTGAATATTCT
>Ga0207103_10041_pt1 | contig 35635 bp, 25 predicted proteins | sample Alteio_BWMinHeat_81_FD_153546 | JGI IMG/M metagenome (GOLD analysis project Ga0207103, IMG submission 153546) | Enriched cells from forest soil in Barre Woods Harvard Forest LTER site, Petersham, Massachusetts, United States -... | ecosystem: Environmental > Terrestrial > Soil > Temperate forest >...
TGTAGAGCTTCACGGGATCGAGCAGCACGTGATACTGCATGGTCGGGCCGCCGAAGCCGGAGTCGTCGGCGACGCCTGGAACGCTGCGGTAGGTGCGGTCGATGATCCACTCTTCGTAAGTGTGGAGTTCCATCGGTGAGCGATCGGGGCTTTCTAGGACGTAGCGATAGACGAGGCCGCTCGGACTAAAGAGCGGGGCCATGCTGGGGGTGACTCCGCTGGGAAGGGAGGCGTCGCTGAGGCGCTCGAAAACAACATTGCGCGCGAAGTACGGGTCCGTACTCTCATCGAACGTAAGTCTCACGTCCGAAAGACCATACAGCGAAATGGAGCGCATCACTTTGAGGTTCGGCGTGCCGTTCATGGCGAGCTCGAGCGGAAGCGTGGTGAGGCGCTCGACTTCTTCCGCGGCGTGTCCGGGCCACTGGGTAATTAACTCGACCATGGGCGGAGAAAGGTCCGGGTAGGCGTCGACGGGCATACGGCGGAAGGAGTCGGCGCCGGCGATGACAATCAACGCGGTAATCACGAGAACGAGAAACCGCTGGCGGAGGGCGAATTGGACAATGCGATGGATCATCGTGGTTTCTCTAAGGCGCGTCTCCGTTTAGTGCTGCAAGGAATTCTTGAACTGCAAGAAGAGGCTGCCATCGCCGACAACGTGCTCACCTTCCTTCAGGCCGCCGGTAACCTGCGTGCGCCCACCATGACTGTCGCCGAGCTGGAGGACACGACGAGCGAATTCGGTATTTTTCGTCGGGGACTGAACGTAGACGAAGGGTTGGTTTTCGGTGTCCCGCAGGACGGCGGCATCCGGAACGGTCAGTGCGTTAGCAATGGCGCCGGCACTAACGGTGGCCGTGACGTACATGTCTTTCTTTAGTTTGTCGCCAGGATTTTCGCTGACGATGCGCGCCTGGAGGGTGCGGGTATTGGGATCGAGTGCCGGGGCGATGTAGGAGATTTTCCCGTGAAATGTGTCGGGATAAGCGTCCGTCGTGATCTCCACGCTATCCCCGGGGCGCACGTAGGCAACTTCACCCTGGTAGACATTGACGAGCACCCAAACGCTACTCATGTCCGAAATGGTGAAAACTTGGGTTGCGCCGGCTTGAAGCAATTGGCCGGGACCGACGAGGCGCTCGACAACTTCACCGCTTACAGGAGCGAGTACGGGGACTTGCGAAGTGGTTTTCGGCGGATTTTTTTCGAGCGATTCAGGGTCGCTGATGCCCAGAACACGAAGAGCGTCTTCGCTCGACTGGAGATCTGCCTGAGCCTGGTTGCGGGTGGATTCGGCGGTCTGAAAGTCAGCCTCGGCAATGGCGCCATGACTAAAGAGGTCCTGCGCGCGAGTGTAGAATTTGTCCGCAAGCAGAAAAGCAGTGTGCGCTTTCAGGTAGGCGGAGCGAGCGGCGGAGTAGTCCGGACTGTTGACGGTGAGCAGAGCCTGTCCAGCGTGAACAGTTTGGCCGGGCGTGATCAGCAGTTCATGAACGGGCCCGCCGATGGCCGAGAAGACCGGAGTAGTTTTGAAGCCATTGTAGGCCACCGCGCCCGTAAGGCGCAGAACTCGCGGGAGGGTAGATTTTTCGACAGAGACCACCTGAAGGCGCGCCATTTGTTCCTGAGGAACGCTGAAAAGGTCGGCGGTTTCGGCTTTGGACTCGCTCGAGGAGTAGGAAGTCATCTTGGATTCGGATTCGCCGGAACCGCAACCGGAGAGCGAGGCCAAGACCGTAGTGGCGGCCAATGCCGCGGGAAAAACCAAGATGCCAAACTGAGTTTTGAGATTCATGGCAAATTCCTCGTTCCTACGGCTTGGCGCATCTGTTCGAGCGCGGTCATGTAGCTAGCGAGCGCCTGGCGGTAAGCAAGCTGATTTGCGCGGTAGGTGCGCTCGGAATCAAGAAAATCCAGCAAACTGGCGGCGCCGCGTTTGTAGGAGTATTCGGTGATGTCACGGGATTTCTTTGCCTGCTCGACGTAACCACCGCGGTAAAGCTGAATAATTTGATCATTGGAGTGCAAGGCTTGATAGGCGTCGACGACGTCGGTAATAACCTGCTCGGCAGCTTCGTTCTGTTGTTCCTGAGCCTGGGTGATGGCGTAGCGAGTGCGGGCGATTTCGCCCTGGTTGCGGTCGAAGATGGGCAGATCGATGTTGAAGAAAAACGCGCCACTGTTGACTCCGCCCGTGTGGGTATAGTCAAACGAAACGTTGAGATCGCGCTTGCCGTTGGCCTCGGCGAGAGATTCCTGGCTGTGTGCAGCGGCGACGCCGAGGTGGGCGGCTTGGAGATCGGGGCGCGTGCGGAGCGCCAGCAGCTTCAGATCGTCGAGGCCGGCGTGCACGGGTTGGTAGTCGAGATCACCTTCCACGTCAAAATTATCGGGAACCGATTCAAAGCCGACCGCCTGGCGCAAAGCCGAAAGGGCCTGAACTTTAGAGAGGTCGGCGTTTAAAACATCGCTCTGAAATTGCAGGAGCTGGAGTTTGATTTTGAGCAGATCTCCTTCGCTCATGTCGCCAGCCTTGAAACGGGATTCGCTGATTTCAACGGTCTTTTTGAAGCCGTCGTAATCCTGCTGAGCGAGATCGCGGGTGGATTGCGCTAGCAGGACGTTGACGAACTGCTGCGAGACATTGAAAGTGAGCTGGCGCTCGTTGTCGGTGACCTGAGCACGCGTGACGGCGGTTTGATCTTTTGCGGCTTGCAGGCGATGCTGGCGCTTTTTGCCGCGCTCGAAGAGATAACCAATGCCAAGATCGAACTGCGCCTGATTCTCGAAGTAATCCGCGGTGAAGTTGCTAGGCTGGAAAAGGGGAAGGAATTGCGTATCCCATGACAAGACCGGATTAGGGCGGAGGTTCGCGGTGATTTCCTGCGCCTGGTTTTCTAGGATAGTCGTGCGCGCGGCAAGGAGAGCGTGGTTGTGCTGCAGGGCGAGACGAATGGCTTCGTCGAGCGAAATGCGCTTCGCAGCAGACCGCGAAGTGTCCGCGCGCGGCGGAACAGGAGGTACAGCGGGGGGCGGAGCCGGTGGATTCTGCTGGGCCAGCGCCGAGACAGGGATCGCCAAAAGCGCGGTGGCCCATGCCATTCCTTTCCTCATGTTGCTACTCCTCAACGATCCCATGCGAGAGGGACGGGTCGATGCAGTTATGGTCGAACGGATGAAATGGAGAAAAAAACGGAGAACTACAGAGCCGGAGGGGCGCGAGGAGAGGTGGTGCGCGAAACTTCTACCAAGGGAGAGAGAGTCTTCGCGAAAACTTCTAGACGGTTAACCACCGGAACCACGGCCAAATGCAAAGTGTGCGTCGTGACGGCCGCGCCCGCGGTTGAGCAAAGCTGACAGGGATGCGAACCGTTGGGTCCAGAATTGAGATCGGCACACAAGTGAAATTGCGCCGCAAGGAACATGATTCCGAGCAGCAACGCAAAGACACGCATCCCTTTTGGATTAGCGAACATTCTTATACTAAGACGAAGCTTAGGCCGGAATGGTTGCGGGGTCAAGCAACTCATAAGATAGGGGTCGACTTTCTAACACCAAAAGCCTCCGCCGGCATCCAAGGGTGTTAGGCTAATGGAGAAGGTCATGCAGTGGGTATGACTATGTTCGGAAGGACTGTTGCGCGCCGGGCGCTTGCCGTGTTTGCTTGCGCCGTCCTGCTGTATTTCGCAGCGGGCGGCAGCCTCCTGCACCAACACACAAACGGCCCGGAAACCGCTTGCCACATTTGCCAGTCGCTGCATATGCCGGTGCTGGCCGCGGCTGCTCTTGACCTGGTCGCCGCTCCCGAGCTGATCGCGCGATACTCTTCGTTCCCGCAGCATGCGGCACCGGGGAATTCGTTTTCCCTGCACCGCGCTTCTCGAGCGCCTCCTTCCGCGTAGTTTCCCTCTCCCGCTAGCGAATCGCAAAGAAATGCGCGCTGCGCCTTAGTTGCGGCCAGCCCCACCGCCACATTTCCAGGCGGCCTCTATCCACAATCTAGATAGCCCGCAAAGGGACGGAGAAAAAATGTTAAAGCGTTTGGAGCGTTACTCGATTTTAGCGATGGTGTTGTTGTTTTCAGCGGCGGCCAGTTCGGCGCAATTGGGGAATTCGGGATCGATTGAAGGTGTGGTTAAAGATCCGTCAGGAGGAGTGGTTGCCGGGGCAAGGGTCGAAATCAGCTTTCCGGTGACCGGTTATCAGCGGGAGACCACCACGGCGATCGATGGGGCCTTTCGGTTTACGAACGTACCGTTCAACCCTTACCACCTGACGGTGACGGCGGATAAGTTCAGTGCGTATTCACAGGACGTAGACGTACGTTCTACCGTACCAGCGAGCGTGCAAATAAGCCTGAAGATCGGAACGGCCACGACGAGCGTGACCGTGGAAGCAAATGCTGGGGATCTTGTCGAGAAGGATCCTAGTTTTCATACAGACGTGGACACCAGCTTGACCGACAGGCTTCCTCTCGAGAGCCAATCGTCCTCAGTGAGTTCGCTGGTTACTCTAGTATCGCCGGGCGTTGTGGCGGACTCGAACGGCCTGTTTCACGGGCTTGGCGATCACGCCGAAAATTCATTTTCCGTCGATGGCCAGCCCATCACAGATCAGCAAAGCAAAGTGTTCTCGAACCAGATTCCACTGGACTCGATTCAGTCCCTCGAGGCCGTGTCGGGAGGACCACCGGCCGAATATGGCGACAAAACCAGCTTGGTGATCAAAGTTACGACGAAGTCCGGCCTCGGAACCGGCAAGCCAACCGGCAGCGTGTACAGTTCCTACGGCAGCTTCGGCTCGGTAACCGCTGGATTCCGGCTCGCCGTCGGAAACCAGAAGTATGGAAATTTCATCGCGGCGAATGGCTTGAATACCAGTCGATTCCTGGATCCCCCCGAACTTCATGCCATCCATGATAGAGGTAACGAAGAGAATCTCTTTGATCGTTTCGACTATGTGTTTACCGGCGCGGATTCCGTTCACGTAAACTTCCAGTACACGCGCTCGTGGTTCCAGACACCCAATACCATCGACAATCTCAACGTGGGCCTGACGGATCCCGTCACCGGTGCTCCATTGCCGGCCCAGGATCAACGCGCACAGATCAAGACTTACAACATCGCGCCGGTGTGGACCCGCCTGATCAGTTCGACTACTCTGTTTACCGTAGGCGCCTTTGTGCGCCGCGACCACTTTAACTACTATCCGAGTGCGAATGTTTTTGCTGACGGCACAGGAATTATTCCTGGTGGTTCCTCGGCGACTCTCAATCAGGACCGCACGCTGACCAATGCGGGCCTTCGCTCCGACCTGTCCTATGTGAAGGGCGTTCACAACATCAAAGTTGGCGGCACGTTGCAGCACACGTTCCTGACGGAGAATTTCAACTTCGGTATCACGGATCCAAACTTCCTCGGGTCGCAGGTCGACGCGGCCGGCAACCCGTGCTTTCTGGCCGGTGTCGCCTTGGGCGCTCCCTGCACAACCCTTCTGCCCTTTGACCTGACGCGCGGGGGAAACCTATTCCCGTTTCACGGCCATACGGATGTCAAGGAACTCGCACTCTATGCCCAGGACACCATTTCAAAGGGCAATTGGGCCTTTAATGTGGGCGTTCGCTTCGACCTATATCGCGGGATCGTCCACGATTGGCAGCCCGAGCCACGCGTCGGTGTTGCCTACAACATCAAGAAGACGAATTCGGTCCTGCGAGTGTCCTACTCGCGGATCCTGGAGACGCCATTCAATGAGAACTTGATTCTGGCCAGCTTGGGAGCGTCCAACCCGGTGATCACCGACGTAATCGGCGGGCAGAGCCTCGAATCGCCGATTCGTTCCGGCCAACGTAATCAGTTCAATGCCGGGTTTCAGCAAGCATTTGGAAAGCACGTGGTCGTGGACGCCGACTACTTGTGGAAATATACGCACAACGCATATGACTTCTCGACTTTCGGCAACACGCCGATCTTCTTTCCCATTGCATGGAAGAACTCGAAGATTGACGGGCCTTCGGTCCGTATCAGCATGCCTAATTTCCACGGCTTCACGGCATTGGCCGTCCTTGCTCACGTCCGAGCACGCTATTTCCCGCCACAGATCGGGGGACTAGGCGCCACCATTACCGGTGGCGAAGTATTCCGCATCGACCACGACCAGGCTTTCAATCAGACGACGCATTTTCAGTATCAGCCGTACAAAAAACTGCCCTGGGTCGGTTTCAACTGGCGGTACGATAGCGGCCTCGTCGCCAGCAATCCGAATCTCGACAATTTCTCAGACGCGTCGAGTTTCCTCGATGCCGACCAGCAAACCGCCATCGGACTCTTCTGCGTCGATGCCGGCGGCGTTATGCATGCAGCGTCCCTAACGACTCCTCTTGCGCTGGGCGCGGGAACCATCTGCGGAGCGAATCCCACAAAGACTGGCGCAAAGTTGCTCAACATCGCAGGTGCCACGTTTGATGTGGACCACAATCCCAGCCGGGTCAAACCGCGCAATCTGTTCGACACCAGCGTGGGTGACGACAATCTGTTCCGCGGCGACAAGTACAAGTGGAGCCTGCGCTTCACGGTCATCAATCTGACCAATAAGACCGCCGCTTACAATTTCCTATCGACGTTTAGCGGCACACACTTCGTCACGCCACGATCCTACACGGCAGAACTGGGGTTCCATTTCTAGTGGATTGGAATGAGCAGCTTAGACGACTAGTGCAGGAAGTTCTGACGGCCAAACCAATGGCAGGAACAACGGAAAACGGCGAGGGTGGGGGATTCCCGAGGAATCCCCTGGCCACCGCACAGAAGTCTCAGCGGAAATATGGCGGCATCCGAGAGTGGCAGGCGGAACTCTCCATAGCGCGGCTCTTTCGTACCAGCATACGGCTGCAAACCGCATTCGATCGCTGTTTCCGGCAATTCGGCATGACGGCGCAGGAAGCGGCGGTGCTTGTGCGCTGTGTGGAGGAAGGAGACACTTCGGCGGGGAAGCTCGCCAAGGTCATGGGCAGAGATAAAGGCAAGATCACGCGGTTTGTGGACCGACTCGAAACGGGCGGTTTTATTACCCGTAGAAGCGATCCTCGCGATCACCGGCTCTCGATCATCAAGGTGACCAGCAAGGGGCGCCGTTTTGCCCCGCACTTGAAGTCGAGGTTCGAGGAAGTGCGCAGCCAATTCTTCGAGGGAGTATTGAACGTCGACATCGATAAGCTGGAGATGCTGCTCTCGCAGTTGCACGCGAATGCGGAACGTCTCTGCGAGGAAAAGGCTGGTAGACACGCACACGGCTAGGAGCCCGATAAAGTCGGAAGCAATCTCAGGTGGGGGTAGGGCGGGATGAACGGCATTTGCGCGTCTGGAACAGCCTTTGCTTGCAAACCAGCTCACCGGATATTGTTCTGTGCGGTCCTAATGTTTGGCAGCCTTCCGCTCCTCTCGACGCATCTTCATGCGACAAGCGTGGTTGCCTTGATCGATCGCGCAAATCAAAGGCTGGTGATCGCAGCAGATTGCCGTGTTAGCCGGGGGCAGCACCCGGTCTCAGCTTGCAAAATTATCCAGGAACCGGGGTGTACGGTGGCGATGGCGGGCCTCTACGAGGAGCTAACCACTCCTTTTCATCTGCGGCAGTTCGTTCGCGATGCTTGCCGGGAACCGGGAGACCTCCGGACTAGAGCAGAAGCATTTGTTCGGATGGCGCGAAGGCCGTATGAAGAGGCGATTCGCGGGATACGGAAAAAGGACCCCGCAGACTTTGCCCGCACGATAGCGAACAAGCCAACCGAGGTGATTTTCGCCGGAATCCAGGATGGCGAAATTGGGCTGATCGTCAGGGGGCTGATTGCGGACTACTCCGGCAAGATCAGAATCGAGCGGTTCGAGAGTACCGCTCCGTCTTTTGGGAGGATTGGCTACTTTATCGGACTTAACGGACACATCCGCTCATACATAAAATCACATCCAGAGTGGGCCAAGGAGGATTACGCCAAACTCGCACCGCAGTTCGTGGAGTTGGAGATCGAGGCACACCCTGACCTCGCCGGCCTTCCAGTTTCCGCACTGCAAATTGACAATAAAGGGGATGTCGTGTGGCTGGCCAAGGGCACATGTGACGCCCGCCAGGCTGACTGACACACACAGATCAAAGAAAAGAGCGAATTCAGATACAAAGTTTCCATCGGCCCGACCATGAATTCATTTCAAAAAATAGTTCTGGGCTTCGCAGCAAAGTTCATGTCTTCCGACACTAGGGTGGTACGGACCGTTTTCGGCTGGCGTCGGCGAGCGACGGCTTTATTTGTGGTTTTTGTGGCGACTATTCCAGCGGTTGGGCAGGCCACGCGGTCGAGCGGGGACAGCAAGCCAAGCGGGTCCATACAAGGGACGATTTCCACGGCGCAAGAGAACGCGGCGTCCGGTTTGGCGGGCATCAGCGTGAAGCTGACCACGGCCCCCCCTGACGGAAATACGCTGACTGCAGATACGGATGACACCGGGCGCTACGAGTTCAAAGGCATCAAACCTGGAGGGTACACGATTGCGATCAGCCAGCAAGGGTTCAAGCCCGTAACAAAAACGGTTTCGGTGGCCCCAGGGCAGGTGGCTGTCGAAGACTTCACTCTGGAACTCGAGACAGTCGCAGAGAGGGTCGAGGTTCGCGAGCAAACTCAGGTCATCTCAACAGAAAGCGTTTCCAATCCAGAGGCTACCGTAACCCACCGCGAACTGGTTGCTCTGCCCACGCCGGAGGAAAAAATCCGGGAAGTGATTCCCATTACTCCAGGAGTGGTAAAAACGCAGGACGGAAAACTCACGTTTAAGGGTGCTGACGAAAATCAGAGCCTGTTTGTGGTGAATTCCGCGCAGACGGCCGATCCGGTGACGGGAAGCTTCTCCATTGCGGTGCCTACGGACGCGGTGCAATCGTTCGCGGTCTACAAAACGCCGTATAACGCGGGACTCGGAAGTTTCTCGGGCGGATTGACCACTATTGAGACCAAGCCTCCGGAAGAAAAATGGAATTTCTATGTAAAGAATATTGTGCCTTCGGTTCTGGGGAAGAACGGCTCGATGGTCGGGGTGGCGCAAGCGACGCCCGGCGTTGACTTTGGGGGGCCGCTGCTCGACGGAAAGCTATTTTTCTCGGAAGTCTTCCAGTACGACATGAAAAAGACCACGGTTCGCGGATTATCTTGGCCGGACGACATCTACAAAAAACAGGGCTTTAACTCTTTTACGACTCTCGAGTTCATTCTTTCGCCCAAGCAAATCCTTACTCTTACCGTCAATGCCTTTCCTCTTCGGCAGCAGCACGTCGACATTAACGCCCTTGTGCCAGATCCCGCCTCAAACGACTTGAATCAGAAGGGAATCGCCTTGCACTTGTCCGATAGATACCAGCTGGATTCCGGGGCGATTTTCAGCGCAGTTGCTCAGTACACCCGGTTCGACAGCAATGCTCACGGGCAGGGATTGGATGCCATGTTGATTTCACCGCAAGGCTGGGGCGGAAACTTTTTCAACCAATGGTCAAGAAGAGGCAAGCAGTTCCAGTTGCTGCCTAGCTATCAATTTGCGGAGAAACACTGGCTCGGACGGCACGAGATTCATGTGGGCGTAGATCTAAACTATCGTTCTTATTTTGGCGTTAGCACAGCCAATGCGGTTCAGCTCCTCGAGCAGAACGGCAAGTTAGACGAGCAGATCAACTTTCAACCCGCGGGGGCTCAGATTGCATCCGATACCTCCGTTGCCGAGTTCGTCCAGGATCATTGGATATTAAACCCCCATTGGACGGTCGACGCGGGGGCGCGTTTGTCCGGCGAAACCGCTGGCTGGTCCGCAGCGTTGGCACCACGCGTGGGTATCGCCTACACGCCAGATAAGGACGGCAAGACTGTCATTCGAGCCGGGGCGGGCTTGTTCTACAGCATGCTGCCTCTGCTAGCGGCCGACTTTGGCGCGAACCCTACTCGTGTAGTGAGCCAGTTTGATTCCACCGGGCAATTGATCGGGCCGCCCGTAACGTACACCAACGCCTACGTCGGCGGGGTGAATCCGCTGAGCACCGGCATTTTGCCGCAAGGGCCGGACACCACGCCGCGCAATTTCACGTGGAGTCTTGAAGGGGATCGCGAGTTGCGGAGAAACATGGTGTTGCGGGTCGGCTACATTGACAGCCACACGACGTACCTGTTTGTCGTCAATCCTTTTACCGGTGCGGCCGGCCAGGGTAGCTTTCTGAGCCTCACGAACACCGGTTCCTCTCGCTATCGGGAGATTGAGAGCACCGTGCGCTTCACCGTTCACGAACACCATGAGGTGAACGCTTCCTACATATGGAGCCGCACGCGGGGAGATTTGAATAACCTCTCCGACGTGATGATTCCATTCTTGCAACCCGTTATCCGGCCGAACGTGTATGGAGTATTGCCTTCCGACGTCCCGAATCGGGTTGTGACCTGGGGAGTGTTCTCATTACCGAAGAAGTTCACGTTCAGTCCCATCCTCGACGTGCATTCGGGTTACCCCTATTCGAACGTGGACGTGCTGCAGAACTATGTGGGCACGCCAAACGGGCCACGCTTCGCCACGTATCTCTCACTGGATGTGAAAATTTATCGGGTCTTCCCTGTTCCGTTTCTTGGGGCGAAAACCGGCAAGATTCACCACCTGCGGCTGGGATTTTATTCGCTCAACGTGACGAATCACGGCAATTTCAATGCCGTGTACAACAACGTGACAGCGCCGAATTTCGGGCAGTTCGTCGGATTTTTGGACCGGCGCGACGGCGCCGTCATTGATTTCATAGACTGATTCATGCAGCGAGAGTTTGCCTGCTGCGGGGCCAAGTCCCTCGCTCACGCGATATCCACGTGCGTCAGGTTTGGAAAGTTTCCAGCAAGCTCTCGTGCGGCCGCCTTTCTTTGAACGTGCATCCTGCTAGAATATGAGGCGGAGCGGTTCTTCGAAGCAGGTGAGGGAGCGAAAGCTGTTTGAACCAATGACGAATCTCTGAGGAGCCGCGGATAGACAGCCCGTGTGCACGGCCTGTCCCGCTGGCGCGTCTCGGGCGTTGAAGCTTGCGTGGCACAAGCGAACGGAGACGGGCGAGCGGGGCAGGAAAGCCTAACGGTTGGCTCGTGGCGCCCACCTAATTCAGAGGTTCACGGCCTAGCTCCCCACGGCCAAGCAGTCCGCTCTTTTTTTGTATAAGCGAGTCCTCATAGCGCATGCGCGTACTTTTCATTGGAGACATTGTTGGTTCGCCGGGGCGGCAGATTGTCCGCGAGCGCCTAGCCGACATCGTCAGGCAGCGGCAAATCGATCTGGTGATCGCCAACGGCGAGAATTCGGCATCTGGATTTGGGATCACACCACGGTTGGCGGAGGAGCTCCTCTTGACGGGGATTGAGGTCCTCACCGGCGGCAACCACAGTTGGGACCGCAAGGAAATTCTTGAATTCATGCCTCACGAGCCGCGTCTGCTGCGGCCTGCGAATTTTCCGGAAGGAAATGTTGGCAGCGGGCTTTATGTCGGCACGGCAAAAAATGGCGTGAAGTACGCCGTGCTCAACCTGCAGGGCCGCGTTTTTATGACGCCGATCGACGATCCGTTTCGAAAGGCAGACAGCGAACTAGCCAAGCTGCCGGAGGAAGTTGCCTTTGTTTTCGTTGACATGCATGCCGAGACTACTAGCGAGAAGGTGGCCATGGGTTGGTACCTCGACGGGCGTGTCACCGCGATGGTGGGAACGCACACGCACGTGACCACTGCGGACGAGCAGGTCCTGCCCGGGGGCACGGCGTACATCACCGACGTGGGCATGAGCGGGCCGCACGGCGGAGTAATCGGGATGGAGCGGGGCGGCATCATTAAGAAGTTCTTAGACGGATTGCCGGCGCGGTTTGAAGTGGCTTCCGGCGATGTACAGATGAACTGCGTGTTGATAGAAACGGACGATAGCGGGCCGCGCAACGCCGCGGGCCGGCTGCGCGCGCACTCGATCGAGCGGCTGCGGTTTAAGATTGACTGATCGACACACCGAATGCTCTGAAACGGGCAACCTGTATCCTTGCGTCATACTCTGAAGACTCAGAACCAGTGCAACACAACAAATGATTCAGACCAAGGGGTCGTGACCAACGTGAAGATTCTTAGAGGATTGTGTCTATTGGGTTGTTTCGCCGCGTGCGCCTTTGGCCAGGACGAAGGGGAACTCATTGCTAAGAAGCGGTTATTGGCGGGAGTTGGGCCGGGGCTGCGTGCACTGAAGCTGGGCGCGGACGGAAACTACTATGCGCTGACCGCACCCGGGTCATCGGCTGCGGTGTTCGACGCCTCGGGGAAACTGTTGAAGAGAATTCCAGCCTACGAAGAGACGAAAGGTCCTAGTCCGCAGTCGCCCCCGTTAGCGGTCATCACCTTCGGGGAAGACCTGGATGTCGACGCGCAAGGAACCGTGTACGTGGCGGACCGCGGAGCCAATGCGATTAAGATCTGGGACGCAAAAGGCAAAGCGCGCATGGTCAGAGTGAATGCGCCGGTGGCGGTGGCGGCGCTGCCGGATGGGGAAGTCGCCGTGGCAACCCTGCGCGAAGCGCACCTCGTCATGGTTTTCGACAAAAATGGGCGAGACGTTCGCGAGTTTGGCGATCCCGAGCCGATTTCCGAGCGACCGGAGGTGAACCGCTTTCTGAATATCGGAATGCTGGCGACCGACGGGGTAGGCCACCTTTACTACGCATTTCCGTACTTGCCGGAAGCCACGGTGCGTCAATACGACAGCAATGGCTACGCCGGCCAGGATATTCAGTACACTGGCGTAGACGCATGGCCGGCGGCTCAGGCCACCCGCAAAGAGATTGAGAGGCAGGAAAAGCGAGGAGAGCCGCCCGTGTTTAAGCGCATTCTGACAGCCGTCGGGGTGGAGCGCGCCACGGGGGAAGTCTGGATGGCGCTGGGCAATAATCTGCTGCACTTTGACCAGGAAGGGAACCGGCGAGCGACGTACAAGATATACACGCCCGAACAGGCGCGGCTCGAAGCGACCACCATTCTCGTCCAACCAAACCGTCTGATCATCGGCAGCGACCCTCTGGGCATCTACGAATTCGAACGGCCCGATAAAAAATCTCAACAATAGTGGATTTATCCTCAGGGTGATTTCGATTGAACCTGTGCAAAGTTCAACGTGTGCGGCGAAAATTCCGTGAAAATTCCCTTGCAAATGGTCGTTCGCCGAGGTTGTTACACAACAACTGTGCTTGTGGAAAAACTGTGCAAGGGATGTGCACCGCGGTGAGTCCCTTCGCACACTTTTCGCTTGCTCCATGCGGTCCAATCGGCGACAATCCCGCGCTGTCTGATAGCGGCGGTGCGAGGGGCCGGCAATTCCAGCAGGCCGTGCGCGGGGCGCCAGGGGAAAGCAGGACGCTCCCGATACGGGCATGACTCCCGAAGCCTGAAAAACAAAAATGAAGGGACCTGCTTTCCACAGCTTATTCACATCTGTGGAAAATAGCGGGTGAGATTTTCTCTTGCGATGACTACCGCCACGAATTCCTGGGAAAGGTTTCTTGAGCATGTGAAGTCCCGGGTCAGCATCAACACCTATACCACCTGGTTTCAACCTACGAGGCTGAATCGCGCCGAAGGTGACAACCTGTTTGTGCAGATCCCCAGCACGGTATTCCGGCAGGTCCTGACCCGCACTTATGGCGATATCGTCAAAGCCGTGTTCCACGAGCTTGGTACTCCCAATGTGAAAGTGCAATACGTGTGTACAGAGGAAGAGCCCGTGCCAGCCGCTCCCGCAGCAATCGGTGTGAAACAAGCGAAACTTGATTTTGAGAGCAGCGATCATCAATTGAATTTGCGCTACAGCTTCGATTCGTTTGTCGTAGGCAAGTCCAATGAGTTTGCCCACGCGGCGGCGCGCGCGGTGGCGGAGCAGCCGTCGAAAGCCTACAACCCGCTGTTTCTTTATGGCGGAGTGGGCATGGGCAAGACGCACTTGATGCATGCCATTGGGCACACCATCAAGAAACGCAATCCTGCGATGCGCTTGAGTTACGTGAGCGCGGAGAAATTCACCATTGAAGTGATCAACTCGCTGCGCTTCGACCGCATGACCAGTTTCCGCGACCGTTTCCATACCGTGGACGTTTTGCTGGTGGACGACATCCAGTTCATCGCGGGCAAAGAGCGGACCCAGGAAGAGTTTTTTCACACCTTCAATGCACTGTACGAACAGCAGAAGCAGATTGTGATTTCTTCTGACTGCCTGCCGAAAGAAATTAATTCGATCGAGGAACGGCTGCGCTCGCGGTTCGAGTGGGGTCTTATCGCTGACATCCAGCCGCCCGATTTAGAAACCAAGATTGCGATCTTACAGAAAAAGGCAGAGAACGACCGATTTAGTTTGCCGGACGAAGTGGCGGAGTACATAGCGCGGGCGATCAAGTCCAACGTGCGCGAGTTGGAGGGCGCGTTAACGCGGTTGATGGCTTATGCGTCCTTGACCGGGGCGACGATCTCTTTGGCAACAGCGCAGCAGGTTCTGCGCAACATCATCGCTTCGCAGGAGAAGCGGGTCACCATCGATCTGATTCAGAAGCGCGTAAGCGAGCATTTTAATATGCGCGAGCAGGACCTGAAGGTCCGTAGCAACACGCGTGCTATTGCTTTTCCGCGTCAGGTAGCAATGTATATCGTGAAGCAGCTCACGAGCGCGTCGCTGCCGGAGATTGGGCGGCAATTTGGCGGCAAACATCACACCACCGTGCTGCACTCGATCAATAAGATCGAAGAAATGCGCCGGTCAGATAAGGATTTGAATCGCACGATCACGCGTTTGATGGACACTTTGCAGTAGCCTGCGTTCGCCTTCGATCACTTTTAGCCAACTCCACAAAACACGGTCCTCGACACGCGCATTTCGCGGCTGCACGAAATTTTTGCGTACAACGTCCTGTGAATAGTTGTTTGGAGAAAGCGTGGAAATACTGTTGAGTGCAGCGGAAAATCTTTTGATTTTGCGCATTCGTCGGCGGTCTAAGCCGCGTTTTCACCGATTCCCACAATTGGCCACTCGGAACGAGCACCGCCATCACACTGTGACAAAGGAGCTTGACGAGCTTTCCACAAATCCACCGCACTCATCACAACAACAAGCTTTATAGATCGGAAAATAAGTTAGTACGCTGTTGTTGTGATGAGAGTTGTCAAAAAAGCGGTACACCGTTGTGGGCGGCTTGGCGTGCCAGAGTTTGGATTTCCCGTGTATTTCCACAGGGATTCCGCAGGCCGTGGGCTTTATACTTTGCGAAAAAGCGAGTAGAGTACGACAGCGGTAGAAGTGGCGAGGAACCCGAATGAGCGCAACAGGAACCGCACGCGAGGAACATCACGAGATGGAATTCAGCGTTACAAAATCGGCGCTGTTGAATGAACTCAGCACCACGCAGGGCGTCGTCGAGCGCAAGACGACGATCCCCATTCTTTCGAATTTGCTGGTTGAGGCCAAGGGTAGCCAGCTGACGATCACAGCGACGGACCTCGAGCTGAGTGTCCGCACGTCCTGCGAAGCAAAGATCAAGAAAGAAGGTGCGGGAACCATTCCAGCTAAGAAACTACTGGAACTCGTCCGCTTGCTGCCGGAGGGCGAGATCAAGGTCAAGCTACTCGAGAATCATTGGGTCGAAATCGTCAGCGATAGGAAGAAATACAAGCTCGTCGGCATGGCTAAGGAAAACTTTCCCGCGCTGCCGGCGATGCCGCATACCCTGGTAAAGATATCCGCCCCGGTTTTGGAGAGCCTTATCGCTAAAACGAAGTTCGCGATCTCGATGGAAGAATCGCGCTATACGTTGAACGGCGGGTTGCTGATTTTGAAGCCGGACACTTTGGCCATGGTGGCCACAGATGGCCACCGACTCGCGCTTGCGGAAACGGACCAGAAACTCGCAGGCTTAAACGGTGAAGTCAAAGTTCTCATTCCAAAGAAAGCCATGGACGAAGTGGAAAAGCTAGCGAGTGCGGCTGGCTCCGATGCGTCCATCGAATTCGCCAAAGACGAAAGCCACTTGTTTTTTCAGGTTGGCCATCGGCTTTTGATTTCGCGAATCCTCACCGGCCAGTTTCCGAATTACGAAGCGGTACTCCCTCGCGACAACAACAAAACGGTGGTGCTGGAGCGTACCGAGCTTAGCGACGCGGTCCGGCGCGTATCGCAACTCGCCGACCAGCGTTCGCACGCCGTGAAGCTGGCGGTGTCCAAAGAAGGCATCGAGATTTCCGCTTCGAGTCCGGAATACGGCGAAGCCAAGGAAAATATCGAAAAGGAATACAAAGGCGAGGCCATCAGCATTGGTTTCAATTCCACGTACATGCTCGATTTTCTAGCCGCTGCTGCCGACGGTCCGATCAGCATCGAGTTGAAGGACGAACAGTCCGCGGGCCAAATGCGACCGCTCGCCGACGAATCCTACCGCTATCGCTACATCATCATGCCGATGCGCATCTGAAGCGAGCGACCGGCGCGGAAAATCTCTTAAATCTTCACAAAAAAAGGCGCTGGGTTGAGCGCCTTTTTCAATTCTTCCGCGGGGCCATAAGACACCCATAAACTAAAGCAAACACAGCCTTTACCTGCGCGCTACGGATGCACTCACCCTTGAGAAATTCACCTAATTCAGGTACACTCAAGTGGCTGTCGATTCGTTGTTCGGTTTCCTCCAATCGGCACGTCGGCCAAGTATTCGGCACTGCCATTCAGCTTCGCGCCAGAAGCTGTTGAGCCGGATGTTTGGAGTTAAGAAGTCTTCGCCACGTCTCGCTGCGCGAGACGGGATGGAGCAGGAACCCTACGAGTTCTGGATTTGCTGGGTGAATCCGGAATCAAAGGGTAAGGCGACGTACGGAACAGTCCGCGAGCACCGCCTTTCCTCGCTTCACATGAAATTGAGCACGGTTTCTAAGCGCTGAGGCTCACTGCGTCGCTCGGGGTCCGTCTTTGCGCGGCGTGTCTTTCGTCAGGAGCGTACATGGGTGATAAAGAAACGGTGGCCGGAAAAGCTCCGGGTCATCAGTACGATGCGAAGTCCATCAAAGTCCTCGGCGGGCTTGAGGCTGTGCGTTTGCGCCCCGCGATGTACATCGGCTCCACGGGAGACATGGGCTTGCACCATCTGGTGTGGGAAGTCGTCGACAATTCCGTCGACGAAGCCATGGCTGGCTACGCGGACGAGATCAACGTCACGGTGCACGCGGATGATTCGGTCACCGTGGTCGACAACGGCCGCGGCATCCCCGTAGACATGCACTCCACGGAAAAGCGTCCCGCGGCGGAAGTGGTGCTCACGGTGCTGCATGCCGGAGGAAAATTCGACAGCGATACCTACAAAGTCTCCGGCGGTTTGCATGGCGTCGGCGTTTCCGTTGTCAATGCCCTCTCGGACCGGCTTGAATTGGAAATCTCGCGTGATGGTGCCGTGTGGGAACAGTCTTACGAAAAAGGCAAGCCGACCACGAAGCTGAAGCAGACCGGCAAAACGCGAAAAACCGGCACGAGTGTTACGTTTCATCCCGATACGACCATCTTTGACAAGACGGTTTTCAGTTTTGACACTCTTTCGCAACGCTTGCGCGAGCTGGCCTTCCTGAACAAGGGGCTGAAAATCACTCTGACGGATGAACGAACGGAGAAGACGTCGGAATTCCGCTTTACCGGCGGCATCGGTGAGTTCGTCAAACACCTGAACCGCGGCAAGACCACGCTGCACGATTCGCCGATCTACATCGAAGGGAAGCGCGGCACCGTGGAGATAGAGATCGCGCTGCAATATAACGACACGTACGGTGAGAACGTTTTCGCGTTCGCCAACACCATCAACACCGTGGACGGCGGCACGCACCTTTCCGGTTTTCGCTCCGCGCTGACCCGCACGATCAACAATTTCGCGTCGGCCGCGGGCATGCTGAAAGAACAAAAAGATGAAGTGACCATTACTGGCGACGACGTGCGCGAAGGGCTCGTGGCGGTCGTGTCCGTGCGCCTTCCGCAGCCGCAGTTTGAAGGACAAACCAAAGGCAAGCTGAACAGCGACATCAAGGGCGACGTCGAGCAACTGGTTAACGAAAAACTCGGCGAATGGTTCGACAAACACTCGACGGTCGCGCGCCGCATCATTTCCAAATGCATCGATGCGGCGCGCGCCCGGGAAGCTGCGCGCAAAGCCCGGGAACTGACGCGCCGCAAGTCCGCGATGGATTCGAGCGGCCTGCCCGGCAAACTTGCCGATTGCCAAGAGCGCGACCCTGCACGTTGCGAGCTGTTTGTGGTCGAGGGAGAGTCCGCAGGTGGCTCGGCAAAAATGGGCCGCGACCGCAAGTACCAAGCGATCCTGCCGCTCAAAGGAAAAATCCTCAACGTCGAAAAAGCGCGTTACGACAAAATGCTGGGACACGAAGAAATTCGCGCCATCATCACCGCTCTTGGCACCGGCATCGGCAAGGATGACTTCGACGCAGGCAAGCTGCGCTATCACAAAGTAATCCTCATGACCGACGCGGACGTCGACGGCTCGCACATCCGTACGCTGCTGTTGACTTTTTTCTTCCGCCACATGAAGGAGCTGATCGATCGCGGGCACATTTACATCGCGCAGCCGCCGCTCTACCGAGTGAAGCGCGGCAAAACGGAAAAATATATCCGCGATGAGCGCGAATTTGCACACGAGTTGATGAAGCGCGCCACGGAAGATCACGTCGTCAAAGCTAAGGAAGGCGTATCGCTCGAGGGCGCGAGCCTGACGAAGTTTCTTTTGAATGTGCAGGAGTACGAAGCTGCTGCGGCGAAACTGGGCCGGCGTTTGCGCGAACAAGGTCTCGTCGAATTGCTTGCCGAGAGCGGCCTCGAAAAAAAGACCGATTTTGAAGACAAGAAATCCCTTGAAAAGCTTTTGAAGGAAATCGAGAAGGGTAAACTCAAGCTCGAAGGCAAAGTATCTTTCGACGAAGAGCACAGCCTCTATGAAATCCAATTCGGACCGCCGCACAACCAAAAAGTGAACTGGGCGCTGGCCTCGACGGCGGACTACAAGCGTCTGCGTGGCCTCGCGAAGCAGATCGAGGAGTACAACAAACCGCCCTTCACCGTGGCGCGCAACGGCGACAAAGTGAACAAGGACAACGTGCACGACGTGCTCAATTACGTCGTGGAAGACGCGAAGAAAGACTTCACGATCACGCGATTCAAGGGCCTGGGAGAAATGAACGCCGAGCAGTTGTGGGAAACCACGATGAACGCGGACACGCGGACGCTGCTCCAGGTAAAACTCGAAGACGCGGTCGCTGCCGAAGATATTTTCACCACGCTGATGGGCGAAAACGTCGAGGCTAGGCGCAAGTTCATAGAGGACAATGCGCTGGAAGTCGTAAACCTGGATATCTAATCGGTGACGGCCGAGGACAAGGCGGACGCGGGCTCGGTTCGAAATGCTATCCGCTGGGGTTTGTTGCTCGCAGCGGTGGGCACCGCCGGGTTTCGCTTGCCGCGCCTCGTAAATGAATACCGTGCATGGCGGGAAGCCCTGGGCATTGGGGATTCTTCCAGTATTGAAGGTTGGCATACCGTGCTCATGGTCGACCTAATCGGTGTGCTGGTCGTACTGGCAATTGGCGTCGGCGTTTTCTATGCGGTGCGGCCGAAAGCGAGGTCTCGGACGTGATTTGGCAGTTGGGCTGGAGCACATTGCCAGGGCTACGTGGATTAAGCGTTAGCGAATTTCGCGCGACGCCAACAGACGCGCCGGACAACGTACGCAGTGTTGCAATCGAGTTTGTGACCGAGGTTGAGCGTGACGAGTTTTTGAAGAAGCTTGAACACTACTTTGGGCCTCGGCGCTTCACCAATGCTGCTGACGCGTTCGATTCAGTGAAAGCTTACGTGCTGGAGTACGCCGCGAAACAATAGGTATGCCTGTCGGGGCGCAGCATGCTGCGCCCCGACAACCGAGAACTAGAGCCACAGCGAGGGGAAATGGCGGACGAAACAAACAAGTCGATACTGCTGCCGGTCGATATCGAAGCCGAGATGAAGAAGTCCTATCTCGACTACGCGATGAGCGTAATCATCGCGCGCGCTCTGCCGGATGTGCGCGACGGCTTGAAGCCCGTGCAGCGGCGCATCCTCGTGGCCATGAACGATCTGGGCCTCGCCTCGAACCGCGGCTACCGCAAATGCGCCAAGATCTGCGGCGATACTTCCGGCAACTACCATCCGCACGGAGAAGCCGTCATTTATCCCGCACTGGTGCGCCTGGCGCAGGACTTCAACATGCGCTACCCGTTGATCGACGGGCAGGGAAATTTCGGCTCCGTTGACGGCGATCCTCCGGCGGCCATGCGGTACACCGAGGCGCGGCTGGCGAAGATCAGCGAAGATATTCTCGCCGATCTCGAAAAAGAAACCGTCGATTTCGTTCCCAACTTTGACCAGACCCGCGAAGAACCGTTTGTCCTGCCATCGCGCATCCCCAACCTACTGGTAAACGGGGCCAGCGGCATCGCCGTCGGCATGGCCACCAACATTCCGCCGCACAACTTGCGCGAGATCGTGGAAGCAGCCGTGATTCTGCTCGATAAGCCGGACACGCCTCTCAAAGAAATCATGAAGATCGTGCCAGGACCGGACTTTCCGACCGGCGCCTACATCGCCGGCCGCGAAGGCATCGAGGCCGCATACAAAACGGGCCGTGGCAGCTTTATGATGCGTGCCAAGGCCGCGATCGAAGAGGTCGGCAAGGACCGCGAAAACATCATAGTCACGGAAATCCCCTACCAGGTCAACAAATCGAAGCTCATCGAACGGATCGCCGAACTTGTGCAGACCAAGAAAATCGAAGGTATCGCCGACGTGCGCGACGAATCTTCGCGCGAAGGCATGCGCATCGTCATCGAAATCAAGCGCGGCGAAGAATCGCAGCTCATCCTGAACAACCTTTTCAAGCACACGCAGATGCAGGAATCATTCGGCATGATCCTGCTGGCTATCGTGGCCGGCCAGCCGCGCGAGTTGGGCCTAGTTCCGCTGATCAAACTGTTTCTCGATCACCGCCGCGACGTCGTATTGCGCCGCACCCGCTACGAACTGCGCAAAGCCGAAGAGCGGGAGCATATCCTCGTCGGCTATCAGGTCGCTCTCGATCATCTGGATGCCGTCATCCGGATCATCCGCGGTTCCTCGAGCCGCGCCGAAGCCAAGCAGAACTTGCTCAACTATTTTTCCGAGCAAGACGTCACCATCACGGAGAACGGTAAATCCAGAAAGCTCGAAGGCGTCAAGCTGGATGGCCGTAAGTACAGAGTCGCTGCGCTAGAAGGCGAGATTACTCGATCGGTCTCCGATGGGCTGACGCCCATTCAAGTGGATGCCATTCTCGAGCTGCAACTCCACCGCCTCACGCAACTCTCCGTCGACGAAATCCTCAAGGAGTTGAAGTCCATCCGCGAACAGATCGCCGAACTGAAGGAAATTCTCTCGAGCGAAAAAAAGCTGAAGCAGGTCATCACCGGGGAACTGCGCGAAGTTCAGAAGGCATATGGCGACGAGCGGCGCACACAGATCGTCGACAAGGTCGACGAAATCAAACTCGAAGACCTGATCGCCGATACGGACATGCTGATCACTGTGAGCCATGCCGGGTACATCAAGCGCACCGCGGCAGACACCTATCGGCATCAGTCGCGCGGCGGCAAGGGGCGCATCGGCGCGCGCACCAAGGAAGAGGATTTCGTCGAGTACATGTTCATCGCCTCGGCGCACAGTTACATCTTGCTCTTCACTTCGAAAGGCCGCGTCTACTGGCTGAAAGTGTATGAACTGCCGGAAGCCGCTGCAGCCACCAGGGGCAAGGCGATTTCCAGCCTCGTCAAATTCCAGGAAGATGAAAAGCTGACAGCCCTAGTCGCTGCGCACACCCTCGAAGAAGAAGGCCGCTTCGTGTTCATGGCCACCAAGAGCGGCACCGTAAAAAAATCAACGCTGACGGAGTTTTCAAATCCGCGCTCCACGGGAATCATCGCCATCAATCTCGATGGCACGGACGAACTCATTGGCGCGAAACTCACCGACGGCAAGCAGATGATTTTCCTTGCGAGCCACGAGGGCCAGGCGATCCTTTTCCGCGAGACGGAAGTGCGTCCGATGGGGCGCAACGCCGGCGGCGTGAATGGCATGGACCTCGACAAGGACGACTATGTCGTCAGCATGGATGCGGTCCAACCGGATTTCGAAATCATCGCCAAAGAACACAAGGTCACCACGCAGAATCTCGAAGAACTCGAAAACGAGCAGATCAAGGACTCGCTTGTGACGCTGATGCTCACGGTCGCGGAAAAAGGCTTTGGCAAACGCACACCGCTGGCGGAGTACCGCATCACCTCGCGCGGCGGCAAGGGCGTCGTAAACATGAAGACCACGGACCGCAACGGCTCCGTCGTGGCCACGCTGCAAGTGACGGAAGAGTCTGACGTCATGATCATCACGCACGACGGAAAAGTGATTCGGGTGCACGCAAACGAAATCCGCGAAGCGGGTCGCTCGACGCAAGGCGTGCGCTTGCTGCGCCTTGAAGAAGGCGACTCCGTCGCCGCCGCCGCCGTTCTACAGGAAGAGCAGGAAGAAGAAAAGAAGTAGCCGGCCCTGGGCCTTTGCAGGGGCGCCGGAAGCTGCGCCCCTGCAACTCCGATGGTTAATGTTAGAATCCTTTCCCTCATGAAAACCACACGAGTGTTTGCACTCTTGCTTCTTCTTTCTGCGCCATTGCTGCTGCTTTCTAGGCCACAGACGCCGGAAAAGCCCGCTGCAAAGGGCCAGTACATCGCTTACGTTGGCACCTACACGGCGAAAACGACCAGCAAAGGCATTTACGCGTATCGCTTCGATTCCGAGAAAGGCCAGCTCACATCCATCGGCGTAGCTGCGGAATCGACAGATCCTTCGTTTCTGGCCGTGCACCCCAACGGCAAATTTCTCTACGCAGTGAATGAAGTCGGCAATTTCAACGGGGGAACCGGCGGAGCAGTGAGCGCCTTTGCCGTCGATGCAAAAACCGGCGCCCTCAAATTTCTAAATCAAGTGCCCACGCGCGGCGCGGGACCTTGCCACATTGCTCTCGATAAAAATGGCGCATTCGTTCTGGTCGCAAATTACGACGGCGGTAGCATCGTTTCGTTTCCTGTTCACGATGACGGAAGTCTCGGCACGGCGAGCGGCTTCGTCCAGCATTCCGGCGCCGGCCCGAACAAAGAACGCCAGGAAGGCCCGCACGCCCATTGGATCGGCACATCGCCCGACAATCGCTTCGCCCTTGCAGTCGATCTGGGACTCGATCAAGTCATCGTGTACGGCTTTGACTCGACCAAGGGGATTTTCACTCCCCTGCTTCCCGGCTTTGCAAAGGTGAAGGCCGGCGCCGGCGCGCGCCACCTCGCGTTTCGTCCCGACGGTAAGTTTGCTTATGTGCTGAGCGAAATGGAATCATCGGTGACAGTCTTTTCCTATCAAGCCAAGAACGGCGCCTTTGCATCTCTAGAAACCATCTCCGCGCTCCCGAAGGACTATTCCGGGGCAAAGGAAGCCGCCGAGATCGCCGTGCATCCCTCCGGAAAACTTCTATACACATCGAACCGCGGCCACGACAGCATTGCGATTTTCGCGATCGACGAAAAGAAGGGAACGCTGAAGTCTCTCGGCCAAGTCTTGACTGGCGGCAAAACGCCGCGCCATTTCGCCATCGACCCCACGGGCGCGTATCTTCTGGCGGAGAATCAGGAGTCCAACAACATTGTCGTCTTCCACATCGATGCCGCGACCGGCAATCTGACGCCCACGGGCCAGACGATCGAAGTGCCTTCGCCGGTGTGCATAACATTTATCGCCGCTCCATAGCGGCTGCGTTACAATCCGCATTTCACTTCGTACCTTCGGGAGAACCAAATGATTCGCAATGAAAAAGCGCACATGCATATGCTGCGAAGTTTCGCCCTATTGCTCTTTCTATCCCTGACAGGAACCGCAGCGCTAGGCGATAGCGAGACTGCGCCGATCCGCGATTCCAAGCAACCCGTCGACGAAGCGTACACAGCAAAAATTAATAAGTACACCACGCAGCCGTTCTTCACCTCACCGCTCGTGGACTATTTGCCCGCTTCAAAAAATGTTCCAACTCCCGAAGCCGTCCTCGGCGACGTGGCCGGTGCGCCGGGAATCCTTCCCTACGCGGAAGACGTGTACAAATACATGCGCCTTCTCGAAAAGGCCAGCCCGCGCGTGAAGGTTTTTTCCATCGGCAAGACAGAAGAAGGCCGCGAGATGATTGCGGTTGCGGTGTCGTCGCCGGAGAATCTGAAGAACCTCGAAGAGAATCGCGCACGCCTCGCCAAACTGGCCGATCCTCGCACGATAAAGCTCGATGACGAGGAAGCCGACCGCCTCGTCGCGCAGGCTGTGCCCGTCTACTACATCACCGGAACGATTCATTCCCCTGAAACGGGAGCGCCGACGGCGTTGATGGAGCTGGCATACCGCCTGGCGGTCGACGAAAGTCCGTATATCCGCGAAATCCGCGACGGCCTGATCACGCTCATCACGCCGGTCGTCGAAGTCGATGGCCGCGATCGCATGGTGGACATCTACCGCTGGCACCTCTCTCACCCCAAGGATTTTTACCCGCCGCTCATCTATTGGGGAAAATACGTTGCGCACGACAACAATCGCGACGCTATGGGCGTTACTCTGAAGCTCACGGAAAACGTACTCAACACCTACGTCCGCTGGAAGGCTCAGGTGCTGCACGATCTTCACGAATCCGTGCCCTATCTGTACGACAACACCGCCGGCGATGGCCCCTTCAACGCGTGGGTTGATCCGATTCTCACCGACGAATGGGAAATGATTGGCTGGCGCAACGTCTCTGACATGACCAAGTTCGGCATGCCGGGCGTTTTCACGCACGGGGTATTCGACACGTGGTCTCCCGGCTATCTTATGTTCATCGCCGCGATGCACAACGGCATCAGCCGCCTCTATGAAACATTTGGCAACGGCGGCGCGGACACGCTGCCTCGTACGCTCGACCCCGAAGAATACGCGCGCACCTGGTACCGCCAAAATCCTCCCCTGCCGAGAGTTTTGTGGTCCCAACGCGACAACAACAATTACGAGCAGACCGGCTTGCTCACGTCGCTCCACTATTTCAACGAAAACAAGGCGCTCTTCCTGAAGAATTTTTATCTCAAGGCAAAACGCTCTGTCACGAAGCCCGGCGCGGAAGGACCCGCCGCGTATGTTTTGCCCGCCGACGATCCGCGAGCGAGCTCGCAAGCCGAGCTGCTGCGTGTCCTGCAAAAGCAAGCAGTCGAAATTTCACGCGCGACGGCGGTGTTCACCGTAGCGCTTCCCGTAAAAAAGTCCGCGAAGCCTAAGAAAGATGCAAAAGATACTAAAGAAAAAGAGACGCCGCCCGCTCCCACAACCCGCGAATTTCCCGCAGGCAGCTACATCGTTCGCATGGACCAGCCCTACTCGCGAATCGCCGACGCGCTCCTCGACTACCAATACTGGAGCCCGGACGATCCCCAGAAAACGCCCTATGACGATACCGGATGGACGTTTGGCGAGCTTTTCGGCGTGCAAGTAACGCGCGTAACCGATCCGAAGGTCCTTGATGTTGCAGTGGAGCGCGTAAAAGAAATTCGCGCGCCGGCAGGCGTGAGTGGCGACGGCACGATCTATGCAATCAACAACAACGCCGAGCCCGCGCTAGCCACGCTTCGCTACAAATTGCCCGACGCTTCGATCGACGCCGCCGAAGAACCCTTTGAAAGCGGTGGAAAGAAGTTCACTCGCGGTTCTTTTGTTCTTCGCAACGTCTCCCGCGCTCAGCTCAACGACGCCATCTCCGACCTGGGTTTACAGGCCTCGCCAGTTTCCGCGATGCCGAGCGTCAAAGCGCACCCGGTGCGCGCCGCACGCGTGGCATTTGTCCATACCTGGCTCAGCACGCAAGCCGAAGGCTGGTGGCGCATTGCGCTCGACAATCTCGGGATTCCCTACGACTACATCAGCACGCAAATCGTCGCCAAGACGAGCGACCTCCACGCCAAGTACGACGTCATTTTGTTTCCACCGGTCGGCTTCTTCTCCAGCCCGACGGCCATCATTAACGGTCTGCCGAGCGCCTGGGGCAATCCGCTTCCCTGGAAGAATACGCCGGAAACGCCGAACCTTGTAGGCAAAAACGATTCGACTGATGACATGCGTCCGGGCCTCGGCTGGGAAGGAGTCGCAAATCTCCAAAACTTTGTGGCCCAAGGCGGCGTCCTCCTGACCGCGACGGACACCTCGCGGTTCGCGCTGTCCATCGGCCTCGCCGATGGCGTCAGCGTCAGCAACGCACAGAAAATGAAAATAGTCGGTTCCGTGGTGGGCACGCGCCTCGTCGATGCCGCAAGTCCGATCGCCTACGGTTACGACGAGAAGCTCTCCGCCTATTGCGACAACGGTCCAGTCTTTTCGTTGAGTAGCGTTTCCGGCGCGCGCGGCTTCCGCCGCCTAGGCGGGGAGATGCACACGCGCCCCACCGGCCGCGGCACGGCCGACGACCCGGATTTTGCGATTGGACGCCCCGGCGCCGAAGTTCCTGATGAGCCAAAATCTGAAATCTGGGAAACCCCGGTCCTCACGGACGAGCAACTGCACAACAACTTCCGCGTAATTCCTCCTGCGAATCGCGCACGCGTCATTTTCCGTTACGCTGACAGCAAAGAATTGCTCGTCTCCGGCTTGGTCGAAGGCGGCGATGAAATCGCGCAACACCCCGCCGTCGTGGACGTGCCCACCGGCAATGGCCACGTCGTGCTCTTTTCCATCAACCCAATCTATCGCGGCGAAACGCGCGGCACCTACGCGCTGGTACTCAACACCATCCTGAATTTTGACAACCTCAACGCCGGCCGCAAGCTGGCTGAGAAGTAGTTGCAACCACCAAGGCTAGAAAACGGCTGAAGGGAGGCGCCGTCCGCCGTCTCCGCCGTCCCAGCGCATTGGGATTTTTGGCACGGTTGGAGTAGAATCCCGCCCACTATGGCGAAGCGCAAAACAAAAAAAAGACCAGCTCGTCTCCGCAAATCCCGTCCGGCCAGCACCACCAAACTCCCCAAAGAAGCCGTAACACTCATCGTGCAGCTTCGTCCGCGCGATAGTCAGGAAATGCTTCTCGAAGCTGAACTACGGGCGTTAGTCAGTCCCACACGCAAAGAAGACGGCTGCCTGAGGTATGACCTGCACCGTTCCGCCGAGGGTCCCAGCGCCTTCCTGCTCCATGAAGTCTGGGCTAGCCGTGAGGCTCACACGCAGCACACCAACACCCCGCACTTCCTGCGTTGGAACGCCCGCAAAGACGCGCTTCTCGCTTCGCGCGACGTCACCTACTGGAAGCAGGTCATCTAGAGAGGCTTGAGCGGCGGTCCGACACGCTGAAGTATGCCATCCATTGACGATATTCCGCACATTCAACCAGTCCGGATCCACCCAGCCTTCTAAGAAAACCTTAGCGCTTCAGCGTTCCGGCGCCGCCACGTAATACCCCGGCCGCGTGCGTACCTTCAAGCCTTTGCGATCGAGTTGCACTTTGATTTCGTGGTAGCCCATGTCACTCGAATCGGTCGGCGCGTAGCTAAGAGTATATTGCGAATGCAATTCCCCGCCGATTTCGTCGATGGCCTTTTCGATCGAGCGGTCCTTATATGTCGAAAGGTGCGCGCCGCCCGTGGCAGTCGATGCCACTTCCATCGCGTGATCCTTCACCTTGTTATCCGCGTGTTCCACGGCCCAGACTGCGAGCCCCAGCAAATCAATACCCGCGTTCCGGTTGGCTTCCGTCGTTGGCGTCTGCACCGTCCCTGGCTGCGGAGGAAGAGTAAAGATTCCCGGCGGCGCAATCGGCGCCGGGCGCGTGTCCTTGGGCTTCGAATGCAGTTCAGATCGCGTGGTGGAAAGCCCCACGCTATAAATCGTGACGTTTGCGAGCTGGGCGTTCCGCAGCACTTCGCCAAGTTTCGCTTCGCTCCCCCCGTCCACCGTCTCGGACATAATCAGCATCACACGCCGACGGCCAGGCCTCTCCGCGGTTGGCTGCGGCATGCGACTGCTGAGCATCTCCACGCCCACCGCCATCGCATCGTAAAGCCGCGACCCCGAAGTTCCCGTTTGCAGATGCGTCACAACGTTCTCGATCGCATCGCCGTCCATCGTGAAATCCTGCAACTTGTCCACCGCATCGTTGAAGCCCACCACGGCGGCTTCGCCGTCCAACCCCACCACCGTCTGCGTAAAAAGAATCCCGGTCTTGCGCATCTCCGGCAGAATCGGGTCGATTCGCGAACTCGTCTCGATCAAAACAACCACCGAAACAGGATCGCCTCCCAGATCGAAATGCGAAATCTTTTGCTCCACACCGTTATCCGTAATGCGAAAATCCCTGGCGTCCAAGTCATTCACCATCTCGCCTTTCGCATTGCGCACCGTCACCGGCATGTTCACCAGCGCCACACGCACTTTCAGCCTGGCCTGCACGTCCGGCGGAGCTTGCTGCACCGGCTGTCCCGGTCTCGGGGCCATCGGCCCTTCCGGAGCCTGCGCCCGTAATCCTCCCGCCCCCGCAAGGAGAACCACGACCAGTAGCCCAGCTTTACCTGTGTTTTGCTTCATTTTGTCTCTCCGCTAAGAAGGCCCGGTTCCGCAGTGTACTCAATTCGACGCACCCGCGCCGGAAGACGTTGCCGCAAGCCGCCGCGATTCCTACAATGATTGTTTGCATCTTCGGGAGATAGAACCCATGTCTGTAGGTCAGCCCAAGCTCAAGCCCCAGCACGCGCCAAAGGCGCCCCATGAAGATCCCAGGTTCCTGGAGAGTACCCCCGCGCGGCCCCTTCGCATCCTCGCGGAGTATCTCCATCCCCTCGCGCAGCTTAAGAAAGAGGGTATCGCCGACACTATCGTTATGTTTGGCTCCGCGCGCATCGATTCCCGCGAAACCGCCCAGGCGCGTTGCACGCGGCTCAAAAAAGAGAATGTCAGGCAGCTTTCCTCGGCGGTGCAGATCAGACATCGCAGTGACCTCCGCCGCGCCAAGAGCCTCCTAGAAATGTCTCGCTATTACGAAGAAGCCCGCCAACTCTCTCACAAGATTACGACGTGGGCGCTGACTCTCGGTCCCAAACCGCGCCGCTTCGTCATTTGTTCCGGTGGAGGCCCAGGCATCATGGAAGCCGCCAATCGTGGCGCCAGCGAAGCCGGCGGCAAGTCCATTGGCCTCTCCATCGAATTGCCTCACGAGCAATTCGCCAACGCCTACATCAGCCCGGAGCTCAGCTTCAATTTCCACTATTTTTTCATGCGCAAACTGTGGTTCGCGCAAATCGCCAAGGCTCTCATCGTTTTCCCGGGAGGTTTCGGGACCATGGACGAACTCTGGGAAATGCTCACGCTGATGCAGACCCAGAAGCTCCCCAAGCACAACATAATCCTGATCTACGGGCGCCGATACTGGGACAAGATTCTTAACTGGAAGGCTATGGTGAACTGGGGCACCATCAACGAAGAAGAATACCGAATGCTGCAGTTTGCCGACAGCGTCGACGAAGCCTTCGATCACATCCGCGCCGGCCTCGAGAAATACCACATGGAAGTCGATCCTTTTCTGCAAGCCTATTAGCGCGCGACGGGCTTGCTTTTTCTACAGCATGCCCGGGGTCCCTCTACGGTCTAAACCCTATGGCTGGCGTCGAGGCGGCTTATTAGCCTGAAATTGTTTCTTTGCGAATGGAGGGTTAAAGGCTGATGGCACATAGAATGGAGGTTTCGGTGTTCACAAAAACACTACTTATCGGAGTTACGTTGGCCGGCTCGGCCGTCCTGCTTGGCGCGCCGCATTCGCGTGCCGATGAGGAGGACTGCCAAAAGAGAGTCGTTCACATCGATCATGAGTTGCACAGGGCCGCTGAGAAGCACGGCTGGGACAGTCCCCAAGCAAAGGAAAAGCGCCGGGCACTCATCGCTGCGCGGGAATGGTGCTGGGAACACGGCCACCGCTGGTGGGATGAAGACGCTCAACGATGGCACACCGAACGGGATTGGGACGAGCACGACCACGACCGTGATCGCCCGCACGACCGCGATCCTCACTAGTTGTCTTGCGGTACCGGCGAGCGCAGTGACCCTCCACTGCGCTCTTTTTCTTTTGTGAAGTGTTCCGAACCTTCCTTAGCGTCCCGGCTACAGGCTGCGCGCCCCCTGCGGTCCGCAACATTTAAAAAGCTAGGGTGTTTCATAGACTATAGGGCGCAACCCGAGAGCAGTCCTGGAGACGCCCGGGAGGACGCAATGTTTACCAGCGTTTTGAAGTCCATGTTTGGCAAGGCAGTGTTAGCTACGGTCGTATTGGGTGGAGCTCTGTGTTTCGCGGGCGCATCCAACGCGCAAGCCGACGAGCGGGATCACGGCAGGGATCGAGATCGCGTGGTGCGCTACGATGACTACAGGGTTCACGAAGATGTCATCCGTCATGGATTCTACAGTCCCCGCGCTGACTCCTGGCGCCACGAGCGACGCGAAGCCTTTGCCCGTGGCTACTACGATCGCTTCGGCTGCTGGCATCGCTACTAAGTCGTACCTGAATCGCAAAGTAAAAACGGGGCGCAAAGCGATGCGCCCCGTTTCCATTTCAGTTTTCAGAACAAATTAATTCTTGGCGGCAGCAGCCAATTCATCGGAAAAAACAGCCTCAAATCGTCGTTCTTCATCTTGGTCATGCAATAGCACCACCGGAACGACGCGCAGCGATCTTTTACAGGAATGGCACTGCGTCACTTCGCCTTGCAAATCCTGCAAAAAACCGTCCGTAAAATGATATAGCGCCCGCTCGCTTCTGGCATTCTTCTCGTCCCGCGCACCGCAGTACGGACAGACGAACTCAACCTTGTCCTGCTGCGGATCGCGGTCTAGAGCAGCCCAACCCGTGCGGCGCACGCCAATGGTCTCGACATTACGCCCTTCCATCGGGATAACCCTCCTTCAGATCCACGTCCACAGTGCATGGGATGCGCGCGGAGCTATTTTCGGTTCATGTAAATAAGTAACCTTAAATCAGCAAGTTGTGGATGCCTGGCGTGTTCCTGAAAACGCACGGCGGTCTGAAGCTCAGCTCCTTGGGAAATATTGTGCCCGGACGCATTTTTCTTTTTGTGCGGTGTAAGTCGCGTGTTTAGAGCACTTACAAAACCACCGCGTCTTGTCATCCCTAAGTCATTTAAAATCGCCACTTATGAAAAATCCGGGGACGGGGCGCGTACGGCGGGAGGGTAGAGACCGAGCACCTCTCTCTCGCTCTTCGCCTCCCCAGGGGCCGACGCGTGGCAAGCGCCAAGTAAGTGCCAAGCCTGTTCGATCTGGGCCAAGTCCCACACGCCTCTCTGTCTGCTGGATTGCCACCGGTGACGAACAACAGATTCGAGCGAGCTTTCCCTCCTTCGGGAACTTGCCGACCATCCCGGTGTCCAACGTTATGAGGACGCGCGCACCTCACATCCCTGCGAGCGCGGCGCCGGTCTCCTGCGGTAGTTGAGCAACCCTCAGGGAACCGGCGTCGCAAAATCTCTGTTCTCGCTTGCAGAACTTTTCTGTGGAGGTGTGTGATGCCCATCGAACCCAGTCCCCGTCCGCAAAATGATTTTGCTTCCCTGCAAGGCTGTTTCGTAGAAGGCAATTTGGAACAGCGCGCGCGAGAGCGCCGCATCCGCCGCCGCGCGTTGGCCATCTCCATTGCAGCGCAAAGCGCAATTCTTACAGCCATCATTCTGATTCCGCTGTTCGGAAAACCAGCGCGCATCGCTTTCGCAATGACTCCGATTCCGCCCTACTATCATTCCGGCGATCCAGAGCATCATTCAACGACCGCTCATCCTAACCAGCCCATCATGCGGCATCTTTGCGCGACTTGTTATTCGCCGAACTTTCCTCCGCACCCCACGACTTCCAACGACTCGCCGGCGGAACCACCGGTCGGCTTTGAACTGGGCGACGGACGGGCAGGCCCGCCGACTCCTTGGGGCATCAACCTAGCTGACGGACGGCGCCAGCCGGAACGGCCTGCGGAGGTGCGGCCTCAACCGCCACACCGCCTCCTGGTGACGCACCTGGAGCCGGCCATGCTGATCCGCCGCATCGAGCCTAGCTACCCTCCGCTCGCGAGACAGATTCACCGCGAAGGCCAGGTGGAATTGCACGCGGTCATCTCGACCGATGGCACGATCCAGTCCTTGCAAGTAGTTAACGGAGACCCGTTGTTCCTGCAATCCGCAACCGATGCCGTGCGCCAGTGGCGCTACCACCCAACTGTTCTCAACGGCCAGCCCGTCGAGATCGAGACGTACATCACGGTTATCTATACGCTCCAGCACTAACCGCGAGGTGCGCTTCTAGCGGAAAACAAAAAGGGCCGCCCAATAAATGGCGGCCCCTAGTTTTTCTGATTCCTGTACATCCATGTTTGAGAATTCGAGGCACCGATCTGTTAGGAATTGAGGCCAATCATTTCAACCGTTTGATCCGAAAGAGGTGCGAAGGGCCACGCCTGCCTTAGGAATGCGCGGCCCCCTGCCTGCACCGGGCCACCGATTTTTTGGAATGGTTCTGCATCTCCGAAAGCAGTTCCGAATTTTATTTCCGCTTTAGCTTTTAGAAATGAATCACGATCCCCGTCGACGCGCGCAAATTGTTCTGCGTCTGATTGTTGGGGGTTCCTTCAGGAAACCGCGTCATTAAATAGTCAACCTGAAGCGGCCGCAACGAGAACCGATTGTTCCAGCGGTAGTCCACGCCTCCCCCGATGGCCATCGCGAATGAGTTCTGCGAACTATTCGCGCTCCCGGCTATGCTCGCTCCAGCATGTGCCACGCCGAAAAGAGCTTCGGCAAAAGGCGTAAAATGTTTGTAACTGCGGTAAGAAACTCGCGGACCGAACAGATAGGTCGAGAGCGTTCCGTCCACTCCGCTGCCTAGAATATTTCCGTTGTGATAGCCGCCGAAGTCCGCGACGCCACTGATCCAATCCTTGATGTGATAGGTCACTGACGCGCTGCCGCCGTTCAAGCTAAAGCTGTCCCCACTCCTTGGACCGGGATTGTCACGGACGTAGGAATAGCCCGCAAATACGTCGATCTTCGGCGTTTCCTGGGCGTGCACAGTTGCGCCGCACAAAGAAAGAAAAGTCAGTAGAGACACCACTATGCGCATTTTCATAAACCCCTCCAGTAGTTTGAATTGTCTGCGCGATCCGGCGTGTTCCACGCGCGAATTCGCGGCTAGCGGTGTGCCTAAGGCAGAAAGGCAGCGGTCCGCGTTTTCTCTTTTGTGTTGTTCATAAAGATGCTTCGCCGCAGCGGCAAGTTGCAATCTCGTAGAAATATTTTGGGGAGGAAAAGTTACCGTGCTGCAGTTGTCAATCGATGGGGCACTACAGAAGCGGTTCGGCAGTATGGCGGGCAATCGCCTCGCGTGTGGAGTCGCGAAGGCGGACTAATTCTTGCCACGCCTGCTTTTTGTCGGCGACGGAAGAATCACCCATAACGCGCGGGTAGATCGGGGGAGAGACGGTAATGGTTACGCTGGTCGGGCGCGGCAGATACGAGCCGTCTCGCAGGAATGTTCGCGTGCCCGCCAGCGAGACCGGAACAATCGGTGCGCCCGAAGCTAGCGCGGCTTTGAATGCGCCGAGCTGGAACGGCCGCACGCCGTTTTCGCTCGTAAACGTTCCCTCGGGGAAAACAAAAATGGACTCCCCCTCGTGCAGCAGCGTTTCCATTTCTCTCATCTGCCGCAGCCGCGATCCCGGATCGCTGCGGTCGAATTTTGTGTGCTTCATCTTCGTCAAGAATGTCCCGATAAAAGGCATTCTCCCGACTTCCATTTTGGCGACGAAGTGGTACGGCACGCCCAGGCCCAGCATCAGCGGCAGCACATCGAAATAACTAGTGTGATTTGCCGCGAAAACCTTTGCGGAAGGCGTGTCCACGTATTCTTTGCCGACGACGCGTACCTTGCAGCCAATCAGCACAAACAAAATCTTGAGTGCCGCGGATGTAAAGCGCCCCGCTTTGCGGTAGTCATTGATGAAATTCACGATCCCCCATGTTGGGATGATCCACAGCAAGAACACGACACCAAAATAGAGGCCGTACAAAATCTCTAAGATTCGCCGCAGGCCGGACCATATTTCCTGGCCTCCGGTGCGCGCCGCACTAGCCGTGGCCAGCCGCGCAATTTGTAGCCACGCGGGCGCCTTGCTCGCGGCCAATTTCCCGCCGAGATAGAGCTGCTTGGTTTCCTCACGTCGCAATTTTCCACTCGACGTTTTCGGAATGCTTCCCGGTGGTATGAGCTCGACCCTATCGGGAGGCAAGCCCAGCCCTTCTGAAATCTGTTCCGTCACCGACGCCACGATCAACGCGCGCCGCGATGCCTCGCGCTCGCGCGACTCCGCCACCACGATCAACTTCTCTGTTCCCGATGCTTCATCTTTTAGCCCAAAAGCAACGATGCAGCCCTTGCGAATACCTTCGGCTCGCGCCGCGAGTTCTTCGACTTCATGCGGATAAAGATTGCGGCCGCCTTTGATAATGATGTCCTTCACACGCCCGGTGACGTAGATTTCGCCGTCCGCACGGTACGCCCGGTCGCCGGAATTCACCCAGGCATATCCGCCGTCGCCAGCCGTCGGCCCCATGGGCAACAGTTTTTCTGTCGCTTCCTCGTTTTTATAATAGCCGCTCGTGGCCGAAGCTCCTCGAAACCATAGAAACCCTTCGGTCCGGTCGCTGACCTCCTTGCTGCTTGCATCGACAATGCGTACTTCGTGCTGCGGAATCGGTTTACCCGAAGAAACGAACGCGATCGCTCCTCTATCATCTGCGTGCGCCGGCACAGCGCGCCCCTCGGCGCTGAATACTTCGCGCTCGACGCGGTCAATCAGCGGCCCGCGATTCAGCGGAGGCACGGTCACAGCCAGCGAAGCTTCCGCAAGCCCGTAAACCGGCAGTTGCGCGTCGCGGCGGAATCCGTAGCGCGCAAAGCGCTCGGCAAATCGTTCCAGCGTTTCGGGATTCACCGGCTCCGCGCCATTCAGCGCGGCGCGCCAATTGCTCAAGTCCAAGCCCTGGATGTCTTTGTCCGCAATCTTGCGCACGCACAACTCATAAGCGAAGTTCGGCGCCGCGGAAATTGTTCCACCGTATTTCTGAAACGCTTTCAGCCAGCGCTCCGGCCGTGTGAGAAACGCCAGAGGCGACATCACCGCCAGCGGCACACCAAAATGCAGCAGCGTGAGCCACGCGCCGATCAACCCCATATCGTGATAGAGCGGAAGCCAGCTGACGCCCACATCGCCGGGCCCTAGTTTCACGGCTTCACCGATGGCGCGCATGTTTGCCAGCAGATTCGCGTGCGTGAGAACCACGCCCTTGGGGTCGCCGGTCGAGCCAGAAGTGTATTGCAATAGCGCGATGT
>Ga0207103_10042_pt1 | contig 35436 bp, 29 predicted proteins | sample Alteio_BWMinHeat_81_FD_153546 | JGI IMG/M metagenome (GOLD analysis project Ga0207103, IMG submission 153546) | Enriched cells from forest soil in Barre Woods Harvard Forest LTER site, Petersham, Massachusetts, United States -... | ecosystem: Environmental > Terrestrial > Soil > Temperate forest >...
ATATCACTCCAACACGGTACAGAAAGAGGTAGCTATGCCGAAGATCGTTTCGCGAGACCAGTGGCTGGCCGAGCGAAAGGAACTTCTGGCACATGAAAAGGATCTCACCAAGCACTATGATCAGGTGAATGCCGAGCGGCGCCGACTTCCCATGGTGAAGATCGAAAAGGACTATGTCTTCGACGCTCCAAATGGCAAAACAAATCTTAAAGAGCTCTTCGAGGGTCGTCGGCAACTCATTGTGTATCACTTCATGTTCGACCCGGCGTGGGACAAAGGCTGCTCGGGCTGCACGGGTTTTGTAGACGCCCTGGGCGATCTATCGCTGCTGAACAAACGCGACACGACATTCGTGATCGTCTCTCGCGCTCCGCTAGCCAAGCTCGAAGCCTACAAATCCGAAAAGGGATGGAACATTCATTGGCTTTCGTCATTTGGTAGTGATTTCAATTACGATTTTCATGTGACGTTTGATCCGAGGGTCGTGCCCGTCGAATACAACTATCGGAACAAGGTTGGAGGAGCGGGGATTTATTGAGGGGCGATGGGTGGAAAAGACGGGGCAGCGGAGAAGGCGGTATTACCGGGTGACGGCGGAGGGGCGGGCGGTGTTGAAGGAGCAGCGGAGCGCGTGGGCGGATTTTGTGGGAGCGGTTAACCGCATTACCGGTGAAGAACATGCCTGAGTGGAAGCGCGAGATACGGGAAGCGCTGGCGGGCGCAAAGTTGAAGGGGGATGCGGCGCGCGAGGAAGCAGTGGTGGAAGAGCTGGCGCAGGATTTGACGGAGCGGTACGAGGATTTGCTCCGAGAGGGAGTGGAGGAGGCGGAGGCGCTGCGGCGGCTGAGCGGAGAGTTGCGCGAGCCGCGATTTTTGGCGGGCCTGCGGCCACGGCTCCAAGCGCGGAGCCAGACATTGACGCCGGGAGTGGAAAAGCACGAGCGGCTTTTGGCGGGAGTGCAGCGCGACGTGCGGCTGGGAGCGCGCTTGCTGCGGGCCAATCCGGCGTTTGCGCTGGTGGCGATTCTGTCGCTGGCGCTGGGAATTGGCGCGAATGCGGCGATTTTCGAGTTGCTGGACGCGGTGCTGCTGCGGACGCTGCCGGTGGCGGCGCCGGAGCAGTTGGCGGAAATTCGCGTGAATCACCCGGGCCGGATTGGAAGTTCGGTGGCGCGGCAACAGGATTTTTCGAGCGCGCAATGGAAGGAAGTGGAGAAGGAGCAGCAAGGATTTTCGGAGATAGCCGCGTGGAGTACGGAAGGGTTCAACCTGGGGCGGGGCGGCGAAGCGCGTTATGCGAAAGGGTTGTGGGTGAGTGGCGATTTTTTTCGCGTGCTGCAAATGCGGCCGGAGCTGGGACGGCTGTTTACAAAGAGCGATGACTACAAGGGATGCGGCATACAGGGCGCGGTCATCAGCGACGGATTTTGGCGACGGGAACTTGGCGGGCGCGCGGACGCGATTGGGAAAACGGTTTCGCTGGATGGGCAGCCGTTCCAGATTATTGGGGTGACGCCCGCGAGTTTCTCGGGACTGGAAGCGGGATTTAACTTCGACGTGGCAGTGCCGCTCTGCAGCGAGCCAGCGGTACACGGAGACCAGCCGTGGACGGCAGACGCCACGACGTGGTGGCTGGCGGTAATTGGAAGGTTGAAGCCGGGATGGACGGCGCAACAGGCGGCGACACAGTTGAACACGGTAGCGCTGGGGATTTTCGCGGCGACGCTGCCCGCGGAGTACGACGCGGCGGCGCGAGAGAAGTATTTGAAATTTACGTTTCGCGTTTTGCCGGCGGGGACCGGCGTTTCGGAGTTGCGGGCGAACTACGCGGCTCCGCTTTTTCTGTTGCTGGGGATTTCGGGATTGGTGCTGCTGATTGCGTGCGCGAATTTGGCAAATCTGATGATGGCCCGAGCGAGCGCGCGGGAGCGGGAGATGGCGCTGCGTGTGACGCTGGGAGCCTCGCGAGGGCGATTGATCCAACAAATGCTGGTGGAAAGCTTGCTGCTGGCGACCATCGGCGCAGCAGGAGGCGCAGCGCTGGCGCAGGTGCTTAGCAAATTGATGATCGGGTTCATCAGCAGCGAGGACAATCCGATTTTCCTGCCGCTTTCGGCGGACTGGCGCTTCCTGTTATTCACGACGGTGCTGGGGGTGCTCACGTGCTTGCTGTGCGGGACGGCTCCCGCGCTGCAAGCAGCGCGATCCGACCCTGCACAGGCGATGAAGGGAGGCGGCCGGGGAAGTACGGCGGGGCGACGAGGGCTCGCGCTAAGGCGCGCATTGGTGGTTTCGCAAGTGGCGCTTTCGCTGGTGCTGCTGGTGGCGGCGTTGCTGTTCGTGCGAACGTTCAGGAATTTGGTGTCCGTGAACGCGGGGCTGCGGCAAGACGGCGTGCTGGTGGCGGATTTTGATTTTTCGCCGTTGAAAATGCCGGTGGCGCGACGGCCAGAATATAGGAGGGAGTTGCTGGCGAGCGTGCGGGCGGTTCCCGGCGTGGATGCGGCGGCGGAAGCAATTAATGTTCCGATGACGGGCAACTCCTGGAACCGGTTTATTGACATTCCGGAGAAGGGCGTTCACCGGAGGATCGTGGACTTCAATACGGTGAGCGACCAGTTTTTCCGGACGCTGGAAGTGCCGCTGCTGGCGGGACGCGATTTCGACGAACGAGATACGCCGAATTCGCCGCGGGTAGCGATTGTGAATGAACGCTTCGCACAAGAGGTGCTCGGAGGGAGTAATCCCCTAGGGATGACGTTCCATGTGACGCGAGGGAAGCCGGAGGAGAAGGTCTATCAGATTGTCGGACTGGTGGGGAACATGAAATATCGCGACGTGCGAGAGCAGTTCCAGCCGATTATTTTCCTAGCGGAGAGCCAAGACGCGCAGCCGGATCCGGATTCGACGTTCCTAATCCGCTCTGGGGAGAGTGCCGCGTCGCTGATCGCAGCGCTGAAAGAAGCGGCAGCGCGGACGAGTCCGGAAATTGTTCTGAACTTTGGAGTGCTGCGAACCGCGGTGCTGCGGGGGTTGGCGAGGGAAAGGCTCATGGCGACGCTTTCGGGATTTTATGGAGCGCTGGCGGCGGTGCTGGCGATGGTGGGACTGTACGGAATTGTTTCGTACATGGTGGTGCGGCGAAGGAATGAGATTGGGATTCGCATGGCAATGGGCGCGGACAAGAGGAACATTTTGCGGATGATTCTGCGGGAGGCGATGGGGCTGCTGGGGGCAGGACTGGCGATTGGAATTATGTTGGTGCTGTTCGCTGGCGGAGTGGCGCAGGCGATGCTGTACGGGATCAAGGCGAATGATGCGGTGAGCATGGCGCTTGCCGTGGGAGCGTTGGCGCTGGTGGCGGTGTGCGCGAGCCTGATTCCGGCAATGAGAGCGACGGCGGTGCAACCGGTGGACGTTTTGCGGGAAGAGTAAGTGCCGAGGACACAGCGGGAGCTTTAGAAGATCATTGCTCGCCCGTAGTTCCGTTTCTTCAAAACTTCCCAAGGTGCGCGGAGGCGATTCTTTTCGCGTCCATTATCTGGGTTAGAATGGTGCGTCGGATGGAGTCAGTAATGGCCTCTTTGAGCCTCAGAATTAGCCCTGCGCTGTTGGCTGGATTCTGCTTTCTGCTTGTCTCTCCTGTCTGCCTTGGCGCATCTAGTGACGACGCACGTTTGAGATCACTCTACGATGGCCGTCGCTGGTTCGAGCTGCGCGATTCCGTCACAAAGGGCGTCGCTTCCGCCTTTTACCAAGGCGTTGTGGCATGTGCATTCAATGATGCGCGCCGATGCGAGAAAAAGCTGGGAGCCATCATCAGGTCCTATCCGAAGTCCGATGAAGCAATCGAGGCACATCGGCGTTTGGCTTCTCTGTACTTAACGCATGGAAGATATCGTGAGGCCCTGGCCCAAGTCGATGCGGTGCTCGCGCTCAGAACGGATGATTCCGATGCACGGGACATACGCCCGCTACTCACGACACTGAGCGAATCCCCCGATCAGGGGGTTGTACGCAGGACACGCACAACTCTGGAACTCCATGAAGACGGGCTGCCGTTCTCGATCCACGGTGTTCAGGCTACCTTTTGGTTTGATACGGGAGCGAATTTTTCAATTCTGAGCGAATCTGAGGCTAGGCGCTTTGGGTTGGTTGTTCGGGCCGTGCCAACAAAAGTGCATGTCTCGACCGGTGCGCAGGTTGATTTCCGGATTGCCGTTGCAGACGAACTTTCTATTGGCTCCATGCGGCTGAAGAACGTAGCGTTCCTGGTGTTTCCCGATGACCAACCCCCATTCAATCAAGAGGCGCCTGGCTCCCGAGGGCTTATCGGAATACCGGTACTGCTGGCTTTTGAGCGGTTCGTGTGGGGAGCGGATAGGAAGTTTGAGATCGGCTCAAAGTCAGCGAGGCGCACTGTGCCTCGCGCGAATCTTTGCTTTGATGGAAACACGCCGGTCACGCAGCTTCAGTTCAACGATAGCAATCTTACCTTCGTGCTGGATACGGGGGCTACAAATACTGATCTCTTTCCGCCCTTCGCAAAGGCTTTCCCCGGACTTATCCACGGCGCTCGAACGACAGATTCTTACAAGATGGAAGGAGTAGGCAGTGTGAGAAACATGAATGCCGCGACCCTCGAGTCCGTGCAACTAAACATCGGAGGGCTTCTGGTTGTCCTGAAGCCTGCGAATGTCCTGCTAACACCCACTGGTGAAACCAGCAAGTTCTTCGAGGGAAATCTGGGCATAGATCTCTTGCAGCAAGCACATAAAACGACTTTCGATTTCAAGGCGATGACTCTCACTCTTCAGTAGTTCTTGTACATCCCGACGAATCTAGTGGAAATCGAGCGTCTTGCGGCCATTGGCTCCGGCAGTCACCGCTGGGATCGACTCATCCCGGATGACGGGCGAGCCGAAAATTCCCCGCCGACGTCGGCTTATGTACCGGACTAGTTCTTCCGGTGCTGCGCATCGATGAACGGCGAAGCCGGGTTGCCTAGTGTGTGAGCTCCGGGTCAAAAAGAGATATGCGGGGTCAGGTACCGGCCGAAGGTTCCCGGGGAGTATAATCGCGGCCGCTTATGCCTCTTGCTCCCGGCACGAAGCTCGGGCCCTATGAAATCCTCGCGCCGCTGGGCGCGGGCGGGATGGGCGAGGTTTATCGCGCGCGCGACTCCCGACTGGGCCGGGAAGTCGCGGTCAAGATCCTGCCACAGCACCTGGCGGGTAATTGTGAGGCCCTAGCGCGTTTCGAGCGCGAGGCCCGGGCTGTCGCGGCGCTCTCTCATCCCAATATCGTGGTTATCTTCGATCTAGGCAACGAGGGCGGGATGCCCTTTGCGGTTATGGAACTGCTGCAAGGTGAGACGCTGCGCCAGCAATTAAAACGCATGCCGTACGTGCCGCGGGCAGTGGCAGAAGTCGGCTTGGTGATCTCCGGCGCGCTCGCGGCTGCCCATGCTAAAGGCATCATTCACCGCGATCTCAAACCAGAAAATATATTTGTCAGCGCCGACGGGCAGATCAAGGTTTTGGATTTCGGATTGGCCCGCATTACACCGCTTTCCACCAGTCTTGAAAGTTCTCTGCTCACCGCCACTGTGGCAACGACGCCCGGGACGATTCTGGGCACACTCGCCTACATGTCGCCGGAGCAGGTACGCGGCGATGCTGCTGAAGCCGCGAGCGATATCTTCTCGTTAGGCGCGATGCTATACGAAATGGCCACTCGAAAACCCGCCTTCTCCCGGCCCTCTCCGGCGGAAACCATGGCTGCGATCCTCAAGGACACTCCACCGCGAATCACCGCTGCCTCGGACTTGGACCGCATCGTTTCGCGATGTCTCGAAAAGGAGCCACACGATCGCTTCCCGTCGGCCTCCGCTGTCGCCTCCGCTTTGCGAGTTCTTCTCAAACGGCCCGCGACCGGCAAGAAAACGCAGTCCGTCGATTCGATCGCGGTGCTTCCGTTCGTCAATGCCGACCGCGACTCAAATCTCGATTACCTATGCGATGGGATTACCGAAAGCCTTATCAACAACCTTTCGCCGATTCCCAAACTGCGCGTTCTGCCTCGTAGCACGGTGTTCCGCCACAGGGGTTTGGAATTGGATCTCGATCGCGCGATACGCGAACTGAATGTGCGCCTGCTGCTGATTGGAAGAATCGTGCAGCGGGACGATGCGTTGAATGTACAAGCCGAATTGATCGATCCAGCTGCCGATTCTCAGCTATGGGGTCAGAAATACAGCCGTAAACTCAGCGACCTCTCCGGCGTCGAAGAGGAGATTGCGCGGGAGATCGCTGAAGTTTTGCGGGTCAAGCTGAGTGTCGCCGATAAGAAACAACTGGCGCGCCGCTCCACTCGGGACGGTGAGGCGTATCAGCTCTATCTCAAAGGGCGGTACCTGTGGAACCGGCGCACGCGCGACGCCGTCGATCGAGCTATCAAATACTTCCAGGAGGCCATTAGCCGAGATCCCCTTTACGCGCTTGCATATGCCGGTCTGGCGGATTGCTACGCGGTGCTGGGATCGTTTGCCTTCCGGGCACCTCAGGAAACATTTCCGCGCGCAAAAGCAGCCGCCCAGCGCGCAACCGAAATAGACGAGAATCTGCTGGAGGCCCACGTCACCTTGGCCATGGTTGCTGCTTTCTTTGATTTTGACGGAGCACGCGCCGATCGCGAGTTCCGACGATCCGTCTCGATCAATCCAAGCTATGCCGTCGCGCACCAATGGTACGGAGTCTACTTGTGTCTTACCGAGGATTTCCAGCAAGGTCTTGCGGAACTCCATGAGGCACAGCGCCTGGAACCGCTCTCCCCGATGATCAACGTGCAGCTTGGCGTGGGGTACTATCTGGCTCGGCGTTATGACGTGGCCGCCCAAATTCTGCGGGATGCAGTCGAGTTCGAGCCGTCTTTCTGGCCCGCCCACTTTTTCCTCGGGATAGTATATGGGCAACAGCGCGAAGCCCGCGCCATCGAGGAAATCAAAACGGCTGCTGAACTCTCAGGTCGCGAGCCGCTTACGCTGTCTGGCTTTGGCTACATACTCGGCCAAATAGGCGAACTTGAGGAGGCCGCTGGTGTGCTCGAAGAATTAAGAGCGCGCTCGCAGACCGAGTACATCGCGTCTTATCATTTCGCTTTGCTTCATTTGGCGCTAGGCGACGAGAACAACTCTATCGCACGGCTAAAAGAATGTGTGTCCGAGCACTCTCCCTATGCCGTGTGGCTGAAAGTCGAACCAAGATTCGATCCCCTGCGTGGAGACGCTCGGTATGAGATCTTACTGCGGAATGTATTTGGCACTGAGGCTCGTGTGGGTTGACTCCAGGAGAAGGCATGACTCAGACGGTCCGCACGGACGATGGCATTGCGATTGAATATAAGACCTATGGTTCTGGGCCGCTCACGGCCTTGTTTCTTCACGGCTGGGGGAACGCCGCCAGCTTCTGGGATGATCTGTTCACCTCGCGCCTGAACCTTGCCAACCTGCGCTGCGTCGCCGCAAGCTATCGCGGCCATGGTGGCTCGGACCACCCCACATTCGGCTACACGCACGACCGTTTTTCACGGGACATGTTCACGGTCGCCGACGCGGTCGGTGCGGAGCGGTTTATTATGGTCGGTTTCAGTATGGCCGGCAAGTTCGGCCGGTACATGGGATACCGGCATCCCCAGCGCGTGCTGGGGCAAGTCTTGATCGCGCCGCCTGGCCCTGGAATTTTGCAGCTCTCGAGCGAAGCTTTCGTTCCGTGGCTGGACGCCGCGCCTGACCCGAAGCGCTTCCGTGAGATCCTGCTTCCCTTCACCAAACGACCCATTCGGGAGGATCTGCTCGCTCTCTACTGTCAGAACGTGTCCCTGGCCTCCCGCGCCGGGCTTGAGGGGACGATCGACATGACCTACGAATCCATCGAGAACGAGGTGCGTGACCTCCGCACATCGACCCTGATCATCGGCGGTGACGCCGATCCTCTATTCAATCCCGAATACATCATGAAATTCGTGTTGCCCACGATCCCGGAAGCTAGAGCGGTATTCCTGCCTTGCGGGCATGAAATCCCGATTGAAATGCCGAGCGAAACCGCGTGGTTGCTGGAGGCCTATTTTGCAGGCGTAGCGACGCGGTCAGCCGAAGCTCTCGCCAGATAGCCCCCATGCAAACCCACTGGCGTTGATAGGGCGACCAGGCCAAGCCGCACATTTACTGCTGTCGGCGTTCGGCTCATCAGTCTTCTCCTGGTTCTAGCCGGAGCGTGCTACGGATGACCAACGGCTCACGCCCCGGCGAAAACGTCACGGGCTCAGTCGTCCAAGAGCACACCCACAGGGCGAGACTGGTGGAGGATGGTCGGGGACCCTAAGGAGGCAGCCCCTCAGGCAGGCCTCGTTGTTGCCTTTTATCCCCTCTTGATGGAATAATCCCGCCATGGTCATAGGCAATAGACTCCGCGAACTTCGCGAACAAAAGAATCTTTCACAGGGCGACATCGAAAAGCGCACCGGACTGCTCCGCTGCTACATCTCCCGCGTCGAGAACGGTCACACCGTTCCCGCCATCGAGACCTTGGAAAAGTTGGCGCGTGCTTTCGAAGTGCCGATGTATCAACTCTTCTACGATGGTGCGCAACCACCAAAGGTGCCTAATCTGATCGCTCGGAAGTCCTCAGACGACATCGCCTGGGGCAGTTCGGGCCAGGATGCGAAGTATGTCGACAAGCTTCGCCGTCTATTGGGCAAGGCGAGCGAGAACGACCGTAAGCTTATTTTGTACACGCTCCAAAAAATGGCGAGGCAGTAGCCGCACGCAAATCAAATATCCCCCACAGCGCTTGTCGGTCGCTGCCGGTCAGCAAGCCCTAACGTCCGCTTTTAGACTAAGCTCAGTCTCGGGCATTACTCCAACAACGGGCGCGCGTTACCTCAACTGGAGGGTTTGCTCCGTTGTGCAGTGCTGCTGCAGCTAGGCGGCTGCCCGCTGCATTCTGGGGCACCACGTTCAGAGCCTAACGTGTGTCAAGTTTTTACGCGCCTTGGGCTGGAACTTTCGCCCTTAACTCCGCTATTAACACGTGCGCCTTGCAGAGAATTTCTTCTGAACTCGCTAACAATTCTTGCCGTTCTCGAGAGGTCTTGGCTTTCTCAAAGCGTTTTTGTATCGCCTTGAAGAGGGACTGAAGACGCTTGAATTCGTCCGAAAGTTCTCGAGCAGACATCCGTGCCCCGCTCGCCCCAACTGCTGGCGGTGTGCCGAGAGTATCCCGACCTTCGTTTGTTGAAGTGGATTTCTCAGATAGTTGCAGTTGTACGACCAGTTTGCGAACAGCATAGCGAACCAATCCAGGAAACGAACGCAGCTTCAGTTTGCGCATTACGTTCGCCCTATATGCTTCGACGGTTCTTGCGCTGAGGTTCAAGATCGCCGCAATCTGCTTGTTAGTATTACCTTCGGCCAAGAGGATCACAACGTCGCGTTGTCTCGGAGATAAGTCCTTTTCGAGTAAGTCGTAAGCGGCGGTTGATTCTGCATCGGCAGTCCTTGAGACAGATTTGCCGACACGCTCGTTTGCCTTTCTCTTCTTCATCTTCGAACGGCGTGACCTTCGATGCCTATTCAGAAGCTGGATAGGAAACGCCTACTCTCCCTGGCAGCCTGGGCATCCGGAGTCGACGACTGGCCTTCCCTTTCCGGGTACTTGAAGGCGCGGTCCTAGTCCCCGCGCGTCTCCGGTTTCAGTGCTTTCCGGCAATTTGCACAACAGGGAATTTCGCTTTGCCAGGTGACGTCAAGGATCTGCGCGCAGAATGGACAGCGGCCTGACCATTCTTGATCGCACTCTGGACATGCCGTGAGGATTAGCTCCGCACGCTGCCAGAGTTTGTTGGCTTCTCGAAGAGAAAGCAGAAATCGACAATTCTTGTTTGTGCAGATCAAGAATTCTTCCAAACGTGAAACCCCCTTGCGAGCGGACCCCTTACTAGTGGGGAGAGACGCTGAGGACAGCCCGGAATCTGAGAGTTGGCCTCGAACTCGCTGCTTGTTTCGACCGATCAAGTTCAGCTCCAGGCAAGTGCGTCCCGCCGGGTAAATTGGGGAATCCGCGCGCACCGGCAATCACCGGATTCGTTCATGCGTGAAAATCTCCCCGTCGGCAGTTCCTTTATGGAACGAAGAGTCCCCTGCCTACAATGCCGAGAACTACGTACCGCGAGTTACGTATCGGCCCGCGCCGCTCACTCGGTTCGCCGGGACTAAGCCAGTCATCAAATCGAGACATCTCGCGCTCTGGCGCAACACGCGACATGCGAGTCATTTCTTCGGGATTGGAGTACTATCGGCGCAGCCGAGTAGCGACATCAAAAGCAGCCACCTCCGATTGAAGCGCACGTGTTGGGGCCCCGCAGAGGAATTAATGCGCTAAGCTCCGCTCAGCCGACTCTCCGGAGTGTGAACGGTCAGCGAGGAGGGGAACCGATGGTCTCCTCAAGCGCAGTGATAACAGGCTCGCATAACTACGGCCTGGTGGCTGCCTCAGTGCTGATAAGTATGTGCGCGTCCTACGCTGCTCTTGACCTCGGCGGACGCATCACGGCTAGCCGCGGTTGGTTCCGCTCAAGTTGGCTGATTGGGGGTGCCACGGTCCTGGGCGTTGGTATCTGGTCGATGCACTTCACAGGGATGCTAGCTTTTGGCTTGCCCATTCCCGTAGCCTACCACTGGCCAACTGTTCTTTTGTCACTTCTCGCCGCCGTTCTCGCCTCTTTGGTCGTATTGTTCGTCGCCACCAGGCAAAAGATGGGCCCCGCGCAAGCGCTGGTCGGCAGCCTCATTATGGGTGCCGGCATCGCCGGGATGCATTTCATAGGCATGGCCGCAATGCGGCTCTCCGCCACGTGCCGGTATAGTCTGTCATTGGTGGTGTTAGCAGTTGTGATTGCCGTGCTCGCTTCCCTGGCGGCCCTGGTCTTCACGTTCGACTTCCGCGAGGAAACCAGGGGCACCACTTGGGCAAAGGTCACAAGCGCCGCAGGCATGGGATGTGCCATCAGCGCTATGCATTACACCGGGATGGCCTCGGCGACGTTCATCTCCTCCGCCATGCCACCAGTTCTGTCTCACACCGTAAGCATATCTTCCATCGGTACCGCCGGCATTGCCCTCGTCGCCCTCCTGGTGCAACTCGCAGCGCTTGTGACGTCCTCAGTGGATCGGCGATTCGCCGAGCAAGCCGCGGAGCTCCAAACCAGCGAACGATTCCGGCAGATCGCGGACATGTTGCGGGAGGTCCTTTCCGTCAGCACTGCGGATTTAAGCCAGGTTTTGTTCGTCAATCGCTCCTACGAAGCGATCTGGGGCCGCACCGTGGAGAGCCTCTACGCTGATCCGATGTCTTGGCTCGAAGGCGTGCATCCGGCTGACCGTCCGCCGGTTCAGGAAGCCCTGCGGACGGTCCTGGATGGAAAACCGCTCGACTATCTCGAATGCCGAGTCGTTCGGTCGGACGGCTCGATCTCCTGGGTTAGGCTGCGAGCCTATCCCGTTCTTGACGCTCATGGGCATCCGTATCGAATCATCGGCACTGCTCATGAGTTCACAAAGCGCAAGCGGGCGGAAGATGCGCGCCGACAGATCGAGGAACAATACCGAATGGTTCTCGAGACCGCCTCCGACGCCGTCGTCAGCATCGATGAAAACAATCAAGTCCTCTTTGTAAATCCCTCGACGACTCGGATTTTTGGTTATGCGCCCTCTGAATTACTCGGACAGTCACTCACGATGCTAATGCCGGAATTCCTGCGCAAGCTGCATGAAGCGGGCCTCGAACGCTATCTTGCGACCGGTCAGCGGCACATCAACTGGCAGCGAACCGAGTTCGTTGCTGTGCGCAAGAACGGTGAGGAATTTCCCGTCGAGGTTTCTTTCGGAGAAGGCCGAAAGGAAGGGCGTTCCGTCTTCACGGGCTTTATCCGAGACGTCACCGACCGCAAGCGGGCGGAAGAAGCCCTCCGATCGAGCGAGCGGGAACAGCGCCACATAGCCGCGCAATTGGAGCGAGAGCGTGCTCGCTTGGTCGAGGCTCAAGAGGTGGCGAAGATAGGAAGCTGGGAAGCAGAGTTGCAGAACTTGAACGTGAATTGGTCGGAGCAGACACATCGCATCTTTGAGACTGATCCATCTCGTTTCCACCCCACGCGTCCAAGCTTCCGCGAATTCATTCATCCGGAGGACCGCGCGAAGGTGGATGCAGCCTTTCTGGCGTCCCTCGAAAAGCGCTCGCCTAGCACGGTCGAATATCGGATCGTTACGCCGGATGGCCGTGTCAAAATCCTCGAGGAGCGTTGGCAACCCTTTCATGATGAAGAAGGAAAGCCGATTCGCGTTGCAGGCACTTGCCGTGACATCACCGAACGCGTGCGAGTCGAACAGGAACTCCGCCGCCTGTCCGGTCAGCTCTTGCGCCTGCAGGACGAGGAGCGCCGCCGCATCGCCAGGGACTTGCACGATTCCACCGGCCAGGATCTTGTCGCGCTGGCAACGCTTGTCAGTCAACTTCATGCTTCGATACCTTCGTCCAGCAGGAAGTTGCGCAATCTCGCGTCCCAGTGCCAAGAGTTGGCGGATCGCTGTATCCGCGAAGTTCGCACGCTTTCCTACCTTTTGTACCCACCGATGCTGGATGAAGCCGGACTGGAGGACGCCATTCGTCATTACGTGGACGGCTTCTCCGAGAGAACCGGAATCGAAGTGAAATTGAAGATTTCACCACAGTCCGGTCGGTTGCCGCCGGATGTCGAGTTGGCGCTCTTCCGGGTGATTCAGGAAAGTCTCACGAACATCCAGCGGCATTCACAAAGTCTCCGGGCAACGATACAATTGGATCGCAGCGCGGAGGAAGTTAAGCTGGAAATCAGCGATAAGGGTCAAGGAGCCTCTCGTGGGGGGCTGACAGGTGCCACCGGCCCCCCGTTTAGGTTGGGCGTCGGCATCCCCAGCATGCACGAGCGAGTACGACTGATTGGTGGGAGGCTTGAGATTGAATCCACCAGCAGTGGCACGACCGTCCGCGTGACGATTCCCGTAGATGGCTAGAGCCTCGAAGAAACTTCGCATCCTGCTGGCGGACGACCACGAACTCGTTCGGCGCGGCATCCGGGGACTCCTATCCGTTCGATGCGGCTGGAGAGTCGTTGGGGAAGCGGCGAACGGGCAGGAAGCGGTCGAAAAAGCAAATAAGTTGAAACCAGACGTAGCCATCGTAGATGTCAGTATGCCCGACTTGGACGGCCTTCAGGCCACGCGCCAGATTCGAGAACTAAGTCCAGATACCAAGGTTGTAGTTCTTACGATGCACGAGTCCGAACAGATGGTCCGCCGGGTTCTCGACGCGGGAGCCCTTGCGTATGTCTTGAAATCCGATCTGTCGGTAAACCTCGTTGAGGCAGTGAAGAACGTCTCTGCTGGCAGACTCTTCCTGACTCCCAGAGTGTCAGAGATCGTTCTGAAGGGGTTTCTCAAGCACGCCATACAGGCCGACCCACCGAAGCAGCCATGGGCGCGGCTAACTCCTCGCGAGGTTGAAATCATTCGACGCTTAGCGGAGGGCAAAGCAAATAAGGTGATTGCCACCGATCTGGGAATTACTACCAGGACGGTCGAGACGCACCGAGCGAAGATCATGCTCAAACTTGGAGTGCATTCTCTCGCTGAGCTCATTCACTATGCAATCCGCCACAAGATCTTCTCAGCGCCAAGCGCCACAGAATAAAATCCTGACACAAGGTGCACCCAAACCTCCGTCGTGCAGGTGTGACGACTTGCCGTCGCCGTCGAAAATGAGGATTCTTACAGCAAATTGACGTTAGACCTCTTGCTCATCCAGGCGGCATACGGATGAATCTGCAGAAGTGCAGTTTTTGCGCGAAGTTGTTTGAGAAACTGACGCTCGGCTTTAGCGGCGGTTGCGGAGTGAGGGTCGCTCTCGGTCTGTCCCGCTTGGGTCAAAGCAATTCCCACGTCTGCGGCTTGCACTCTTGGCCGGTCGCCTAGCAGAAAATCTCCAAACGCCACGCCGTGCGTGATCCTAAATGCCGCCTTGGGTTCCTTGTTGACCTGCTTGATCCGCTCTTTCAGCGACGCAACGGCTTGTTCGACACTTTCGCGCGCGAAGCGTGGAAACTTCGCCCCCGAGACGGATTCTCCCTCTGGGCTAGTCAACCATTCGTTGCTGCTGGCGCGCTTCACGTAGCCCTGTGCTTCTTGGAACGCGATCACCTGTTCAGCATCGCGGCGACTGATCTTTAGAGTCTCGGCGAGATCACGCACCGACCATGTAGTCGCTCCCTTTGAGTCTTTGAGAAAACTGAGAGCCGACTCCGCTGGAATCGACGGTTGTGTCTGGCGTTCTGGGTTCGGCCGTTTCTTAGCCATGGTTGGCTCGACACAGAAGATTATCGCAAAACTCCGAGCTCGGTGGGCATGGCGAATATAAAGCGAATATGCTATCTTGCCGTTTATGTCCGTTCGATCATGCCGCGTCACGATTCGCGATATGGAAGGTGTTGCACACACTGTCGAGGTGACCGCGGCAACGCTCTATGAAGCGGTGGCTCTCGGGCTCGCCGCCATTCGCGGCAACGATTGGGTTGCCGGGATCGCCCAGGGGAACGTTATCAAGGTTTCCGTTGCAGACATTCGTGTAGAGCATGAGGTCAATTTGGTGAATTTTAGTAAGTGGCTCGATAGAACTGGTGTTTCGCCGCGCGAGGTCAGTGATCGAAAGCGGATTCGCTCGATCCTCGGTATACCCGTTTCGCGATGATATTAAATCAGGACTGCTTTCAAACCTAGCCTTTGGTGTCTGGAACCTTAGGCTGCCACAATTCGATCGGATTTCCCTCAGGGTCATGCACGCGCGCAAACCGGCCGTTGGGATAAGACTGCGGGTCCATCTTGACCTCGATTCCAGCGGCTTGTAGCTGGGCCGCCATTTTGTCGAGATCCCGGACTCGAAAGTTCAGCATCCAGACCTTCTGGGTATCCCCGAAATAGTCGCTCGTCTGCTTGAATGGAGCGAAAGCGGTGGGTCCGGCCTCTTGCTGCCAAGGGGATTCCCCGTAGCTCGTTGGTATGAGCGAGACTCCCAGGTGTTGCTGGTACCAAAGCCCCAGCGCTTTCGGATCTTTGGCTCGGAAGAAGAATCCTCCGATTCCGGTCACTTTTTCCATATCCGTTCGTCCAGCGATCCCATCGCGAACAGCGACCCCCGCAGGGAGAGGAGAGAGCTTTGGCGGTACGGCTGTCTGCGCGGCTATGCCGAGTTGGTTCCGCCCCAAGATGAAGCTCGACCCGAAAGCAAATGACAGAGTTCGAAGCAGTTGGCGTCTTTGAAAATGCATCCCATCCTCCTTCCAAGAGGATCGCGAATCGGTCTACGATACCTGCGCAAACGGGGTTCTGGGAAGTGTAAAGATTGGGTTCTGGGCGAGTTATCGGCAACCCGGAAAACAATCCTGAAAGTCACAAGTTAGGCGGTCAAGTCATTGGTAAACGCCGAAATCGGTAAAGTAGATTCCGGATCCTCAGTTCCAGAAGTCCCAAACCATGCTTGCTCACTTGTTTTGCTTCGGGGTTTGAGTGTGCCGCGGCCGGTGATTACTGCAGTGTTTGGCTCGCTTTCCTTGCCGAGGCCCGCCGGAACAGGTCAGGCGCGTTCATGCGCTCACAGGTCTGTTTGAAATTCTCAGCAGCGCCTCTCCACAGCAAATCGTCAATGGAGCTGAAAACGGGAACATCGACTCGAAGTGTCGCAAGAGTGCGAAACAGTAGCGCATTTTCCCACGCACCGAAAAGGGATTCGGCAAGAGGACGCGCTCTCCGTAGCATCGGATCCCAGCAACGCCAATCCTTCGGAATGTCTTCCAGGTGAGGATATTGCGAGAAAACAGCCGCGGCAGTCTTGGATCCCCATCCTGAAACGCCGGGGTAGCCGTCTGCACTGTCGCCTACCACAGCCAGATAGTCAGGAATCGACGACGGTTTTATTCCGAACTTTCCGATCACGCCAGCCTCGTCGCGGAGAGTCTTCCGCTGGCGGTCCAGTTGTACAACTCGCGAGCCCACCACGCATTGGCTGAGATCCTTGTCGGGCGTGCAGATAATAACCTGCCGAACGCGATCATCCCGAGCTGCTTTCGCCGCAGCGGAAGCGAGTGCATCATCGGCTTCGAATTCGATCATCGGCCACACCAGCACTCCCATGGATTGCAGAGCCTCCTCAAGAATTGGGAATTGCGACAGCAGTGCCGGATCCACGCCTTCGCCAGTTTTGTAGCCCCGGTAAAGATCGTTGCGAAAGGACTCAATGACATGGTCGGTCGCGACGCCGACGTGAGTTGCTCCCCCCTCAATCAGGGAGAGAACCGACCCGAGCACTCCGCGAACTGCACCAATCTCCTGGCCACAGGTGTCTTTGGCGGACGGCACGGCGTAGAAGTAACGGAATAGTTCGTAAGTCCCGTCAATAACGTAGATATCCATGAACTCAGCTCAGTCAGCAGGCAAAGTTGAACGAATGAACGTTTCCAAGCTGTATCCATCGCCACAAACGATTCTTTCACGTCTCGCCAGCCAACTTCCTCCTTGATCACACTTCGAGGATTCTTGTCCTCTCGAAGCCCAACAAATTTCGCGTGCTTGAGGTGATCGACTTACGCTTCATACTGCACCTCCAGGTAGTGTCTCACTTTGGCTTTCTCGGCCAGCACCATGCTTTATACTGGGACCTCGCCGCCATGGGGGCCGTAAAATACGCGCCACAGGGCCAAATCGTCAGTAGTGTCCTCGAATTGATGCTCGGTCCCCGCAGCCACGAACAGGATGTCGCCTGACTCGAACGGATCCCGCTTACCGTCGTGAATGAGCACTCCCCGGCCGCGAATGATGAAGTAGATTTCGTCTTGTGCGTGCGGCGTCTGTTGGCTCGGACGCAGAGGGAGGGAAAGGGCTACGTCAAGAGGGCCACGCCGCAGGACCATGGCGGCGCGCTCGCCCGCGGGGCCCGGGATACGCGCTTGAGCCTCGGTAAGGCGGATAACACAGCTACGATCTGGCATGCTCATGCGTCACTCCTTGTACGTTCAAACTGAGACACGACCCACCCACCTCCTCGTTGAATGGACGGTGCTGCAAACGAATGGTGACTAAACGCAACTTTGCGAGCGTGCTTCCTGGGTGCCCGGGATGTTCATAGAGAAATTGGTTTCGATCGACAGTGGCATGCGCACGGATTCGACTTTTGTGTTTGTGGAAACGCCGCACACTTCCTGGACGGTTCACAACTGTAGGCGTGGAAACTGCTAACAATATTGCAGCCACGGTTTGAGCGAAAGCGTGCCTAGCCATCGCTCTTAAAGCCTACTGCTTGGTGAGAAGCTTAAGCCCAGTGCTGGTGTCCGACTCTTCCACGAATATTTGTGTATTCAACATTTCGAAAAGGTCTTCTGGAGCCCACGGCTTTATCACGCCTCCCATCTGCCAGCGAGGACGTTCGCGCATCGAGTCAAAAAGCCTTTGACATTCCTTGAAAGCATCCAAACTCTTGTATTCCGTCAGCAATACAATGGAGCTTGAGTCCCCTACCTTGTGACCTGGAGTTAGCAAGACAGCGTTTTGAATGCGGTGATAGTCGAGAACTGCACCTTGGCCTTTAGCTTCGGCCCGGACGCGCATCCAGTGGTCGTCCAAGTATCCCATTGCCGGACCGAAATTCTCAGGCTTCACTTTGATGAATTCCAGCGTCCAAACGGGTTTTTCTGTTTTGTCAGGGCCTTGCGCGTCTCCCCTAACAACGAAGAAAAGAGAGCAAAGAAAGAGACCTTCAAATATGCGTACTTTCATGGTTTTACCTCCGCGTCGTCTCTGAGACGCCCTTCGAGTACAAAAGCATATCGAATTACAGCGCACCCGACCAGAACTCCTCATTCTCCTTTTTAAGATTGGCTCTCGTGCTCTTTCACGACCTCACGTGGATTCTTGTCCTCGCGAAGTCCGACAAATTTCGAGAGCCTGAGCCGGTCGACTTGCGCTTCATACTGCACCCCTTCTTGGCGTGAGCCACCATATCACGGGACCAAAGACTGCTCCGTGTCGAGCGGGCGCAACAATAGCACGACTTTCGAACAGGCTGTTGAGAGAGTGATTGAACTCCGCCCAGATATAGTCATTCTGGACTGGACCATGCCCGTTATGAACGGGTTGCAGGCCGCTCAGATGATTCGCAGTTTTGCCCCGGAAACCAAGATCATTGTGTTCTCTCTGCATGACGGAAACACAGTGAGCGAGGAAGCGCTCCGAGCTGGCGCGGACGTTTTCTTGCACAAGACCGCCGTAAGTCTCCCGGGCGACTTTTACTCACGGATTCAATCGCTGGCGAGATTTCTTCGGCCGATGTGCCCTTCACCTGCAATGTCGCCAGCCGAAAAATGGCTCTGAGCGAGAATTTGTAGAGACCCAATAAAAGAGGGGTTTTCCGTCGAAGGGGCAGTTCGGCTAGACTTGGCGGAATGCGCGACAACGAATTCATAAAAATACTGGGATGGCCGGGCTACCGGGTCTACCGGATCTACCGGGTCTACCGGCACGAAATTGATGAAGCCGCTACGCTCGAAAAGCGCTGGCGGTTGCGAGCCCATCCACGAAGCGTCTAACTAGTACGAAACACCACCGCGCCCTCTCAACCCAATTCCCAGGCACTTGGAGTAAACTTCCCGAAGTACTTCGGAGCACCTCGTTTGTTCTCAGAGATGCAAGTGGAACTGAATCCGCACACATTCGCGGAACGCATCCGCGCTGGCGGCGCGGGCATCCCCGCGTTCTACACGCCCACCGGCTAAGGCACCATGGTCGCCGAAGGAAAAGAAACTCGCGAATTCGACGGCCAGCCAGTACGCCCTCGAACCGAGCGCGGACTGCGCGGCAATTTTGCATCGTCAAAGCATGGAAGGGCGATTCGCTGGGGCAATCTCATCTATCGCAAGACCGCCCGCAACTTCAATCCCATGATGGCCACCGCCGCGAAACTCTGATATGAGCTTCTACCTATGGGTCAGCCTCGCAGTCTTTGCCCTCGTGGCCTGCGACCTCATCACCGGGAAAACGACATTTGGTGCTCGTTCGACCTACTTTATGCGGGCGGGCGCCACTCGGCGCGATGACCCAAAACATTTTTGGCTAGGTGTCGCGTGGAGAACGGCGGTCGCGATAGGTTTAGCCGCTCTGGCGTTTTTTCACGTTCCCGATCCAGGCCCAAGGTGATGTTGAGGGATGTTGTTGAGCACCTGCGTTTGGCCATCAGCCTCAACACTCGCCGTCATGGTTTCTTGCGACGAAGCCAACGACTTCGCGAAGCGTCACTGCTTCGTCCAGGGAATTCCAAGCGGTCTCAACTGCGTTTCTTGCTACTTGTTGTTTCTTCGCTGTTTTCTCCTCCAAGATTTATCGACCTAGATAAAATTTACTTACTAGAATGCGATCCAGGATAGTCGGCAACCGCCTTGACGTCACTCTGTTTGCCCCACAACAAAGAACTTCCTTGTTTTGTTGTCAGGGAATAAGAACTCGTAAGCTTGCGAAGATTCATACGTGGTCTTGTGCTCGTCATGGACTAATTTCGCCTTGTAGTCTCCAAGTGCCAATAGAGTGACTCCAGCTTCGAGGTTAGCCTTTGTTGTCGTGGCAGCTTCCAATTCATATTTCTTTCCATCGATGATGACATTTAGTTTCTGAACAGGTCGGGGGCCGACCAGGATTGCCGGCTCCAAGACCCAGCTCGATGAAACGACATGGACTTTAACAGAGTACTCATCCGGGTTGGGTGTCGCCAAGGCCAAGCTTGAGAACAATAGGGCAACGAGTGCGATCTTCTTCACCGTTCCTCCATTTCTACTTGAGACTGAAACTTTGTAACCATCGGCTCTCGCAGTGTACACCCTTCGCCATTCCTAGTTAACGGGCCAAATCGAACAAATGTGTGCTAGGCAACAGAAATCAAGCAGATGGAAGGATGGAAGGTAAAAACAACAGGTCAAGAGGAGGCGGCTTTTCGTGCACCCTTCTTTGGTCGACTCGGCCCTGGATCTTCGAAGAGAAATTGGTTTCGATCATCAACGGCATGCGCACGGGTTCGGCCTTTTCGTCGCCAATCGGAAATCGTGTTTGTTGAGACCCCGCACGTTTTTGCAATCTCAAACATGGTAAGCATGCCGCGTTCACGAAGCCGATCCGAAGCGGCTCTTGAGTCTGTAGGCCGTTCGAATGTAGCCGACGGCTGGTGATGTCAACGGCAGACCGTCGCCTGTCTTAAACCCCTTCTCGTTGAGTATTCGCGCCACGTCTGCGTAGTTGTAATCATCCAAGAGGCGGTCCAGTTCGGCAACCATAGCCGGATTTTGCTTGTGGCTTTCGCAATAACTCAACGGCCGAGGCAACATCAACGTTTTTGACTTGCCAGCGCGGAAGCGAACGTCAAGCTGTACCTGCTCGCCTTTTCGTACGGTAACGTCTTCGATGAGAAGACGAACCATTCGCTTGCGTTCGCGGTCGGCAGTGCCAGGATTGTTCCAAAGTTGTGGGAAGTTTGTGGCAAGGGTCAGTACCTGCTCTCGCTGCACGCTGCTAACTTTGAGCTGATCTGCTTGGCGTGGGTTTGCTTTCGGGCTCTTGATTGTCGCCTCGCCCGAGCTAGCTCCCATGAAACATTTCCTACTTTTTCTTCAGCACTATGGTGGTGCCGTTGTCGTTGAGAGCGGCCTCGGTCACCTTGCCGCTTGCGTCCCGTTTGAACTCGATGGTCACGCCGCTTTGATCTTTCATGTCAAAGGCCGTCCCTCGCCTCGGAAGTAGCTCGAGATCCGGCGCCCCAGGAAAGCTCACGACAAGTGTATGATCACCTCGCAGCGAAATCGTAAGCGGTGTCGGGCTGCCAGGAAGCTCATACTGGCCGGTGAAGGCTTCGATAAAGCTTCTCTCGGTAAGCTGCTTGTCGGGCAAGCGCGTGAACGCGATGTCCTTCACGCTAGTCTCAAGCGGCAGAGTCAAAGTCGAGATGTCGCCGTTCGCATCGGACAAGAAAGAGACCTTCAGCTTGGCAAACGGATCGAAAGGAGCATCGGGAACCTGGAAAACGTCGTAGTGAAGTTGCGCCACCGATACCGTGATCTTGTTAATCCTCAGCTTGAAGCCGGAACCATCGGCCATGACGGAAACCACGCCGTATCCCGGATTCCCGTAGTCGCCAACATAATCCTTCAAATCATGTGACGGATGCGTGCCTGTTTTGTGAGGCGCGTAGCCTTTGTTCTTGGCCTCTTGTTCGGATTCTCTCCCTTTGATTTCCTGCTGCAGATAGCGCTGGCTCCACGGCACTTGGTCGAGACCGAGCAGGCGGTCGAAGACATTGTAGGCAATGGCACTGGGTAAGCCGGTGCCATCGAGATTGGTTAGCACAACCACACCGATCCCGTCGTTGGGCAGAAAAGTCAGTTCGGCGCTGAACCCATCCAGGTTTCCGCCGTGCTCGACCCGTTTGTGTCCACGGTATTGGGAGATAAAAAATCCCATGCCATAGCTCGCCTCGCTTTCTTCTTTGTAATCGGGTGTGCCCTGCAGCACCATTTGAGGGGTCTGCATCTGGATGGCATTGTTCTCCGACAACAGCGGCTTCCCTTCCAGCTTGCCTTTATTAAGATGGAACAACACATACCGGCTCATATCCGCTACGTTGCTGTTGATCTCGCCCGCTGGCCCAATCGCGCACCGGTCAGGACACTGTTCGTCAAAGGGCATCCGTTTCACCTCTGCCTTCACGTCGTTGCCCTTCCGATAAGGCATGGCAAAGTCGGCAGAGCTCTCTGAATCCTTTAGGGAGAAGTTCGTGCCATTCATTCCCAAGGGAGACAAAATGCGCTCGTGGATAGTGTCTTCCCAGCTCTTGCCATTCAGCAATCCCGCAATGTAGCCCGCGGTCATGAACATTAGGTTGTTGTATTGAAAGGTGCTGCGTAGAGACTTGTTGGGCTCCAGGTACTGCAGCCGGTGAATGATGTCTTCCCTGGAGAAATCCGAGCTGTACCACACCATGTCGTGCCGCGGCAGTCCGGAGCGATGGGTTATCAGGTCGCGTATCTGCATCTGCTCGGTGAGCACGGGATCAAACATCTTGAACATCGGAAGGTAATCGCGCACCGGCTTGTCCCAATCCACCTTGCCTTCGTCCATTTCCATGCCCAGCGTCGACACCGTGAACGATTTCGTAATCGAGCCGATAGCGAACAGTGTGTTGGGTGTGACAGGCAGTTGTTTCTCGAGGTCGCGATAGCCGTAGCCTTTTAGGAGGATGATCTTGTCTCCCTGCACCACGGCCACGGCGATGCCGGGCACCTTCCACTCCTTGAGCGCCTGATTCACAAAGTCATCGAAGTTTCCAAGACTGGGTTTGCCCAAGGCAGATGGCGCGGCTTTCTCGGGCTTCGCTTGCGCCGCAGACGGAATGGGTGCACCTAACGACAAGACGAACATCACAATGATCAGCAAAGATGGTGAGGGACGTTGCATAGGGAGTTCCCTTTCGCGTACGAAGAAATAGCCAGAAGAATTCCAAACCGGGAAGCAACGTATTGTAGAAGGGGCGAGAAGTCAACGCGTGTTCCCCGCGTGTCCGGGACCGAGTTCGGATCACGGGCAACTCGGAACTAATTCCACTTGCCCGATAAGCTGCTACCGGACAAGCAACGCGAACTTCATTGTGCAGAGGTCGTTAGCGGCTGATTTCGGAGTGCGCGGGGAGCCGGTCTTGTTCAGCACTCACTGGGTTCGCAGTTCCCCGGTGGGTCGGTTGCGGTCAAACATTTGCCGCTGCAATCTCTCTTGATTTGATCTCGTACTTGAAGCCGTCCGGATCGAGGCAGTCGAGTCGGCCCCCCGCAGTTTCCGCCTGCGGGTACATCAGGAATCCAATTGGCGCGCCGCTCGATCCCGGTAGCGCCACATCGTGCGCGAAGTTGTATGCCATCCAGTTCATCTCCCATGACCCGAATAGCCGCACACGGGCTTTTTTTACCATGTCGTCGTCCAAAGCACGATTTCCCGGCGGTTCTTCCAGCACTACCTTCCGGACATCCGCAGGATCAACAGGCACCCAGCCAAACTCACCAAGGTAGACCTCGGCACGGCAATGCTGCGCCTTCGTCACGATCTCCGTCGCAGGGCCAAGGCTCTTATATCCCAGGTCTGATTTGGCAACGCGGATACCGTACACGTCGCGTGCCGGAAGGTCCACCGCTCTGGCGAGCCCGACAAACAACGCATTCAGGTCGGCGCACTTGCCGCCCAAATCCTTGGTCTCCAGCATAAACCGAATGTCGCCGAGGCCGCAGCCTCGCGTTTTCGGATTTCGAAACGTGTTCTCCACGATCCACTCGTAGATCGCACGCGCCTTGTCCACATCCGTCTTCGCGCCTCTTGTAATTTCGGTCGCCGTCGTTTTCACGATACCGTCGGTCGGCAATAGCTTCGTCGGCCGAAGAAAATGTTCCAGGTTCTCTTTATCTCCCTTTGGCACCTTGCCGACTGCGGAAAAGTCCGCCGCATAGTTCTTGGTTGTGATGCGGCTCGTGACTGAAAGGATCGGCTTCACCCCCGCCGGGAACTCCGCCGCGATAATTCCAAGCGAGTCGGCATTGCTTTCGACCATCTTTGCTGTGCCGCCCTCAGCCTTGAACTCATTAGCGAGCGTCTTCTGGAAGGGAGTTGGATTGACGAGAGCCGCTGGCAACCAGATCCGTGTCATTCCGGATGGGTTCAGAACTTGAACGTTGGTCGTCACTTCAAATGTACGCCACGCGTCAGGCGCTGCCCCTTGTGCGAACAGACGACCCGTTCCGGGAAACGCCACAGCCGTTGACACAATGCCCGCGGAGCGCAGGAAATCACGACGATCCATAACGCCACCTAGTCGGCCACAATTCGCTTATTAGTTTTTGGGCCAATCACAAAATACGCTTGATTCCGCACCCAAGCAAGATGGCCCCTTGTCAACCCCGCCGCTTCCCAGTGTATGGTTCGTCGCCAATCGGACATGTTCGTACTAGCAACGATATGGGATGGGTCTTTCCTAAGACGAGATCTTATGTGGCCCGCGATATAAGGTCTCGTAAACCCATTGTGAACCGTCGCGCAAATTTGCGACCGCTTCATACTCCACAGGCTCGATGAAAGTAGCGGGCTTGTTTCGAAGCGATTGAAGCCCTGCGAATCGTGACATCATTCGAACAGCGTCCGCTGGCTGACCACAGGCTTACGAACATCCGGAGTTTTCCCGATCTCTGGAAAGCCCCTGTCGCGCCAAAGCCCAATGAATTGTTGAATCGTAGCAGGGCCGTGACCTTGGTAGTGGTTGTTCGCATAAGCGTAGACGATCACGCCCCGCCTTTGGATCTGATGACAAAAATCGACCCAACTGCTTAATTCCTCTCTGCGGTCTACGACAACCTTGTCCCAGGTTTCGGTCACCGCTTCAATCTCTTTGCGATTGCCGAGCCACCGAATATATGTCCAGCCAGCGGTAATCGGATCGAATCTCGCTTCTGATGGACTCGGCATCCACGCGCGATCTTGAAGCACGAGGGCGACCTGGTGATCTCTCAATAGGTTCGCACATTCAGCGTCCAGCCAATTTTTGTTGCGCAGTTCTACCGCGAATTTCTGGTCCGTTGGCAGCTTTTTCAGAAACGGTACGAGCCGATCCAGGAATTCGTGGCGATCTTGAAAGCTACCGCGACTGAAGAATGGAAATTGAAAGACGATTGGGCCGAGCTTTGGCCCGAGAATGCTCATCGCGTCCAGGAATTGCTTCAATTCAGAGTCGCAGTCAACGAGGACCTTATCGTGCGTGATCGTCTGAGGGACCTTGACCGAGAAAATGAAGTTGTCTGGGGTCTTCGAGTTCCATCCTTTAACGGTGTTTACCGATGGACAGGCGTAGAACGTCGAATCGACTTCAACCGAATCGAAATGTTCTGCGTAAAAGCTCAGATAGTCCCTGGAATGCATTCCAGACGGATAGAACGATCCGTTCCAGCCGGTGGCCGTGAAGGAGGAGGTTCCCAGATGTATTGAAGGTGCCACACCAGAGAGTATAGCGGCGATTTTTGGGCGGAATGGAACTCATTGCATAACAAGCTTGGCTCGGAACTCCGCGCCAGAAGGAGTGCGTTTGTCGCGCGATAAACGTCTAGTGCGCGAGGGGGTCGGGGCGAAGCTGAAAATGTAAGACCTTGCTCGTCGTTCCTTTACCACCTTCGGCATGAAAAGGAGTTCGCGTGCCGTAGGTAGCCCATAAGCCTCTTCCCTTCCAGCCAGCCTTCGGATCGTCGATCCGGCCGTCCATCCCTTTTGCGTAGAATCCCATGGGGTACGGGACGCGAAGCACGACAAACTTCCCGCTGTCGGGCAACAGCGCAAGTAGCGCGTCATTTCCGTTGCCGGTGGCAATCGGCACGTTCTTTCCCAATCCCAAAGTGTCGAATTGATCCACCCAATCGTAATAACTGGCCTCGGCGCTTCCTGGATCGGTAACCCCCTGGAACTGCGGTCCTGGTAGTTGATAGAGTGTCCAACCCTCAGGACAATGCTGCCCCGTCGCGGTGGGCCCGTTTAGCGGTCCTTTACATTTGCGCCGGTCGAAGCTCGCCAAATGACCGCTGGCCATCACCGTCCACACCACGCCATTGCGGTCGATGTCGAGCCCGCGCGGCGAGAACCCGTGAACCGGCGCATTTGGATTGTTCCATGGCAGTTCGTAGATTTCTGCAAGGGCGGTTGCCGGGGGATTTGGTCCAGGGTTCAACCGAACGACTGCGCCTGGGAATCCCAGGACCGTTCCCCAGATCGACCCATCCGCGGGACTTACCGTGACGCCGTAAAAAGCGGCGTTGATCCGCTTGTCCTTAGTAGGATCGATGGGCTGATCAGGCTCCACATACTCATCGCGTTTTCCGTTCGCATTGGTGTCGAGGATTAGTGCCGTCCAGCCCTGTGACTTCTCTTCATCGTGGGTTTCGTCGAACATCTTTGTATTCAACCAACCTACCGCTCCTCCACCGCCACCGCTGCTCGTCCACAATGTATTGTTGCGATCCTCGGCAAATACCAGATGATGTGTACCAAAACAGGTGTTAATGAGCGTGACCTGCTTCGTCTTTGGATCATACACAGCGAGTTGCCGGCCACTCGTTTTGAGGGGGAATAAGACTGCCGAAGGGTGGCTCGAGCCTTCTTGGCAGAACGCCGGATTTTCGCTCGGGCGGATTCTGGAAGTAATCCAGACTCGCCCCTGCGCATCGAACATCGGATTATGGACATTGGCCTGGCTGCGCCAGATGGCTTCGTCCCCCCAATACGGCGAAGGCGCGGCGATCTTGTCGTCTGCGCTCGATGGCGTCTTCGGGTCGCGAACCGGCACTCGAACCTGGCTCGCTACGGCGCCCACCGGATCGAGCACCGGCAGATAATCAACACTGAGTTCGCCAGCACCGTAGATTGCTCCGTTGGCGTTCAGCATGGGATTGCGCTTGTCTGTCGAGATCTCATCGTGCAGATAGGCCTTAGGATCGGCCCAGTCCCACTCGGTAATGACGATGTTTCGCTCGGCACCTTGCGGCCTCGGAGGTGGGGGCGGCAATTCGCCGGCAGCGATGCGGTCGGTCCAGTCCGCGAACATCGGCAACGCTCGCTCCGGGCCGAGCTGACCGAGCCCGCCGACCATGTTGTTGCCGGCTTGTCCCGAAAGTATGCGTCGTGCCCAAGCCGCGGTCGAAGAGTCGAAATGGCCCAGGCTCTTGGGAATCTCGCGCGAGGCCTTATCACCTATTTGATGACAGGACCAGCAGCTATCGGTTTTCAAAAGATGCAGCCATTGGCCCTGGCTTTTCATGTTCAGAGGGATGCCGTTGCCTTTGGGCCCGGTGCCGGGGAACTCGCTTTTGTCCGGCACACGGAGCAATGAAAACCAATAAATGGCCGGGTAGTATTCCGCTGCCGCCCGGGAGTTCGGCGCCACTGCCGCAGTCAGATTGACAGCCTTGCCAGGTGCCGCATCGGCTGGCGGTGAATCCACGAGTCCGTAGCCGCGCACCCATACTTTGTAGTTCGCCTTGGGAAGCTGCGGCAGTAGGTAGCGCCCCTGGTCATCCGTCACGACAATTTTCACGAATTTGGACGGCAGGTCGGCCGTTTCCGCGATCACCCAAACGCCCGCCTCCGGACCCTTGGCGCTCGTGACCACGCCGCCGATGTCATCGCCGCCGATTAAGCTCGCTTCCCCGGAGGACCGCTGAGCGTTCGGCCCGCTTATCGAAAATAATAGGATCACGCCTGCAGCGATCAGCGCATACAAGGCTCTCTTGATCATGATGCTCCTCTCCCGTGGGGCTAATGAGGGCGTCATTACTTGCCGCGTGGGAATTGCGGAACTCTCAGCCTTAGAAATGAATCACGGTCGAAATCGTAAGCACGCCGAGTCAAGTTGTCAATTGGCGCTCTTTGGCTTGGCTGCAAGTACGCCGTGGGATTCCCAGCCGGCGAGGCGACACGCTGATTTGCGGGCTGCTGTTGAGATTGCGGGAACTCCCATGGGGAATTTGGATATGATGATCGTGGCTCACTCGTTGGCTGCCGAAGCCGTTCTGGTAACCAACGATCGTTCTTTTCGTCGATCGAAGCACTTGAAAATCGAGGATTGGACAAAATCGAGAGTCTCTATTGCGGTGACGGTCCGATGTGCACCCCATGGACCATCACGAGGAGGGCACCATGAACCAGACTGGGGCACCTCTTGAAGCATTTTTCGACCTTCGCTTGATTGCGCTCTCCTTTCTCATCGCCATTTTCGCCTCCTGTGTTGCCCTTGATTTCGCGGTCCGCATCATGGTTGGGAGAGGAGCAGTCCGTCACGGTTGATTGACACGTGGGGCGATCTTGATGGGCGTTGGGATCTGGTCGAGGCCCTTTGCGGGCACGCGGGCCGCTCGCTCGCGATCCAAGTTCGACGCTAAGCAATTCTGCTGCAAAAGAGGTATGCCATGGAAACCCGAGGTAGCCCCAATCGACGAAAACAGTGAATGAGAAGTCTATGCTTCGCACAGCGGTTCTAGCCTGCGGTGTGGCCGTACTGTCCTACCTCTCCGCCAAACTATTCGGAAGCGCACTCATTAGTGAGCAGGCGGACTGGCCGCTTTGGCTGGGCAACGTGCTGTTGGTGGCCGTGTTAGTGCTGGTGCCGCGGAGGATGTGGCCAATACTTATGGCAGCCGCCTTTGCAGCGAATGTCCTCTATGACCTGCAAACGGGCTTGACGATTCGTACGACTTCTGCGCTCATTCTGACCGATACGATTGAAGTCCTCACCGCCGCGTTCTGTCTTACCTACTTCTTCGACGGGGTGCCCCAGCTGGACAGTGTGAAGGCCCTGGCCAAGTATTCATTCTTCGCTGTATTGCTCACGCCATTAATTGGAGCCTCTTTCGGGGCGTTCGCCGAAAGTAGCGACTATTGGACAAATTGGAGGATCAGTTTTTTTTCGGACGCGATCGTTTACCTCACACTGCTGCCGGCCATCTTGGGCTGGGTTAGCAAAGCACCTGCAGGGACCCGGAGATCAGGCGCTTATTATCTGGAAGCAGCAGCGCTGTTCGCGGCATTGATTTTCTTCGGATATCTCACTTTCGTCGGCCCTGGGAGAATCAGCCCTCAAACACTGTTTTATTCGCTGGTGCCGTTTCTGCTGTGGTCCGCTCTGCGTTTCGGATCGACGGGGGTCAGCACTTCGGTGATTGTGATTGCTTTTCTGGCGATTTGGGGCGTGGCTCACGGCCGAGGTCCCTTCATCGAATCGGGACCCCTCAATAACGTGTCATCGCTTCAAGTGTTCTTATTCTTCGCGGCATCACCTTTCATGGTTCTGGCAGCGCTTGTTGAGGAGCGCAGAAGAACCGTAGAGGCATTGCGAGAAAGTGAAACGCGCGAGCGCGCAAGGGTGAAAGAGCTCGAGACTTTGCTCGATGCCGCGCCGATTCCGATCCTTATTGCGAGGGATGCCGAATGCAAGTACGTAACCGCCAATCGCGCCGGGCATCAACTGTATGGCGTCCCAATTGGCGCCAATTTCTCGAAAAATGCATCCCCGATCGAACCGCCTCAGTTCCGCATCGTGCGCGATGGAGTGGAGATGGCCACGGAGGAGCTGCCGTTACAGCGGGCTGCCGCTACCGGAATGCCGGTGTTCGGATCGTCCTTTACATTGCTGGTGAAGGAAGGTACGGAGCATCACATGATCGGCAATGCCGTTCCTCTGTTTGGCGAGGATGGCAAAGCGCGCGGCGCAATCGGCGCTTTCGTGGATATTACGGATCGCCAGCAGGCCGAAGATCGCCTTCGGCTGGTCATTAACACCATTCCCGGACTGTTGTGGAGTGCCCTGCCGGACGGCTCCCGTGACTTCTTGAGTCAGCGTTGGTTGGATTACTCTGGTCTAACGCTTGACGAGGCGCTCGGCTGGGGTTGGATGGTCGCGATTCATCCCGAAGACCGGGCAGCGTACCTTGACGTTTGGCGGGCGGCCTTGGCGGCTGGGGGACCTTTTGAGCACGAGACGCGTTTCCGCCGGGGGGACGGCGAATATCGCTGGTTTCTGACTCGCGCCGTACCTCTGCGGGATAAGCAGAGCAACATAGTTAAGTGGTACGCAACGTCCAATGACATCGAAGATCGCAAGCAGGCGGAAAGCCAGTCGCAGATGCTGATCGACGCGATCCCACAGCAAATCTGGAGCGGACCGCCTGACGGCACACTTGACTATTGCAACGACGGTTGGCGCTTCTACATGGGACTCGGCCTCGAAGAATTGCAAGGCGAAGGCTGGCAGAGCGTGCTTGACCCCCACGACCGAGATCGCGTGCTTAAGGCTTGGCACGAGTCGGTGGTTAATGGAACGTCTTACGAGCAAGAAGTACGCTATCGGGGGGCAGACGGGCAGTCTCGTTGGTTTCTCGCGCGAGGCATGCCGCTGCGCAATGCTGACGGACGGATCGTTAGATGGTACGGGACAAACACCGATATTGAAGATCACAAACGGGCCGAGGATGCGCGCCGGCAGATCGAGGAACAATACCGCATAGTCGTCGAGACCGCGACCGATGCCGTCGTCGGCATCGACGAGGACAGTCAAATCCTTTTTGTAAATCCCGCAACCACGCTGATCTTCGGTTACGAATCTTCTGAATTAGTCGGACAGTCCCTGACGATGCTAATGCCGGAGTTCATGCGCAAGCTGCACCGAGCAGGCCTGGAACGCTATCTCACAACCGGTCAACGGCACATCAAGTGGCAGGGAGCAGAGTTAGTTGGATTGCGCAAGAACGGAGAGGAATTTCCCATCGATGTGTCCTTCGGAGAGGTCAATAGGGAGGGCCGCCATATCTTTACGGGCTTCCTGCGAGACATCGGCGAGCGCAAGCGGGCTGAAGAGGAGCTAAGGCGGCTTTCAGGCCGGCTTTTGCGTTTGCAGGACGAGGAGCGACGGCGAATCGCCAGCGATTTGCACGACTCCACGGGCCAAGACCTCGTCGCTTTGGCAACGATGCTTAGTCAACTGCGTGGTTCAATCCCTTCGGGCGAAAGAAAATCACGCAGACTTCATTCTGAGTGTAAGGCGTTGGCGGACCACTGCGTTCGTGAAGTCCGCACGCTCTCTTACTTGTTGCACCCACCCGTATTGGATCAGGCTGGATTGGAGCACGCGATCCGTGACTATGTGCAGGGCTTCACCACACGGAGTGGGATCCAAGTGGAATTGGAGCTATCACCGCGTGTCGAACGGATGGCACGAGACGTGGAGTTGGCATTATTCCGAGTAGTACAAGAGGGCCTCACCAACATCCAGCGCCATTCGGGAAGTCAGCGAGCAAAGATCCGAATTCATCGCAACTCGCGTCTCACGCTGGAAATTAGCGACCTTGGCCGCGGAGTCTTTGCCAGTATAGATAGAAGGAATGAGGAGCCGCGGTTCCAGGTTGGTGTCGGCCTCCCTAGCATGCAGGAGCGAGTGAAGTTGATCGGAGGGCGGCTTGACATTGATTCCACCAACCAAGGCACAACAGTACGTGTGACGATACCTCTCGGAGCAGAACGCACGTGAAAAACCTTCGCATTCTGATAGCGGACGACCACGCTTTGGTGCGCCAGGGTGCAAAGGTGGTCCTCCAAGCCCGACCCGGCTGGAGAGTCGTCGGCGAGGCAGCGAACGGCCGCGAGGCCGTACAAAAGGCCATAGCACTGAAACCGGATGTGGTCGTGGTCGATATCGGCATGCCCGAACTGGATGGAGTCGAGGTAGCGCGTCAAATTCGGGAGGGAGTTCCGAGTACCAAAGTGCTTGTACTCACGATGCACGAATCGGACGAGATGGTGAAGCGGGCATTGGATGCAGGTGCTCTCGGGTACATTTTGAAATCCGATCTCACTGAGTGCCTGGCAAGAGCCGTGAAAGCCGTATCGCAGGGCAAGCGTTTCCTCACTCCCAAAGTATCCGAAATCGTACTGGATGGATTTCTCAAGCCAAGAAGCCAGCGTCAGCAGGAGGAGCGGACAGAAGTCCGACTAACTCCTCGCGAGAGTGAAATCGTCCGCCTCCTAGCCGAGGGGAAAGCGAACAAGGAGATCGCACCGCAGCTGGGAATCACCGTCAGGACCGTTGAGACCCACCGAGCTAAGATCATGCTCAAGCTTGGTCTCCACTCTCTGGCCGAGCTAATCCACTATGCTATGCGCCACGGGATAGCCACTGTGCAAGGAGACCGGTGAACTTGGAATACGGACGATTTCTGCTGGTTAGGAACATCAGAGAGGCTGCGCCACGCCCCATTCCGGAAGAGTTGCCATAGCTGGAGAACTTGTTCGTGGCCAAAATCGCGCGCCTGTCTGAACCGTCTGGACGAAGTGCGAGCAAGTGAGGACGATGGCCCTTTGTGGGCACTAAGGTTGGTGTCCACGAGGATGGACACTTCAAAGCATTCACTAAGTGATTTGAGTCCGATTCCTGGGTTACTTGCGGCCAGCCGACCAATCGGAAGTCGGCCGGACCAGATGCCACGGCGAAGGCCAGAAGCGCCAGCGTGACGCGACATGAATATCTTCGTCGCTAACGGAAAAAGAAGCGCACCTCACTCATAACGCAGGGCTACCATCGGGTCTACTCGCGCGGCTCTTCTCGCCGGAACCCAGCACGCCAGCGCACCGGTAGCCACCAACAGCAAGGTTGTGCCCGCCAATGTTACGGGATCGTACGGTTTCACGCCACGCGACAATTCCCTTTCGATGGCGCGCCCCAGCAGCAGGCTCACGATCAATCCAATTGCAACTCCCGCCGTCACCAGCCGCAAGCCCGCCCGGATTACCGAGCGAAGCACGTCCGCCCGTTCCGCACCCAGTGCCATACGGATTCCGATCTCATGGGTTTTTCGCGCTGTCGCGTAGGCCAGTACGCTATAAACGCCGACAGTGACAAGAATCAGTCCCAGGCATCCAAAGATCATCATCAACAGGAACCCAAAGCGCGGTCCGGCATACAACAGTTGGCTGATGCGATCCTCCAGGGCCCCGGGAAACGCCAGCGCCGCGCCGGCATCGGTCGCCCACACCGCGCGACGCACGTCATTCATCAGCGCCATCGGTGTTTGCTGCGAGCGCACCATCAGAACCTGCGCTCCCGAACCTGTGACTGTGTACGGCACCCAAACTTCCGGTTGAATCGAAGCCTCGAGACCGTTGTTTGTCACATCAGCCACCACCCCCACAATTTCAAACCACGGTTCGCGCACCGGATCTTCAAGGGCCTCTAGCGCCGCCAGCTTGACGCGACGCCCTATCGGATCTTCACCGCGAAGGTAGGAGGACACAAACGCCTCGTTCACCACCGCCACTTTTCTTGCGTTAATGATTTCCGCTTCGCTGAACGCCCGTCCCATCTTGAACGGAATGCGCAGCACCCGGAAATATCCCTCGCTGATGTTCTGCAGCCGCGCGTGCCATTGGTCCTCGTGCGATTTGCTGGAGATCTCGATCTTGCTGTCCTCACCACCGTACGGTGGCAGTGCGCTCGATTCCGTCGCATCCACCACGCCGGGGATGGCCTTCACACGTGCAAGAAACGGCTGCACAAATCCCGTGACTTGCGCGGCCGTTTTGTAGCGATCGGCGGGCAACGGCACGAGCGTCTCGAAGACGTGGTCTGCCTCAAGTCCCAAATGCACCTCGCGCAGCGCCACAAAACTCCGCATCAAGAGCCCTGCGCCGATCAGGAGAGTCAGCGACACCGCCACTTCCATCACCACGACAATATCCCGCATGCGCCCGGTGCGAAATCCGCCGATCGATCCCTTGCCGCTGTCGCGTAGCGGATCGTTCAGATCCCTCCGCGCAGCCTCGAGCGCCGGCGCCAGTCCGAAAATCACCGCGGTCAATACCGCCACAACAAGTGAGAAAACCATCACCGGCGCGTTCAGCTCGATGACGGATTCCGTTGGGATCAGATTCTCGGGCATTACGGCCACAATCAATTTCAATCCGCCCCACGCAATCAGCACGCCCAGAGCCGCTCCACTGATCGCCAATACGAGACTCTCAACCAATAGCAATCGCACCAGTCTCGCGCGCCCGGCTCCCAGCACCGCGCGCAAGGCGAATTCCTTCTCTCGTGACGTCGCTCGCGCGAGCATCAGATTCGCGACATTGCCGCAGCCGATCAGCAGCAACAATCCAACCGCCGCAAGAATCGTGTACAGCGTGGACTCGAATCGCCCCACGACCGTATCCCCCAACCCCTTAACGAACATTTGGAAGTGAGCGGGATAATCCTGTGGGTTAATTTTCGCCAAATGGTTGGCGATGACCGTCGCATCGGCCGCGGCTTGCGCCCTCGAAACACCCGGCTTCAGTCGCCCCAGCAAGAACCAGCGCGCCGGCAATCCCGCAAAGCCCGTCGAGGCTCCGCGAACCGGAGTCTCGGGAATCAAGACGTCCGCTTCGTACCAGCCGAAGCGCGGCGGCATGATTCCGACCAGGGTTCGCGCCGTCCCATTCAGCACAAAAGTTTTGTTCAGCACTCCTCGGTCGCCGTTGAAACGTTCCATCCAGGTCTTGTGCCGCATCACGAATACCGGCGGTGCTCCTGGCTGGTAATCTGCCGGCTGCAGCACGCGGCCGTATAGGGCCGGCATACCAAAGAATTCAAATGTGCCGGGCGTGACGTCTGCTCCGTAAAGCTGCTCGACGCCTTCTCCCTGTTTGTAGAGCACGAGATCATCGGACGCCGCAATGACGCCGTCAAACACCTTGTTCTGCTCCGCAAATTCCAGGAGTTCATTGGATGTGTATCCCTGACGCTCGCCTTCCGGCCCCCGGGCAGTATCGTGAATCCGCAGAAACACCATGCGCCCCGGATCCTTATAAGGAAACGGTTCGAGCAGCACGTTGTCGATCACGCTGAAAATCGCAGTCGAGGCGCCGATCCCTAATCCCAACGTGGCGATCGCCACCGCGGCAAACGCACGGCTTCGTCCGAGACTGCGCAGGGCGTAGCGTACGTCGCGCCCGAAATCCTCTACGGATACCAGGGTACGCAATTCTCTCCGGTCTTCCTCTAACAGCGAGGTATTTCCAAACTGACGTCGCGCCGCCGCCGCAGCGTCCTTCCGCGACATTCCTTGCGCCACAAAACGATCCACCAACAACTGCAAATGCGCCTGCACTTCTCGATCGAAGTCACTGTCGCTTTTTCGAAACCTGAGAAGTCCGAGCACCCTCGCCGCAAACCTGCGTAGCCTTGAAATCGGTCCGCTCCCCATGGCTATCTCTCCTCTTCGAGTCGCAGCACACGCCCCACCACGCCCGAAATCCGTTCCCAGTTCTCGGTCTCTACCGCAAGTTGCTTCTCGCCTCGCGCTGTGATCGAGTAAAACTTGGCCTTGCGGTTGTTGTCGGAGGTCCCCCACTCCGCGGCGATCCATCCCTGCTGCAGCAGCCGCAGTAAAGACGTGTATACCGTCCCCTCGTTCAAATGCAGCACGTCGCGGCTAACCTGCTCGATTCGCCGCGCAATTCCAAACCCGTGTTGCGGCCCCAAGACATGCAGGGTTTTCAGAATCATCAGGTCCAGCGTCCCTTGCAGCACTTCCGACTTCTTTGCATCGGTCATGTCATCCTTCCTTTGCACATTCCAAAGGAGGCTACCATTTCTCCTTTGCAATGTCCACAGGTGCGAAACGGCTGGGCCATAGGGAGCGTTTTTGCCGACCAGCAGAAGAACTCGC
>Ga0207103_10043_pt1 | contig 35225 bp, 32 predicted proteins | sample Alteio_BWMinHeat_81_FD_153546 | JGI IMG/M metagenome (GOLD analysis project Ga0207103, IMG submission 153546) | Enriched cells from forest soil in Barre Woods Harvard Forest LTER site, Petersham, Massachusetts, United States -... | ecosystem: Environmental > Terrestrial > Soil > Temperate forest >...
ATGAAATTAGGACGCCGATGATGGCGATAACCACGAGTAGTTCGATTAATGTGAAACCCTTTCGGGAAGGCAGACGCGTCATGGACAGCTCCTTCATGCCCGGAGGGCAAGCAGCCAGACCTGTCCGGCAGAGGAAGCAAGCGGGTTGATTGCCCTCTAGGCGGACTGGGAGGCTTTATTTTTCAAGTTGCGATGGTTAACGAGGGTGACAGCAAAAAGGCGGAAGCTCGGCTTCGTTAGAAGACCGAATGCCCGGTCGGCATACCGACATCGTCAGAAATGCTAGGCAAGAGGCGGAGCGCGTGCTTGCTTGGCGAGAATTACAGAATCATGTGGCGTCTCTATCGAAAGGATGACCGTCTCACCGACGGGAAGGAAAGCTCCTGCCAACGACACCAAAGCCCCCAGCGCTTTCGCTTGGTGCAAGGCCGTGCAGATGTTGCAACTATCCGCATCGTCGTGGGACGAGATCGCCGAGGAATTTATTTGAGTCGCGCATTGTGACAGCCGGTAGGGAATTCGACTGGAGAAAATCTCGGGAGGAGAATCGCCATCATGGTCGTGGTGGTGCAATCCCCCGCCAACCAGTGCGCAGAGATACGCCAATAGAATGGCGTGGCTGAATTCGCTCTGACGCAAAAAAAGTTTCATGAGTCTTTAGCCGGCTAATGCAAAACTACAAGGAGGCGACAAAGAAACTCGAGCCAATCAACTTGCCAAGGTAACCTGCATGGAGGAGACTTACAACTTATTTCAAGCACGCTTCTTTGGTGCCCTGAGAACTCAGGCTCGATTACCTCTCCCGTTGCCGTACGTAATTGCTCGGAAATCGGTTCGTTTACAACGAACCCATAATTGCATCCGGTATTACTAAATCATACGCAGTTTAGACTGGCGATCCCCCGGTGTCAAGTAGGTGGTCAATAATTTTCGACGGCGTAAAATCAACAGTACTGGAACTGATAAAACATGGACCCCGAAAAGAGGAGTGCGAACATGGAAAAGCAGCAATGCAAGGTGCACCAGGGTCATAGCCACGAGCACGGTCCGAATTGCGGGCACCTGGCAATCCAGCACAACGGCCACACGGATTACCTGCATGACGGACACATGCACTTCGTCCATGGCGATCATGTGGACGACCATGTTTTGGAAGTAAGCGCCACCAATCCCGCGTCTTGCACGCCCAAGCACTCCTGCGCTGGACATCAGAAAAATCACCGTCACGGCCCGATCTGCGGGCACGAACAGGTGCCCCATGGCGATCATGTGGACTATTTGGTGGAGGGGCACCTACACCATCCCCATGGCGATCATTGCGACGACCACGGGCCTGTAACTGGCCGGTCATAAATTATTGGGCCTCTGTTACACCTTTTCATTGTTGGGACAGCCTCTATAAATCGAAAGAGGCAATACGGCCGTGGTGCGCGATCAATTATCTAGGTCCCGGATTCTCTTCAAAAAACTCCCTTAGGCAAGAATCATATCCCGCTTAGGCAATTCACCGAAAATTATTTCTTTTTAAGGCGGTAAGTTTTCTTTAGACTATCTTTGTATTCGTGGTCAAAGTGTGAACCTGGCATAGGCAGTGAATTAACCGGCCATGACCCTGGCGATCGAAACGCATCACCTGACTCGGTTTTTTGACGGCTTCTGCGCGGTGAATGCCATTGACTTGCGGGTCGAGTGCGGAACTTTCTATGGCTTTCTGGGACCGAACGGTGCGGGCAAATCAACCACCATCAAAATGTTGACGGGTTTGCTGGCGCCTTCAGACGGGGAAATTCGAGTCCTCGGGAAAAATGTTCTCGAGCCACGCCAGGCCTTGGAGGCCAAGAGCCGGGTGGGAGTGGTCCCGGAGGATCTGGCCCTTTTCGACAATCTCACGGCCCGCGAATATCTCACATTCGTCGGCCGCATGTACCTCTTGCCTCGAGACACCATTCGCAGCCGTATTGCGGAATTGCTTCGGCTGCTGGACCTTGCGGGTGAGGAAAAGAAACTGACTTTGGAATACTCTCACGGCATGAAAAAGAAACTCGCCTTGGCGGCGGCCTTGCTGCCCAATCCCGACTTACTTTTCTTGGATGAGCCTTTTGAAGGGGTCGATGCGGTGACTTCCCGAACGATCCGCGATCTGCTGGCCGGATTCGTGGCCCGCGGCTCCACCGTGTTCCTGACATCGCATATTCTGGAAATCGTCGAGAAGCTCTGCTCCCACGTGGGCATCATTGTCAAAGGAGCATTGGTTGAACAAGGTTCATTGCAAGAAATTCGTCGAGGCGGCAGTTTGGAAGATCGATTTCTGGAGCGAGCGGGAGCTGATCCGGAAACGACGCGCAAGCTCCGCTGGCTGGAGGAGACGGCACCGTGAATTCGCAACATTTTCGGGCCATCCTCTGGCTCCAATGGCGGCTCTTCGTCAATCGAATCAAGAAGGGCGGAATTATTCAGGCCGTGGTTTTGGCGGTCCTGACCGGAATTGTCGTCCTCGCCGGTGTCGGGTTTCTACTTGGTTCCTTTTTAATCGGACAATTCCTTTTGGCCCAGGCCTCGCCGGCGTCCATGATGTACCTGTGGGACATTGTGGCCGCGGCATTTCTCATGGCCTGGGTAGCCGGCGTTGTCACGGACCTTCAACGAATGGAAAGCCTTTCGCTGGACAAGCTCATGCACCTGCCGGTTTCCTTGACCGGCGCCTTTTTGATGAATTACGTCGCTTCGCTCATCGGCCTGAGAATGATCGTTCTTTTCCCCGCCATTGTCGGCCTCAGTTTGGGTTTGGTTTTCTCCAAAGGCCCCGTCATGTTGCTGCTCGGGCCGCTTGTTGCCGGCTTTCTGCTAATGGTCACTGCATTCACGTACCAAATTCAAGGCTGGTTGGCGGCGCTCATGGCCAACAAACGTCGTCGTCGACTCATCATTGCCGCGGTAACGGCAACTTTTATCCTCATTGGCCAGTTGCCCAACTTAATTGGCACGTGGGGACGCCAAAATTACCTTGGTGATGGATCACATCCGCCCGAGTTTCCATCGGTAGCGGAATCTACGCGAGGAAAACCAACGGGTGAACCGGACCCGGTCGCCCGCGAAGGGCATAATCCACGTCCGGTCGGAATTGCCCACATCCCCGAGCACCCGTACCTGAAAAAGTGGGATCAAATGAGTGGGACAGTCCAGCTCATCAATGTCATTCTTCCACCCGGCTGGCTGGCCTTGGGCGCCATGGGACTCGCCGATGGAAACGTCCTGCCAGCCATTTTCGGAGCGTTGGGGATGACCATGTTGGGATCCATTAGTCTTTGGCGCTCATATAAGACAACTCTGGGGTTGTACACAGGGCGATATACATCGTCGAAACAGCCGGCTTTCGCTGTGCAAGCGAAACCGGAAACCGGGCTGACGACATCTCCCTCTCCTCCAATCACCTCCTCGCCTGCTGTTCCTATTTATGCCGGTCACCTAACGTTGCTGGAAAGAAAGCTCCCGGGGCTATCCGAGCAAGTTTCCGCAATTGCGCTAGCAGGCTTTCGGTCCTTCCTGCGGGCGCCGGAAGCGATACTCCAAGTGCTTACCCCCCTGATCATGGCTTTGGTGTTTGGCGGAGTGATTTTAAGAAATCGTTCCAACATGCCCGAAGGAATTCGCCCGCTGGTCGCTTTCGGGGCGATGGCTATTGTTCTTCTCGCCAATCAGCGCATTATGGGCAACCAATTCGGTTTCGACCGGAACGGTTTCCGAGTTTATGTCCTCTCTCCGGCGCGCCGAAGGGACATCCTGCTCGGCAAGAATGTGACCATGGCGCCTCTGATCTTGGGCATGGGGGGAATGATGGCCATTTTAATTCAACTGCTCACCCCCCTGCGCCTGGATCTTTTTATAGCCGTTATTCCGCAATACGTCTCGATGTATTTGGTGTTTTGCTTGCTTGCAAATTGCATGTCAATTTTTGCCCCAGCGCCGTTGGCCGCGGGAGCGTTCCAGCGGAGCAAGTTTCGCGGACTGGCCTTTCTATTTCACTTTGCATTCATCTTCGTGTTTCCTCTATTCCAAGCGCCGATGTTGTTGCCTTATGGCGTTGAGAAAATTCTGGAAGACTTAGGCTGGGTACGGGGACTGCCCGTTTGCCTAGTGTTGTCTCTCGGTGAGTTCATCGCCGTGGCCTTCCTCTATAAATTCGTTCTGGACTTGGAAGGCCTCTGGCTCCAGGCGCGGGAGAAGAAAATTCTCGAAATCGTGGCCGCTAAGGCGGAATGAAGAACGGCGACCGGGGTTGCGTCAGCGCACCGAGTACTCTCGGCGCTAACGCGACTGAGCTCGCCTGGGCTCGATACTTGCAAAGGAGAGACCGCACTAGCCACTGACCGCAGACCACTGACTACTCGAATTATGGCCAAATACCACGTTCCAAGGCGACGTTGGAAACTCGCTCGATGGCCACGATTAAGGCGGCTGTGCGAAGATCAATAGGGTTGCTTCCTTGGTTCTTTGCCTGTTGATTGATTTGAGTTTGTTTGTCAATGACTATATTGGTGGCACGTTCCATCTTGGCCTGGAGCTTGTGGTTGACTTCTTCCACATCCCACTGCTCGTTTTCGATGTTTTGAACCCATTCGAAATAACTGACGCAGACTCCACCGGAGTTGGCCAGGATATCCGGCACCACGGGAATACCTTTGTCGAAAAGAATGCGGTCGGCCGCGGGCGTGGTTGGCCCGTTGGCTGCTTCACAAATCATCCGGGCGCGCACGCGAGCGGCGTTGTCCCGGCGGATTTGATTCTCTAAAGCCGCGGGAATGAGCAGGTCGCAGTCCACAGTCAACAGTTCCTCATTGCTTAAGTCTCTTGTTGCGGGCATGCCGACCACGGATCCCGTTTTTTCTTTGTGGGCGCCAACGGCCGCGGGAGTTAGCCCGTTTTCGCTATGGATGCCGCCTCGAGAATCACTAACAGCGACAATTTTGGCGCCGGCCTCGTGAAATAGGTCCGCCGCAATTCCGCCGGCGTTGCCGAAGCCTTGAACGGCCACTCGTGCGTTGCGAACGCTTTCCAATCCCGGAACTATTCGTCGAGCCAATGCACGCTGTGCGGCGAAAAGACAACCCCGGGCGGTTGCTTCATGTCGCCCATGAGAGCCGCCGATATCCAGCGGCTTGCCGGTGACCACGGGCAAGTTGTTTCGACCCGGATGCATGATGGCATAAGTGTCGTAAATCCATGCCATCGTTCGAGCATCGGTGTACACATCCGGCGCCGGAATATCGGTGTTCGGGCCGATCAAATCGCCCAAGTCAGAAATGAAACGGCGAGTGAGCTTTCGAAGGTCCCCAGCGCTTAGCTCCTTCGGATTACAAGCGACTCCTCCCTTGGCGCCGCCGAAGGGTACGTCGATCACGGCGCACTTCCAGGTCATCCACGATGCCAACGCCCGCACCTCGTCCAGGGTGACGCCGGGATGATAGCGGATGCCTCCCTTTCCGGGTCCGCGGACCCGGTTGTGCAGCACCCGGTAGCCGGTGAAGTTCTTCACGGTGCCGTCGTCTAGCTCGATGGGAAACTCCACAATTACGGTGCGGGATGGGCGTTTGAGAAAATCCAGCAGCCCGCGCTTCAAATGCGGCATGCAGGCAACCGCCTGGTCAAACTGCTGGGCGGCAATGTGAAAAGGATTCAAATCCTCTGGTTCACGGGAAGCATCGTCCGACGAAATCGATTTGGATTGAATGGCCATAGCACCTCCTTGGAAAAAGCGCTCCTCATCGTAGTCAAAGTATGCTAATCTTCAAGTTCGCCCACTGTGCAGTGAAAGTGAACAGTTAGCCAATAATGCGATAGAAAAGGATTTCTGCCAATGCCCGATTCCGCACCTTATTGTGATTATCAGATGACCGTCCGGGTGGAGATTCCCAATCAGCCGGGCCAATTTGCGCGCATCGCCACGGCTTTGGCCGAGGAAAGGGCCAACCTGGGCGCGATAGATATTGTCGAAGTGCGCCGCGGCCGAATGGTCCGGGATATTACCTTTGACACGGAAAGCGAGGCCCATGCCGAGCGGGTCCTGCAACGCCTCAAGGCCATGCCGAATCTCCATGTTCGCTCGGCGTCCGACCGCTTATTTCTCCTCCATCTGGGTGGGAAGATTCACATCCGGCCCAAGGTTCCCGTGCGCACGCGGAATACTCTTGCCATGGCTTACACACCCGGAGTCGCTCGGGTTTCGAGGGCTATTGCTGCCGACAAAAACAAGGTCTTCGCATTCACTAGCAAAGCCAACAGCGTGGCCGTTGTCACGGACGGGTCCGCCATCCTTGGCTTGGGAAACCTGGGACCGGAAGCGGCCCTTCCGGTGATGGAAGGCAAGTCCATGTTGTTCAAAGAATTTGCCGATATCGACAGTTGGCCATTGTGTTTGTCAACCCAGAGCACGGACGCAATCGTTCAGGCTGTCGTGTCTATCGCTCCCTCCTTTGGCGGCATCAATTTGGAGGACATCAGCGCGCCTCGATGTTTTGACATCGAGGACCGGCTCAAACATGCATTGGACATCCCCGTCATGCATGACGACCAGCATGGCACTGCGGTTGTTCTGCTGGCCGCTTTGCATAATGCCCTCAAAGTGGTGGGCAAGTCGCTGGATCGGATCAAAGTAGTGATCAATGGCCTGGGGGCGGCAGGCACTGCCTGCGGCCGCATACTGTTGGCCGCCGGAGTTCAAAATCTAATTGGCTGCGATCGAAATGGCGCCGTATTGGATGCTCGGGGAGAGCACCTCGAACGCGCGAAGAAAGATTTGCGAGGCTGCATTGATTTTGCTCACCCTTTCAGCAGCCTACACGAAGCACTGCACGGGGCCGATGTGTTCATTGGGGTGAGCGCCGGTAATCTCTTAAAGCCCGCGGATTTGGAAGTGATGGCCCCGGACCGAATAGTATTCGCGATGGCCAATCCCGAGCCGGAGATTTCTCCGGAGTTGGCCATGCCGCTGTGTCGAATTTTGGCCACCGGGCGATCTGATTTTCCCAATCAGGTCAATAATCTGTTAGCCTTCCCCGGTATATTCCGCGGCGCCTTGGATGTTCGCGCTCGCGAAATCAACGAGCCGATGAAATTAGCGGCGGCCCAGGCCATCGCCAACATCATTCCCGAAGAGCATCTCACCGAAGATTACATTGTGCCCAGCGTATTTGACAAGCGGATCGTGCCGGCCGTAGCACGGGCGGTGGCGCGGGCCGCCCATGATTCGGGCGTCGCCCGCCGCGCGGAACGAGAAATCCGAGATAGCTAATGTCCGCGCGGAGCAAGCCCCGCGGCTATATAATTATTTCTTCGGCTGTTTCATCTGGAGCGAAAGGATTCGCGCAAGCTCTTGCACCGGCGTCGCGTGGTCGTCGACGCGGAAGTCGATCATGCGATCGTTGAACCCGCTGTAACCTGCCTTGTCGCGGACGACGAGTATCGCGGCCGATTGCTTGCCGCGACTATCTCCGCCCGCTTTCTCCGCGGCCTCCAAGGCCGCCAATAATCGCCAGGCCAGGCGGTCCGATGATTCCTCGAATGCCTTCGCCATCTCGGCAATCACGGCCTCGCCCGCCAATATATTGCCTTGACACGTGTAATGCTTGCCTGTTTTGCCGCCCGCCCAGGCCTTGCACTTCGATCCGGTAAACGTGGCCGCGTTCCCCTTTGCGTCTATGATTCCAACCTGCCGAACATCCTTGCCCATGTCCGCTTCGGTCAGGAGTTTGATGGCGTCCTCGGCCGACTTGCCTTGGCTTAGCAGGTCGAGTCCTTTGGGGCCATACGTGGTATTGGCATGACTTTGAGTGGCGATCGCGCCCACGCCCGCCTTGGCCCAGGGCACCACGGCCCCGACGGCAAGAAACTTTGAAGCCACCGCCACGCCCCATTCCTGCTGCTCGGGATCGAAGGCGACGATGGAAAAAGTGCAGATTGGGGGATCCTTCTTGGCAACTTGGAACTTTTCGGGTGACTCTAGAGAACCGTTGTCCGACATTGCCAGAGTCAATGCTCCGGCCGCGAATAGGAACGCCGCCAAACTTAAGTGTGGTTGATTCATAATCAGCACATGATCGGCGAGGAGAAACGCGGTGTCAAGAAAATACGGTTCCCTATGAGCGACAAGAGAACAAAAGCGTTCTCCGAGTGCGAAACGATAAATCAGTCCAGTTGATTTATCGATTCTCGTTCGCAAGGTATTTGGCAAGATTTAATGTTACTGTATGGGACCAATAAATGAATTCATTTCGGTGCTTTGAAAGACATAGAATAAACGAAGAACCTTCTTCTTTCTTTCCGAGGTCCCGATGCGATTGGCGATGCTCACCCGCGTCGAACGAAGCGCCCGTAGGCTCTCGGAGATATTGTCGGTGCTAAGTCGATACGGCCTGGCGGATTGGTTGGCGGGCCTGAATTACGAATGGTTGCAAGGACGACTGGTCAGCGCCAACGGCGCGCGCCTATCCAATCTCACGCACGAAGCCCGCATCCGGCTAGCTTTGACGGAGTTGGGAACCACCTTCATCAAAATCGGCCAGATTCTCAGCACCCGCCCCGACTTGATCGGCCCGTCCCTGGCGGAGGAGCTCGGCCAGCTTCGGTCGAACACTCCTCCTGATTCGCCCGAAACCGTACGGGCTACCATTCAAACCGAGTTGGGAAAACCGCTGATCGAGCTATTCCACGAATTTGACGATTGCTCGCTAGCATCAGCATCCATAGGCCAGGTCCACCGGGCACGTCTGGCCAATGGGCAGGCCGTCGTTGTCAAAGTGCAGCATGCCGGCATCGAGCAGCGGATCGTCGAAGATTTGAACATTACCGCTGGGCTGGCCGAGATTTTGCAGAAGCATGTTCCCCGAGTGCGCGCCTACCAGCCGGTGGCCACCGTCCGGGAATTCCGGCGACTTCTTCTCAACGAGTTGAACTTCTCCTTGGAGCGCCGGAATCTGGAGGAACTGGCTCGGAATTTCGCGAACGATCCCCGCGTTCATTTCCCCAAGGTCTGTCAGGACCTCTGCAGCCGGCGCGTCTTGACCATGGAGATGCTCCAAGGAATCAGCATCGAACAGGTCGAGGCTTTGCACCAGTCCGGGGCCGACCTCGACGACTTGGCCCGGCGGGGCGCGAACATGTTTCTACAAATGATCTTTCGCGACGGGTTCTATCACGCCGATCCCCATCCCGGCAATCTTATGATGCTGCCCGGCGGCGTCATCGGCGTCCTGGATTGTGGCATGGTCGGTCGCATTAACGATCGACTTCGGGAGGAGATCGATTGCCTGCTTCTGGCTGTCGTTCAGAAGGATGCAAACGAAGTCGCCGAGGTCGTTAAGCGCTTAGGCTCCGTGCCTGCCCATCTCGACCACGAAGCTTTGGAAAACGACGTCAGGAATTTCGTCGAGGAATACGGCAGCCTTTCGCTCCGTGACTTCGACTTGAGCGGGGCCCTCAATCGAATGATCGAGATTATCCATCAATATCAAATCTTGTTGCCGCCCGATTGCTCGCTTTTGCTCAAAACTCTCATCGTGCTCGAGGGGACATCGAGAGGATTGAACCCGAGCTTCAGCTTGGCCGAGCTGATCGAGCCATTCCGGAAGAAGATGCGGATGTTTCGGCCGGATAGATGGCTAAACAAGCTGCACCGAGCTTATCGAGATTGGGATCGGCTGCTGGAAGCGCTGCCGCGTGAATTGACCGAGATTTTGAGATCCGTCCGGAGCGGCACGATGGTCCTTCGCCAGGAGAATCCTCGTCTTTGTGCCGCCCTCAATCACTTGACACTCGGTATCGTTACGGCAGGGCTTCTAGTAACTTCCGGTTTGTTGTGGAGCCGGGAAGCGGCGCCGATCATTTTCGGAATATCGGTGCCCGGGATTCTAGGCTACCTGGCCGCAATTGCCCTGGGATTCAAACTCCTTCTGATGATTCGAAAAGATTAGACGATGATCGCTTTGCACTCGGTGATTTACCGTTTCGCGCTCGCAGGCAAGCTCACGGATGGCCATCCGTGGGATTTGCGAACGCGAAACGATAAACTGGAAAAAACGGCCCCGGCGGGCAAGTTGACTATTAACTTTGTTTTTCCACCAGCTCCAAAATCTGCTTGCTGTCTTGCGTGGGATTGACCTTGGTGTTCTTGAAAATGACCTTTCCGTCTTTGTTTATGACAAATGTCCATCGTTCCGCCGTGACGCCCCTTTTAAGAACGATTGGGTTTCCGTCGGCGTCCTTCGTGGGGAAATCTCCACCTTTGTGAAGCATAACGCCGAATTTTTTGGCAATAGAGCCATCCTCGTCAGCAAGCAAGGTGAAATTCAGCTTGTGGACCTTCTTGAACACCTCGTGGTTTTTCGCCGAATCGCCGCTAATGCCGACGACCTCGACACCTTTCTCGGTCAGCTTGCTCATGTCGTCCCGGTAACTACATGCTTGCTTGGTGCAACCGCCAGTCAGGTCGGCGGGATAGAAATACACAACTAGAATCTTTTTGCCGACGTGGTCGGCCGACTTCCAGGCATTGCCCTGATCGTCCGTGCTTTCAAAAGCTGGAGCTGGATCGCCAACCTTCACCTCTGGCATTTTCGTTTTGTCATCGGCCGCCAAACTCACCATGGCCAGCAATCCCAAGCAAGCCACGGAAAGCGTCAGGATGGATGTCGTCAAGAATCGCATGATGAATCTCCTTGAAATAGTCATTGATTGTTGATCGTGGCCGCATTCGCAAGGCATTAGGCCGGCTGCCGGCAACCTGCAATCTTGCGAATGCGGCTACTGCGGATTATACGGACTGGAAGCAGGATTGGACTATTCGGAATCCTGAAGGGCGGTTTCCGGCATGGTGACGGCCGCCGGGGATTTCATTCGGTTGAAAACCAGCGTTTCCCGGCTCATTCGCTGAAAAAGGGAAGGAATTACACTCGGCCAGCGGCGTCGGTTTGGATATACTCCTTCGGCCGCCGAGCGCAAATCGCCTACCGAATAAAAAGCCTTGGCATCTTGGCGAAGGATGATTGAGATGACCTGGTTCAGTTGACTTCGTGGAACCACAGTGAACATCGCCTGGACTAAACCATTCGCTCCATTGGCGTCCAATGCGGTGACGCCAAAGCCGGCCCAGCGCAAACTCTCCGCCAGCTCCGATTCGTGACTTGGGCTTACGATGTGGACGACCACATTGCCCAAAGCCAATTTCTGTTCGATGAGAACCCCCAGGTAATTCCCCAGCGCGAATCCTCCGGCAAAAGACAAAAAGCAACCCGGGCTGCTCAAGTGTTGCATGACCTGAGCGATGGCGTAGAGCCAAATGCTGACCTCGAAAAATCCTAGCGTTGCCGCCGGAGTCTTCCATCCGCGCGCGATGAATATAGTCCGAATGGTGGCCAACGTGACCACGCACGTCTCCGCGACAAAAACCACGACCGGCAAGGAAAAAAACAAGGGAACAATCGTGTTTAGAGGCTGAGTCACGGCTTCCTTTCCGCTTCGAGCCTTCGAGAACCGCCCGGTCGGGCAGTATTTAGCCAGTATTGAAGGATTCCTCCTATACCGGGAAGCCCAATCCGGTGCAAGCCCGACCGTCTGAGAAACAGACTTAAACGAAATCGCCGCTTGCCTGGGCAAAATTGGGAAGTCATAATCATGTTTTCGGTGAACACCAGGAGACAGCGACGAGCCGTCCATGCTCCCGCCGCAAGCAATGCGAAAAACAAAAAGCTTGATCGGGCAAACGCCGTTGATGTTGGTTGGGTTGCTGACCGGCATCATTGGTTGCGCCGGTCGTACAGATAAGCCCAAAGAGACAACAAGCCACTCGGAGGAAAGTCACTCGTCTCGCCCGAAGCTGCCCAACGAATGGGCCGGGCGTTGGCAGCCAGACCCCTTTGCCGAAACCGAGTGGATTGAGGTGCGGCACCAGGCTCGGTCAGGAGGACCTGGTGATGTCTATCTCGTGAAGGATGCGAAAGCAGTCGAATCCCTTCTCCAAGAAATGAAGATCACCGGCATTCACAACGACATCGCCCGAGGCAGTATACCCCCTGCTTTCATTACTTTTCATAAGAAGGGCGCTCGGGACTTAGAGTGTGGAATCGAAAACGGCGGATGCCTGAGCACGTTTGCCGGTGAGGTCTACTTGCATAGAGGATTTTTCGCAGCCCTCAACCGACAACTCACCGCTCAAGAACACCGCCCAGTGAATGTCCTCGAAAGCTTGCCGTCGGTCCCTTTGCCCCAACCGGCGCCGTCCGTTAAGTCATCTGTCCGTTCCCTGACGGCCGGATTCAAATCAATCACGGTGCAGTACGTAGTCGGCAAGCGGCTGCGGAGCGCCACCATCAAGGACCGAAAAACACTGGATGAGTTGCATAAGACCCTGACGATCCTGAAACAAGAGTCCGCGCTGGGGGAGAAACCCCAGTCGCGCGGGTTGATGATTGAATCAAAAGACGGCAGCACGTTCTACGGTCAGGTTCTGAGCTCGACCGAATTTTTTGACTCTAGCGCAGGTAAATTCACGGTTGCCAGTTCCTTTTTGAAATCCTTGAATCATCAGGTCAGCTATCTGGAAGGCTACTCCATCAACCTGGCCGACGACAATGCATTGCCTGAGGCACAGGTGAACCAGGCGCTGAAAATCCGCGGCCTCCTGGGGGAGGTCAAGTCTCTCCGGTTCTCATCCGGAAAGCGCGCCGATTTGGTCACGGTGGACGACCCTGGCAAGGTGGCGGAGCTCATCAAAGCCCTGGGGTGGATTGAAGTGCCCGCGCGCAAAATCAAATTGGAAAAAGGGGATTTGACTATTGAATTGACGATGATGACCGGCAACAAGGTCTTGATGACATATCTGCAAACTGGCAGCAATAATGACATGGTGGTGGTGGGCCCGTTGATGGGAGATTTGGTTGACATGACGGGCATCGGTCCCGTGTGGATTGATAACCAATGGAAATACCGTCTCGAGAGATACGTTTCTGAAAAAGAGCAGGAAGCCAAGGGAAGGCGCGCTTCGGAGACCGCCAACTTGGTGGCACGTGACCTGCCGGCATTCCTGAAACAGGTACTCAACGTCGTCGCCTATTACCGCCACGGGGATCACCAAATTAGCGCCTGCCTAAGTGCAGATGAATCGCGGCCTATTATCGACATTCTCGCGTCCGGCAAGGTCGAAGCCTTGGACTGGAGCCCGGATCGCTGGAAGAGGGAATTGGATTCGCAGACCAAACGCGACGCTGGTAGTCTCGATCTAACCCCTGGCTTGGGGTTCTACCTTACCCTGGGTATTAGCCACGAAAAGGAATTTCTAATACCCATGTACGGCAAGCTGACGTTCTCGGATAGTCCGATACCGCTGATTCAAAAAGCAATTGCCGGCAAGGAGTATCAACCTGACTCGATCCAACTGATGCCTAGGTAATAGGTCTTGGCAACCCTGCAGATATGCAATTCTTTCAGGGCATTCATTCCCGCGGGTCATTTACGTTCGAGTTATTTCTTATTCGCCCCGGCGACGACGGGATTGGCGGGATGGTAATCGCTGCGGGCAGGGTCGTGGCCGCCTTTGGAGGAATAAGCAATCACCCGGCTGTAATGGGCCGTGGCGATTCGCGGATCGAGGCGGAGAGCGCGGTTGTAATCGGCCAGGCCGCGTTCATGCTCGCCCTTTCGGGAATAGGTGCTGCTCCGGTTGTAATAGGCCAGGGCCAACTTGGGATCGAGCCGCAATGCCCGGGTGAAGTCAACGATGGCTCGATCGTACTCTCCTTTTTCGGCGAATGAATTGCCGCGATTGTTGTAGGCGAGCGCAAACCGGCGGTTGAGGCGGATGGCCCGCGTGTAGTCGGCGATGGCTCGCTCCAGGTCTCCCTTGCCGGCAAATGCCAGGCCGCGATTGTTGTAGGCGCCGGCATTCTTGGGATTGAGCCGCAATGCTTCCGTGAAATCGCCGATGGCCAAATCGTGGTCTCCTTTTTTGGAATAGGCATTGCCGCGGTTGTAAAAGGCCCAGGAGTATTTGGGATCGAGCTTGAGAGCTTCGGTGAAATCGGCGATGGCTTTGTTGTACTCGCCCCTATCAGAATAGGCGTTGCCCCGGTTGTGATAGGCGAGGGCGACCTTCGGATCGAGGCTCAGCGCCTCGCCATAGTCGGAGATGGCTTGATCGTGATCGCCCTTGGCGGAAAAGGCGTTACCCCGATTGAGCCAGGCAAGGGCGTTTCGCGGATCCATTCGCAACGACTCGCTGAAATCGGCGATGGCTTGATCGTATTCGCCTTTTTCATAAAAGACGTTGCCGCGGTTGTGGTAAGCGCGGGAGTTGTTCGGATCCAGTCGCAGAGCCTGATTGTAGTCGGCGATGGCCCAGTCGTATTCCAGTTTGTTTTTGTAAGCATTCCCGCGGTTGTAGTAAGCCCAGGCGGAGTTGGGATCGAGCCGCAAGGTCTCGCTGTAGTCGGCAATGGCCCGGTCGTAATCGCCTTTTTCATAATGAATGTCGGCACGATGAAAATAGGCCATGGCTATCTTGGGATCGAGCCGGATGGCTTCGGTGAAATTAGCGATCGCCCAGTACTGCTCACCTTTCTGCCGATAAGCGATGCCCCGGTTCAAGAAAACAAGGGCGTTATTGCGGTCCAGCCGAATGGCCTTGGTGAAATTGGCAATGGCTCGATCGTATTCGCCCATCTGAGTGTACACGAGCCCGCGGTCGTTGTAAGCCAGGGCATAATTGGGGTCGAGCCGCAGGGCCTGGGTGAAATCATAAAGTGCTTTTTCGTTTTCACCGCGGCTGGAGTAGGCGGCCCCGCGAATGAAATAGGCCGCCGCCAATTTCGGGTCCATCCGAATCGCATCGTTGCTGTCGGCAATGACCGCCTCCGACTCGCCTTTTTTAGCAAAGGCCAAAGCCCGATTCATATAGACCAAAGCATTTTTCGGATTGAGCCGCAACGCTTCGGTATAGTCGGCAATGGCCCGGTCAAATTCGCCATGGTCCGAGTAGACGTTGCCGCGCTTGGTGTAGAACAGCGGGTTCTCGGGATCCAGCCGGAGGGCTTTTGAGAAATCGGCCAAGGCCCGCTGAGAATCTCCTTTGAATCGATAAGCGATGCCGCGGTTGTAATAGGCCAGGGCGATTGTCGGATCCAAGCGCAGGGATTCGCTGAAGTCGGCGATGGCCCGTTCATATTCCCCTTTGTCCGAATACGCCAGCCCTCGGTTGTAGTATCCCCAGGCGTATTCCGGGTCGAGCTGCATGGCTTCGTTGAAATCGGCGATGGCCCGCTCGTTCTCTCCCTTCACCCGATAGGCCACGGCGCGATGGTGATAGGAAAGGGCGTTATTGGGCTCCAACCAAAGCGTTTCCGTGAAGTCGGCGATGGCGCGGTCGTAGTCGCCCTTGTCGGAATAAGCGCTGCCGCGATTGTGATAAGCCCAGGCGTATTGAGGATTGAGCTGGATGGCTTTGTTGTAGTCCGCGATGGCTAAATCGTAGTCCCCCTTGTCGGAGTAGGCATTGGCGCGATTGTTGTAAGCCAAAGCATTGTTCGGATCGAGTTGAAGAGCTTGGGTAAAATCGGCGACAGCCAGGTCAAAATCGCCTTTCGATCTCTGGACAATCCCCCGGTTGTTGAAGGCCAACGCATTTTGGGGATCGATGCGAATCGCATCCGTGAAATCGGCTATGGCGGCATCGAAATTCCCTTTGAGCCGGTAGGCCTCCCCGCGGTTAATCAGGGCCAGCACATTGGTCGGATCGAGTTGAATGGCCTCGGTGAAATCCGCCGCCGCTCGATTAAACCGAGCTTGATTCAGATTCTGAACCCCGCGGCTGAAGGCGTCCCTCAAGGCATCGGCGGCGCTTTCCGGAGCGTCATCCGATTTGGCGGGAGCACTCGGCTCGACCGGGATCCGCGAAAGCCGTTTCAAAACCGAATGGAAATCCACCGGTCGACGGGCTACCGTCCGGGCCGTGCAATTCCCCAAGAGTTTTCGCAAGGCCATTGAAAGGCACTCCTTCTTCTCGTTGTCCGGATCGGGCGTCCCTAGGAGACCGAAATAGCAAGTCTTGCCGAAACCGTAAACGTCCGAGTATGGCCCGAGGCCCACATTTTCCAACCAACCGATTTGTTCCGGGGCCGCGAATGCCAATAGATTAGCTACACTCGCGCCCAAAATCGTATGTTTACGCTTCGGGAGGTGGCTGGCCACGGCTTGAATCACAGTTTGATTCATCCCTAAACCAAAATGTAAAACTTTAGCCTGCCAGAAGGCGCCATCATTTCGAACCAGCACGTGAGCCGGTCGGAAATCACCGTGCAGAAGGCCGTGGGAATGGGCCGTTTGTAATATCTCCGCCAACAAACGAGCCAAGTTCTGGAATGATTCGGCCTCGATGGGACCTTGGCTTTCGATGTATTCTTCTAGGGTAGGCACTTCCAAATAATCCATCACCAGGTAAGGCCGCGACTTTTCTTTTCCCGCAAAGCCCCACTCCAACGGCCTCAGGATTCCCGGATGATCGATGGAGCTCAAAATCTCAACTTGGCGAAATATCGCCGCCGCTTCTTGCTCCAGGCAATCCACCGGCAAAGCTTGCACAAATACTGGAATTTTGGAAGCCACATCGTGGCAAAGAAAATCGACGCTGGAGGCGCTCGCTCTCAAAATTCGTTCGGGCTGAAAACGATCAAAGGGGAACGGGGCGTACCGTTCGCTATCTTTGGCGGCTGCCTCTTTCAAAAATGTCAGCCCCTCCGACCATCTCCGCTGCTCTAGAGAGACCACATAAGCGTTGGCCAACGCATCCGCCTGACCTTGGGGATCCGAAAGGTATCCGTGAACTTGCTGAAAAATGTGAAGCGCGTCATCAAATTGGCCGGAGGCGGCCAACAACATGCCCAACCCGTTGAGCAAAGCAGGCAACGTCCTTTGTTGGCTTTCGGGCAGCGCGTGAAATTGCGATGCCAACTCCTTGACGGAAGCGCGATCCGATTCACTGCGGATGGAAAAGCTGTCGCTGAAACGCAACTGGCGATTGACCAGATTCAACCGTCCTGCCAGTCGAAGAACGCCGTCATAAATAGCCCGAGTTTGGCCGTTCAGTCGATCCTGCTCTGTGGCGATGTTCAGTACCATGGAACGGATTTCCGCTCGAACGCGCTAGTCCTAGGCTGCTAATGATTCCAAAAGTCTGACCAAGTCCGGGGAGGCTGAGGTCCCGTTATATAATGGCCGATCTGGTAATTTGGGCTAGAGTCCCGGTTTATATTAGTATAAGGAATCCAGTCAAGCACAATCCATATGCAAAGCTTACAATTCATGCTGGTTTTGCAGACCAGCCGGACACTCTGGACGAAGATACAGCTTTTCGGGAATAATCCGCCGCCAGGATCATCATGCTAGTCAGGATGGGTCCGACGGGCAGGGGATTTGCCGGTACGCAATTCTTCCATAGTGCCGGGCTTATGCTTCAGCCGAATTGGCACAAAAAGGGAGAAGCCCTGCCCCAACTCCCCTACGTTCATTGGCTTAAGCCTAGACCGGATTTCGGGGCCGACTTCCCCGAATGGAAGGATTTCAATAGCTTGCCCATTTTGGGGACGAGAGGTAGCGGAGCATGGGGTACGGATATTTAGCGGATGCCGTGGTGGGGTTTCATCTGGGTTACGTTGGCTACGTGATAGTCGGCCAGCTGATAATTTGGATCGGTTTGATCTTCAAATGGTCGTGCGTGCGGAATTTCTGGTTTCGCATCTCCCACTTACTGGCAATTGTCGTCGTCGCATTGGAGGCGGTGTTCAACATTACCTGCCCTCTCACGTCCTGGGAATTCCATCTCCGGCGGCTGGCCGGACAATCGGTCGATGAAGGCACCTTCGTCGGCCGGTTGTTTGACAGCATCCTGTTCTGGGATCTGCCGTCTTGGGCGTTCACCACGATGTACATTGGCTTCGCCGTCGTCACGTTAGCCACCCTGGTGCTTGCTCCTCCCCGATTCAAGCGAAAATCCATTCAACTAGACACCCTTGCTTAAGGCCCACTGTCACTTCTCGGAGTTCTTTGGTTCAGGAAAAGCTTTATCGATGGCTTTGAGAGTTTTCTCATAGTCCGTGGGCACCGGTTCGAAGCCGGTCAATCGCCACAGGGTCAGGAGTTGGCGGCCTTCGGGATTCTGATGGGCATTGAGGAGAGCGTCTCGAATCGATTTCAAATCGGCCTCATTCCATCGGCTGGGTTGATAAGCCACTACCGCGGCCGGGAATTGCGGGGACTTCGCCAGCTCTTTGAGCTTTGCGAATCGACCCGGTTTCCGCCGCTTGTAAGAATTCATGGCCGCTTCCTCGACTAGCATTGCGTCCACGCCTCCGTCCACGAGATCGTCAAAAGCCGCTTCCACGTTGTCCGGATGCGTCACCTTCGAAAAGAATTTCTCTAACTTCATCCCCAGATCTTGACATTGACGATCCAAGAACAGGCGGCAAGGCTCCGGGGTATGGTGAGCCAAGGCTAGAGACCTTCCTTTTAGTTGAGCGAAGGACGTGAAATTGTCCTCCTTGCGAATGAAAAGATAGCCGCGCTGATAAGGAAATTGATTGACGACAATAAGCAGAGGCTTGAGATCGGGATGCTTCGGGAAAATCCATGCGAACTCATGGCCGAAGAATACCCCAAGGTGTAATTTATTTTTGGTCAATTCGTCAGCCAGTTTTTCCACTCCCTCGACCTTGACGGGATCTCCTTTGAAGCCGGTTTGAGCCAGCATGAGATCCCGGAGCGATTCAACTGTGGTCTTGACGTCCTCCTCCGGATGATCCCGGTAGAACGTCGCCATGATTCCAATATGAATGGTTTCAGGGCGATCAGTCTTCTTATCATCGCCTCCAGGCGACACCATCACAATTGAGCTAAGAAACAGAAATGATAAACCTCCCAGGTAAGACGCCTTGACCATAACCTGCCTCCCTCCGTTTGGCGAAGCTTTGAAGACCGCCTAATGGTTAGTTTATCGAGACTTGGTAAGAGAAGCGTCGTTTTGAGATTGGCGCCGAGAATCGGTCGCTTGTGGATGGGTGAAAGGCTACCGCGATGACTTATCCCCGGCAGTCTGCTCCACAAAATTCCGACCCGACTGACCCAGGGCCTGACAATCCTCCTTGGGGAATCGAATCTGCGCAAACTTGGCCAAATCGCAGCGCTCAAGGAATTCCTTAAGCATGTTCCTTTGAGAAGAGTCCAAAAGCGACGATGCACGTATCGCTTGTAAGTATTCCGGAGTCGTTTGCCGAGAAGCGCGGACCTGGAATCTCTTTTCTAGGTAATGACGGATGACTTCCGAATACAAGGTATGATACTTGTCTACTTGGCCGGTGTCCGGAAGGTTAAGAGAATCAATCTGTCGCATAAGAGCCAATGCCCAAGGACCGGGCGCCACCTCGCCTTCTCCAAAATACCGCCGCCAATATCTCCAACCCACCAGAAACATGCTGGTCAACAGTACCATCGCTATCCCCAGGGCAAAAGGCCACCAGGGGCGAGCTGGGACAGCGGGCATCGGCTCGATTCCGGTTATATCCCGCAACTCGGAGGAGTCGCTAGATTGTGAAATCGATTGCGCCGCCCCAGATTGGGCGATAGAGGCGAATCCCAGTAAAATTCCGGGCAGGATTAGCACCTTTGGAATCGCCCACAACCATTCGATGCAAGCAGAGCAAGAATAGATTTTCACCCCCATGCTCACCGCCTCAAGTTCTTTTCAAACGTCGTTCGCGCATCTGGAAAAAGCGAATCAGGGAATCAAGATGGCCGCCGTCCGTTGAAACCTCGATGAGGTCGGTTTTCGCCGACCTGGCTAGTCGCCGAAGGTCGTCTCGGCGCCGCTTGGCGTCGGCGGCGAAAACCTCACGAGTCCGTTGGCTGCCCGCATCCACCAAGAATTGCCGCTTATTTTCCGCATCCTCCAATTGCAAAAGACCGATCGGCGGCAGTTCCATTTCCTTCGGATCGGCAATCCGAACGGCAATCAAGTCATGCCGGCGACCTGCGTGCTTTAGGGACTTCTCGAAATCGCGATCCAAAAAGTCGCTCAGCAAAAAGGCAATGCATCGTCGACGGATTACGCGATTCAGATAATCGAGAGCGTGTTGAATGGACGTGCCGGGGCGAGCCGGCTGAAAATAGAGCACGTCGCGGATAAGACGAAGCGCGTGGCGAAGGCCTTTTCGGGGGGGAACGAATCGCTCCACGACGTCCGTAAAAGCAATCAAGCCGACTTTGTCGTTGTTGCCGATGGCGCTGAAAGCCAAAATAGCGGCCAACTCCGCCGCCACATCGCGTTTTTCATGGGCGGATGTGCCGAATTGCTGACTGGCGCTCGCGTCCACCAGCAATACCACGGTCAATTCTCGCTCCTCAATGAAACGCTTGATGAAAGGATGACCCATCCGGGCCGTTACATTCCAGTCGATGCTCCGGACATCGTCTCCGGGTTGATATTCGCGGACTTCCTCGAATGCGATCCCGGTACCCTTGAATACGCTGTGATACTCGCCGCCCAGAAAATCCTCCACGGCCCGGCGGGCTCGGAGCTGCAAAAGTCGGATTTGACGTAATACGTCGCGAGGCAGCATGATTAGGATCGGTAGAAGTCTATAACGGTGCGTACCGCTTTCCTCCACTGACGCAACTGGCGATCCTTTTCATCCGGCGACATTCGTGGCTGGTATCTTTTGGCCTCCTGAATAAGCCCGCGCAAGTTCTGCGCGTTCGGCCAAAGTCCAATCCGCAATCCAGCAAGGAAAGCCGCCCCCAGCGCGGTGCATTCACTTTCTCGAGCCTGAAGAACGGGTATGCCCAGGAGATCCGCCTGGCACTGGAGAAACCAGGCATTCCGAGCCATACCTCCGTCTACTCTCAGGCTCTCCATTGGCTGACCGAAATCCCCGCAGGCCGCTTCCACCAAATCAGCGACTTGGCAGGCGACTCCGTGCAAAGTGGCCCGGGCTAACTCCGGTACGGAAGTTCCGCGCGTCAGACCAAACAAAACCCCGTGTGCCTCGGGAATCCAGTGTGGCGCGCCCAAGCCGACCAGAGCCGGCACAAATATCATCGGCTGATTGGGATCAGCCTTTTCCGCCAGAGATTCCACCGCGGATGAAGACTCAATAATCTTGAGGCCGTCGCGCAGCCATTGTACCGCTGCCCCGGCTATGAAAATGCTTCCTTCCAGGACATATTGGATGGGTCCTTCTGTGGAGGCGGCTATTGAGGTCAGGAGCCGATGTTTCGAGTGAACTAATTGGGATCCGGTATGGATAAGGTAAAAGGCGCCGGTTCCGTAAGTGCATTTGGCATTTCCAGGCTCAAACCCCAGTTGTCCAACCAAGGCGGCCTGCTGGTCCCCCGCCACTCCCGTTATTGACAGGCCGTCCGGCAAGAATGAAAGACCCTTGGTGACACCAAAGTCCCCGGCGCTTGGTCGCACCTCCGGCAACATCGGCATGGGAATCTCAAAATAGCGACATAGCTCTTCATCCCAAGTTGCGGTCTTCAAGTCGAGCAAGAGAGTGCGTGAAGCGTTGGTTCGATCCGTCGCGTGGACACGGACTCCCGTCAGTCGCCAGATCAAGAAACTATCGATGGTCCCCGCGGCCAACCGTCCTGCCTCGGCCTGGCTTCGCGTGGAAGGATCTTTATCCAAGATCCAGCGCATTTTGGTCGCCGAGAAATATGGGTCCAGGACCAGCCCGGTTCGTTGAAAAATCCATGGCTCATCCCCTTGGTGTTGTCGACAAAAATCGGTCGTTCGCCGATCTTGCCAAACCAAAGCGCGGCCGACGGGTTTGCCGCTTTTTCGATCCCAGAAGAGGCAAGTCTCTCGCTGGTTGGTTAATCCCAAGGCGGCTAGTTGATCGGCCGAGATTTTAGCGGCCGATATGGCTCGCGGGACCACATGGGCCACCGATTGCCAGATTTCCTCGGGGTCATGCTCCACCCATCCGGGCTGAGGGTAATATTGCTTCAATTCTTGGGCGGAACTGCCCAGGCATTGGCCCGCTTGGTTATAAACGACTGCCCGGGTGCTCGTGGTTCCTTGATCAATAGCCAGCAGGAATGACTTCGCTTGCGTCGCGCTCATTGTTTTCGGAAAAATTCTACGAAGAAGAAACCGCGTTCGGGCCTTCCTGCATTGTGGAGTATTACAGTTAGATTAGCAATGAGGGCGAGAAAATTGGCTGATGGAGCCGGGTGCAATGTCGACAGGCCGCGAAAAATGGCCTATATATCAAAATGAGAGGGTGCCTTCTCCCTTGGACCGCCACAATTTACCGGTTCGGTCTTGGAAACTTGCAATCATTTCGCTCAAAGAGGCTGAAGCCATGTTAATGGTCTGCCCCCAATGCAAAGGATCTTTTGATGGGGTTCTGCAATGTCCGAAATGCCGCGTTCGGCTCCTGTTGCCGGGGGACAAGTCGGTTCAAGCCGCCGAAGGAGCCAAGGAAGGTAAATGGCACCAGACTCCCGCCGGTCGAATCATTGCCGGATTGGTCTTGGGATTGGGATTAAGCTTTGGCCTGCTGCTGTTGGCAACCGTGATGATGCGCGTTTCGAAAATAGAATTATCCTCCCAAGCGAGCGCCATGGCCTTTGTCGGAATTCAAGCGATTGCTCTCCTGGTGGGAGGCATGCTTGCCGGGGCCGGCCAACCGAAGGGAATTGCCTGCGGCACGGGCGTAGGACTGGTCAGCGGATTTCTGGTCTTTGGTGGTATTACCACGGAAGCATTGAGCACCGTCGTAGCCCCATTCGCCAAAGACCCTGTAGTTCCATTGCCGCCTTTGCGGCTTACTCCGGCAGCTATGATGGTCTACGGTACATTGGTGGCCGACATACTTTTTGGCGCCTTGGGCGGATTGCTGGGCATCTCGATCTGGAAGCCGCTGCCGAGATTAGATTTGCCGGCTTCGGTTCCAACGGATCAGAAGCCGGTTCTTGGGACCAAACTCGCCCTACCGCCTCAAGGAGACAAGAAAGTCCTATTTCCTTGGGCCGGCCCGATTGCATGGATTCGAGTAGTCATCGGCATGTTTGTAGCGGTCGGCGGCGCTATCTGGACTAAGCCGTTGCTCATATTCCTCATCAATTTTGGAGGCCTTGATCAAGCTGACGTCGTCAAGGTCCAGGAAAATGTGGCCCAGGGCGAATTGCTGGCCCTGTCTGTCCTCATTGGCGGCACAATCGCGGGAGCCACCACCTCCAACGGGATGAAGCAGGGAGTACTGGTTGGCTTTGGAGCCGCCGTCGGCATGGTCGGGTATTTCATGACCACGGGCCAGGGAGCAGGAGCGGAAAAGCTCCTAGGTCCTGTGCTGACCTGCGTATTTTTAGGGCCAACGGGGGGCTGGTTTGGCAGCAATTTGATGCCGCCTGCCGCTAAGGTCTTTCGGCGAACGAAGAAAAAAGGCTGGTTTTGATCGATCGAATTGCCGAATCTCCAATCCATACCCAATTCATCCCTTTATTTTGAAGGTCAATCGCGATAAAGTTCCCCGCCTAGCGAAACGTGTTGAAGTCCGCGCGCTCCAGTTGCGTAGATTGCCGGAACTGCCTCGAGTCCTCAAAATTAGTTGAATGCAAATGTGAATACGTCGGCGCAATATAAAGCCCGGCAATGGAGGTATTCATGTCGGCCCCCCCCAAGAATGAGGGTAAGAGCCCCTGGCTGTCCGAAGTGTTGACTACTTTGGCTATGGCGACTGGGGTTGGATATTTGGTTGTCTCATACTCGATTTCTCGCTGGTTAACGCGGCCCATTCGGCGACCTCCCCAAATGACTCCCTCTGACTTGGGTCTCAACTGGGAAAAGACTGAATGTCTAACTTCCGATGGCATCCGCTTGGCCGGCTGGCTCGTGGAGCCGGCTCAACCCCGCGGCACGGTCGCCCTGTTTCACGGTATGCGCCACCACAAAGAAAAGATGCTCCCACGAATCGCATTCTTATCTGCGGCCGGCTATCGGTGCGTGGCTTTCGATCACCGGGCGCACGGAGAAAGCGGTGGTAAACGCACCAGCTTTGGCTTTCACGAAAACCGGGATGTAATCGCTGTCCTCGATTTAGTCCGGAAGCGCTGGCCACGACAACCCCGAGCGGGCTTGGGTGTTTCCATGGGAGCGGCGGCTATCTGCTTTGCCGCCAAGCAACTGCGGGATTTGGATGCCGTCATTTTGGAAAGTTGTTATGACGATATCGGCAGCGCTTTTTCCAATCGCCTGAAGAATGGGTTCCCGACTTGGTATAAACGTCTTAGCCGAGGCGTAGTTTGGGTGAGCGAGCGGCGGTTGGGTCTCCGTTTACGTGACCTGGTGCCTGCCAAGCACATTGGTGACTTGGCCCCGGCCCCGGTACTTTTATTGACGGGAACCGACGATCCTCATGCTCCGCCGATGGAAGCCCAACATCTCTACGAGAAATGCCGAGGTCCCCGAGAAATCTGGCTTGTTCCGGGAGCGGGCCACCGCGATGTGGTCGAAACCGGGGGTTCACTATATCGCCACCGCATCCTGGATTTCCTGGCCCGCCGATTTTCCATCAGTTCGGCTTGCATGACCCGCCTGGCCGGTTAAACTCCCACGCTCGGACTTTCGCATCTCGTGAAGAAGGAACTTGGTGGAGGAGATTTCACCATGCGCACTCGTGTTTTGGATCTTGACGGCAGTATCTTGAGCCAAAGGAAGCTGCTCAAGTTGTACCGCCCACACGTGTATAGCCTGCAAGGCTGGGGGCCGCGCATCCGACTAGGATGTCGCATGCGACGATTTGAGCGCTTTGAGCGGACCCTTGCCAAAAAACTGGGCAGCCGGACTGACACAGAGCCTTGTGTAAACTTCCTCGGATCGGGAGATTTTCACCATGTTAGTCTGGCGTTGATCCGGCGTCAGGCCCGACCCATCAATCTCCTGGTCATTGACAACCACCCGGATTGGATGCGGCGCATTCCGTTCCTTCATTGCGGGACCTGGCTCTATCACGCCGCCCAGCTACCCCAAGTTAAGCAGATTTTTCACGTCGGCGGGGACGTGGACTTCGACAACTATTTTCACTGGCTGGCGCCTTGGGCGGAAATCGAGAGTGGCAAAATCGCGGTCCTCCCTGGGATTCGCCGGTTCCGAGGTTTGCGCTGGGCGAAAGTCGTTAATGATCCGCTTCTTTGGAAATCACAATCCGCGGTGCCGTATTCCTTGCCGCCGGGACGATTGAAGGAATTTTTGCGGCCCTATCGGAGGGACTTAGCCAGTCGGCCTCTTTACATTTCGCTGGATAAGGACGTCATGGCGGCTCATTCAGCTCCGGTGAATTGGGATTCGGGTCATTTAACCGTGCTTCAAACCCGAGCTGTTTTGGAAGCTTTCCTAATGGCCGCCGACGGAATCGTGGCGGGAATTGACGTGCTCGGTGATTGGTCTTCCGTGCGCTTACAGGGGATATTTCGTCGGATTCTGCATTTTACCGAACATCCATCCCTGGGGGTCGAGAGCTTTGCCGCGAATCGCGTCAACGAGCAGACTAACTTGTCGCTATTAGAGAGCGTCGATTGGTTTACCCGGGCAGCCTCGGAGCGGAGAAGCGAGATGGCCGTGGCATCATGACGATACCACCGGCCATTCCAACACATCCTGGCCGGCTATCCTAGCACTTGCGAACGACTCCGACCAGAACACCCAAAATGTGGATGTCGTCATCTTCGTCGACATATATAGGGGCCATGCTTTCGTTGGCCGGCTCCAAGCGAATGCGGTTCTTCTCGCGATAAAATCGCTTCAAAGTCACTTCGTCATCGATCATGGCCACCACTCGCTCGCCGTTATGCGCGGTTTGCTGCTTACGTATTACCACGAAATCGCCGTCATCGATATGATTCTCAATCATGGATTGACCTTGGACGCGCAGGGCAAAGTAATTTGGATCCCCAAACAAGTCCTTGAAGTCTAGGCGATCGTCCGTGGCGGTGGCTTGCATCGGGGCACCAGCGGCGACCTTGCCCAGCAACGGCAACTCAACCGTGTGAAGTCGGTGATCTATTAATTGTATCGCCCGCGCCCGAAATCCCGTTCGCTTGATCAAGCCCTTCTTCTCCAGCGCCTTAAGATGGCACATCACGCCGTTGGGAGATTTGATTTCAAATCCTTCCCCAATCTCACGCACGGTCGGACCGAAGCCCCGGCCCTCGATTTTATCGCGGATGAAGTCATAGATTTCGCGCTGGCGCTCCGTCAATTGACTGAAGTCAGGCATACCAATCTCCTTTCAAATCCTCCCAGAGGAAATCCAAGCTAGAACCGGATAAGCTGGAGGCATAACCTCGTATCGGTTCAGCCCTATGTGAACCTAAGTATATTGGACTTCCGTTCACAATACAAGACCATTTTAGTGTTAATTTCAGCTATCGATTCCACTGCGGCCTCCCGGACAACACCCTTTGGAATCGTCAGAACTTTCGGCCTTTTCATCTGCCTTTGGCGTTTCTAGGATAAACCTGCTTCCAATCGTTCATTCAATGTCATCAATTGCGACTAACGTGCAAGAGAATCCACCGGTCGTCCTGGCCAACTTGTTGGCAATACTGGCTGAACGTCGGCCTATGGCGGAAGATCTAATGCGCGCTGCCATGCGGGAGATGATGGCTGGCGCTTGGGATGAAGGGCAGATTGCTTCCTTTCTGTCCGAACTGAGAAAGAAGGGCGAGACTGGCGAGGAAATAGCGGCGGCCGCGAGCATCCTTCGAGAAAACATGGTCCGGCTGGATACGGGACCAGTCAAGGCGCTGGATACCTGTGGCACGGGCGGAGATGGACTCGGGACGTTCAACATCAGCACGGCGGCCGCCTTAGTAGCCGCCGGTGCCGGTGTGCCCGTGGTGAAACACGGAAACCGCGCCAGCTCCGGACGAACCGGCAGCGCCGATGTTCTGGCGGCCCTGGGTCTTGAAGTTGATTCGGACTCAACGTTTGCCAAGCGGTGCCTGGAACAATCCGGGTTCGCCTTTTGCTTCGCGCCCCGATTTCATCCGGCGATGAGACATGTGGTCTCGGCCCGCCGGAAGCTGGGCTTTCGAACCCTCTTTAATTGCCTCGGGCCTTTGGCTAACCCGGCGGGGGCATGTTACCAGTTGATTGGTGTCGGTCACCTGGATTGGCTGGACCCCATGACAGATGCGGTCAAACGCCTGGGAACCCGCCGGGCGATCTTGGTTTATGGCCGAGACGGGATGGATGAAGTCAGCTTGGCGGCGCCGACATCGGTTCGAGAAGTCCGAAACGGCCAGGTGGCATCTTGGGAATGGACCGCAAACGATTTCGGATTAGCCCCATGCTCATTGGAGGAGCTAAAGTCGGAGGGCGCTCGGGAAAGCGCCGATCGAATTCTGGCTATTTTGCGCGGCGAGGACTCCTCGGCCGCACAAGTCGTTTTGGCGAATGCCTCGGCAGCTCTCGTAGCTGCCGGCCGAGCGGAGACGCCGGTCCAAGGCGTTGACTTGGCCCGGGATGCCATCAAAACCGGAAAGGCACATCGGGTGCTGGAGCGCTTGCTCGCTTGTTCGAAGAAATGAAATCGGGAGTGAGAGGCTGGCTAAATACAGTTTTTATAAAATTACTTCGCCACTAACGCTAGCGCATTGCTCGCGCCTTTGCGGCTAAAAAGACGGAAATATTCATGCCCCAAAAAGTGATTCTGGTAGCCGACCCTGGAATAGACGGCGCCTTCGCCATCGCGCTCGCATTGCACGATCCCACCCTGGAGGTGATCGGCTTGGCGGCAACGGCCGGCAATGTGCCCTGGGAACAAGCGACTCGGAACGTGCAGACAGTCGTGGAGCAGATCGATCCGCCGCGGTGGCCTCGGCTCGGCGCGGCATTGGCTCTTGAATATGACGTGGACGGCCGACGACTTCACGGACCCAATGGAATGGGCGCCGAATCTTTCCCCTGTGCCCAGCTCCATCACACTCTATCCAGTGACAAGCTGCTGGTCGACCTGGTTCGACAGTTTCCCAAGGAGGTAGCTGTTGTGGTCATGGGCCCGTTAACGGTCCTTGCACGGGCTTTGGATCGCGACGCTGATTTTCCGTCCTTGGTGCAGCGAATTATTTGCGTGGGAGGAGCATGGCGAGAAGCGGGCAACGCCAGCGCCGCAGCCGAGTTTCATTTCTATTGCGACCCATTGTCCGCTCGGCAGGTGCTCAAGTGCGGCGCGCCCATGACCTTGATTCCATTGGATGTTTCCCGCCAAATTCTTTTCTCCCCCACCGATTTGTTGGAGTTGCCCGCGCCCGAGTCCCGCGCTTGCCGATTTCTGCGGCGCATTGTTCCTTTCGGCATCGGCGCGAATTCCAACGCCTTTGGCATTGAAGGTTTTCATCTTGAGGATGTGGTTGGCATTGTCGCCTTGAGCCGGGTTGACTCTTTGACTACTCGTTCGGCAATCGTTGACGTCGAGACGCGCGGCGAATTGACGCGGGGCATGAGTGTGGTGGATTCCCGACCCGGAATCCAAGAGGAGCCCAACGTGGATTTAGCGGTCAAAGTGGACGTTTCTTCCATCAAAAAATACATGGAAGCAGTCTTGAGCCTCGCCAAGGGGAAGGAAGAGTGAGTCAAGGACTGAAATCCCTTCCTGCATTTATCGTTGACCATTGTTCGTACCAACCAGACCCCGATTGCTGTTTCTTGAAAGGCCTCGCCCCTTTTGCCTGTCCTGCCGTCTCTTCCAATTGACGAGAAGTGGGGTAAAGCACCGGCCAAATCCCCACACTTCACCTTGTTTTTTTCCCGTCCCGATCTTACGGTACCCAGCCGCCAGGCATGATCTCCCGCGACGGATGGCGGTGAGATTCGCAGATTGCTCCGCTCTATCTCCGGCCTGGAATCCGAATGCAAGGATGCTTTATGGCCAAGGATGGCCTGCTGACATTCGTCTGCGCGGCCGCGACGCTATTTATTGCCGCCTCCGCTGGCCGGTCCACTCCTGCCGATGACCATTTTCTATCGGAAACGTTGGCGGTTCAATCCGCCATGCAACAAGCTCGCGAGCACTTGCTCCACAATCGTCCCCAGGAAGCGGTCGCCGTCCTCCACCGCGAGCTGGGCCACATTAACGGCAATCCGGTTTATTTGACCCTGCTTCGGGACGCCTATCAAGCGTGCATAAAAGAACTACGCTTGGCCCACAAGGACGCGGAGGCGGAGCCATATGTCAAATGGCTGAACATCTTGGAGCCAAGAAGCAGCAAAGAACGCGGCGGCAATGCGCTCAGCTCCCAGGCCAAGACGGCGGCCGCTCCCACCAAAGAATCCAGCATCCCGAAAGCGTCCACAGGTCCGGCTAAACCCCAACCGACCATTGTCCGCGGTTCGATTGATGAGGATCCGTTTAATGATTCTCCATCCGCCCAGGAAAGAATCGCCAAAGAGCTCCTGCAACGGGCCGAGCAGGAATTCAGCTCAAGAAGATTTCGCGATGCCGGCAAGCTCTATGAACAAGCCCATCTAGCGGATAGCAAAACCACGGACGCCAGCCGAGAGCGATGGGCTTATTGCAAGCTTTTCCGCGTCGTCGAGCAGCTCAACCAGTCCACTGGCCCGAGAATCCCGGATGCCGATTTGGAAAAAGAAGTGTCCGACGCTTTAGTTCTGGCGCCTCGCCTGGACTACGCCCGGCAATTGATGAATGAAATTCGCCAACGCCGCCGCGGCCCCGATCCGGCCGTCATCGAGTTTCACGAGTTGGGGCGCATTCCCCAAGGCTGGCTAGTGGGAGAAACCGCTAACTTTCGAATCTACTATGTGCAAGCCCCCGAGCTGGCGCGCAAGGTGGCGGAGACCGCGGAGCATACTCGAACTCGGATGTACAACAAATGGTTCGGCCGAGTGGCGCCGGAGTGGGATCCAAAGTGTCAGATTTTCCTTTATCCGACCTCGCAAGACTACAGCCGGGCGACGACGGCCCCAGTCACCTCTCCCGGTCATTCGTCTTCCGTCTCCGATGGCGGGCGGGTGGTGGCCCGGCAGATTGATCTGCACTGTGAAGACCCCGCCACGATGCTGAGCGCGGTTCTGCCCCACGAAACAACTCACATCGTCTTAGTGGGAAACTTCGGCGATCATGTCGTTCCGCGGTGGGTCGATGAGGGCATCGCCGTGCTCACCGAGCCGAACGAAAAAGTGATGCGATACTTAGTCAAGCTGCCCGGACTTCATCGCAACCGCCAATTGTTGGAAATTCGACAACTGGTGCAAACGGATAATTGTCCGGACGACGTCTTCTACGCGGAAAGCGCTTCTTTGGTGGAGTTCCTGTCCAAACAGAAAGGTCCCGAAGCCTTTACTCAGTTCGTCCGAGACGGCCTGCAAAACGGCTATGAGCCGGCCTTGCAACGCTATTATGGCTACCAATCGTTGGCCGAGTTGGAGCAGCATTGGCTGCACTACGCATTCGGCGACCGAAATACCACTTTCAGCACCACCTCTCGCATGCCCTGAGCCATTGTCATTTAGCGGCAGGGCTTGCCCGGCGAGGAGCAAACTCCACTGCTAAACGCATCAAACCCGCAATCGCTTAATTGACCAATAATCGTCCCGCAGCCAAATTACGTCCTGGCAGTTACAATACACGGCGACTTCTCGTCGAAAGGAAAGTCGCATGTGGGTTCGGATGGGGCTAGGGATTACGGCTGTAGTGTTCGTGCTGATGGGAGTCGCCATCGCCTTCCACTGGTTCGGCGGCTTTTGGAATGACCAAGGGAATCCGACGAAGGCAAGTGCGGCTCCCCCAAGTCCTTCAGCTTATGAGTCGGAATCTGCCGGCGCCGAAATGGATGGATCGTTGCCAAAACTTCCGGAGACTTCGCCGCCCCCGGGATTGCCGATCGTTGCCTGGGGAAAGCGCGATCACTTTCCGACCATTCGCAACCCGGATTATTGGACGGCCAAGGAAGGCGACAAGGCCTTGGCACGCGATGAGCCCGTTCTGGGCCTCGTGATCGGCAGCGAGGCCCGAGCTTATTCCACGAATCAACTTAACGATCATGAATTGGTCGTGGAAACCCTGGCCGGCAAACCCATTCTCGTGACTTACTGACCCTTGTGTCGAACGGGCATCGTGTATGCCCGACACATAAAGGACCAAACTCTGGACTTCAGCCATCGTGGCTGGCTCTATGAGGAATCTTTTCTTTTCTACGACTACCAGACGGACAGTCTATGGGTCCAAGCCACTGGTCAGGCGGTGGCCGGCCCCCTCAAAGGAACGATCTTGGACCGTTTGCCGGCGACGCAAACGACTTGGAGCGAGTGGCGGCAACTGCATCCCGAGACCAAAGTTCTGGGCCGGCCTAAGCAAAAGAACACCCGGTACTGGCAGGACTCTTACGATCTCTATTACGCAACAGGCAAGGGGATCAAATATCAACGACACAAGCAGTTGAGCTTTGGACTGGGAGTGATCACGTTGGCCGGGAAGAAGCTGTATCCTTTCGAGGAATTAGAAAAGCGGCCGGTGCTTACGGATCAAATCGGTTCCGATTATGTTTTGGTCGTCTTTCATTCGAGCACCCGAACAGCGGTGGCATGGGAACCGTGTTACAAGGATCAGAAGCTGGATTTTGCCTTATCAAAGAATGAAAAGGGCGACATCATGCTGATCGATCGGCAAACAGGGTCGACTTGGTCCGGTCTGACAGGCCAGTCTACAGCCGGGCCGGCTAAAGGCGGCCAGCTTCGTCAACTCAACTCGACACAATTCGTCGTTGAAAACTGGCCGCTGCATTATCCCGATGCCCCGATTTATCGCGGAAAATAACGGCAGACAGGGTTCTAATTCTTCAGATACCTACTTAATTCGCAAGCGCACAATCTGCCGCTTGCCTACGCGCACAATCAAGCTGTCAGTGACTACGATGCTCGCGGTTGAGTCGGTGATTTTCTGTCGATCCGGGCCGATGTTGACCGCGCCGCCTTCGATGTGGCGACGGGCTTCGTTGTTCCCTTTTGCAAGACCCGCCAAGACCAAGAGCTTGCAGATCCAAATCTTGCCGTCTTGCAGCTCAGACAGCGGAATTGCAATTTCAGGAATGTCGGTGGGGTCCTGACTTTCGGAGAATCGGCGTTTCCATTCCTCAGCCGCATCGGAACCGGCCTTATCGCCATGATAAAAACTAATGATGTCCCGGCCGAGGGTCTTCTTAGCTTCCATGGGATTGGTAGAAATCAATGATGTAACTTCCTCCGCGGGGCGGTTGGTGAGCAATTCGAACCACTCGCGCATGAGCTCATCAGGAATGCTCATGACTTTGGCGAAAATATCATAAGCCGTCTCCCCGACGCCGATGTAGTTTCCCAGGCTCTTGCCCATGCGCCTTTGGCCGTCGAGACCACGAAGGATGGGCAAAGTGACGCAAATCTGCGGCTCCTGGCCGGCGTCGCGCTGCAAGTCCCGCCCGACCATCAAGCTAAAGAGCTGCTCGCTTCCGCCCAGCTCCACATCGGCGCGGATTTCAACGCTGTCGCGCCCCTGCATCAGCGGATAGAGGCATTCATGGAGATAAATGGGCGTGCCGGCTTGACGCCGTTTGGTGAAATCGTCGCGCTCCAAAATACGCTGCATAGTAATCTTGGTGGTGAGATTCAGAACGTCGAGGAATTGGAATTTACTGAACCAATCGCCGTTGCGCGTAACTTCGGTCTTGGCAATGTCGATCACCCGGCTCACCTGCTTCAAGTAGTCTTTCGCGTTGACCTCGACTTGCTCTGGAGTCAGGCGAGTACGAGTTTGATCGCGGCCGCTCGGATCGCCCACGAGCGCGGTGTAATTGCCGAGGATGAGGACCGCTTGATGGCCCAATTCCTGAAACAGCCGCAGCTTGCGTAATGGAACCGTATGGCCCAGATGCACGTCGATTCCGGTCGGGTCGATGCCGTACTTGACGCGCAAGGGTTTGCCGGACTTGACGCTGCGCTCCAGTTTTTGCCGCAGCTCATCCTCGGGCACAATTTGCTCGACGCCCCGGCGGATCAATGCGAGTTGTTCATCGACGGATTTCATTATTCAAGAGTGAGTGGTGAGTAGGTGAGTGGTCCCCAGCGATATCTTACCACTCACCACTCACTTACTCACCACTCACTCCATCTAGGTAAACATTTGGAAGCGGCCGGTGGGTTGAAATGCGTTGGGAAAATGCTCGATTATTGGTTTCGACCGATCGGGGGGCCAACACACCGCCAGGATGTCGAAGCGGGCGGCATGGCCCAGGAGCCGGTGCCGTTGCAAGAAGATTAGGGCCAGGTCGGTCAAGCGCCGTTGTTTGTCGTGATCCACGGATTCCACGGGAGGAATCGAATCTTCGCCTTCGGTGGAACGCACTTCGACGAAAACGAGACAATCGCCGTCGAGTGCGATGATATCCAACTCGCCACGCGGGCAAGAGAAGTTGCGGCGAAGGATACGATAGCCGCGCTCTCGGCGCAAAAACCGCGCCGCTGCTCGCTCCGAGCGGGTGCCGAACCACCGACGCCACAGCGGCTTGCGAGTTCGCGATTCAGCGGTCATCCTGATCTCGCCTAGAGAATCTGCAAATAGCGAATATTAACCAGCCGATTGATGCTATTTTCTGGTTTTTTATGCCGGGCCATCCGATGGTTCCTTGGCCGTAGCAGCCGGCACGTCGACCTCTTTCCCTTTGCGCTCCCGAAGGCGAGTGGCCTTGCCGACGCGTTTGCGGAGATAATAAAGCTTGGCCCGGCGGACTTCGCCCGTGCGTTTCACTTCGATCGTGGCGATCTTGGGAGAATTAACCGGGAAGATTCGCTCCACGCCTTCACCCTGGACAATGCGCCTAACGGTGAAAGTTTCCCGTAAACCATCGCCGCGACGGGCGATGACCGTCCCGCTAAAAACCTGGATGCGCTCTTTTTGGCCTTCCAAGATGCGCTGGTGCACGTCTACCTGATCGCCGATGGAGAAATCCGGTAATTCTTTTTTCCGATGGGCATCTTCGACCAAGGCCATGATTCGATTTTTCATGATTCCCGACTCCTCATTATGATCTTCTGCGACTTTTCCTTTGCGTTCCTTCTCGTCCTCTGCGGTTATTCGAAAAAAAAATCAACCGCAGAGGACGCGGAGAGACGCAGAGAAGACAACTCCTACTGACTTTTTCGACTTCTTGCCTCCGACTGTTCTTGGCGCCAACGGGCGACTTCTTGGTGATTGCCGCTCACCAGCACCTCCGGCACCTCCATACCTCGAAACACTCTCGGCCGGGTATACTGCGGATATTCCACCCGACCTGGATCGCTGTGCGACTCTTCCTTCACGCTGTCGGCATCGCCCAGCACGCCGGGAATATGGCGAATCACCGTGTCGATGACTACCATGGCCGGCACCTCGCCTCCGTTCGTGACAAAATCCCCGACCGAAATCGTGCGCGGTTTCAGACCCAACCGAATGCGCTCATCAAAGCCTTCATATCTGCCACACAGTAGCAACAAACGCGAATGTCCGGCCAGCTCCTGAACCAACCTTTGCGTCAGCCTATCTCCCGAGGGCGTGAGCATGATCAGCATGCCGGGCTCGGGAGCTTTCAATTGCACGGCCTCCACGGCGTCGAACACCGGCTCCGGCATCAAAACCATTCCCGGCCCGCCGCCAAAGGGCCGATCGTCCACACTCTTGTGCTTGCCCTTCGCCCAATCCCGGATGTTCCAGAGATGAACTTCCACGATTCCCTTATCCAAGGCCAACTTGAGAATGCTTTGCGTCAAGTAGCCTTGGAAAATCTCCGGAAACAGGGTTAGTACATCGAAGCGCATCGGTCAGGTAGTGGGGGTCGGCGCGGTGGCTTCCTTGACAGCGGCTTCCTCGAACTTCTTCATGTACTTTTTCAAAAGCGTGGCCACCCGCTCCGACGGCTTCGCACCCACGCTCATCCAATATTTGATCCGATCGGGCTTGAGCTTCACCCGGTCGTCGGTGTTGCGAATCATGGGGTCGTAGGAGCCCAATTCCTCGATGATGCGACCGTTCCGCGGTTGGCGGTGGTCGATGGCCACGATCCGGAAATACGGTCGATGCTTGCGTCCCAACATCTTCATGCGAATTCGAACAGCCACAAGTCCTCCTTTAGCCAGTCCAAGAGTGAGTAGTGAGTAAGTG
>Ga0207103_10044_pt1 | contig 34919 bp, 20 predicted proteins | sample Alteio_BWMinHeat_81_FD_153546 | JGI IMG/M metagenome (GOLD analysis project Ga0207103, IMG submission 153546) | Enriched cells from forest soil in Barre Woods Harvard Forest LTER site, Petersham, Massachusetts, United States -... | ecosystem: Environmental > Terrestrial > Soil > Temperate forest >...
ACAACATTATCTTCCGCATTCCGACGCCGGTTTTTGGGGCGGGCCTGCTCGAGAACGTTGACGATTCCACCTTGATTGCCGTCCAAGTGGCGGCGGCCAGCAACAATTTTGGCATCAGTGGAACGTTTAATCACAATGGCAACGACGGGACGATCTCCCGCTTCGGTTGGAAAGCTCAGAACAAGTCGCTGTTGCTGTTCGCTGGCGAAGCCTACAACGTGGAAATGGGCATCACCAATGAAATCTTTGGACAAGACCGGCCACTGCCGGGTGAGGACCAACTGGGGAGCGGGCTTCCTGCACATTGCCTGAACCTTTCCAACACTGGATACCCGGAAGACGCAACAAATTTCACCGTGGCGTCAAATGCGGACCCTTCGGCCCAGAATGCCGAGGTTCCTTCGGACATCGTTTTGTTCGCCGAGTTTATGCGACTTCTTGCGCCACCTACGCCCTCTACGACGACTCCCGGAGGTGGGGCTTCGATTTCTCGCGGGCAAGCGTTGTTCAGCGCGATCGGCTGCGCGACTTGCCACACTCAGACGATTAACTCGACACAACCGTCGAATATCACGTCCTCGCTGGGAAGTGCGCCGGTAAGCGCGTTCTCCGACATCGAGATTCATCACATGGGTACGGGGCTGGCGGACAACGTGTCCCAGGGCGGCGCGGGTGGCGACCAGTTCCGCACGGCTCCTTTGTGGGGACTCGGTCAGCGGATCTTTTTCCTGCACGACGGACGGACAAGCAATCTGCTTAGCGCCATTCAGGCGCATCAAAGCAACGGCTCGGAAGCCACACAGGTTGAAGAGAACTTTGACTCACTTTCCACCAGCCAGAAGCAGGATCTGCTGAACTTCCTGCGGTCGTTGTAGTGCGCGCACCACCACGGGTTCGGGCGCGGCACGAAAGTGCTTCGCCCGGTTTCTCCGTTCTTCGGTGACCGCCTTTGATGACCTGGGCAAGTCTTGATGCAAGGAAGCCACATGGACTCTGTCCCGCGATCTTTTCTCGCACTTCTTGGACTCTCCGCATCGATGCTAGCTGCAGCGCGCGCCGTCCCGCAGAGCGGTGGCGATTTTTCCAACAATCCGCAGGCGAAAAAGCTGCCAACTGAAACCATCCTTGTTAAGGGTGCGTGGTCTAGCGCCAGTGATACTGTGACTGCTGTGCCGGAAGGCGGGAGAGTAACCAAGCGTGTCTATAGCAACGCGTATTTCGGCTTCACCTACGCGCTGTCTCGGGATTGGACGGAGAAGTACAGCGGCCCGCCTCCTTCCGACAGCGGCTACTACGTTCTGGCGCAGATCAGACCGGTGGACACGTCCACGGAAAGAGGTCGGGGCAGCATCTTAATCGCGGCCCAGGATTTGTTCTTCACGCTAACTCCGGCCGGGAGCGCCTTCGATCTGATCAACTACACCAAGGACCATTTGAACGCGGACTACAAAGTGGAGCAACCGCCGACGCCGGTCACCATCGCGGGCCATACCTTCATTCGTTTTGGCTATGTTTCACCCGTTGCGGAGTTGCATTGGCACGTCGTGGCTACCGAAATCCGCTGCCACATGGTTCAGTTCGTCTTTACCAGCCGCGACACAAAGCTGATAGAGAGTCTTATCGAGGAGATGAGCACGATGAACCTGCCCCAGGAGGCGGGAGCCGTTTCTGGCACCGGCGGCGGTGACGTCCCGATGTGCATCAAGGATTACGCACGCGAGGAGAACGTCATCGAGAGAGAAGATCCGGTTTTCACGGAGCGCCGATTCAACCCCGTTCCCGTACGGATCATCATCGATAAAGAAGGTAAGGTTAAGCACATGCATTTTCTCAGTGCTTTTCCCGACCAGTCAAAAGCCATTGCCGATGCTTTGTCGCAATGGAGGTTTAGGCCTTACCTGCGCGAAGGGCGTCCAGTCGAGGTGGAAACCGGCATCATGTTCGGACATCCGCCACGCCAGGCGGCATCTCCCGCCACGGATGCGGTTAGCGAATGATAGGGAATCTTCCATGCGGCAAGACACCTGGCGCGCGCGTCACAATTCTAGTCCTGCTCTCGGCTGTCCTTTTTCCGGCTGCAGCCCGGGACGCGAACGACATCACCGGTTCTGCGCGCAATGAGAGCCGCGGCCAGGCCGCCGTGGGCGATAGGGTGATCCTGATTCGGCTGGATCGAGGAATGGAGGAAGAGGCGCAGGCCAGAACCGGCCAACGTGGAGCATTTAGACTCCGCGTCAGGCACGCTGGGAAAGCGTACCTGGTGCGCGTGGTTCACGAGGGAGTCTCCTACGATCAGCGGGCCTACGCCGGCGATGATCTGTCCATCGAAGTATTCGATGCGGTGCCCAGAGCGCCGCATGTTAGCGCAAGTATCGAGATTCTCCGGGCCGGAACCAACGGCAACCTGCTGCACGTCAGCGACATGTACGAGCTCAAGAACGAATCCAGTCCGCCGGTGACGCAGGCGGGTGGACAGACGTTTGACGTTTATGTGCCGGCGAACGCCAAGATGGATTCTGTGCTGGCGGCGGGCCCGGCGAAGATTGGCGTACTGATCCCGGCAAACGCCGCGCCCGGGGAGCCTGGGCATTACACGGTAAGCTTCCCCTTGCGGCCGGGAGAAACGAAATTTGCGTTCAACTATGACCTACCCTACGAGGGCCATGCCGTATTTCAAACCAGGCTCGCGTATCCGCTCAAGCAGTTTGCGGTGATGATTCCACCGACCATGAGATTCTCCTCGCGCTCACCGGCCTTCGAGGTTCTTGCAACGGGCAACGGCCGCTATCAAGTACGCGCAGCGAACCAACTGAACGCAGGGGACGGCCCAGGGTTTGAAGTGTCTGGAACTGGAGCAGTTCCAGCGCTCGGAGGTCAAGCAAAAATGCAGGCGCAACTAGACTTTCCGACCGTTCCTAATCCAATAGTATCGGCTCCGGCTCGCGCCGCTTTGCCTTATTTGGCCAGGATCGATTCACATTTGAAGCAGACGCAGCCACTTTCGCAATCACTGGTCTTGCTCGGAGTGACGTCCGTCCTTCTTGCGGCCTGCGCTGTACTGATTTGGCGCGCGCGCAAAGCACGGAACTTTTGTACCGCACAAAAAGCGGTACCAAGGGTGCGTCGCGACAATCGGCCCTGAGCTTGATCAGAAACTCTAGGGAACCGCCCCTGCACAATCAAAAGTCCACAGTTCAAGCCGTGCCGTTCCAATTGCTGTACCAACTTGCGCGCGCTCTTTTCCTGAAGGATGTCCTCTGTTGACGCCGCGCGCGCGGATTCTACACCGTCGATTAGTAACCCCGCGTCTCTGAACCTAAGAGAGTACCTATGTCTTTTGTTTCTTGAGGTTTGGCAGGGCGGTGGGATCGAACAAAAAGCGATGTTGAAAGCGGTAAGTTATTGGCTCTATGAAACGCGAGAAGCACTAAAAACAACGAATTCGCGCAAGTAAGGTACACGCCGGGTATACGGACGAGCAGAAAGCCAGTAGACAATCAAGGGGACGACTTGAGGCCTATGCAGGTGACATTTTTGATCGAATATGAAGTGCCTTGTGATTTTATTTCCTGAATTACGGCGAGTCTAAAACTCTAGCCGCAATTGAAACGCGATCATGCGTGGCGTACTATCACCGCCTAACCCCACACCGAGCAGACCAGTAGGCGGAGAGGTAGTGTAGGTGAGTGCTCCAAAGCCGGTCTGCGTAGAAGGCTTTCCCGGAATGCCAGCAAGAACCATGCTCGGAAGCCCGAAGTTCGGATGGTTGAATACATTGAAGAACTGGACGTCGAAGCGCATCTTGACTCGCTCAGTCGGCAGAAACCACTTCGTGAGGTAGAAGTCACTCCAGAAAAAATTGGGACCGCGTAACGCGTTGCGGCTGAGATTTCCGAATTGACAATTCTTCGGGCTATCGCCTCCGTAGCACGCACCGGTACTCGGGTCAACGGCCGAGACAAAAGCATCAGGATTGAGCCACTGGACAGTACCCGGTTGTGTGATACCTGGAATCGGTTTGTGTTCGTACCGCGGCACGCCGGGAACAACGCTAGCGAATTGCGGTCCGCTGCCGTTCACAATTCCGTTCCCATTCGCTGAATACGGCGTGCTCAGGACAGAGAACGGAATACCGCTGTGCCAGAACACCGTTCCTGACACTTGCCAGCCATTCAGTGCGTGTCCCAGGGCCCGGTTTCGGATCTTGACTGGCAATTGATAAACGTATTGCGCGTTGAGATTGTTCCGAATGTCGTAGTCACAGGGACCGTAGTCGCGCGCCAAGTCTCCGGGGAGTGGCGACAATATTCCTCCGGCAGAGAACTGCAGAAATCCGCCATTCGACACCGTGTCCATGCAACGGCTCCAGGTGTAGTTCACTTGTCCCATGAAGCCGTGTCCAAGGTGCTTCATCGCGGTGATTTGCAGCCCGTTGTAATGACTGTTGGCACCCGTGGAAAATTGTGTTACCGCGCCAAATCGAGGATCCGTGGGTTGTGCATGGGGAAATGGCGCAAAGCACCCCGCGCAGACGTTTTGATAGCCGTTCACTTGTGTGAGATACGGCTGGTTGACGGCGCGGGTACCAACGTATTGCGCTTGAATGCTCGTCGTCGATCCAAACTGATGTTCCAGGCCGAGACTCCACTCCATGAAGTACGGCGCGTGAAGTTTTACATCCGGCACCGCCGTGATCGCGATGGGAGGAAGACAGGTTGAAGGGTTCGACCGGGCAGACGCACAGGAAAGCTGACCCTGCGCAAATCCGGAACTGAACGTTTGATCCGCGGCCACCGTTGCGTCAATCGCACTACCAGGCACTCCTGGCGCAATAGCTGTCCCACCCACGGTTCCCAGAAGCCCGCCCTCGAAAGTTTGGACGTAGGGGGGATTGAAGCCAACCACGTCGGCGATGGCGCCAGGCAATATGTCACTGAAGATCCCGAAGCCCGTACGCAGCACGGAGTTCGGTTCAAATTGCCAGGCAAAGGCTGTTCTGGGTTGCAGGATCGCGAGGGGCGTTGACGAGAATACGTTGCCGAGACCTGTTTGAATGGTGGCGTTCAAGGGCTGGTTCACATCATGCGAGACGGAGCCGAAAGAGCCTGTCAGACGCGCAATGTGCTGATGCGGATTCAACGGATTGGAATTCAATGTGTCTCGTATCCCAAGCGTCCAGGTCAGCGTCTGAGTTACCTTCCAAGTGTCCTGCGCATAGAGATCGAGATTGAGGAAGTTGAATGGTTCGTTCGCTGAGGTGGGAAACGTCTTTGCCGCCGTAGTCGCTACTCCGTAAATGTATTGTGGCAGGGTGGTGTAGGTCACCGTCGGGACCGAACCCTCGCCGAAGTCATAGTCGTTCAGGCGAAAAATCCGGGTATTCGTTCCAAAGCGAAGTTCGTGTCCGCCATGGCTCCACGCGAGATTGTCATTGATGAACACCCGGGAGGCGCGTCTTCCCTGGATCCAGGTGTTGTCCAGTCCCCCGACCTTCGTGAAAGGGGCATTCGCACCGCTGCCTTCGAGAACGATGGGGAACGCCGCGAGTGTCTTCTCAAAATCACCGGGGCCAAACAGGCTTCCATACCAGGAAAACGCTGGGTTGAAATAGTTCACAAGGTTTTGCGAAAAGACTTGGGTATATCCCGCCGCAAACGAGTAGAGCGGCTGGGGGGACAGAGCGTTGAACAAAGGGTTGATGGGATCAGTATAGGCGGCCTGGAGTCCGTTATCCGTCTGAAAGCGGAACCAGGTGGAGTCTTTCTGATTGATGTTGTAATCAATGCGAACTGTCTGGACCTGTTCATGATCGCTGCTCGAATGCGAAATGCTCTGACGATTGACACAACCGTTTCCATCATTCGCAATTGCGGGCGCAACTCCACCGACATCGAACGGACAGCCAAGTACTGTGAGAGGCGTTCCATAGGTATTTCCATAGAGCGAAAACATTTTCTGATAGAACGGCACCGACTGGGGGGACGGCTGGTAGACGGAGCCAGTGACGGAATCGATTCCACCCATAGGGAGTCGTTGCAAAACGTAATTCTCGAATGCTGTAGTCGGAACGGTAGTTGCCGTGACGATGGGTATCGCAATCCGCACCCACTCGCTATCGAAGAAGAAGAACAGTTTGTCGGGGACAATCGGTCCGCCCACACTGCCTCCAAAGTGGTTCAACGTAGAGCGCGGTTTGTGATTTCCTGGTGTGGCATTCGTGAAATAGTCGGCAGCGTTGAACTTCGAACCATTCCACAACTCATACAGATTCCCGTGAACCTTGTTGGAACCGGACTTTGTGACATAATTGACCTGGGACGCTCCATAGCGCCCCTGATCGACTGCATAAGAGAGCGTGTTGACCGTTACTTCCGCTATCGAATTCAGTCCCAGGACGAGGTTCGTCGACAATCCACTGTTCAGGTTTGTCAGCGGATCATTCGTTTCCAAGCCATCAACTATATAGCCGTTCGATAGGGCAGGCAGGCCGTTGAATTCAACATTGCCATAGCCATTCGTGCCGCCCACGAAATCATTGCCGCTGCCTGCCGTATTGACGAGTGCGCCCGCGGCAAACTGAAGCGGGTAGGTTAAATCACCGCCCGGATTTGGCAGGTTCTCAAGCGCCGGTGCATTCAGATTCGTCGATGTGTTTGCGTTTTCGGAATTGATGAGTGGAGGCTCGCCGCTTACTTCAACCGTTTGCTGGGATTTGGCAACCTTAAGCGTGAAATTGACAATCTGCCTCTGTCCAAGGCCTGAAAGCACATTGTCGTTCTTTTGCGAATCGAAGCCAGCCGCTTCTGCTTTGACCGAGTAGCTGCCGGGTTTTAGCTGCGGAAAATTGAAGCGACCCACATCGTCGGTCTGGGCACTGCGCTGCAGACCTGTCTCGCGATTTGTGATTGTGACGAGAGCGCCGGGAATGGTGGCGCTCGTGACATCTGTCACTTGGCCGACGATGGCGCTGGTTGTTTCACCTTGCGGCAGTGCTTTCGCCGGACAAAACAGCGCAGCACTCCCTAGAAGAAACACTGCAAATGTAGTGGGCGACATAAGCGAGACGCCTGCTTTCCGGAAAGGCCGTGGTCAGGGAGCAATCGCTCGCGAACCAAATGTCGCAGCCTCACGTAACAACCGCGCCCGAACCTATATATTAAGCATAGTTAATCTATTAAGTACAGCACAGTTCATTTAGAGCAACCCCTGCATTTCCGCGGCCAGCCGTACATCCTTAGCTGTCGTGGCCGCGGACGACCGTGTCCCACAATAGGATTGAGTGGTGGCAGAGTTTAGGCAGACAGCGACTGCCGTCGTTATCATGATGATCATCATTTCCAAAGACAATTATCTCAAGGCCCTCGCAGAGGCCGAGGCGGAGGGCAATACCGTCATCTCCGCGCTCCTTGCCTATTGGCTCTCCGTCACGCCACCGGCAGTAACCGCTGCCCTCAAGCGGCTGCGAAGAGACGGTCTGGTCACTATTACCAAGGGCGGTCGAATTCAACTCAGTTCCGAAGGACGGAGGGTCGCGGAGCGAACCATCCTTCGCCATCACCTGATCGAGCGCATGCTCTCCGAGATTTTCGAAATGGAATGGGTTGACGTTTACGAAGAAGCAGAGCGTCTGGAGCATGCTGTTTCGTCGGCATTTGAGAAGAAACTCGTGAAACGGCTCGGAAATAAGGAGACCTGCCCTCACGAGAATGGGATAGCCGTGATGAGCCCTGAACAACGGCGAAAGAAAGGTCAGCGCTTGCTCAGCGAAGCTGAGCCGGGCTCAAGATACCAAGTGTGCAGCGTGTACGAACGAGACCGCAAGCTGTTAGAATTTCTGCAAGAAAACAGAATTTGGCCGGGCATTCATTTGAAAGTTGAGTTTCGGAACTACGATGGGACGTCCATTTTAAGGGTTGAAAGAAAGCGAATGGCGCTGGCTTCTCCCGTGGCGGAGAAGGTCTGTGTAGCTCAAGAGCACTAGCGGAATCTTCCTTAATCTAAGTTAACACCGCCTGATATACTGCAGTTAAAGTTTAAGAGTATATCCGCGCGTCTCGTGCCCGGTGATGAAAAGCATGCCGGGGAATCGAAGGGCACTCTGAGGAAACGCTTGTGAACTTAGGACCTCTGTCCAAGATATTGCCGCAATCCGCCCCTGAAGAAGATGTCGTTATCACGCGCGAGGACGTGGATCGGGCGCATGACCGGTTATACGTGTATCTGCGGCGCGCCCAGCAGGGTTTCTTCTCCAAGTTTCGCCTGCTGTAGCTGTTCGTCGGACCCAGAATTCTGGTGATGCTTGGAGAGAACGACGTCCCAAGTATGATTTCCTACGCCGCGACGGGCGCAAGGTTTGGAATCGCGGATTAAACTCTCAGTGCGATTTGGTCTCAGAGGCCAAAAATGACAACTCGGATTAGGAGTAAAGTCGGGAAGTGCTTTAGAATGAATAAAGCAGTTCATGTCGGGGCGTAGCGCAGCCTGGTAGCGCGCCTGCCTTGGGCGCACGGTATGTCATTCTAAGCATTCCATTTCCTGCTGTGGTTTCTATTCTTTTCAACAAACTGGGGAATCTGCTTCTCGTTCAGAGCTATCTCCAATGGCCTCAACCTCACTCCCAAATGCACGGTTCGGGCACGGCAGCGCGCCTGCTTCTGTCAGGCTTCTAATCTACCTGGAGCAATCTGCTCTTGAATTAGAAGTCCGCCAAGTAAGCTAGCCCATTTGGGCCAAAAGCTGTCACACGCGCATCTCTTATCTCCCCCTTATCCGACGAGAGCCGATGCCAGCCGCGAAGATCACTTCTACAAACGCTGGGGGGCCGGCAGTTCACACGCGTTGGAATTCGAGTAGCAGAGTCTTGTTCGAGTCCCCTCGTCGGTAGACCCGCTCGAACCGCCGGTCGCCGAAGCGAACCGCGATAGTCCAATCCTTAAGTAGGTCGCTCAAGGGCGGTGCCGGGTGGGTCGGGAGGATAGCCGGCAACCGGGAACTGGCTGATCACGTTGGCGGGGAGAAGGAAAACTAAGGCGCGACTGACCTATAACCTGCAACTCTCAGGTTCGCAAATTCAATACTTTTCTGTCCAACGGACTTTTGGTAGCGAGACCGTCCGGTTTGGCGACGCACAGTCCCAGAAGCGGTCAAACCTTCGACTATTCAGGACGACACCACCAATTTAAGACCATTCTTTTCAGTGGTTTTCTTGTGTTGCACAAAGGGGCATAGATTTGCTTAAATTTCACAGGCTCTAGACGTTCTAGAGCCTTGGAATTCAAGACAGTCCAAATTCGACCATGCATAGGAAAGACCGTTACCAGAATCGAATTGAATTGTTGCAGGGCACGCTAGACCTGCTTGTTTTGCAAACGCTGTTGTGGGGACCAGAGCACGGGTATGGGATCGGCCGGGCGATCCGAAACATGTCCTCAGAAACTTTGCGGGTCGATAGAGGTTCTCTCTATCCAGCGCTACATCGGTTGGAGCGAGAGCGGTGGGTCGTGGGGGAATGGAAAATCTCCGAAAACGGCCAGCGTGCCAAGTTCTATCGGTTAACCGCCCGAGGGAAAAAACAATTGGCATCGGAACGGTCGCGCTGGGCAAATCTCACTGAAGCCATCGCTGGCGTCCTGAACTCAGTCAGAGGAGAAGACAAGGCATGAGATTCCTGCGTTTGTGGCACCCGCCGCGAGCGGAGGAAAATCTGGAGAAGGAACTCCAGTTTGACCTCGAGATGGCCGTGCAGGATCGGATGGCCCGCGGCGAACCGCCAGAAAAGGCTCGTCAGTCTGCTCTTCTAGAATTCGGCAACGTGGCCCTTGTGAAGGAGGTCACTCGCGATGTCTGGGGATCGCAGTGGCTTGCGGCTTTTGTCCAAGACGCACGCTATGGTCTGCGGATGATGACGAAGAAACCCGGGTTCACCGCGATAATCGTTTTGACTCTGGCGTTGGGAATTGGCGCGAACACCGCCATCTTCAGCATAGTTAACGGCGTATTGCTGCGCCCACTTCCGTACCGCGACCCCAGCCGTCTAGTAATACTTTCCGAGGGAACGAAGCAACAGCCGGACATGTCAGTCTCCTTTCCCAACTTCCGTGATTGGAAGGTGCAGAGTCGTTCTTTCGAGCAGTTAGCTGCTTTTGGTCCGGCGGTTTTCAATTTGACAGGGCGCGGGCGAGCCGAGCGGATTCAAGGACGCGACGTTTCAAGCGACCTTTTGGCGACGCTTGGCGTCCGGCCTATTCGGGGGCGCGATTTCCGTCCAGAGGAAGACCAGGCCGGGGCGCCCCCCGTTGTAATACTTAGCTACGGCTTGTGGCAGCGCCTCGACGGAGATGAGCAGCTAGTTGGGCAGACTCTAACTCTCAGCGGCACGAGATGTACGGTCGTCGGTGTTCTTCCGCCAGACTTTCGCTTTTACTACGGACAACCCGAGATGCTTTTTCCTCTGGGCCAGGCCATGGATCGACATCAAGCGACGCAGCGTGACAACCATTCGAGTCTATACGTCGTCGGCCGTCTGCGGCCCGAGGTTCCATTGGAACAAGCGCGCGGCGAAATGAATGCGATCGCTCGGCGCCTCGAGCTGGCATATCCGGAAACGAATTCCGGCCATCACATTACCGTGACCACCTTTCATCAAGACCTGTTCGGAGATATTCAACCGGTGCTGCTGGTGTTGCTCGCAGGAGCCGGTTTTGTGCTGTTGATTGCTTGCGCTAACGTGGCGAACCTGCTTTTGGCCCTCGCGACATCGCGCGAAAAAGAGATATCGCTTCGCCAGGCCCTCGGTGCAAGTCCGGGACGGATTTTCCTTCAGCTGCTGACTGAATTCATGCTGCTGGGTATGGTCGGCGGAGGATGCGGCATCCTAATTGCGTCATGGGGAGTCGACTCTCTTCTAGCTCTGGTGCCCCGAGGCGTACCACGGCTGAATGAGATTCGCCTGGATGCTGTAGTCTTCGGGTTTGCGCTGGTGATTTCTCTCATGACGAGTTTGTTTTTTGGGCTGGCCCCCGCCTGGGAAGCACTCCGCGGGAGATTCGGGTCGCGGTTAAATGAGACTAGCCGTGGACTGGGAGAGAGTCGGAGAAAACGCCGCCTTCGGAGCGCACTGGTGGTGACCGAAGTTGCACTGGCAGTCCTTCTCATGATTGGCGCGGGACTGTCAGCTCGTAGCTTCCTGCGTCTTCTAACTGTGCGTCCTGGATTCGATCCCAAGAATGTGCTGGCGCTCCAAATTCTCTTGGAAGACAAGAAGTACAACGACCCGGCGCAAGCGGAGTCCTTCTTCCGGCAATTGGTTGATGGAGTTGAAGCGATCCCCGGAGTGCAATCGGCGGCTACTGCGACACCTCTTGTCCTCTCCGGTCAAGGGTGGCAAACAGATTTCGTTGTGGAGGGTTGGCCGGTACACCAAAGAGGAGAGTCCCCCCATTCGGATTATTACATGATTGACCCCGGGTACTTCCGCACTATGGCCATGTCGCTGATTCAAGGCCGTGTTTTTGATGAGTCCGACCGGATAGACAGCCAGATGGTTGTAATCATCAATCAGACGATGGCAGAGCGCTTTTGGCCAGGCACGGATCCTGTTGGTAAACGCATGAGCCTTGGTTCTACAGACAACATGAATCCCTGGTTGAAAATCGTCGGTGTCGTCAGTGATGTCAAACAATACGGCTTGGACAGAGATACCAAGACACAATTCTATCTGCCCTTCAGGCAGAGACCGTTGAGATATCGGACGCTGCTGGTCAGGACAAAAGGAGAGCCCACAAGCTTGATAGGCGCGATCCAGAGCAAAGTGGACAAACTTGACGAGGACCAACCTTTTTTTAACATCCGCACATTGGAAACCTTGCTCTCGGACACCATGGCGCCGCGGAGTACGGCGTTTGTGCTGCTCGGTCTATTTTCTTCCCTAGCATTGTCACTGGCCGCAGTGGGGATCTACGGAGTTCTTTCTTACACGGTGAGCCAGCGAACCGGTGAGTTTGGTCTGCGGATAGCATTAGGTGCTCAGCGGCAGGACATCTTACGGCTGGTTCTCGGTGAAGGGTGGCTGCTCACACTTGCGGGGGTGATAGCAGGATTGCTGGGCGCTTTTTTCCTCACACGGTTCATGTCGAGCGTCTTGTACGGCGTGGCGCCGACTGACTTAGACACGTTTGTTGGCGTGGGCTTGGTGCTGGGCTGCGTGGCACTGTTCGCCTGCTACGTACCGGCGAGACGCGCGACGCGCATCGATCCAACGGTGGCCTTGCGAAACGAGTAGGCGTCCTTTTTTTTAAAGGGTAGTGGTCGCAAGTGCGATAGAACAGGAGGTTGTTTATGCTTCGGCGGCTAACGATCGGTTGGTTGCTGTCATTGATTGCGACCGTAAGCTTTGCGGCCGAGAAGTTTCCGGTCGATTCGGGCCATTCAAAGATTGGGTTTACGGCCACTTTAGTTGGTGTGGCGGACGTGGACGGCAGATTTCCTGACTTCGACGGAACCATCAGCTATGATGAAGCCGATCTCACCAAGTCGTCCGTCACGGCAATCATCAAAACGGCTAGCATCGATACTGGCAATTCGGATCGTGACAGCGATCTCAAAGGTGCAAACTTCTTCGACGCCAACAAGTACCCGACGATCAGATTTCAAAGCAAATCCATCCAGAGGCAAGGCAACGATTACGTCATGACCGGGACGCTCACGATCCGCGACGTGACGCGCGATGTCGTCATTCCTTTAGTGTGGCGGCAGCATAAGACGCCAGACCCTTGGCAGAACACCCGCATCGGTTTTGAGGGGCGGCTTAAGTTGCAACGGAAGGACTATGGGGTGATCGGACCCACCTTCTGGAACAACGCGATCAGCAACGAGGTAGAAATCGAACTGCGCATCACAGCACAAAACCCCAATTTTGATCGGTGGAACTTCCAGGCACCGCAAAGCAAGAAGTCGATTGGAGCCGTGGTTTACGACACCATCGGCAAGGATGGACTGGAGGCTGCGCTTCGCCAATACAAGGAGTTGAAACAGCATGAGCCAGATGCTTATGCCTTCGGCTCCGGGCAGCTCAATCTGGTGGGCCGGAAGCTTCTGCAGCATGGAAAGAACAAGGAAGCGTTGGAGATTCTCAAGCTGAACGCGGAGATGTTTCCAAAGGAGGCCGCAGCGATCTTCGACAGTTTGGGAGATGCGTATCTGGCAGTCGGGGACAACGAAAATGCCACCGAGAGTTTCAAGAAGTCGCTGGCTCTCGACCCTGGAGATACCAGCGCCATCGAGAGCCTTCGCAGACTGCAGCCTGGTTAAGCAATTTGACTGATGCATAGTCGGCGGATGTCCATCGCATCAGCTGTGGTCGGGACACCCGCGGTTGCTTCCGCGAGCACCAACAGGTTCTTCTTGGGCGCAGTCCTCTATGAAATGCGTTTTGACGCGCCGGCGGGCCGCGTGACGCGTGAAACCGGATTACTTCCGATTGCCGACCAACCGGGAGTTAGCCGCGAGGCCGGGTAGTCCGGATTTTGGCAATTTCCGGCAACCAAGCAAAGGAATGGTTTTAGGTACCAAATGCGATCATGCCTTGAACTAAGCAGGCCATCTCACGCGTTTTGACAGGAAACATCGTTAACCGCATTACATTGAAGGACAGCTGTTGTAACATTCGGGTCGGAAAAGTGAGTCAAGGCAGCTGCGAGTATGAAGTCTTTCATTTTTCTACTTTATACGGCCATCCACGTCGCTGCAATCGACGCCCAGACACCGCCTGTGCAGCCACTATCCGTTGACCTGGAACGTTACTACTTCAGTTCGCTTGAGACCGAAACTGCCGCTCGCGCTGACCTGGATTCCGCTCTGAAACGGCTGGCCAAGTTCCAGGGACAAATCAACACGGGGCAGCAACTACTCGACGCCTTGCAGTCATATGAAGAGGTACTGAAGCTCTATCGGCATCATGACGCCTATCTTCGCTTGCGTTGTTCCCAGAACCGTAAAGATCCTGCTTGCGAGGCCAACGGCAAACTCGGATCTGAAGTCAATGCAGAAACTGCGTTTCTCATTCCAAAGATTCTGGCGATCCCTAAAGAACAGCTACAAGCGTTCCAGGCTGCCGAGCCGGGCCTAAAAAGCTATCAGTTTGCGCTCGAGGATATTCGACGCGATGCACCGCACGTGTTGCCCAAAGCTGAACAAGCTTTTCTCGATCGGTTGCACCCTGAAATTGCGGACTGGCAATACGATCTGTATGAACAAATCCTGGCGGGCATTTCATTTGGTACGGTGCAGACGACAACGGGCCCACTCGATGTCGTCCGCCAGCGAAACCTGCTTGCGTCGCACAGTGATGCCGCCGTCCGCGAAGAGGCATTCAAACGTCGCTTTGATGGATTCGCTAGCCGGCGCGAGCTGCTAGCATTCGCCTTAATCCACACCGTTAAAGCACAAGACTCGCTTGCGAAGGCCCATCAGTATCCGGACGCACCAACGCGTAAGTACAGCGGCATGTATCTGGATCCATCGCAAACACGCGCGCTGCTGGCTTCGATGGCGCAACACGGAGAAGTTGTCAAACGCTTTGAAAAAATCCGCGCCGATGATTTCCAGAGTTCAGACCGCGCGGAACTTCGGGTTTGGGACTTGGCCGCTCCGCAAGCCGGCTTCGTCCTGCCCATCACTCCGCTTTCGGAGGCGCCCGGTATTTTTCACCAGGCCTTTGCCGGTTTTGGAACTGAGTATCAAGAAGCTTTCGATGCGCTATTGAACCCGCTCAATGGACGCGCAGATGTCTTGCCCGGAGGGGCGCCCAACCGTTATTCAGGAGGCTTCTCGGTGGGTTTTACGGGAAGCACCAGCGTGCTGTTTTTCGGACGTTACGACGGCACCTACAAAGATCTCTCGGTGATCGCCCACGAGGGCGGCCACGCGACCCATCGCAGCTTAATGACCGCGCATGGCGTGAGACCGTTATATGCCAGCGGGCCGAGTTTTCTTTTCGAATCATTTGCAGTCTTCAACGAACTCGTGCTTGCGGACTATCTCGCGGAGCACGCGGGTGATCCTCGCTTGCAGCGCTTCTACCGCGAGCAATGGATGCGGATCAAGGGCTTGGATGCTTTCTATGGAGCTCAAGACGCACTGCTCGAACAACAGATTTACGATGGAGTGTCCCAGGGCAACATTCGAGGTCACGATGACCTCGATAGAGTGACCCTCCAGGTGGACGAGCAGTTCTCAATCTTCCCTGCGACCACCCCGCAACTTCGCAATCGCTGGGCGGCTGTTTCGCTCATGTACGAAGACCCACTCTACGACGTGAATTATGCTTATGGAGGGCTTTTGGCCTTGAAGTACTTTCAGCTTTACAGCGCCAACCGAGAGCAGTTCTTACCGCGCTATATCGCGCTGCTGAAAAACGGCTTTGATGCTCCTCCCGCTGTTCTGCTTAGACAGTTCTTGAAGATCGATCTGCTCGATGGCTCAGTCCTCTCTGATGATCTCGCTCTGTTGAACCAGCGCCTGGCTCAATTGGAGTCTGGGGCGTCACGCTGAGGCTGTTCGCAGAAAACCGTAATGCCGCCTAAGGCACGGTTTCGTCCCTCAGGAAACGAAAAATAGGCATCCAGGGGACATATCACGGGAAACTGGCCTACACCGGTTTGTTGTTAGGTAAAAAGAGCCGGCTGCGCGGACGCATCCTCAGGGTCCCAAAAGTTGCTCAGGCCGATGCCAACCAAGCGAAACCGCTGGTGCGGGCTGAGGCCGACACGTTGTAGCAGTGACAGAGCGATATTCGTCAGCTCCTCGCAAGAAGAGGGTGGAGAGCCTGCGGTGTGGCTTCGAGTGAGAATCTTGAATTCGCTGGTTTTCAGTTTCAGTACGACGGTGTGCGCGATTCGTGATTCCTTGCGCGAAGCAGCCCATGTGTGCTCCGCAAGTTTTCGGATCATCGGCTCCATCTCGGTTAGCAAGACATCTTGCTCAAAGGTGTCCTCGGCGGACATGGATTGTGTCGGCCTGTCAGGTACTACCTCGCTGTTGTCGATTCCCCGAGCCAACTCGTAGAGACGAACGCCATAGCGGCCGAAGCGGCCTTCGAGTGTCGGCAAATCGATTCGTCGCAGGTCGGCGATCGTTTGTACCTCAAGGTGCTTCAGTTTTTCTTCCGTGACTTTGCCTACTCCGGGTAGACGGTCAACGGGCAGCGGCAACAAAAATGAATCTATTTCTTCCGGTTGTATGACAAAGAGCCCATCCGGTTTTTTCCAGTCCGAAGCAATCTTCGCAAGGAATTTGTTCGGGGCTACCCCTGCCGATGCGGTCAAGCTCAGTTCTGAGCGGATCTGTTCGCGAATCGTGCGTGCCACTTGTGTTGCGGTAGGCAAGCCAGTCTTGTTCTCCGAAACGTCGAGATAGGCTTCGTCGAGGGACAACGGTTCAATCAAGTCGGTGTGCCGTTTGAAGATTTCGCGCACTTGGCTGGAGACCGCCCGATAGCGCGGGAAGTCCGGCGGCAGAAACACGGCGTTAGGGCAAAGGCGCTCGGCTCGAACAGCGGGCATGGCGGAAAGCACGCCGAACTTTCGCGCTTCATACGAAGCAGCGCACACTACGGAGCGATTCCCCCGCCAAGCCACAACAACGGGTTTCCCACGGAGCTCAGGGTCGTCCCGCTGCTCTACGGACGCATAAAACGCGTCCATATCGATATGAATGATCTTGCGAGCGGCCATGTGGCAAACATCTTATTCCCGGCTTCAGGCCAGTGCGAGCGTTTGCTTATTTGCTCGGCCTTTGTTTTCCTAAGGAACCCGATGCCGGGAAAAATGCAGGCACGCTTGGCTTCGTTACCCAGAACAGAGACGTCATTTATCGAGCCGATGGAGTGTCTATCGGTGTCAAGGCTGCCGGAGAGCGCGCCGTGGATTTGGGAAATCTTATCTGGGGATCGAAATCGCGTCCGGTCGTGCCTACCGACTACGTTTTTATTCGGAGCGGAGGGCGAGGATGGGGTCGATGGAGGAAGCTTTGCGCGCGGGCAGGTAGCCGGCAAAGAAAGCAACGGCGAGCAGCAAAAGGCAGGCGGTTACGATGGTTGAGAGATCGCTCGGAGAGAGTCCGAAGAGCATGCTGGCGATGAGCCGAGTCGCGGCGAGGCCGGAGGGAACACCCAGCGCGACCCCGAAGAGAGTCAGCGCCAGCGTCTCGCGCAAAATCATCCAACGAACACTTCCCTGCTGCGCGCCCAGCGCGACGCGGACGCCGATTTCGCGAGTGCGGCGAGTGACGCCGTAGGACATCAACCCGTAGAGCCCGATCGAGGCGAGCAAGAGAGCGAGAGCGGCAAAGAAAGTAGAAAGCAAAGCGATCACCCGCTCGTTGACGAGGAAGCGGCTCGTCATTTGGTCGACCGTTGCCGTGCGAAGCGGATATTCGTGGCCGAGGGACTCGATCTGGTGGCCGATGGTCATCGCCAGCGCTTCGGGATTCTTTTTGGTGCGCACGTAAAGGTTGTGCGATTGCCCCCACTGTTGGGGAAGCTGGAGATCAGAAAGGTAAATCACCGGCGGGGCGGCATCGCGCAAGTCGAAAATCCGAGCATCCTGAGCAACGCCCACGATTTCGAGATTCTGGAACTCAGGCCAAAAGCTGTAACGAACGTGCTGTCCGACAGCATCACCATGAGGAAAAAGGCGCTCGGCGAGGCTTCTGCTGACGATGGCGAAGTGAGGATGCTTCTCATCGTCGGTCAGTTGAAAGTCGCGACCACTCAACAAGTGGATGCCGAGGGTGTTGAAAAAACCTGGCCAAGTTGTTGCCCCGATCGCCATCACATGGAAACCAGTGTTCGGATCCTCTGAGGTGGCCGAGACTTTTTGCTGTGCCTGCGCTCCTATAGGCCCGGGAACAGTTATGTCCGAAAGGCCAGCCGAGAGGACTCCGGGTAGGTTGGATACTCGCTCGATGAGTTGCTGATGATAACTGTTCATGTTCAAGTTCTCGTAGGCACCGGGTTTCGCGTTGAGATTTATTTCGAGCAGATTGTCTTTGCGGAAACCGAGATTGAGGGAACGTAATCTTTGGAAAGTGCCGACCAAAAGTCCCGCGCCCAACAACAAGACGAGGGACAGCGCCACCTGTGTGATGATCAGGGCCTTGCCCAGTTTGGTGGCACCACCCGTCAAACTTCGAGAACCTTGTTGCAAGACGATGGCGGGGTCTTGACGCGAGGAGTGCCAAGTCGGCGCCAGGCCAAAGAGAATTCCTGTAGTCACGCCGACAAACAAAACGACGGAAAGGACACGGAGATCGGGGCGCAAATCGAACGAGACGGTGCCCTCCGTCATGAAGGCGACGAGCATGCCGCTTCCCCAGTAAGAGAAGGCAAGGCCGAGAAGAGCGCCGACAAGAGAGAGTACGAAGCTCTCCGTGAGTACCTGGCCGGCGAGGGCCCGGCGGCTCGCTCCGATGGCCATGCGCACGCTCATTTCCTGGCTGCGAGCGGCGGCGCGAGCCAGCATAAGATTCGCGAGATTCACGCAGGCAACCAACAAAATCAAACCGACGATGGCAGCAAGAAGATAGAGGGGACGAGAAAATTGTGCACGCAGGTCCCTGGCAAAGCCCGTTCGGACGGGCGAGACGTCCAAGCCCATGGAAAGAAATGTTTGGCGGCGCAGACCGGACGTTTCCGTGGAAGCCGTGGCCAAGAGAACTTCGGGCCAAAAGGATTGGAGCTGGGCGCGAGCCTGATCGATCGTGACGCCGTCCTTTAGTCGGCCTGTGATTTGCACCCAAAGCGACGACCGGTTATCGAGGCTACCAAGATTAGAGACAACGATGGGGATGGCGGTGATAGGAACCGTGACGTCGGGTGGCTCGCCTGGAGTTAGACCGGAAAACCGCTTTCGAGTGACGCCAACAATGGTGACGGGCTGGCGTTCGATGCGGATCTGCTTCCCTATTGCATCGCGCGCGCCGCCGAGACGCTGCTGCCAAAACTCGTAGCCAATCACGGCCACCTGGAAAGTTGAGCCAGCATGAAGATTGACGTCTCCTGAAGTCAGCAGGCGGCCCAGAAGAGGAGCGGCTCCAAGCTCCGAGTAATAATTGCCCGTAGCCGAGTAAACCCGACTTTGTGCAAGCACTCCGTTTACGTCCACGTTGGACAACCAAGGACCGCTCCACCCGATGAATGCGGAGAAAACGCGCTGGCTCCGATCGAGTTCGCGAAACATGGGATACGAGAAGGTGATTTTGTGACCCTCCCGCACAAGAGAAAGCTCGACGAGGCGGTCTGGGTGAGAGACGGGGAGATCGCGAAGAAGAAGAGCGTTGATGAGCGTGAAGATAGCGACGTTTGCGCCTATGCCCAAGGCGAGCGAGAGTATTGCAACCGCGGTGAAGCCGGGATTCTTGCGCAGCGCGCGCAAGGAGTACCGGAGATTTTGCCAGAGTTGGCGCATGACCATTCCCTCCAGAAACGGAACTGGGGGATTCTCCACGTTTACGCCAAGTCGGGGGCATCTTTCAAGCTTCGCAAATCGGCGCTGCGTCATATTTCGTTTCGTTCATGGGGTCACTAAGAAGGATTACTTGCCACCCTTCGGACCTAATCGGACTCCTTAGACAGTTCATGACAACGTAGAGTCGGGCCTGTTTTCGCGACTACGCCGCAGCGTCGTCCTCTGCAGCATTGGTGCTTCGAGGAAGCGTCACTTCGCGCACTTCCCTTCCTTTCAGCAGCACGAGATCTAAGAACCACGTCTGGTCCACTTTGCCGAGGTTGATTTCCTGTGGATGGTTCCTGATGAAGTCGAGGATGTCCTGTTCACGGATGCGATGGATATCGTTGCCATTCCCATTGTGCCTGCGTGTGCCCTGCAGGCGGTCCTGGAGCCATCCGTTGTTGATCCACCCGGCGATCTTGTGGTAGTCCTCCCCCAGGCAGAGTTCAAGCTCCCGCATTGTGTAGCCGTCTCGAACGCGTCGGGAGGTACCCAGACGCTTGAGCTTATTCACGATTGAGCTCTCGGGGCGATGCAATCGCTTTGCGATTGTTGCTGATGACACGCGGCCAACCAGGTTCTCTAGATGATCCATCTCCGCCTGTGTCCAAGATCGCCGGTCCATCTTCATCGTCAGGCCTAACCGTGCGGCCTGCCGCTTGATGTACCAGCGCGGCACACCAGTCATGCGAATCATCCGGGGTGAGAACTTGAAAGCGACGATTCAGCCCTCCGAAGTAATGCGCTTTGAGATAGGCGTCGTGCTCCGGCAGCCAGGTATACTTTACTCTTGCACGGCGCCGCCGCTCCGTCCGGCACTTCAAGCAATATTTCGCTAGCAGTGGCGGCTGACCTTGCCTGCGTCCTTCTTCGATCGGTTGACCGCAGATGACACACTTCATGGATATCCTCCCGATTGCCTGTTCGTGAGCTGGCGCTCGCTATTGATGGAGGTTCAAAAAGAACGAACTTGGTGAGTGCGTTTTCCCTGAAGGCCGATCTGGTTGGAAGAGACAGGCGCGGCGGTTAAGACAACTCCATGCCTAAAGCGGGTATTCAAAGGTCATCGCGCGTGGCCCAGAGGAGGTTGGGAGGCAGTCCAAAGGCTGCCTCCCTTGTCCCTGCTCACAGCAATCGAACACTTTTGATGCGATCAATTGGAGGAGGCTGTGGCCAGATCGAGGAACGACGCGAGTTTCGCGGTTGTCTTGAACTGAGGGATTGGGTCGAGGTCCTTGAACGCACTCGTGAACGCGTTGGACAAGCTCCACACTGTTCGTGGCGCGAACTCCTCGACCCGTGGGTTGAAATACTCGTCATGAACGCGCCGGGCCAAGTGTTTCGGGGCGTCGAGCTTACCTTCCACGAATGCCCGGTAGATGACCAGTTTCGCTATATCGTCCTGCAGGCGTGTCCCCTTCCACGCCTCGACTTGTCTCCTCATCGGCTCGAAGTTCCGCTGCATGCGGTCCACTCCCACTGAGAGGATGTCCACGAGACTCATATGTTTGGTGTGCTTGGCGAGCACGGGCGTAAAATCGCCATGAAACGCCATGTTGTCGCACACCAATACTCGGTAACCTACCGTGAGGGCGAGGCGCATGGACTTGTCGTTGGAGTTTCGAACACCGACTGAGAATCGGCATCCGTCGAAAGTGGTTTCCAGGTCGAGCACGCCGAACATCTTCATGCCGTCGCCTGTAACCGCGTATTCCTCCCTCACCACCGAGATCTGTCGGAAGCTGAGCGTTTCGACTAGTGCCCCGACGATCTCGAAGTGGGGAAGAGGTTGATGGGTAGCGCTTCCCGCGGGCGTCGGAATCACCTTCAATTCTTCTCGGGTGATTTTCGAACTGCCGCAGTGCGCCAAGAGTTGGGACTGTTCCATTGTGTCGTTCTCCTTTCAATTCAGACTGTCCAACTCCGAGATCCGCGAGGCGAGGCAATCCTCAAGACACGGACTTCGGATCTCGCTATGAATTTGTGTGGTGGTGTTCCGCTGAGTTCGCTGCGGACATCTGGGAATCTGCGCGGCAGGCGACACTAAGCATTAGAGCGGAAGGGGACACGCACACACACTGTAGAGGTGGTTTCAAAACCGATTTCAACTCTTTTAGAATCAGCGGCTTACAGGAGTCAAAACGAGGTTTTGAAATAGCCTGTAGTTAAATCATATATGTGTCGTGACCAAAGTCTCCAGCGGCGGTCTAACGCTATTGACGTGCGACGGGAGGCGTCTTTATGGACAATTTCCTGCAGGATCTTCGCTTTGGATTGCGCATGCTGCGCAAGAACCCTGGATTCACAATGGTTGCCGTGCTGGTGCTGGCCATCGGGATCGGAGTCAACACAGCGATCTTCAGTGTGATCAACTCGGTCCTGCTACAGCCGCTTCCTTATCCCGACTCGCAACGCCTGATGCTGTTACAAGGTTTGTCGGATAGCAGACATATTCCCGTGTCTTATACAGAATTCCTGGCGTGGAAAGACCAAAAGGAGCTCTTCGAAGATTCGGCCGCGTTCACCAATTCAGGATTTGCCTTCACCGGCCTAGGCGAGCCGGAGCAGCTGCGCGGTATGAGCATTTCAGCCGCCCTTCTCCCGATGTTCGGAGTTAAGCCCGCCGCTGGCCGTATTTTTCTTTCCGAGGAAGATGCGCGCACCGCCAATCCAGTAGCCATGATTACGCATTCGTTCTGGCAGTCGCACTTCCATGGCAGTCAATCCGCAGTGGGGCAGATGCTTACCTTGAATGACAAAGTATTCACTATTGTAGGTGTACTCCCTGAAGATTTTGCTTTCGCCGCCAACGTTCAGCTGCTGACTCCGCTTCGGCTTGACGCCACCGTGGCTCCTTCCGGGCTCAATTTCCTCGCGATGATCGTGAAACTTCGTCCAGGCGTTTCACCGGGCCAAGCCAGGACCGCCATGACCGTGATGGTTCCCCGGCTGCAGAAGATTGATTCAAATCTCCTGCCCGCAACCGTGACGCCCTATCACGAGTTTCTCGTCGGAGACTCCCGGCCCCTGCTATTCGTCCTCTTAGGCGCGGTAGTGTCAGTTCTATTGATTGCATGTGCAAACACGGCGAATCTTCTGCTGGCACGCGCTGCGTCGCGAAGCAAGGAAATCGCTGTACGCATCTCGCTGGGTGCGGGGCGGCTTCGTCTGGTGCGTCAGCTTCTGACGGAGAGCCTCCTGCTGTCTGGGCTTGGAGGAATAATTGGAATCCTGCTCGCCTGGGCGGGCTTGGGAGTCCTTACAACTCTGCTAGCGCAACGTCTGCCGCGCGACACGGCCGTCCATATTGACCTCACAGTCCTGTTCTTCAGCGGTGTGTTGGCGCTTGTCACCGGAATTGTCTTTGGCCTGGCGCCTTGCATCCAGATCGTCAAGGGCAATTTGCAGGAAGAACTCAAACAGGGTGGCCGTCAGTCTGAATCGGGCAGCTATTGGCTTCGGCAAACGTTGATCGTCAGTGAGGTCGCGTTCTCTTTGGTCCTGCTGGCTGGGGCCGGTCTGCTGCTGCGCAGCTTCGTGCGCCTGCTCAACGTCGATAAAGGATTCTCCACCGACCACGTCGTTACGATGGGAATCTGGCCATCGCCCGTGCGATATGCGGACCCCAAGGTTGCGATCAGCTATCTGCAGCAGGTCCAGGAGCGGGTCAGTACCGTGCCGGGAGTCCGCTCCGCGGGATTCGTCACCAACCTGCCGCTCTCCGGAAGTTCGACCAATGGCGGTCTTGTGATTGAAGGTCGCGCGGAAGATCCGAAGGATCCGCTGAACGCGCAAAAACAGTTTGTGGGTGGAAATTACTTTCAAGCGCTCCGCGTGCCTTTACTCAAAGGACGCTATCTGACTGACGCTGACAACACCACGTCGCCGCCCGTGGTAATCATCAACCAGACATTTGCCCGCCAGTTCTTCCCCAACGAAGATCCCATTGGCAAACGCATCGACGTTGGCTGGGGAAACCCCGGATTCAGCGAAATCGTGGGCGTAGTCGGCGATACCAAGCAAGAAACTCTGGCGGAAACCGTCCATCCCACGTTCTATGCTCCGTTCGCGCAGAAAGCGGAGATCATGAAGTTCCTCAGTTTCAACCTGGTGGCCCGTACGCAGCAGGACCCGCTGACCGCGGTCCGTGCCATTAGCAATCAAATCCATCAGCTCGACAGGAACCAAGTACTTGCCCGCATATCGTCCATGGATGATGTGGTGGCAAAATCGCTGGCTCCGCGTCGCGTTCCCGTGTGGCTGATGGGAGTGTTTAGTGGGATCGCACTCTTCCTGGCCGCAATTGGGATCTACGGCGTGCTCTCATATTACGTCTTGCAGCGGCGTCAGGAGATCGGTCTGCGGATGGCGTTGGGCGCCCAACGGGCTAACGTTCTGCAACTAATACTCGGTCACGCCGCCAAGCTGATTGCAGCAGGTGTGGCGATCGGGCTAGTAGCCGCCTTTGCCGCTTCCCGAGTACTTACCAGCATGCTGTTCGGCGTGAAGCCCACTGACATCCCGACCTTCCTTGGCGTGTCGTTACTCTTGGCAGCACTGGCGCTGCTTGCATGTGCCGTCCCGGCATCCAGAGCGACACGTGTAGATCCATTGGTGGTGCTTAGGAATGAGTAGCTGACTCAATCTATCTCCGAATCGAGCATGATCAAACGCTCGCGCCAGCGCCGGCTACGTCGGCGATAGGAGTGACAAGGTAGTGCGAATGCGAGCATCCGACACAACACACGGCCTTTGTTGCCGCCGCAACGGCTGCGACAAATACCGGGGGGATTCCAAGCGCCTCGCCGGCGCGTGAGCAGAACTCGGGCATGACCGATCGTCCCGCCAACTCAGCGTCTGCACGCAAGAGTTCCGGGTCAACGATCCCATTCACCCCGCGAAAGAGAACTCTGTTCTCCAGTGGAGGGCGTCTGCCATGCTCGACCGCTCCAGCTTCATGCTTCGTGATGAGTAATTGGCAGGTTCGGCCGGTTCGAAATAACTCGATTCGCACAAGGATTGCAGCTACTACCACTGCGTGAACTCCATTCACTCCGATGGCATCGATTGGATGGAGATAGGGCAGTGGCTCGCCATCCGACCCACAGAACGTAACGTACCGGCCGAGGTCTTTCACGGCGCCGCCTGATTCTATCCCTCGCACCACATAGCGTTTGGCCAGATGCTGGTGTTCGAGGCTCACCTGGGATTGCGCAAATATGCCTACTTCATTTAAACGTCGCAGCACTCGCTTCGGCAGGGTGAGCCCCCGACGCGCCAAAGAATCTTGCTTGTCCGGCATGTGCAACCTCCTTACGCGGATTGCCGAACGGGGATAGGGCAACCCACCGCTCGGCGAATCATTTCTTTGCGACAACCTGCCCAGCACAGGTATTTTCGCGGGTCTTCAATGGAGATCGCCAAGTTGTCACCACTTCGATCCTGACCGGCTTCGGCACAGGACGGACACTGCGCAACGTAGTTCCTGCCAACCTTGCGAACCTTTCCGACATGATCGAGGATTCGAAACTCGCGACCGTATGCGTGAACGAAGGGAGCAGACTGATCTGCCGAGGGGTGCTTTCTATCAAACTCAGGTGGCATGGTCTTGCCGGCGATGAACCTCCGTATCTGTTCCTCGCTCACTTTGCGAAGGCGGTTCAGATACGAGATCTGTTTTTCGAGATCGTAGTCCGCTCCGTAGAACCAAAATCGTCGGTTTGCGCCGCGATGAATCCCAAGCGGTCCACGAATGGCGTTGCCAAATTCTCCCTTTCGCAGCTCATCGTGCTTCGGGAAGATTTCAATTCCCTCCGCCAAGTCAGCGCCTTTGATTCGCACCCCTAGGCTCAACGCCAGGTTGTAAATGTAAATTCGGCACTCGCGAGCTAAGGCAGGCCTGTCCATGAAAATCCACAGATGCCCACCCCGCTTGCTCATCTCCAAGGCGGCCTCCACCTTGTCCTCGTGGAGGAAGTACTGGAGCTTGAGAAGGTCTTCCATCGCCCCGGCATAATCGGCATCAATCGCGACCCACTTCGAGCGTTGTGTCGCGGGGCTAATCGCGTACAGGCCGATGGTGAGTTCGCCTTCCAGGTGACGCCGGATTGTGGCTGTGGTGAGGCTCAACTCCTCGCCCGCTCCCTTCGCCTTTGGTCTAAAGTAGTAGTGACGCCCACTCTCAGGACTGGGTCGGAGGGATTGAAGCGTATAGGCTCCTCGGTTTACGAAAAGGCGACTGTAGTCCCTCACGACATGGGGACTCGCCTTAACTCCGTTCTCCACGGCTCCCCCTTCCCAAGCAGTTCGTAACGGACGAAGCTCGCGCTCTACCTAAACCCACACCCTGCCTTTGTCAAATAAGTGGGATTAGGGCCTAAGTCTTTGCTCCGATTGGCATTACTGTCGATGAAACAGCGCGGATTAAGGTCGTTTCCCGTTAGGCGGGCTTATTCGTTACTGGTTCCGCAACCTCACCGCTTTGCTGCGGTCGAAGACCCGGCTCAACGATCCATCGATTCTTGCCCGCAAGTAGATACGGACGCTCCACAAGGTCGAGGAATCGGCACTCCCGCACCAACCGGTCGAAATCGTTGACCGTATAGCCTCCGAATTTCTCGTCGTCAAAATCCACCCAGAACCAAAGCATCGCACGGCGGTCGTAGACGTAGAAGGCGCCAGACTCGGGATCCTCGGGAACGACAAGGAACACGAACAGGGCCTTCGGGAACTGGATCCATCTTTCGATCTTGGGGTGCTCAGTCACATCCAGGAGTCTCTTCACCGCTCCATCCGAGCATCTGCCAACCTCGTCTGGTGTGTTCCGAAGATCAACCACTGGGACTAAGTTCATCTTTCCAAACATATGGGTTCCTCCTCTCAAGTGCGGAATAGAAGTAAAAGATATGGCGGCACGCATACCAACCGCCCGAACCAGAGTTCCGACCCTGTCATGGAGAGCCTAGAAATGACATTTCGTTTTGCTCACGGGCTATCCTCAGGGTCTAGAGTCCCCGACAACTGAAAGCCCTAAAGAAAGCAAGGAGGCCGAAAGTGCTTATTGGAGATCGTTCCCATTAACGTGGATGATTCGGGGCTGCGTTTCGATCGCGCTTTTTCCTCGGGAGGATGCTGGCACCTTCCGGTGGCCGCGGGCTACATCCGTGGTTCATTTCGACGGCAACGTCCCACAATGAAACACCATTCCTGCACCCGCTTGAACTGCCTTGCATCTTTTTCTAACCGGCTGAAATTTAAGTGCTTAGCCGCCTGAGTCGAGATTTGTTTGGAGATTGGCATGCACGAGTGTTTCCGGCATTTCGGGTTGGGGAAGATGCCCTTTTCGGAATCGGAAAGATGCCAATGAAAGGCAAAAGACCAGCCTGCTCTCAGTGTAAGCAGAACCGGATTCGCTTTGGTCGGGCGTGGATAGTGTTGCTGCTACTAGCTGCAGCCACTCCGGCGAGGGCGCTAGATCCGGATAAGAAGCTCGCCGAGTATGCCCACAACCTATGGGATGCCAGGAGCCGCCTCTCCACGGAAGTCACCTCAATCGCTCAAACCAAGGATGGCTATCTTTGGCTCGGTACCGCCTCAGGGCTTGCACGCTTTAATGGGACAGACTTTACCTTCTTCAACAAGTCCAATACCACCGCCTTTACGCACAATGAGGTCCGTGCCCTGCTTGCGGATCAAGATGGGAGTCTCTGGATTAAGACTTGGGACTTCGATCGCTCCGGGGATCTGATTCGTTATCGCGATGGTCAATTTTATTCCTATACCGGAAAAGATGGGTTCTCCGGGAAGCTGGTTTCAATCTTGCGTCAAGGACCGAGCGGAGACGTCTGGATCGGAACCTTTGGAGACGGCTTATTTCGATACCACAAGGGGCAATTCACTCTCTACAACGCTAAACAGGGCCTTTCCGGAAATTCCATTGCGGCGATTGTCGAGGACCGCAGCGGAAATGTCTGGGTCGGAACTAACAGAGGTCTGAACCGCTTGACGGCGGCAGACAATTTCCACGCGTTTCGACTAGACGGATTTCCGAATGCCCCGGTTAATGCCTTGTTCCAAGACAGGGAAGGCAACACATGGGTAGGAGCAGAGAGTGGTTTGAAATGTATTTCTCCGGCAGGGAGAATCGAGACCTTTCTTGATAAGACGGCAATCTATGCTCTATATGTCGACCGCGAAGGCAGCGTCTGGGCCGCCACGGCAGCAAGTGAGCTGTATAAGATAAGCCGGAAGACGCTTGTTCGCTACGCGCTCGACAAGACTACTCCCTCAAGGGCCGTTACCGCTTTGGTGCAGGATGACTCCGGTTCTGTTTGGGTAGGCTTGCGCTCGGGAGGACTCTGCCGCATTACCGTTGAAAATCGCGCCAGAGAGCCAGAATGTTACACCACGGCCGACGGTCTGAGTGACAACAGTGTTCTCTCTCTCTATGAGGACCATGAAGGGAGCCTTTGGGTCGGCACGCTCTCTGGTGGCTTGAACCGCTTTAGAAACAGTCCTCTAACGATCTATGGATCAAAGGACGGCCTAGGCTCGTTGACTTCAGTTGCGGACGGAGGTGATGGAAGCCTTTGGATCGGTACTACTGATGGGCTAAAACACCTCGAGCATGGCCGGATCACGGGTTATCACGCACCCTTTGGTCCTAGCGGCAACTACGTGTTGACGGTGATGCGAGATAAAGAGGGCACGATTTGGACCGGAACCGAGAAGGGGGTTGTTCATTTCACGAAGAACGGAATCAGGAGGTACACGACCCGCGACGGCCTCGTCGGCGACTCGGTGCACGCCGTATATGAGGATCACGATGGAGATATCTGGATTGGATCTGAGTCAGGTGTGAGCCGCTTTACCGGTGGCAAGTTCAAGAACTACACCACACAAAATGGTTTATCGAATAGCTTGATTTGGTCGATTTTCGAGGATCACTCGGAAAACCTGTGGTTTGTTGTTGAAAATGGCTTGGACGAGCTTCGCAAAGGGCTTTTTACACATGTAGCGATAGAGGATCCGTTGTACGTACACGAGGATCAGGAGCACGTCTTCTGGATCGCCTCCACTGCCGGGCTAAAGCGCTACAAGGACGGTGCGCTTACCAGCTACACCACAAAAAACGGACTGCCAACGGATGAAATCGACGCCATTCTTGAAGACCAGGTGGGAAATCTGTGGATCAGTTCAACGCAGGGTATCATTCGTCTAAAGAAGCATGAACTGAATGATTTTGCCGAAAAGAAATCCGATCATTTTGCCGTCTTCTCTTATGCCTTGTCTGAAGGTATGTCGTCTCCGGAGTGTTCCGAAGCAGCGCAAAACCCGGCGATCGTCATGCGCGACGGCCGGTTAGTGTTTGCCTGTGTGCACGATCTCGTGGTTATCGACCCGCAGAGAGTCCCATTCAATTCCGCGCAACCCCCAGTGGTCATCGAACGGGTTTCCGTCAATGGTATGACCGCATCATCCAGGCAGTCTGAATTCCCTGTCGGCAAGGGTGAGCTTGAATTTCATTTTGCCGCGTTGAGCTACGTGGCCCCGGAGAAAGTCCAATTCAAGTACCAGTTGCAAGGTTACGATAAGGACTGGATCTCCGCCGGCAACCGGCGCTCGGCCTATTACACGAACATTCCACCCGGAGCGTACGACTTTCATGTGATTGCTGCCAACAATGATGGCGTCTGGAACAACGAGGGCGCTGAGCTGGGTTTTTATCTGACTCCCCGTTTTTATCAGACGAAACAATTCTACTCGCTTTGTGTGCTGTGCGGTGCTCTGCTGGCTTTCACGGCGTATAAGCTGCGTATCCGCCAGATCAGAAAACACGAACGAGAGTTAATCCTATTGGTGGAAGTACGTACTCAGGAATTGGAGCACCGCACCGACGAGCTCGAGCTCGCCAAACAGATAGCGGAGGCGGCTACGCGCGCCAAAAGTGAATTCCTGGCCAACATGAGTCATGAGATCCGGACCCCCATGAATGGCATCTTCGGAATGACCGAACTCCTCCTGGACACTGAGCTGACTCCCGAGCAACGCGACAGCCTGAGTCTCGTGCGGGTTTCAGCTGACTCCCTGCTCACCGTCATCAACGACATCCTCGACTTCTCCAAGATCGAAGCCGGTAAGATGGAACTCGAGTCCATCCCGTTTGACCTCCGCGAAAGCCTTGGTGAAACCATGAAGGGGCTGGGGTTCCGCGCTCAACAGAAAGGACTCGAACTTGTCTACGAGGTTCAACCCGACGCGCCCGAAGCTCTTTTGGGAGACCCCGGTCGCCTCCGGCAGATTCTCGTCAATCTTGTGGGCAACGCCGTCAAGTTTACCGATCGCGGCGAAATTGTGGTTTCCGCGGAGCGCGAATCACAGACCGAGGACTCCGTTTGCGTTCATTTTGCCGTCAAGGACACTGGTGTCGGCATTCCCGCCGACAAGCAAGCGCGGGTCTTTGAAGCATTCGAGCAAGTGGATAACACGACGACTCGTAAGCACGGAGGAACGGGACTGGGGCTGTCCATCTGCGTGCGTTTGGTGCAGATGATGGGGGGCCGCATCTGGCTCGAAAGCCAAGAAGGCAAGGGCAGTACTTTTCACTTCACCGTTACCTTGCCAGTCCAGCGCACGCCTGCGGTTCGTCCGGCTCCTCTGGAAGGGAAGAATCTGCTTAATCTTCATGCGCTCATCGTGGACGACAACTCAACAAATCGCCGCGTCCTTCACGGCATGCTCGATCGGTGGGGAATGAAGCCGACGGCGGTTGAGGGTGGTCGTCAGGCTCTTCAAGCGCTAGAGATCGCCAAGAGTACCGGTCACCCCTTCCCCCTTATCCTCTTGGATGGGCAGATGCCGGAGATGGACGGGTTCACACTTGCGGAACACATCCAAAGAGATCCGGGCTTGGTCGGGGCCACCATCATGATGCTGACCTCCGTCGGTCAAATCGGCGACGCTAAGAGGTGCCGTGAACTTGGTATTTCCGCTTACCTGGTCAAGCCCATTCAGCAGAGCGAACTCCTAGAGGCCGTGTGCGTTGTCCTAGGCAAGGCTCCAAAGAAAGAAGTCGTCCCTCTGGTCACTCGTCACGTTCTTCAGGAGGAAAAGCACCGGGCGCGGATCCTGTTGGTGGAAGATAACCTAGTGAACCAAACGCTGGCTCTGCGCCTGCTTGAGAAGCGCGGCTTTGCGGTGAAGGTTGCCGCTGATGGTGCGCAAGCGGTTGCGGAGCTCGAACATGAGCGTTTTGACCTCGTGCTTATGGACGTGCAGATGCCCGTGATGGACGGGTTCGAAGCCACCGAGGCCATCCGAGCGCGAGAGAAGTCCGTCGGCGGACACATTCCCATCGTGGCCATGACTGCCCACGCGCTGAAGAGCGACGAGGAGCGCTGCCTGGCTACCGGGATGGATGCCTACATTTCCAAACCCATCCGCACTAGCGAGTTGTTTTCTACAATCGAAAGCATGCTAGTCAAATTCAAGCATTCCAACGCGCAGCGCCTTCAGGATCGGAACGAGGTCTTTAAATAGAGCTGTAATACTCACCGTAAAGATTTCGAACATGTACATTTCGGTTAACAGCCGAGCGATTTTCGACGAAAGCTATCGGGCAATCTACCTATTTTGTAATAGTTGCGCGGCGTTTTCATGCGACGTCTTGGACATTGTTAAGAGTGAGACCGCCTTTGAGTCTTACCGATCCGCCGAATTCCGGACTGCCTGAAAGCTAACAGAGTGTCCGCGGAGGACACTTTTGAACGCGACGTCCCGCTGACCGAGACCGAGCGAATGATCCGTCGTCTCCCGGAAAAAACTTGGACCGCGTCGCACAAGGAATTGCGGACTGCTCGCACCGTGGACCTCAAACTGAAGACGAGCGAGTTCAAGATTCTCGTTTGTGGCCATACGCCCAGCGCTTCTCCGTCTTCTTGCGAGGAATTGACGGCCATCGCGCTGTCGCTCCGCGACCGCGTGGGCCTGACCCCAGAGCAACGCCTTCTCCTCTCAAATGCGAAGTAGAAGTAAGAGATATGGGTTATGCATACCCACGGTCCGAACCAGACCTCCGGCCCTGTAACCAGAGGGCCTAAAATGACATTTCGTTTTGCTGAAGGGCTATGCTAGGGTCTGGAGTTCCTGACAACTGAAAGCTCTAGAAGCAAGGAGGGCGAAGGTACTAATTAGCGATCGCTTGCGGTCCATACGTGAAGAAAAGAATCTTTCGCAAGGGGACATTGAGAAGCGCACAGGCTTGCTCCGCTGCTACGTCTCGCGGGTTGAGAACGGCCATACCGTGCCAGCCGTTGAGACCATTGAGAAATTTGCGCGAGCTTTAGAGGTGCCCATCTACCAACTGTTTTATGACGGCGACAAGCCTCCCGAGCTTCCCAACCTTCCCAAGAGAAAGACAGCAGCGGACATTGCATGGGGCGCGACGGGCAAAGATGCTCGCTTTCTGACAAAGTTGCGTCGTCTTTTGGCGAAGACAGCGGAGCGGGATAGAAAACTCCTGCTCTCTATGGCGCAAAAGATTGCAACCCACAAGGTTGCCCGTCCCCACGGCCCAGTCCAGAGCTAAACAATGAACTGGCACAATCCTACCTTTTCGCCTTGAGGAGTTACTTGCGAGGGTTACAGCACGGTGCGGCGCAACACTTGGTGGCGCGCGCCGACTACCCGGCAGTCCGGGAGTTCACCGATTAGTGACCACATGCGCGTCTATCTGGTGAGACTTCCCACAACGGGACTTCTGGCTCGGAATCAATTCCGGTTAGCGTTCACCCACCCACGGCGACGCGGGTGACCAAATGCATAGACCTGGATATCATGCTGAGCAGCGGAAACATGCTGAAGAGGTTGCTGGTCGGCCGCAAGTGCCTCACTCGTGCCGCAATGCGACTAAGGGATCAATGGCCGTCGCGCGCCGCGCCGGTAAATAACACGCGGCCAGTGCCACCATCGCCAACAGCGCAGCAATCACTCCATAGGTCACCGGATCGCTCGCCCGCACTTCAAACAACAGCGCCGTCATAGCCCGCGTCGCCGCTAGCGCGCCCAAAATCCCGGCCACCAGGCCCGTCGCCGCGACCTTCATTCCATGCCCCACCACCAACCGCAGCACGTCGCGCGCCTGCGCTCCCAGCGCGACGCGCACGCCAATCTCGTGCAGCCGCTCCGTCACTGAATAGCTCATCACGCCGTAAATTCCCACAAACGCCAGCGCCAGCGCCAAGGCCGCGAATCCGCCCACCAGCCATAGTGTCAACCGCTGCGACGCCATCGTCTCCGCTACGACCCGTGACATCATCCGCATATCGTGCACCGGCAACTGCCGATCAATATCACTCAGCAGGCTCCGCACCGCCGAATACACCGCCGTCGGGTCACCTTTCGCGCGAATCGCCAAACATACGTACGCCCAAGGGTTCTGCGCAAAGGGCACGTAGGTCTCTGCCGTCACCGGCTCCGCTACCCCGTTGTGCAGCACATTACCTACCATGCCCACCACTTCCGATTGCTTGTCCGTCATCACGTTGAAGTGCTTCCCAATCGGATCCTGCCCTGGCCACAGCGTCTCCGCCAGCTTCTGATTAATCACCACCACCAGGGGCGAATTCGTCGTATCCGACGCGCTCAGCTCCCGTCCGCGCAGCAGTGGTATCCCCATCGCGTGAAAATATCCTGCGTTTACCGCGTGTACTCCAATCAGCGGCTGGTGTCCCCTTTCGAATGGCGCATGCCCGTCTGCCGTGCTCACCCCTGTCGTTGTGTCGTCCCCCTCTAGCGGCAGATCATTCGACACCGCCACGCCCTCGACGCCAGGCAACGCCGCCACTCGCGGCAAAAGCTGATCCAGCAATTGCGTGGACTTGCCCTGTCCGGCGTATCTTTCGCTCGTAAAATTCATCCACATCGTCACCACGCGGTCACCGTTGAATCCCGGCTTGACCTCCAACATCCTCGCGAAACTCCGCACCAGCAGCCCGGCCCCCACCAGCAGCACCAGCGACAGCGCCACTTCTCCAATCACCAGCAAACTCCGCAACCGGTTCTGCCCCCGCCCGCTCGTTGCGCTGCGTCCTCCCTCTTTCAAAGCGGCGCCCACGCCCTGCCCCGTTGCCGCCAGCGCCGGACCAATCCCGAACAGCAGCCCCGTCAAAAGCGAAACGCCAAACGTAAAAGCCAGCACCCGCAAATCCACGCTCACTTCCTGCACTCGCGGCAGTTCCTGCGGACTCGCGGCCACCAGCAATTGCACCAGCCACCACGCTAACGCCAGCCCCAGCGCTCCTCCGCACAACGCGAGCAGCACGCTCTCCGTCAACAGTTGTCGCACAATCCTTAGCCGCCCCGCGCCTAGAGCGCTCCGAATCGCAATCTCGCGCATCCGTCCCACGGCCCGCGCCAACAGCAGATTGGCAACGTTCGCACACGCAATCAGCAGCACCAACCCCACCACCGCCAGCAAAATGAGCAGCGTTTGCCGCACCGGTCCCGTGGAAAGCTCCCGCAGCGGCGCGATTCTTGCGCTATGCCCCGTGGTCGCCGGATACTTCTGGTGCAGTGTCGCGAATATCCCATTCACATCCGCTTCCGCCTGCTGCACTGTAACGCCCGGCTTCAGCCGCGCAATCAGGTTCAAATAGTGCGTCTCGTGATTCGTGCTCAGCTTACGCTCCCAATCGGCGCTCGCGCTGAACACCTCGGGCACGGTATTCACCGGATTCACCCAAATTTGCACATCCCTCTGGTTCGCATACTGAAAGTTTGCCGGCAGCACGCCGACTATAGACACCGGACGCCCGTCCAGCACAATGCTCTGACTTGTCACGTCGCTGGCGCCGCCAAATCGCGACTGCCAGAATCCGTACGCGAGCAGCGCTACTCGCTGCGCTCCAAACGCGCCTTCATTGGGCAAAAAAGCCCGTCCCACAATCGGCTGCACACCCAGCGTGGTAAAGAAATTCGGCGTCACCACCATCCCCGGCAGCCGCTCCGCGGCCCCGTGTCCGGTCATCGTGAAGTTCACCCGGTGCATCGCCGCCAGCTGCTCAAACGATTGGCTCTGCGCTTGAAAATCCAGAAAGTCCCCGGCGGAAAACGGCGCCCGCGGCAAATTCGGTTGCACCTCCCAAAACCACACCAGCCGCTCCGGGTCCGGATAGGGCAGTGGACGCACCAAGACCGCGTTCACTACGCTAAAAATTGCCGTGTTCGCGCCAATCCCCAAGGCCAGCGCCAGGGTCGCGATCGCCGTCAAACCGCGGCTCCGCCCCAACATCCGCACCCCAAACCGCACGTCCTGCCACAGTGACCGCATCCTAACCTCCCACGCTTCTCCCAAGGTTATCTGTTAGACGAGACGCTGCCGCCGCGGATAGGTTTCCGCTTTCAACAGGAAATTCG
>Ga0207103_10045_pt1 | contig 34294 bp, 24 predicted proteins | sample Alteio_BWMinHeat_81_FD_153546 | JGI IMG/M metagenome (GOLD analysis project Ga0207103, IMG submission 153546) | Enriched cells from forest soil in Barre Woods Harvard Forest LTER site, Petersham, Massachusetts, United States -... | ecosystem: Environmental > Terrestrial > Soil > Temperate forest >...
TTGGAAGCGAATCCAGGAATTTTGTTAGGGAGGCGTTGCGGGAGGAAGGTTTGGCGAAGTCGCGGACGCTTACTTTGCTTTCGCGAGAAGAGAGCGGGTAAGTATGGACCGCACCGAAAGTGAGAGGTTGTGTGGAATAAATGCTCATTGAGGTTCACATACTTTAACGCGCGAGTCGCTTGATACCAAGCGTTCGCGAGGTATGCCGAGGTAGGCAACCTTTCGAGGCTCAGGGTAAACGCGATGTGCCCCGACAAAGAGCGCGGCGACTCGTTGCGAATTGTTGGCGAAAGGCAACGGAGGAGCGGTCATTTGGCGACTGACGGGATGCCATTGGTGGCGGCATCGCCATTGGCATGAGCATTGTTGGCTACGCCCAGGACGCGGGCCAGGGCTTGGCCGGTGTAAGACTTTTTGGTGCGGGCAACTTGTTCGGGCGGGCCTTGGGCAACGATGCGGCCGCCGCCTTCGCCGCCCTCGGGGCCCAGGTCGATGATCCAGTCGGCTTGTTTGATGACGTCGAGATGATGCTCGATGATGAGAACGGTGTTGCCGAGGGCGACGAGGCGCTGGAGGACGTCGAGGAGTTTGCGAACGTCGTCGAAATGCAGGCCGGTTGTTGGCTCATCGAGGATGTAGAGAGTGCGGCCGGTTTGGCGCTTGGAAAGTTCGCGGGCAAGCTTGATGCGCTGGGCCTCGCCGCCGGACAGCGTGGTGGCGGACTGGCCGAGCGTGACGTAGCCGAGGCCGACTTCGACTAGCGTCGAGAGCTTTTGTTGGATCTGCGGAATATTTTCGAGAAGTTTCAACGCGTCGGACGAGGGTAGGTTGAGCACGTCACTAATGGTGTGACCTTTGTAGCGCACGGCTAGCGTTTCAGAATTGTAGCGTTTGCCGCGGCAGACTTCGCACATGACGTAGACATCTGGCAGGAAATTCATTTCGATGCGGCGAAGGCCGTCACCCTGACAGGCTTCGCAGCGGCCGCCCTTGACGTTGAAGCTGAAGCGGCCGGGACGATAGCCGCGTTCGCGGGATTCGGGAAGCATCGCAAAGAGTTCGCGGATGGGCGCGAAGACGCCCGTGTAGGTGGCGGGATTCGAGCGGGGGGTGCGGCCGATGGGGGCTTGATCAATCTCGATGACCTTGTCGATTTGATCGGTGCCGAGGATCTCGCGATGCGCGCCGGGCGGCTCCATCGAACGATAGAGCTTTTGGGCGAGGGCGCGATAGAGAATGTCGTTGACGAGCGTGGATTTGCCCGAGCCCGAGACGCCGGTGACGACGGTGAGCAACCCGAGCGGAAATGTCACGTCGACGTCTTTCAAATTGTTTGCGCTCGCGCCGAGGATTTGGATCGCTTTGCCATTGGGACTGCGGCGCTTTTCCGGAACGGCGATGCGAGCGGCGCCGCTGAGATAGCGGCCCGTTAGCGATTCGGCGCTCGCAGCGATTTGCTCGGGCTTGCCTTGAGCGACGAGGTAGCCTCCGGCATTGCCCGCGCCGGGGCCGAGGTCCACGACAAAATCGGCGCGGCGAATGGTGTCTTCGTCATGCTCGACAACGAGGACAGTATTGCCGAGATTGCGTAGCTGCTCGAGAGAACCGAGCAGGCGGTCGTTATCGCGCGCGTGCAGGCCGATCGATGGCTCATCGAGAACGTAAAGGACGCCGCGGAGGCGCGAGCCGATTTGCGTAGCCAGGCGAATGCGTTGGGCTTCGCCGCCGGAGAGTGTGGCAGCGGAGCGGTCCAGACTTAGATAGCCAAGACCGACGGCGAGAAGAAAGTCGATGCGCTCGGCGACTTCCTCGAGCGGCCGGCCGGCAATCTCGCGCTGGCGAGAAGTGAGCTGCGCGAGGATTTTGTCCACCGCGGGGCGCGAGGCGGCAAGAGAAAGCGCCGTGAAATCGGCGATGGAGTAGCCCGCTAATTTGACGGCGAGCGATTCGGGACGCAGACGCTTGCCGTGGCAAACGTTGCAAAGGGTGGCCGACATGTATTGCGTCATCCACTCGCGGTAAGAATCGGAATTGGACTCCGCGAAGTTGCGGTCCAGAAACTTCAGAACGCCTGGAAAACGAAAAGCTTTTTCACCTTGAGATTTCTTACCGACAAGCTCTTTCTGTTCAGGGCCGCCCCGGCCATTCGAGGGCGGATAACCGTAGAGAAGCAAATTTTGGATGCGCGGAGGAAATTTTTCAAAGGGCGTTTCCAAATCGATGTGGTAGGCGTAGGCGGCAAGCTCGAGAGTACGCTTGAGGATTGCGGAACTGGAGCCTGGGCCGAGGCCGCCGTCGAAGAGTGGACGGGTCCAGTCCGTAATGATTCTGGCGGGATCGAAATCGTACTTGGAGCCCAAGCCATTGCAGGCCGGGCACGCCCCATACGGCGAATTGAAGCTGAAGGAACGGGGCTCAAGCTGCGGAACAGAAATGCCGCAGTCCGGACACGCGAGCTTTTCCGAGAACACATGCTCTTTGCCGCCAACGACCGCGACGGTGACGAGGCCTCCGGCGAGTTTCAGTGCCGTGGCGATGGACTGCTCGAGACGAGCGGCAATGCCCTGCTTGACGAGCAGGCGGTCGACGACGACTTCGATGGTGTGGTTTTTGCGCTTGTCGAGACTAGGGGGAACGTCCAGCGGGAAAAGTTCGCCGTTGACGCGCACGCGGACGTAACCGTCTTGTGCCAGTTTCTCGAACTCTTTGCGGTAGGCCCCTTTTCGCCCGCGAACAACGGGCGCCAGAATCATGATGCGATCGTCGGGCTGGCACAGCTCACCGTTGAGAATGGCTTGGACAATTTGCTCGCTGGACTGACGCGCGATGGGCTTGCCGCATTGCGGGCAGTGTGGGACACCGACGGAAGCGTAGATGACACGGAGATAGTCATAGATTTCCGTTATGGTGCCCACCGTGGAGCGCGGGGAACGGGTGGTGGTTTTCTGCTCAATGGCGATGGCCGGCGAGAGGCCTTCGATCACGTCTACTTCAGGGCGCTCCATCTGATCGAGGAATTGGCGGGCATACGCGGAGAGGGATTCAACGTAGCGGCGCTGTCCCTCGGCGTAGATGGTGTCGAACGCCAGGGAGGATTTCCCGGAACCGGAAAGGCCGGTGATGACGGTCAGGGTGTTGCGAGGGATTTCGAGGCTGATATTTTTCAGATTATGCTGCCGCGCGCCCCGAATAACCAGTTTGGTCAGGCCCATGAGACGAAACGCTCCCTCCACAGGAGCTCCGGCACACAGCGGGTAGACTGAGGCCAGAATAACTCTTCACAATAGCAGGGACAATTCAGCGGGGTCAAGAATGCACGGACGACGAGGAGTTTTCCTGCGACCCCTTCTTGAGGACTTTTATATTAACCGGATCAACGAGAGGACTCGGTCCGCGAGTATGCCCCCGGGCTAGCGGGTCAAGCGCTTCCGCGGCAGGATGTGGACACCACCCTGTAGAGGATTTACCCGACGGGTAAATTTTCACGGGGGGTAGAGCTTTTTTACCCGGCCATAAAGGGACAAGACACTGAAAACAATAAAGTTAGAGTTGGCTTACGGAGTGCATTAGTAAAGGCAGTGGGGGAGGCGAGCCGAGGATCCCTTTAGGGGATTGAGGGCTGGGCCGGTTCGTTTCTCCCCCCTATCACTTTCGCCGAACGGCGACCTGCCTCCGACTGTCACGGCCTACCTCGAGACACCCGAACAAACGCGAAACGGCGAAAGCGTGTCCGCGTCGCCCAAATAATGGCACCTCTTTCCAGCGCCACCCAGAAATATTCAGACCGCTCGCTTTTCAATAGGCTAGTGCGCGTCCCAGGAACGGCTGGCGTAGTCGCCGAGGGTCAGAGAGAGCATGATGGCGAGCCAGAAAAAACCTGAAATGATGATGAGCTGAGTACGCTTGGAACTGTAGTAGGCGTGCATGAAAAAGAGAATGACGAGGATGGCTTTGCAGGTGGCGACGACCAGAGCAACGATGACGTTCAGGCCTGCGTAATACTGGTTGAGGTCCACGGTTGCCGCGTAGACGGTTGTGAAGGTCAGAATCATCAGCGCGGCGAAAATCAGAATATAGATTTTTGGCGAAACAATATGTTCGGACACGCACACCTCTCCTGAGTGAGCGGCTAGTGCCGGTCAATCAGATATAACAACGGGAAAAGGTAAATCCACACAATATCGACGAAGTGCCAGTAAAGGCCGATGTTTTCGACCGGAGTGTTGTACTGCGGCGTGAAACGCCCCTTCATGGACTCGATGATCAGCCAGAGCAGCAGACCGGCGCCGACAATCATGTGCAGGGCGTGCAAGCCGGTCATTCCGAAGTACAGAGAGAAGAAAAGCTGCGAGTGGGAATTAACGGCGACCGGGCCGCCCACTTTTTCGGTCAAGTCCGCGAGCTCTCTTTTCTCGTCTTCGAGAGCCTTGCCGTTCAGGCCGCAGGCGTCAGGATTGCTGGTGCAGTAGTAGAGGTCGTAGTTGCTGCCGGGAATGTGATGCTCGACATATTTGGCGTGGTATTCAACGCCCTTGATGCCCAAGAAGACCGAGCCCAAGATCAAGGTGAGAATCAGGAAGGTGGTGACGAGCTTTTTCTTGCCCACCTGGGCGGACCAGACAGACATGGCCATCGTCAAGCTGCTACCGATGAGGACGACGGTGTTGATGGCGCCCCATTTCAAGTCAATAGTGCGGCTGGAAAAGGCGAAAACGTCCGGGTACGTGTGGCGGTTGACGGTGTAGGTCATGAAGAGGCCGCCGAAAAATAAGATCTCGGTGGCCAGAAAGATCCACATGCCGAGGGTAGCAGATTCTTTCTGCTGTCCCAGCGTTTGATAATGCCCGTACAACTCTCCGGTGCGGTGCACGCGGTACTCCTTTTTGCTTCAGTTTGTGACCCGCTGGTTGCCGTGCCACCGGGGTAGCAAGCCCCGCCGTCTGTCCATCAGAACAAAAGCTAGTCGTCTCCATGAGCCGGCGCGAGCGGTGCCACCGGAGCTGCAAGACCTAGATCAGGCCGATTCTTGTAGTCATACGGCTCCCAGTCCACCACCGGTGTGACATCGAAATTCTCGGTTGGGGGCGGGGAAGCAGTCGTCCACTCAAGGCCTGTGGCCGGCCAGGGATTGGGACCCGCCGCCCTCCCATAGCGGACCGACCAAGTGAAATAAGCTATCGGAAGCAGGTAGCCAATGGCCAGGATGGAAGCTCCGGCTGTGGATAAAACGTTGAGCACTTGAAACTCCGGCGGATAGTTGTGATAGCGACGCGGCATGCCTAGGAAGCCAAGAATAAATTGAGGACCGAAGGTCAGGTTGAACCCGATAAAAAGAGTCACGGCAGCCACGCGTGCCAGAAACTCCGGATAGAGCTTCCCTGTGATTTTCGGCCACCAAAAATGCAAACCTCCGAGGTAACCCATGATGGCACCCCCAACCATGATGTAGTGGAAGTGGGCGATAACGAAATAAGTGTCGTGGATGTGAATATCGAGGCCAAGGCAGGCTAAGAACAGGCCGGTCAGGCCACCAATGAGGAACAAGCCGATAAAGCCGAGGGCGTAAAGCATCGGCGTGTCGTAAGAGATGGAACCCTTGTAAAGAGTGGCCGTCCAGTTGAAGACTTTGACGGCCGAGGGAATAGCTACGAGATAGCTGAGAAGCGAGAAGGCCAGCGCGGCGTAGGTGGACTCACCGGTGAGGAACATGTGATGCGCCCAAACGAAGAAACCAATGACGGCGATGGCGATGCTCGAGGCGGCGATGAACGTGTAGCCGAAGATGGGTTTGCGAGCGAAGGTCGGTATGATCTCGCTGACGACGCCCATGGCCGGAAGAATCATGATGTACACAGCCGGGTGTGAGTAGAACCAGAACAAGTGCTGGAAAAGAATGGGGTCGCCACCGAGCGCGGGATTGAAAAAGCCGAGGTGGAATATCCGTTCGAGGCCCGCGAGAAGAAGCGTGATGGCAATGACCGGCGTACCCAGGATAAAGATAATACTCGTGGCGTATTGCGCCCAGACAAAAAGCGGTAAGCGAAACCAGGTCATGCCCGGCGCGCGCATGGTGTGGATGGTAACGACGAAGTTGAGGCCCGTAAGAATGGAAGAGAACCCGTTGATAAAAATGCCGATCACCGCGGGCGCGACGGCTGAGTTCGAATAAACGCTGCTGAGGGGCGTGTAAAAGGTCCAGCCAGTGTCAAGGCCGCCGGTCGCGAAAGAATAGAGGACAAAACATCCGCCCGTGATGTAAACGTACCAACTGAGGAGATTAAGTTTGGGAAAGGCGACGTCTTTAGCGCCAATCATCAATGGGAGAAGAAAATTGCCCAACACAGCCGGAATGGAGGGAATTAGAAAGAAGAAGACCATGGCCACGCCGTGCATGGTGAAAAGTTTGTTGTACGTCTCGGGCGTGACCAGAAAGCCGGTGGGAGTGAGCAGGTGGACTCGAATCATGCCGGCGAAGATGCCGCCGACCGAGAAGAAGAAGGTAACACCCATAAGATACAGCCAAGCGATGCGCTTGTGGTCCGTCGTCAACAGCCAGGAGCGGATGCCATAGGTCGCATTGAGGTAGTGCTCTTCGGGCATCTGATGGCCGGGTGATTTGGGTGGTGTCGTGCTCATGGCCTATTTCTTCCCCGGAGCCGTCACACCTGCACCTGTCGCAGGCACCGGTTGCGATTGCAGCGACTTGATGTAGGCAGCCAGGCTCATAATCTGTTCTTCGGTTAACTGACCTTGGAAAGCGGGCATCAGCGGCTGGTAACCGGCCACGATCTTCGCACTAGGAACCAGAATGGACTCCCGAATGTAAGCGTCGTCGGCGGTGACGTTGGAGCCATCGGCGAGATGAACGCTCCCGCCGTAGACTCCGTTGAGGGAAGGGGCGCGGCCCGTGCCGTTGCTCAGATGGCAGGTGCTGCAGGCTTTCTCGGCAAACAGTTTTTCTCCGGCGATCACTGGATTTACGTCCTCTCCCGTCGACCCGGAAAGCCATGCGGCGTAGTCGGAAGGTTCCATGACGGTCACCCATCCGCCCATAACAGCGTGGTTGGTGCCGCAATACTGCGAGCAGAAGAAATGGTAGCGTCCGGTCCTGGTTGGACGGAACCACATCGTGTTGTAGTGCCCTGGAACCACGTCCATCTTGACGCGGAAAGCCGGCACGAAGAAATCATGGATGACGTCCTCGCTGGCAAGAATGAGCTTAATGTCGCGTCCCACGGGAACGTGAAGCTCGTTGATTTCCCTTCGTCCGTTGGGCTGTTGGCCCTTCCACATCCACTGCTTTCCGACCATGTAAATGTCAAGGGTATCCTGCGGAGCGTGGCGATAATCGACGTAGACCACGGCCCCCCAGCCGAACATGCCCATAGCCAAAATAAAGGGAACGATAATCCAAGTAAGTTCCAGTCGCATATCACCGTGAATTGGCGCGCCGATATCGTTCGTACCCTTGCGGTGATATTTGAGAAAGCAAAAAATAATCGCGGCGGTGATCGCAATCGTAAAGAAGGCGGACGCGAGTATGAGAAACGTCATCAGCGAGTCCACTTGAGGAGCGAAGTTGGAGGCCTGCTCGGGATAAATTGGCAGTTGCGACTGCACGGCTTATTGGGCTCCTTGGTATCTCGTTCGCGCAGCGACGATCTCGCGCCGGCGGAAAATCAGCATCCCCGCGACCAGGACTAGAATCGTCAAAACGCCGCCCAAGCGGATGATCTTGAGTATGGACGCGCTGTAACGGGCCGACGTCGGGTCGTACTGGTAACAGAAAAGCAAGGCGCGATCGACGGGCGTGCCGATTTTGCCAGCGGAGGCATCGACGAGGCCGAGGCGAAGGTCGCGAGCGGGATATTCGACGCCATAAAAGTAGCGCGAGATCCGGCCGTCAGGTGTGAGCAGCATGATGCCGGCGGCGTGCGCGAAAAGATTGGATTTTTCGTCGAACGAATATCGGAAATTGGCGCCTTTGGTAAGCACGTCGACGGATTCTTTCGAGCCCGTGAGGAAGTGCCAGCCGCCGGCTGTCTCTGGGCGGCGGAAATGACTCATGGCCGATTCTTTTTTCTGGGCGGCCATGTCCGGGCTTTCGCGCGGGTCAAAGCTGACGAAGACGACTTCGTAGTCCCGGCCGGGATTGAACGAAAGCATGCGCAGGGCGCCGACAACGCCCTGCTCGGTCTGATTGCAAAGCATGGGGCAACCGTAATAAACGAGCGCGAGGAGAACGGGCTTCTGCGTGAAGTAGTCGCGGAGCTGTACGCCGCGGCCAGTCTCGTCGCGGAAAGCAAGGTCGAGCGGCAGGTGGGCGTTGAGCTGGGGCTCGAAGCCAACGTTTCGCAGGACGGAAGGCATGTTCTGCGCCGCCGGACCTGTGTCGCTCGGCACGGCTTGCGCCGCTGCCGTACTTGCGCCTAGCAACAGCGCAAAAACTCCGGAGATGACACGCGTACAGTTCATAGTCTTACTTTTTCTTCTCCACAGTCGGTGAAGGCACGGCCGGGAGGCCTTTTTCGACAATGAACTTCATAGCCTCTTCCACGGGAATCCGGGCGATACCGGCTTGCTTGTCGGTCCAGTCGTATTTTTCATTTGCTTCTTCGTCTGCTTCCTTTTTGTCCCGCAGATCGAGCTGCGGGTCGTTCGTGTGCCCGGGAACGCCCTGCAGCCGCGGCTCGGGCGGCATCGTCGCCCCAACATTCCGGTGAACGGGAGCCATAGGCGTGTCGGAGTCCGCAGCCATCTTGGTCGTGAACCGAAATACAAAAACGCTGACGACAAAAGTGGCTACCACAGCGAGCGCCAGGTAGAACAGGTATGCCAAAATCGTGCGGGTATCGATGTCCGAGGACTCGAACGCGACATCTGTGTGCGTGTGCGGCTGGTCGCCGGACTGGCCCTTGTTGTGATGCTCAGTACTCATGAACTTCGATAGCCTCTTCAAGTTTAGGATCGCCCAGCGGCAGAAGCGGCTGGCTCTTCAAATTTCTTGCAAAAACGGCAAACCAGATTCCGGCGAGGGCCAGGACCGCGGCAACGTCCATCAAACCGGGAACGGCATTGGATGTGAACTCCGGGCGCGTCAGCCAAAAGAGATCGACAAGACGCATGAAGATGAGCCACATCGCGACCTTGGGAAGTAGCTTGGCGCTGCGCTTGACGTCGCGCGGGAGAAGAGAAAAGAACGGCACAAAAAAATGGAAGATTAGAACGAAAACGGCGACGACGCCCCAAGCGCCGTAAAGGCGAGTGCGATAGAAGCTGATTTCCTCGGGCAGGTTTCCGGACCAGATGATGAGCAGCTGAGAAAAACCGAAATAAGCCCAGAGCATGACGAAAGAGAGTAGAAGCTTGCCCAGATCGTGCAGGTGGCGGCTCTGGATTAGCCCTTCCATGGGCGCAGTCCTTGAGAGCAAGACGAGGACGGCGATCATCAGCGACATCGACGAAATCATTTGGCCGATGACAAAGAGGAAGCCGTAAATGGTCGAAGCCCAATGTGGAGAGAGCGACATGACCCAATCGATAGCAGCAAATGTCATTACGAAGACGTAGAGAATGATGCCGGGGCCTGCCAGCATCTTCATCCGGCGGCGAAGCGCCCGGTCTTCGCGGTTGACGTCTTGTTCTTTCGACCAGCGATTGAATACGAACACCAGCAGAAGCCAGACCGCAAAGTAAATTACCGCGCGGATGAGAAAACCGTTGCTGGTGAGATACGACTTCTGGAGATCAGAAAGCGATCCTTCACCCTTCGGCGGCGCGTTAAGCCACTCTTGATAGAGATGTTTCATACCGAAAATGGCAATAGGAAGAAAAAAGACGGCCACGACGGGAAGAACACGGGTGGCAGATTCCAGTGGCCGGCGCGTCACGATGCCCCAATGACCGCCGGTAAGATGCTGGAGCATCAACAGGCCGAGCGATCCGAGCGATAGTCCGAGAACAAACATAAAGGCGATCAGATAAGAATGGAAGAACTGGTCGGCGTACTGGTCGCGGTACAGAAAGAAACAAATACCGCAACTCACCACACCGATGATGCCCGCCAGGAGTGCGCGCTGTTGCAGGCGGCCAACGCTTTCTGGCGCCCTATAGTCCTGCGCGGTCATTTCGTGGAGTCTCCTTTAGGCAGTTTTTCCCGCACACCGGGCGGAAGTTCGGAAGCCGGCACATTGCGGCTGAGCTGGAGCGCGCGGACATAAGCAACGATGGCCCAGCGGTCGGCCGCTGGAATTTGCGCGGAGTAGCCGAGCATACCGCCAAACCCGTTGGTGATTACGTCGTAGATGTAGCCGTTGGGAACCTGGCGCAGGCGGGCATCATGATAGCTGGGAGGGTGCTTCATACCGCGCATGGAAACCATCCCGTTCCCGTCCCCTTGCAAGCCGTGACAGGGCGTGCAAAAGATTTTGTAGCGCTCCTGTCCGCGCTTGAGGAGTTCCGGCGTCAACGGAAGGGGGAAGGCATTTGATTCCTTGGGAACGAACAATTCGTCGTCCGCGATGGAGCCTCGCGCCACGGTATTTTCAAGCAGCGGGCGCTCCGAGCGGCCGTCGTCGAAGAACGGGCTGGGAGAGAGCGGCCTGTTCTTGGGCTGGTCGGCCATGTCCTGACGAATCTGACAGCCCGCCGTGAAAACGGCGAGCGTTGCTAGACATACGCCAAGGAGGAAACGAGAGGTGCTAGTCATCGTGCACCTCGGAAACGTGATGTGCTGCCAGCCCCTGGAGAAACCGCGCGGTATCCGCCAGATGGAATTTCTTATCGCGGGCTTGAATACAGACAAAGAAGCGATCCGCCGACGCATGCGTGAAACGGTGCGCATTGAAGATCGGATGATGAGGCTGCGGTAGCCTGTTGAGTGCGAGCATGCCGAAGACAGCTGCGAGCGAAGCGCACAGAATGGTCAGCTCGAACGTGACCGGAATAAAAGCGGGCCAGCTATTGAGCGGACGACCGGCGATGTTCATTGGGTAGCTATAGACGTTCACCCAGTACTGGAAGCCAAAGCCGCCCAGCCCGCCTGCCAGGCCGCCAAGCAGTGTAATCAGCGGAACCATATTGCGCCGCATGCCCATGGCCTCGGGAAGACCTTCCACGGGGAACGGAGAGTACGATTCATAGTAGCGGTAGCCCGCCTCGCGAATCTTCGCGGCGGCGTGAACCAGCTGCTCCGGCTTCTCAAATTCGCCAATCACGCCGTAAATGTGTGAGCGGTGCGCTATCACTTGTGTTCCTCGGACGTTTCCGTGACCAATTCGCGCATTTCAGCAATGGAAATCGCCGGCAGAACGCGAACGAACAGGAAAATCAACATGACGAACATCCCCATGGTGCCGATAAACGTGGCCCAATCCCAAACCGTTGGCGAGTAGCGGCCCCATGCAGAGGGCACGAAATCGCGTGTCAAACTGATCACCACGATAACGAACCGTTCGAGCCACATGCCGACGTTTACGACGATGGACATGAGAAAAAGAAAGACGACGTTGGTGCGCAACTTGTGGAACCAGAGCAACTGCGGAATCAAAATGTTGCACAGGATCAACGCATAGTAGAACGGGGCGTACGGGCCGTGCAGGCGCTGATTGACCAGGAAAACGTCAAACTTGTTGCCGCTGTAAAGCGACATGAAGAATTCAAAGAAGTAGCCGTAAGCGACGATCAGGCCGGTGGCCAGCATCACCTTGGCCATGTTCTCGAGGTGGCGCATGGTGATGAAATCTTCAAGACCGTAGGCCTTCCGCAAGGGAATCGCAATCGTGATAACCATCGCAAAACCGGAATAGATGGCGCCGGCAACGAAGTATGGCGGGAAAATCGTGGTGTGCCAGCCGGGTACGATGGCGATCGCGAAATCGAAACTCACAACGGTGTGAACGGAGAGCACGAGCGGTGTGGCCAGGCCAGCGAGAAGCAGATACGCGGACTGATAACGGTGCCAGTGCCGCGCGGAGCCACGCCAGCCCAACGCCAGCATTCCGTAGATGATCTGTTTGGGCTTGCTCGTGGAACGGTCGCGGAGCGTGGCAAGGTCCGGAATCAGACCCACAAACCAGAAAAGTAGAGAGACCGTGCCATAAGTCGAAACCGCGAAAACGTCCCAGATCAGGGGGCTACGGAACTGCGGCCAAATTCCCATCACGCTCGGGTACGGGAACATCCAGAACGCGTACCAGGGGCGACCGGTATGAATGAGCGGAAAGATGCCGGCGCAAGCCACGGCAAAGAGCGTCATCGCTTCCGCGAAGCGGTTGATCGAAGTGCGCCACTTCTGATTGAGCAAAAAGAGAATGGCGGAAATAAGCGTTCCGGCGTGGCCGATACCGATCCACCACACAAAGTTCACGATGGCGAAACCCCAGCCAATGGGTATGTTGATGCCCCAGATGCCCACGCCCTTTATGATCAGGTAGCCGATGGCGATGTTCATCACACCAAAGATACTGAACGCGATCAGGAAGCCGATGTACCAGCCAAGGGAAGTGGGGCGCGTCAGAACGATCGCGCTGATCTTGTCCGTGACGGAGCTATAGGTATGCCCCGGGCCAAGTACCGGCGTCAGACGGCTGATCTCGGGAGAATCGATTGGCGGATCGCCGGCGCTCATGCCTTCTCCAGTTCAGGATTCGGATTGCGGACCGCCGCAAGATATGTCGTACGCGGGCGCGTGTTCAGTTCGCCGAGAAGCGCGTAGCTGCGCGTCTGCGCTTTCAGTTTCGCTACGCGGCTATTAGGGTCGTTGGCGTTGCCAAAAACGATGGCCTGCGCAGGGCAGGCGGATTCGCAAGCAGTAACAATTTCGCCATCTGCGATGGGGCGGCCCTTGCCACCCTCCGCCTTTTCCGCTTCGATGCGCGCGTTGTTGATGCGCTGCACGCAATAGGTGCATTTTTCCATTACGCCGCGGCTGCGCACAGTGACTTCCGGATTTCGCAATAGTTTAAGCGAGGGCGTCTCCCAATCCTGAAAGCGGAGAAAATTAAAGCGGCGCACTTTGTACGGACAGTTGTTCGAACAGTAGCGCGTGCCGATGCAGCGGTTGTAAACCATGTCGTTCAGGCCTTCCGCGCTGTGCACAGTGGCGCCGACGGGACAAACCTGCTCGCAGGGCGCGTTCTCGCATTGCTGGCATGGCACAGGTTGAAAGAATGTCTCGGGATTATCGAGCACGTCATAATCGGGCCCACCTGGATCGCCCGTGTTCGTTGCGAGCTTGGAATAGTAGCGGTCGATCCGGATCCAGTGCATTTCCCGGCCGCGCATGACTTGATCCTTGCCCACGACGGCAATATTGTTTTCGGATTGGCAGGCGATCACACAGGCATTGCAACCGTTGCAGCTATTTAAATCAATGGCCATACCCCAGGCATACCCGGGGTAGGCGAATTCTTTGTAGAGCGACATTTCCTTGGGCGGTTGCTCGTCGCCTTCGTGCGCAAACTTCGGATTCTTTTGATATTCCGCAAGGGTGCCGGTGGCTAGGATCTTCCGGCCTTCCATCTGGAAGTGATACTGCGTGCAGGCCAACGGGTAGTCGACGCCGGTTTTCTTGATGGCATTCGCTCCAGCCGTGGTACCCCATAGCGCGTTCGAGGCGCGCACTACGTAGGCACTGAAACCCTTGTTGGTACCCGTGAATCCGGCGTTTTTGCGTCCGTAGCCCAGCGGCAGGACGACTACGTCTTCGGCTTGCCCCGGCACAATCCAAGCGGCCGCGGTGACGTTGCTGTTCGAAATCGAGATGTCAATCATGTTGGTGACGATCTGGCCGTGCTCACCGCCGCGAGCCGCGGCGCGTTGCGTAAGTGTCAGCTTCTCCGCCAGCCGCGGACCGACTAGCGCGGCATTGTCCCAGGTCAGTTTTGTGACGGGACGCGCCAACTCCTGCAGCCAGCCGTTGTTTGCGAAGCGGCCGTCGTGAACGTTCGCATCCGGACGGAAAATAAATTCGAGCTGCCCCGCGGGAATCGCTTTTGCGGCTGGCAAGCTCGCGGCGCTAAACTTCGGGGTTACTGAAGCGGGCGCGTATGCTGAATTTGTAACAACTCCGTCGTTCAGAGTTTTGCGCCAGAATTTCTCCGGGTCGCCCGCACCAGCGGACGTCTTCAGTCGTTCGCGAACCGCATCGTACGCTGTCAGACCCGGCTTGTCGGTGAAAGCGCCGAGAACTTCGAAAGCCGAACGAGTGTGATAGAGCGGCGCGATAAGCGGCTGAATCACGCTGACCGTGCCATCGAACCCGCGCACATCGCCCCAGGTTTCCAGATAGTGCGATTCCGCGACATGCCACTTGCAATACTCGGCAGTCTCGTCGAAATGAGTGCCGACCAGAACGGATGTGTCGACTTTTTGCAGTTTCGATGTGAAATCAAAGTCGTGCGGTGCGTCATACACCGGATTCGATCCGAAAATCAGCAAGGTGCTGACTTTGCCGGCGTCCATATCCGCGCAGAGCTCGGTGAACGATTCCAATTGATTCACCGGATTCGCTTCGACCGGCTCGGTGTAATACAGCGTCGTGCCGACGTTCCCGAGAGCCGCGTTAATGGCATGCGCAAGCGCGTGCACTTCTGCAGGCTGGAACTCTCCCGCAGCGACGAGAGATTTCCCGCGATTCTTTTGCAAGTCACCGGCGGCGACATCCAGCCACTTAGCCGCGGCGGGCGAAAGCGTCCCGCCACCACCCAGGCCCAGTTTTGCGGCCAGTGCACGAGCGAACTGCTCCACCTCCGAAGGCTTCAGTGGCAAGCGATGGTCCGCGCTCGAGCCAGTGACGGAAGGCGTCGGCTCAACCACATACAGCCGGTTCATGGTGTCGCTCGGCCCGCTTAGTTTGCGGCGGCGATAAAACGACTTCATGTAGCCTATGTGCCCCGGCCCGCTGGCCAGGAAATCCGAATCCAGCGAAAGAATGACGTCGGCTTTTTCCGGACGGTACACGGTACTTACATAGCGTCCGAAAGCGAGTTTCGCGCCTTCTCGCGAACCGTCGCCTCCCGCGGGCTCCCACTGGTGCCACTTGGCGCCCGGAATCTGTTTCAGGACGTTCTGAATTTGCGCATCGAGCGTCGGCGAAGTGACCGTGCCGGTCAAAATTCGGAAGCTCGCGCCACCCTGAGACTTAGCCAACGCAACGGTATTCTCAGCCTCCTTCAGAAAGTCCGACCAGGTACGAATTTCGCCGAGATTGGTGACGGTCTGCGCGCGGTCGGGATCATACAGATTCAGGATCGAGGCTTGAGTAATTACGTCCGTACCGCCGAGGCTTGACGGATGATCCGGATTGCCAGCCACGTGCGTGGGTCGGCCTTCATGGCTCTCGACAAGCACTCCCACAGCATCCGCGCCAAAGGGCATCGCTGTCGCATAAAATTGCGGCTTGCCGAGGATCATCCCGTCGGGCTGCTTTACGTAGGGGACAATCAACTGCTCCGGCTTCCGGCAGCCGGAAATCCCGGCGAAAGCGAGCGAGGCCGCGGCCAGCTTCAGGAAATTCCGGCGGTCGACCGTTTCATCCCACTCCGACGCTTGCCTTGGAAATTCGCGATGCAACAGATCTTCGAAGTGCGGATCGTCTGACAGCTCTTCGAGCGTCCGCCAATATTGCTTGCCGCTTTTTGTCCGCAATTTCGCGCGCACCGCCGCGAGATCCAGAACGTGTTCGTGCACTGTCGAATCCGCGGCGTGCGATTCGGAATGATCGTCTCCGTGCAAAGAACCCTCGTGTGCGTCGTGATCGTGCGAGTGAGGGTCGATAGAGTCGTTTTCGCGCATACCGTCCACTTAGCGATGACAGGTCGAACAGCTCGTTAGTTCAGCGGTGGAGCGAATCTTCCGTTCTGCGGCCAACTGCTTGCCGATTTCAGCCTGATTGTCGGGAGCCTTCCAGTTCATGTCGAAAACGTCATCTTTCGTCTTACGCAAAGCTTGCTGAGGGTTCCGGTGGCAGTCCAGACACCACTCCATCAGCAATGGAGACGCCTGAAACACGAGTGGCATCTGGTTGATCGAGCCGTGGCACGTGGAACAGCCGACACCTTTGTTCACATGAATGCTGTGATTGAAATACACGAAGTCCGGCAGGCGGTGTACCTTCACCCACTGGATCGACTGATTTGTGCGAAAGCTTTCGCGAATGGGTTCGAGATAGGGCGCGTCCGAATAGAGGACGGAATGGCAGTTCATGCAGGTCTTCGTCGGTGGAATGCCCGCGACTGCGGAGGTTTCGACGGAGGTATGACAGTAACGGCAGTCCAGTCCATCGTCGCCGACGTGGTGCTTGTGGCTGAATTGCACCGGCTGCGCACGCGAAACATATTGGTTGGTGGAATAGGGCGAACGTGCCAGCCCCAAAACACCGACAAGCCCGAGTCCAGCCAGAAAAACAGCCGAGAACAGACTGAATCTCGAGATGAAATTTGTGCTGCGATGAAAAATCTGGGCCATGTCAGCGTTGCACTTTTGCGAAGGCCTCCCCCGGAAGGAGCAGAAGCCACAGGCTCCGCGGGCCAGGAAGTGCGCACCCGGCCCGTAATTGACCGCATAGTTTCCGACAAAACTTTCTGGAATGCAACCTTCTCGCGCAGTTTTTTAAAAAAGATATTTCGCGACTTGCGCTCCCAAAGGGCACAACGCCTGCGAAGCGTGCGAACGGTTCGAAACAAACGCAGCGAACCCCTCGCTGTACTTGCTAGCGATGCTCCCGCCGTCCACTACGTATGATTCAGCGCGGGGCCAGCGGGTACACTATTTTTTCGCAAGTAGCTTCACGTAGGACGCAGCCGTGTTATCTTAGGAACACCCTCGCCGTCGATACGCATGCGGCGGGAGCCTACTTCGTGGGCTGCTGGGGCGTGGTCCAACCGGTAGGACACCTCACTGTTAATGAGGACGGTGGAGGTTCGAATCCTCCCGCCCCAGCCAATTCTCTGGAGCTTGGCTGATGAATTGCTAGTCTCGCGCTGTAGGCAAACCAGCCTCGGTCCAGCCACGCCAGCCGCCGTCCATCGATTCCACGTTGTTGTAGCCCATTTTTTGCAGATTGTCGGCAACCAGAGCGGAGCGAAAACCACCCCCGCAATAGAGGACAAGTTTTGTGCCCGTATCCGGCACCTGCTGCTCGATATCGCGCTCGATGACTCCCTTACCCATGTGCACAGCACCGGGGATATGGCCTTTGGCCCACTCGTTGTCCTCGCGAACGTCCACGAGGATCATTTTCTCGCCCCCATCCCTGCGTCGTTTTACGTCGGGGACATTCGTTTCTTTGACGCGCTGTTTGGCGTCCTGGACAAGCTTCAAGAATTGAGGTGCGTGCGCCATGAGACCCTCCGCAGTTTATTCAGGCGAAAAAGCGTAACACAACCGAAGAACGGTTTGGCAAGCACGCAAGTAGGCGCCCTTGACCCAGCTCGCAGAACACAAATTATCATCCTGATTGCCGCGATTCGTTTTGTCTCGACCTCCAGGTTTCAAGAGGCGGGTTTTTCACCTGCGTCTTTCTTGGAGTAAGACCGCGCGAGGTTCACCAGGTTCCACCGCACCGTTTGGGACACGCGATCGCCTTCTCCCATCATCTTTCCTTTGCCCTTGGTGATGATGTAGAAAAGCTCGCCGTCGGTCTTGCCCTCGAGTGCTGCGGGGTCGCGCCAGTCGTGCATCGTCAGCTTCATGGACTCGACGATGTCACCTTTGCCGTCTCCCTTCGGGCCATGGCACATCGCGCAATCGTAACCGTATATTTTACGCGCCGCGGCGAGGCCTTCCGGCGAGGGCTTCACCGGATTTTTCTTGTCAATGTCTTCCTGAGAGATTTTGTAATCGTCCGTGGCGGATTGCGGATCTTTCGTTTTTTCCTGTGCGGCATTCTGCTTCGCTCGCGCCATTCCAAGACTTGCCACGCAAACCGCGCCCAGTAGTAACAAAGTTTTGCGCATAAGATCCCTCCTTCGAGGACGTACGGGCCGAACGAGAGGAAACAACGAGTTTCTGTGAAGCGATTCTACGCCCGGAGACGGGGCGAAGGATAGGACATTTGCCGGGTATTCATTGCTCGCGAAAAAATATCCAAGGCGCTCAGTTTTTTCGCGACATCGACAGGCTACTTCGTCCAGCAGAGGGCCGCCCTAACGGTCAGCCCTCTTGGATTGCGTGCTCGATCTCGCGCGAGCATCCGCGTTTTTTGCCGCTGGCACGGAGCACCCACCGCCCGGCCGCGGGCCACCCAGGCCAGCATGGAAACGGCTGCCCTCCCGCACACGCGTCCGCAGTCCATCAATCACCGCAGGAATTGCCGGATGCTCCATACCGCGAATCAAATAAATCATCAACGCCGCTTCTCCCGGCGAGTCCACGCTCGAGGTAATCCCCACGCCCTGTACTCCCGTTTTCTTCATCCATTCATCCACGCGCGCAGTCTCGACCGTTCTCGCGCGCGCCACTTCTGTTTCTGGAATCGCATACACCTGCTGCGGTGGTGCAAATCCGCGCTCCAGCTGCGCGCTCTCATCGATCGTCAGCGCCCCGCGCCGGGCAAACGCCTGGCCCTCGATGATTCGCGTCCGGACTCCCTCTAGCTGTGCAGGCAGGTTAGTCCGCGCCTGGTCCTTCGCCACAAACAAAAGCACCGCCGCCTCTCCCGGATTATCGTAGCTCGCTCCGACTCCAATCACCTGTACTTCCGGATGCCCCATCAATTCGGTGACGTGCGCATCTCGAGCCGCAACAGCTTTCTCGATCGTGTCCGCTGCTAACATCGCCCCCTGGGTCTCGACCAGCGAAGCCGGCTTCGTTGGCAGCGTGCATCCAATCACTTGATGATTCGCGGCATTCTGAAACGTCGTCGCGCTCCCGCCGTTTGCCGTGAAGAACGCCATGACATCTGAAATCGCGTTGCCTACCGTATCCGTATCGTTCCCGGCAAACAGCAGCGCCACTGGTTCCGCCGTCTCTTGTTGCACGATCAGCGAACCCGAATCGCCCGACGAGCTGAAAGTTCCGCCCTGTACTTCCACCAGATCCGAATAGGTCACGGTAAACGCCTTGACTGTATCCCCGCAATTTTTGAAATAGTCCACCGTTGACGTCGTGTTGATCCCAATCACACTCGAACACGTCAGCCCCGACGTGCGCCCGCTCTTCGCCACGTTCATCGCCAAGGTCGCTGTCGTGCCCGTTCCCGCCGCGCCTGAGGCTGGCATGCCGGGGTCCGGCACGCCATTTGTCATCGTCGACCCCAGCAGCAAGATGTTTCCGTTCGGATCCACGGAACCATCGATGATCTGTGCGATTGCCGCGTCAATCTTCGGCAGCGAGCCGGACTCCAAATTGTAGAACTCCGAAAGGTTCGCCACAGTGTTCAAACCGGACTGTTGGCATTGCGTTTCAGCCAGTCCTGGCTGCGTGATTGCGTCTCCTGTGGGTGGTCCTCCTGGGATTCCTAAGTCGCTCTTTGCCAGTATGTGATTGTTGCTGAGAATGTACTTTTTATTGTTCCTCACCACCAGCGCTCCCAGCGTCCCGCTGCAACACTTGTTCCCGGCGCTGTCCGTTTTGTTCCCGCCCGATGTGCCCAGTATGACCGCGCCGCCCTGCGTCTTTTGGTTCGGTGACGCCACCACCGTCACCATCATCGATCCGCTGTCCGCGGAATTCGCCTGTGATACCGCGGTGATTGTCGTGGGAATGGGCGTGCCATCGCTCTTGCTCGTCGCCGCACTGGGCGCCACAAAAAGCCCCGCGCCTGAAATAAATCCCGTCGCATGGCTCCCGCCCGTCACTCCGCCCACTTGCCAGGTCACACCCATATTGGTGCTCCCCGTCACTGTTGCCGTGAATTGCAGCGTTCCAAACACACTCACCGTTTGCGACGGCGCGCTCACCGTCACCGTAACGCTCTGCTGCACGCTCTGATGTGGTATTCCGCTACAACCGGAGAGCGCGAACAGCAACGTGAAACAAACGACCGCAATCGTAACTCGACGCATGGCTTCCTCGTTTCAGGGCAACTACGTTTAACCTAGCACGTCTGGCGAGGAGGGCTGCGGATGTCGGTAAGACGTGTCCCCAATCTTAGACTGTCCGAACGGCGCGCAGGATGCCCGCGCCCTACGCAGCTCGGTACGCAATATGTATCGACCACCTTCTGCAAACGCTGACCACCCGATCTAAAAGCGCTAGTGTCATCGCGCGCGGAGCGCTGGCTGCCTGCTGCAACCGGCGATGTGCTTTTCTCAAAGCCAATCCGAAACACCTTCCACCAGTTCTTCCTCAGTCCAAATCCCGCCAATTGGGCCCAGAGTAAACCTCGACGGCCAGCGGGACCGCCAGCTCATGTACGCCTTCCATTTCTTTGCGCACAAGTTTCTCAAGTCTACCCTTTTCTTCAAGCGGCGCCTCAAAGAGCAGCTCGTCGTGTACCTGCAAAATCATTCTTGCTTCGAATTTTTCGGATGCCAGGCGCCGGTCAATGTTGATCATGGCCAGCTTGATGAGGTCGGCCGCTGTTCCCTGCAAGGGGGAATTCAATGCCGTACGCTCCGCAAAGTTTCTCAGTTGCATCTGCGGCGAATGGATCTCCGTAATCGGGCGAATTCTTCCAAACATAGTTTTGGCTACCGCGGTCTTGCGCGTTTCGACGAGCACGTTGTCCAAAAACACTTTTACCCCGCGATACCGCGTGAAGTACGCGTTGATGAACTGTGCTGCTTCCTTCTGTGGGATCCCGAGCTGCTGCGCCAACCCGAACGGCGAGAGCCCGTAGATAATCCCAAAGTTGATCGCTTTCGCCGCCCGCCGATGCTCGGCCGTCTGCGCCAACGGTCCGACGCCAAACACTTCTTGCGCAGTGCGCGCGTGAATGTCTTCCCCGTTGCGGAACGCCTCGATCAGGACCGGGTCTTGCGAAAAGTGGGCCATTACCCGCAGCTCAATCTGCGAATAATCGGCGGACAACAGTATCTTTCCTTTTTCCGCGGCGAAAGCGGCACGAATTTCCCGCCCCAGCTCCGTGCGAATCGGGATGTTCTGCAAGTTCGGGTCGCTCGAACTGAGCCGCCCAGTAGCCGCCGTCGTCTGCGAAAAACTGGTGTGCAGCCGGCCCGTCTGCGGATGAATTAGCTTTGGCAGCGCATCGACATACGTCGATTTCAACTTGGCAATCTCGCGATACTCGATCACTTTTCCCGGGAGCACATGCTGGGCGGAAAGTTCCTGAAGTATTTCTACCGCCGTTGATCGCATCTTCGCGCGCCCGCGCTTGGCGGCCACCTGCAGGTTCAGCTTGTCGAACAAAACCTCCGCCAGTTGCGTCGGTGAATTCACGTTGAATTCACACGCAGCGAGCTCCCAGATTTCACTCTCCAGGCGCCGCAGCTCCGTTTCCATTGTCTGCGACATCCTATCGAGCGCCTTCGGGTCCACACCGATGCCAATCCTTTCCATGTCCGCGAGCACCGGCGCGAGCGGTAAATCAATTTCCTCGTACACTTTGTGGAGTTGCTGCTCGTTCACCTGTTCGCGCAGCAACGGCGCGATTCGCTGCAAGTAATCCGCGCGCTCTCCGGGCCCGCCGCCCATCACCGCGTTCGTTTGCCGCATAACCACGTCGGCAAAGTTATGGTTCGCCGTCGTCGGCAATATCAGGTAGGAATACAACTGGGTTGCGTCTTCAATCCCCGCACTTCGTCCCATCAGCAATTGAAATAGCTTCGCATCATGCACGATTTTCTTGCGCTTTGGATCGGCGAGCACCGGCTTGAGCGCTTTCAACACCTCGCCTTTTTCGTCCAGCCAAACGGCCCGACCTTCCCCTGCTTTGGCCGATACTTCCATTCCGGCTATGCGCGTCCCAAACCCCTCGGCCGCTCGCCCTCCGGTATCTAGCATCAGCGAAATCGCCAAGGGGGCCTTAGCAGGAAGTTTTTTCAAGTATTCTGCGAATTCAGTCGCGTTCTCAAACTGCTTGTAGTCCTTTGTTTTTGGTCCTACGTCACTCGCTGTCGGCGGCGCCGCATCTGCGCTGTCACCCAGCTCCTTCAAAAGCGAATTGAATCCCAGTTCGCGATAGAGCGCAGCCAGCGCCGGAGTATCTGCACGCTGAATCTCCAGTGCCTGGAGGTCCACCTTCATCGGTACGTCTCGCGTGATCTGCGCCAGTTGCCGCGACATCATCACTTGCTCGCGCTGTTGTTGCAGCGCCTCGCGATATCGCTTGTTCGGAACTTCGTCAGCCTTCTCCAGCGCTTTCTCTACGCTTCCATATTTCTGAATCAGTTCGGCCGCGCCTTTTTCGCCGATTCCTTTTGCTCCCGGAATGTTGTCGATCGTGTCTCCAAGCAGCGCCATGTAGTCGACAACTTTGTCTGCTGGCACACCCAGCAGCTCCTGCACCTTTGCTTCGTCCACAAGAACGTCGCCCTTCGCTCCGCCGGGACCAGTCTTCAGCGTCCGGATATTTTCCCCGACGAGCTGCATCATGTCCTTGTCATTGCTTACGATCAGCACTTCGAAGCCTTGCTTCGCTGCCTGTGTCGCAACCGTTCCAATGACATCGTCTGCCTCGTATCCTGGTTCTTCAAGGATCGGCAAGCGCATCGCTTCGCAGAGCCTTCGCACGAACGGCAGTTGCACGCGCATGTCGTCTGGCATCGGTTGACGATGGGCCTTATATTTCTCGAAGAGTTTGTCGCGAAATGTCGTGCCCGGTGGGTCGAAAACGATGGCCATATATTTCGGCTGGTAATCCTTGACCAAGCGCTTGAGAATATTTCCAAACAAAAATGGAACGTTGGTAGGTACGCCGCCAGGTCCGGTCAGGCGTTGCGGCATCGGCGCAAAAAAGGCGCGGTACACATGCGCCATGGCGTCGACCAGAAACAATTTTTTCGTTGCTGCAGGCATGGCGCGAGTATAGCAAACGCGCACCAAACAACCTTAGCTACGCCGCAAGGAAGTCCCGTCAAGGAAGAGAAAAAGAGGGCGCGATCTCCCCCCACGCCCTCTCTGATTCTCTTTTTCTCGAAGTTACTTGCTGGGCAAGGCGACCGCTGCCGTGTGCACCTGCCCGAGCAACAACACTCTGGTTCCTCCATCCAGATGCACATTTTTGCCAGTGGAAGTTATGACCGTCGTTTGGCCTGTCCCGGAGTTGCTCATCATGAGCTTCAAATCCTTTAGTCCATATACTCCGCGGCTATCTGCCGGGAGCTGTCCGGGGCCGCCCGTCGCCGCCGAGCCGCTTGGCGATGCAGCACTGCCTGTGGAAGGATAACTCGGCGCTCCACTCGTTGGATTCTGAGACCTGCCGGAGCCCATGGGCGAACCTCCCGCCGCGGCTGCGCCTCGATTGCTCATTGGATCGCTGCCAGGTCCTGCCGAGCCGCCGGAGACGTCATTTTCCGGCGGCGCCACCGCTACAATCAGGACGTTCAGCGGAATCTCCCCGCCCTTCTTGGGAATCGCTTTATCAAATTGAATCGCCAGCGTGGACCCGCTGTCCCCTTTCGACCGCGCCGTCGCTTCCGTGATGCGCCCCTCCAGCTTTGCTCCCTTGGGGACGATTTCCTTTCCGTCCTCCACCATGGCATCTGTCGTGTGTGCCTCAACTTTGTCACCGACCTTGGCCTTCTTTGAATCTACTGACGAATTCAACGCCGCATTCATCGCACTTCCATTCGGCAGCGTAGCGGCCTGTGTTTCTCCCTGCGCCGGCGGATTCGACGGTGCCGGCACCTGCGGATAAGTTTGCGCCTGTGCCGCAGCACCCGCTGCAAACATGGCGCCCGCCAATACTGCAAATCCAGCTCGTATCATCGATGTCTTCCTCCAATTTCGATTGGGCTGGCAACCTCTGTTGAGAACTCCCCTACATAGGGGACGCTCCGATTCGACGAATAGTTGCATTCGCACCGCAAGGGGAGACACGGTGCTACACGATTCACTGTAGGTAGTACTACGAAATGATCCCCAAGGGCTTGGCCACCTCGGCGAGGATATCCGCCGCGCGCAGCAATTGCTCTCTCTTGTGCGTTGCGCTCACGATGGCGCGCAACCGCGCTTTTCCTTCCGCAACCACGGGATAGCCAACGGCCGGCGCAAAAACCCCCGCATCAAACAGTTTCTTCGAGAATTCAAAGGCCTTCGCCGCGTCTCCGACATGAATCGGGATAATCGGCGTTTCGCTCACCTTGAACTGGAAGCCTCGCTTCTTCAGTTCGCGCTTGAACATTTTGGTGTTGGCCCACAGCTTTTTCACAAGCTTCTCACCGTCCGGCGAATCGAGCAGCGAAAACGCTGCCTGGCAGGCGGCCACCGTTGCCGGCGGATGCGAAGTCGAAAACAGAAAAGGTCTCGCCCGCAGATACAGAAAATCGATCAAGTCACGCGAACCGGCAACATATCCGCCCATCGCCCCAATGGCTTTGCTCAGCGTCCCAACCTGAATATGAACGCGTCCATGGCACGCCAAATGATCCACTGTGCCTCGCCCGCCGCGCCCTAGCACGCCTGAAGAGTGCGCGTCGTCGACCATCATGATGCAGTTGTATTTCTCCGCGAGATCGCAAAGCGCGGGCAACGGCGCGATGTCGCCGTCCATCGAAAAAACGCCGTCCGTGATGATCAACTTCTTCCCCGGAAACTCCGCGTGCTCCTGCAAAACTCGCTCGCAGTCCTTCACGTCCTTGTGTTTGAACACCTTGATCGTCGCCTTCGAAAGCCGCGCTCCATCAATGATCGAAGCGTGATTCAGCTCATCTGAGACAATCAGGTCTTCCTTGCCGAGCACCGCGGAAACCGTTCCCGCATTTGCCGTAAATCCCGACTGAAACACCACGCAGGCTTCTACATTCTTAAACCGCGCGATCTGCTCCTCGAGCTCCATGTGAATCTTCATCGTTCCTGCAATTGTGCGCACCGCACCGGCACCCACTCCGTATCGCTTCACCGCGTCCAGTGCGGCTTTGCGCAACGATTTGTGTGTCGTCAGCCCAAGGTAGTTATTCGACGCCAGGTTGATCACTTCCCGCCCGTCAAAAGTACACACCGGCTTCTGCTCGCCCTCGAGCACGCGCAGCTTTGGCGCCACCCCCTTGGCACGAAACTCGGTCAATTGATCGGAAATGTACTGCGTTGGATTCTTCTTCGTCGTTTGTTTTCCAGTTTCGGACATTACGTGGCTCCTGTGGCGCGAATGTGCCGGGGAAAACTATTCTGCTCCATGCAGCGCCTGGGAGCAAACCGCCACGCTCGAGTGACTGCTCTCGCGGCTACAACAGTTCAGAATCGTATTTTTGAAACAGGGCTCGCAGCACGGCCGGAGGGCGCTCTTGTGTCGCGTGTATTGCCTGAATCAACTCATAAATTCGAGGAGTCATCACCAGGAGATAGCGGAGAAGCCCAGGCCCCCTATTCCAATAAGTGTGCGCAGCGCCGCGGGGCACCAATACCGCCGAGCCCGCTTTAGCTTCCACTTCTTTATCGCCAACTCTCACGCAAAGCGTGCCCTCGAGTACGTACCACGCCTCGTCATCGTTATGGTGGAGATGAAGGGGAGCAATCAACCGCGGCGGCCCCGCCGAGGCGCCAGTATCTCGCCATTCCGCAATCACAAAGCTATCCTTACCGGTCCCAAGTGTGCTTCCGGCTAAAGGCGGAACGCTGTTGGGCGAATTCATTTCCATTGCCTCCAAATCCAGAACAAGGACGGTAACGTCCTAGTGAGAAATACCGTTCGGATACAGCAAGATTTTCCCGGCCAATCCGCCCTGCAGTCTACTAAACGCATTCTCAAATTCTTCCAACGGCTCCCGTTCTCCAAACAGCGGCTCCAGATCCAGCCGCCCCGCCTTTAGTAGCGCGGTCATTTGAACCCACGTCCCATACATGCGCCGCCCGTAGATTCCTTGTACGGTCGCGCCCTTGAAAATCACATCATTCACCAAGTCCAGCGGCACATTCTCCGTCGGTATTCCCAACAGCGAGGCGCGGCCTCCAGCTCGTAGGGCTTTAAATCCTTGCTGAATCGCCGTCGGATTTCCGCTCATTTCGAGCAACGCATCCACACCAGTTCCATTCGTGTCCGCAAGAATCCGCGCAACCGCATCTCCAGCCGCTGGATTCAAGACCACGTCCGCGCCCATTTTTTTGGCCATGGCGCGCCGGCTCTCGTTTGTTTCCGTGGCAAACACCGTTGAACTCCCGCAAGCCTTCGCCACCGCGATGGCCATCAAACCAATCGGCCCGCAACCCGTCACCAAAACCGTCTGCCCCGCGATCGGCCCGGCCAGCACGGTATGCACCGCGTTCCCCAGAGGATCGAGAATCGCCCCGTAATGCTCCGGTATCGCCGGATCGAGCTTCCAAATATTCGATGCCGGTATTTTCACGAACTCCGCGAACGCTCCATCCTGATCGATCCCGATGATCCGCAAGTTCTGGCATATATGCGCTTCGCCTACCCGGCACTGGTGGCAGTGCCCGCAATTCACGTGCATCTCCGCGCTGACAAAGTCGCCGGCCTTCACCGCCCGAACTTCTTCCCCCACGCGCTCTACCAGGCCGCAAAACTCGTGCCCCAGTGTCACCGGCGGCTTGATCCGTCCCTGCGACCATCGGTCCCACCCATAAATATGCAGATCTGTCCCGCAAATCGACGCCGTCTTCACCCGCACCAAAACGTCCGCTGCTCCAATCGCCGGCACCGGCGCGCTTTCCATCGACAACCCGCGCCCCGCTCGCATCTTCCGTAACGCCTTCATGATTGCCGTCATCTACTGCAACCCTCGCTCAAGGCACAATCCTCGATGCTAGCACACCGCAATTTCCCGCGTCTTTCTGGGGACGCAGCAGGCTGCCCCCCGATTTAGCAGCCATGTGATTTGTGAAGGTTCTTCCCGCAACCCTCCGTTGTTCTTTCTCACCGTGAAATCTCCTCCAAAACCAACCCATTCGTTCGCGGACCCATAACCGCCACCACGCTCGCCACCAAAATCATGGCCACCGCCAAGACCGCGAACACCGCCGGCACTCCATGCGCCAAAACCGCCCCAATCAAAAGCGAAGTAAAAGCCGCACTCAGTCTGCTCCAGCTATAAGTAAACCCCACGCCCGTAGCGCGCAGCCGCGTCGGAAACAACTCCGCCTGATAGGCATGAAACGCTGCCGAGAACCAATAATTCGCCAAAGTCAAAAGTGCCCCAAATCCCACCACCGCCGCAGGAGCAACGGAATTTCCAAATCCCAGCCCAAGTACCGCCACAAGCAACGCCAGCACAACAATCGTCCACTTCCGTTCGAATCGGTCCGACGTAAATGCTGCCAGAAGCGGTCCGAGCGGCGAAACCAATGCAATGAGCAACGTGTACTCCAGTGAATGCAAGAGTGACACGCCCCGCTTCAACAAGAACGTCGGCGCCCAATTCGCAAATCCATAAAACCCAATGGTCTGCAGAGCCTGAAAAATAACAAGCATGACGGTCCGCGAAAGATAAGGCCGCCTCCAAAGCTCCCAGAACGAAGCGCGTTCCCCCTCTGCTTCGTTTTTCCCACTCGCGGCTTTTTGCTCGGCACTCGCTACTTGCTTACCCTGAGCGGAGTTGAAGGGCTCCTCGTTTGTCGTGATCGAGGTCGAAGGGCCACTTCTTCCCAAAGTAGAAAACGATTCGTTCTCCAACGCCGTCATAGTCGCATCCGCTTCCGCCAGCCGCGCCCGGCTCTCCAACCAGCGCGGCGACTCCGGCAACCTCCGCCGAAACCACCAAGTCAAAAGCGCTCCCGACGCTCCAACAACCATCACCCACCGCCACCCGCTCATCAAAAAATGTGTTGGCACGAGCAACCGCGAAAGCACCGCCGCCACCGGGACCGCGCAAAATCCCGCCACTTGCGTGATCGCCACATACCGCCCACGCACGCGCCCGGGCACCAACTCCGTGACATACGTATCAACCACCACAATTTCCGCGCCAATCCCTACGCCCGCAAAAAACCGCAAAGCAATCAGCCACCCCGCCGTTGGCGCAAACGCATCCGCAAACGTAAACACCGAATAAATCAAGAGCAGTAAAATGAACGCACTCCGCCTCCCCATCCGGTCGCTGCCCATTCCGAACACGACCGTCCCAACAAACATCCCCAAAAATCCCGCGGCCACAAAAAACGTAAATTGTCTCAGCGAAAGAAACCCGGACTGCTGCAACGCGGCCCCGATATACGCCACGATAAAAATGTCGTAGAGGTCGAAAAAGTTGCCGAGCGAAACCAGCGCAATAAACCGCCGGTGAAACCGCCCGAGCGGCAACCGCTCAATCCTCTCCGCGATCGTCGATTCAGCAGTATTCACTCCGCCGCCTTCGTCTTACTTGCATTTTCTAGGGGCCCAGCGTGCTGCGCCCCACCCGCCACTCACTTCACTTCGGTAACGAGGCCAATCTTCTCCAGCGCCTTCAAATACTCCAATACCAAATCCAACGGCACCGGCCCGTATTCCGCCGACACCGCGTCCCGTATTTCCTGCGCATTCCTTTTCCCATCTGCAAAATTCAAAACCTCATACGCATACTCCTCACCACTGCCCCACAATCCCTCATAACTCAACAGCTTCGGCTCTGCAACGCCCGCGGCCTTCGCGTGATCGGCAAAATAGTCGTACCCAAATACCGCCAGTGGTCCCCTCGGCTGTGAGGCCCGCGCATAGATTGGCCCGCCGACTCTCCCCTGGGTATTTGTATTCTGCTGTGCCCCAGCACTCTTCGCGATCCCTCCAGCGAGAAATCCATTCACGGACCCCTCCGCGTCCTTCGCGTATTGATTGAAGACTTGGTTCAAAATGGTTTGTTCAGGTCGATCCAACTCGTGGCTCCGCCGACCCACTTCCAACAAAAGCCGAGCCGCGCGAAATTCCGACGACAACACAATCTTCGCCCCGTTTTTCTGATTCAGTCCCGCCAAAAAATATCCGCTAGCCGCCCCAATAAACGCGGCCCTCTTCAACTTCGTCGGATCAATATTCGCCGCCGTATCAAAGTTCGTATGAATGTAGCGGTCCGGCCAGTCATTCAAATAAATGGCCGGTATCCCGAACGAGGAATCCTGATACACATCGTGGTCACTCCCCATCGTGTACGCCGAATACTCCGCCCGCAGCGGCTCCTTCCCACCCTCCGGCGCCACAAACGGATACTCCGCCTTCCCCGTCGCCGCAAATCTGTACGACTCCTCGTTCACAAACTCCGCAGACGCCCACGCCACATCATGCACAAACGACGGCAAACTCATCGGCCCCCGCGTCACATGAAACACCGCCTTCGTCTCCGGCCCGCCCCCCACCATGTCCATGTGAATCGCCGCCTTGATCCTCTTCGTCAACTCCGGCTTGGCATTCAACAGCGTGATCGTCCCTTCAATCTCCGGCGGCCAAATAAATCGTATCGTCCGCGCCGGCCGCGCCAATTTCCCCTCCGCAATCAACTTCTGCAAAGTCCGCGCAACCTCCAATATCGTCACGCACCCGCTAGTATTGTCATTCGCTCCCGGCCTCTGGTGATCCAGGTGGCACGAAAACACAATCTCCTCCTCCTTTAGTTTCGGATCCGCCCCCGGAATCGTCGCCGTCACCACCTCATAATTCCCCGCATGCTGCCCCGCCTTCACCACCGCATGCAGCGTAATCTTCTCCCCGCGCGTGAGACGCTCCTGCAATCCCCGACCGGTTTTCAGCGACACCATAAATCCAAATGTCTTGTGCTCCGAGAACGTCTCCAAATGCCCCCAGCGAATCAAACTCTCATCCTCGCCCCACCACGCCGTCTTCTGGTTCTGCGCATAGCTCACCATGCCCGCAGCTTCAAACTTTCCCACCGCCAAATCCTGCACCGCCCCCGGCTGCGCGCTCACCAAAACAATCTTCCCCTTCACGTCCTTCCCCGCGTAGTCGCTCTCTTTCGTCCCCTCGCCAACGTCCACCAACTCCGCCGTCACATCCGCCGACTCGCTGTCCTCCGCCAACACCACCGGCTCCGATGTGTAATCGCAGAGCCTTACCCTTTGTCCTCCGTCAGCGAGAATTCTGTTTTTTGATACGAGACCTATGCGTTGCAGTTCCCACAGTTCCGCGAACTCCACATCCCAGCCGGGCCGCGACCTCTGCGTCCCATAGAAAATCTTCCCATCCGCCGGAAACTCCAATATCTGCACATCGCTCAATCCATAAGCCCGCGCCCGCTCCGCCACCAACTCCGCCGCCGAGTGAAATCCCCGCGACCCCCTCTGCCGGTGAAACGTAGCAATCACTTCCAAATTCCTCTTGGCCGTCTCCCCGCTCAATTCATTCGCCAAAGCCGCCACATCCTTCTCCGCCAAAAGCGGCGGCTTCTGCCCCCTCACCAGGCCAGCGCACATCTCGCTCGCAATGATCGCCAATACAAGGACACTTCTCTTCACGGTCCCTCCGCCTCGGCCACTAGCTCCGCTCCGGCCGCGCGCATTCTACCCTTCTTTACTCCTTCACTGACGTCACAAACTTCCTCATCCGAACCAACGCTCTTCGCGTATCGCCTACTCACTCTCCCTGAATCTTTCGCGGATCAACCTCGATCGCCATTTCTCTGTAAGCGCACAGAGCATTCGCCAGCTGTATCTGCCGCGGCGTCCGGCATTCCGGTTCAAACAACTTCGGGCTTCCCACCACAATCACCGCCGTCTTCGCGCGCGACGTCGCCACATTCAACCGGTTCAGGCTATACAAGAACTCCATCCCCCGCGGCGCCTCTTCCGGCGACGAAGTCGTCAGCGAATAAATCACCACCGGCGCCTCCTGGCCCTGAAACTTGTCCACCGTCCCAATCCGCATCCTCGGAAGCCGCGTCTTCAAATCTGCAACCTGCGCGTTATAAGGCGCTACAACCAAAATCTCGCCCTCATGCAGCACTCGGCTGTTTCCGGCGCTGTAAAAATACTTCACGCCGGGCTGAAGCAAACTCTCCACGATCCCCGCCACTAGCTCGACTTCCTCCGCGCAAGAATTCCGGTTTCCTTCATGCTCCGTCGGAACAAACCACAACCCGGCTCCCTCGATCCACGCATGCCCTTCGATAACTCGGCTACGCGTCATCGCATGCGGATTCAGTTTCTCGTCGTAGAAACACTCTGATGTAAACTTGCAAATCTGCGGATGCAGCCTCCAGGTCTCCGGCAGTAAAAATCCCATATCCGCCGCGATCGTTTTCCGCCCATTCAGCAAGTGTTCCAGTGCTGATTTCTCCGCGCCATCCGGATGACTGCCTTTCGTCGGCCGCTCTAGTTGCTGCGGGTCGCCTAGCAGCACCAATTTCTTCGTTGCTTGCGAGACCGCCAGCACGTCTGCCAGCGACATCTGTCCGGCCTCATCGATAAACAGCACGTCCACCATTTCGAATGCCTTTTCCGGTGACCACAGCCACGACGTCCCGCCCACAACGTTCGCCGCGCCTGATTGCAGCGCTTCCCAGGCTTCCTCGTTCTTTTCTTTCGCCACCTCTACGCCTTCGCTTTCTTCGCCTTCATTCTCGCGATGCAGGCAGCGCACTCCCTCGATGTCTTTTTCCACTGCTGCTTCCACTACGTCGTCCAGCAGCTTGCGAATCACTTTGTGGCTCAGCGCCGTCACTCCAATCTTCATTCCGCGTTTCACCAACGCGCAGATCATCCTTGCGCCCGTGTATGTCTTCCCGGAGCCGGGTGGCCCCTGTATGGCAAAAGCGGAGTCGTCTAATGCCCCTGCGATTCGGTTCGCCGTGTGCACAGCCGCCTCGCTCGCCAGTTGCTCTAATTTCTCGCCGCCCGTCAGCCGTGGTGGTCTCCGCAACAATAAATCTCGCCCTGCGCGATAACGTCCCGCCGCATCAATTCCGTTCTCCGCGACCCACGCCCCAATGCGGTACAGCGAACCAGCTTGCGCATCCGAATTCAGCGGCGCATCCCACATATAAACCGTCGGAGGATGCACCTCCGCCGTCTTCTTCGTTTTCTTGATATCCACGAGGCCCACCAGGTGGTCAATTCGCACCACTTCACCAAATTTCTCGTCGCCCAAATAAACTTCCTTCTCCGCTCGAACGTTGCTCGCCTGCTGTGCCTCGAACGAATAGCGATCGGTCGGCACCTGCCTTCCACGCCCCACTTCTTCCACTCGCCCCACAAAGCTCATCTTCATCAGCCCGACCCGCTCGTCGAGCAAATCCTCGTCATTCATCTCGGCGTACCGATAGCCGTCTTGCCATGCGCGCTTGTCTTCGCGCCGGTGCCAGTTCAAAAGGTGCGCCAACAGCCATTGTGCAGCTTGTTCTTCAGTTCGGGCACTCGGATCAACCGGAATTCCCGCGGAAAGCAATTCCGTCAGCGCAGCAGTGCGCTCCAGTTTTTCTTCTAACCTCTCCGAAGGATCGCCACTCTTCTCTGGGGGTCTGGGAACTTCAATTCCGCGGGTCGCCAATTTCCCGCGCTCCTCCTCCAGCCAATCGCGCAGCTTCCCCGTCGAAACGCAATCCTCTCGGTTATAACCCTCCAGCGTCTGCCGAAACTTCTCCGGTATCTCCTCTTCCAGCCGTCCCAACTCCAGCCGGTGCTCCACATACCGCATCGCCGCCCGCGATAAATCCAGCGGCGTCGCGCGCTCAAATCCATAGACCGCCTCGATCTTCTTCAGCGAATACTCTTCTACGCTGGCTCGCGTGCTCTGCTTGAACGCCTGATGCAAATCGACCAGCACTCCCGCTCGCAACATCCGGTCGATCTCGTCTTCCCGCGTCGCATACATTCCCATCAACCGCTTCAGCGCGCCCGGCTCATACGCCCCGAAGTGATACACATGTATGTTCGGATTCGCCGCCCGTCGCCGCAAGATTTCGTCCACCAACCATTCAAAGCCTTTCTTCTCCTCCTCGCGATTCAACGCCCATTTTTTTTCGTAACTCCATTCATTCGCGCGATTCTGAAACGCAAACCCGAATAAATATTGCAGCCCCTGCTCTCCCACAAATGGATCGCCTTCCAGATCTAAAAACATGTCGCCCGCCGAAGGTTCTGGCAACCGGCAAAAGCCCATTCCCACCGCAACGGGCAAAAGCACCTCATGCACGAGCTTCTTCTCCGTGCGCCCCTGCACTTGCACACGAGCTTGCTCCCGCGCACGCTCATATCCCGGGCGCGCTCCGTGCTTCGGCCTCTCTGTCAGTGGAATCGGCAGCGCCGCCAGCTTCGCCATCGTCTCCGCATCCCACTCCGCAAATTGATCCCGCTGCTGCCGCCGAATGCCCGCCACCAGCGACAAGTGATCATCCGTGCGCCGCCGCGCATCGCAGTGCTTGAACCACCGGCATATATTGCAGTGCTCCAAAGGCTCCGGATATGTTTTCCTGCTCCCTTCTTCGCCCACCGCCTTCAGCAATCGCTTTCGCACATACCGGTAATACGCCGCGTATTCACTCACGCGGTATTTCTCACCTACAAATGCCGGCCCTGGCGGCACCACCCACAACAACTCCGGCATCGTCCCCTGGACGGTCTTCAACAACTCCGAATACAGCGACAACTGCAGAATCGTGGTCGCCTTCGTCTCCTTCGCCAGCTTCGTATCCACCACTTCGTACGACCACGCCCACCTCGCACTGCGCTTCTCGACCCGCCGCAGCACATCCGGCCTCCCAAACCATTCGCCATCCCGTAATGCGCCTTGCGCGATCACGTCTGTGCCTCGCTCCATCAGAGCCACCGTCTCCGCCAGCAATCGGGCTTCTTCTTGGTGATCGATATGGCCGAGGTTTTCAACCGTCACACCTTGTTTGCCTAAGTGCGCCAGATACGCCGCTTCATGCCGTAATCCAAGTTCCCGAATCACCTGTAGGTCCGGCGCAGACCAATCCGGCACTACGCGTTCGCCGCGCGCAACTTGCAAATCCAACGTCGTCATATGCCGGCACGCCAGATGATTGCTCAAATCTGACGCGCTCAACCGGATCTGGCCTTTAAAGATTTTCATCGGATGTTAAGCAAGCAGGTAGCCCAGAGAGGATCAAAATAACACAGAGTTATCGCGGCCCGTTCGCCCCAATATATAGCCTCAGCCTACGGACTCTTGTGCCCTTCTCAATGTGCCAATCGAGCGCTTTTGGCCTTGGGTACTCATCGAGCCACAGCCGCAATTCCTCCAACCCCTCTCGCGTCAGCATCGCCAGCTCGCGCTCGATCGGTTCGACCTTGCGCCTGCTCGGCAATTTAGTCCTTGCGGCAAAGTTGTGGC
>Ga0207103_10046_pt1 | contig 34231 bp, 30 predicted proteins | sample Alteio_BWMinHeat_81_FD_153546 | JGI IMG/M metagenome (GOLD analysis project Ga0207103, IMG submission 153546) | Enriched cells from forest soil in Barre Woods Harvard Forest LTER site, Petersham, Massachusetts, United States -... | ecosystem: Environmental > Terrestrial > Soil > Temperate forest >...
GACCGGTTCGAGGCGCGGAAGAAGATTGCGGAGGATTTGAGAGCGCTAGGATTGCTGGAGAAGGTGACAGAACACGCGCCTTCGATTGGAATTTGCGAACGAAGCAAGACAATTGTCGAGCCGCGGATTTCGACACAGTGGTTCTGCAGGATGAAGGAACTGGCGGTGCCGGCGATTCAAGCAGTGCGAGAATACGCGCCGGGCAAAGAAAATACGATTCAGATTGTGCCGGACAACCGCCGGCAGGAATTTTTGAATTGGCTCGACAATATACGCGATTGGACAATTTCGCGGCAACTATGGTGGGGGCACCGTATCCCGGCGTGGTATTGCGGGGATTGCGAGCACATCGTGGTGGCGGAAGAGGCGCCGGCGAAGTGTCCGAAGTGCGGATCGAAGAAACTGACGCAGGATCCGGATGTGTTGGATACATGGTTTAGCTCCGGGCTGTGGCCTTTTTCCACATTGGGGTGGCCAGAAGCCACGGCTGACTTCAGGACTTACTACCCGACGAGTTTGCTGATTACGGGATATGACATTTTGTTTTTTTGGGTGGCGCGAATGGCCATGCTGGGGATTCACTTCACGGGGAAAGTGCCGTTTCGCGCGGTGTATTTGCATTCGCTGGTGCGGACGGTCAGCGGCGAGAAGATGTCCAAGTCGAAAGGGACGGGGCTCGATCCGGTGGTGCTGAATCGGCAGTATGGTACGGACGCGATGCGGTTTTGCCTGTCGTCCATGGCGGCGCCGGGGACGGATATTGTTTTGTCGGACGACAGGCTCAGCGGCGCGCGAAATTTTGCTAACAAGATTTGGAATGCGGCGCGGTTTCTGTTTGTGAATTTGGACAAGTTTCGGCAGGGCGGGACGGGGCTGGAGGAGCTGGCTTCGCCGGAAGTGCGAGCGAAGGCACCTTATGAATTCGATGGCAGCGTGCCTTTGGTGGATCAGTGGCTCTATTCGCGCCTGGCGAGCACGATTGAGACCGTAAACGACGCGCTGACAAACTACCGATTCCACGAAGCGGCGCAAAATGTATATCAATTTTTCTGGGGCGACTTCTGCGACTGGTATATCGAGTGGGTGAAGCCGGAACTGCAAAGCGCGAACCGCGAACGAGCTGTTGTGGCCTGGAAGAATCTGTTCGCGGCGTTCAACGATGCGCTTCGCCTCTTGCATCCCTTCATGCCGTTCTTGACGGAAGAGTTGTGGCATCAGTTGCCACAGAAAAGTGGGGCGAAATCGATCGCGCTCGACACATTTCCAACGGCACGGAAAAAGTGGGCACAAGGCAGGACTGTGAACGCCGTCGACATTTTTTCCGAAATACAAGACGTCATCACGGCGCTGCGAAATATTCGTGCAGAGATGAAGCTTGACCCGAAGAAAAAAGTTCCTGCTGAATTTTGGAGCACTGCCGAGTTAGTCCGCAAGAGGGTGCAAGCCGAGTCTGATGCGATTACGCGACTTGCGGTTCTTAGCGAATTGAAGATTTCGCAAGCGGCGCTGGAGCAAGCTGGTGGGGCCATGCGCTCGACGGCGTTGTTCGATGTGCGCATTGCGTATTCGGATGTGGTGGACGTGGAGGCCGAGAAGGCGCGGCTGAGAAGAGACCTCGATGGATTGCAGAAGGCCATTTCATCGAAAGAGAACCAGCTAGGGAACGAGACGTTTCGAAGCCGCGCACCTGAGAAAATTATTCGCGGGCTGGAAGCGACACTCGCGGAGCAGCGCGTCGAACTGCAGAAGATTGTGGAACGATTGGGACAGCTTTAGTACCCGGTTGCGCGCGCCGCTCTCGATCATACCGCGTCCCGTTTTACGGGGCGGACCGCGCCTGAGCTTGTGGGGCGCGACAGGGAAACGTAAGCTTAGGCGGCACGCTTGCACGTACGGCAAAACCTCGATGGCACAAGAGACCCTTCCGGGAATAACTGACAAAAGGCTTGCCGCTTTGCTGACGTTGCTGGCAGAGAACGCGACGATTGTTATCAGTGGGGCGCGCATCGCGCGGGAAATCGGTGTTTCGCGGTCGATGGTGTGGCAGTGGGTGCGACAATTGCGCGGGCTTGGCGTGCGGGTGAAGGGAAAAGCCGGTGAAGGGTATTTTCTGGAGCGCGTTCCGGATATTTTAAGCCCGGATATGCTGCGGCAGCAGTTGAAGGGCCGTCTTTTCGGAAAACATATCTATCATTTTTTTAGGACGGATTCGACGAATCGCGTGGCGCTGGAATTGGGGCACGCGGGCGAGCCGGAGGGCGCCGTGGTTTTGGCGGAAGAGCAAACGGCCGGCAGGGGCCGCGCAGGGCGGGCCTGGCAGTCCGATCGCGCCGCCGGAGTTTACGTGACTCTGCTTTTGCGGCCACGGCTCGCGCCCGTGCAGGCGCCACTCTTGACAATGATGGCAGGACTCTCGGCGCGTACCGCCATCGCAGCGCAGACGGGACTGTCGCCGGACCTGAAGTGGCCGAACGACTTGCTGCTGTGCGGGAAGAAAGTGGGCGGGATTTTGACGGAGATGCATGCTGAACCCTCACTGGTGCGATTTGTGATCGTGGGGATTGGATTGAACGTGAATCAGGAGAAGTTTCCTGGCGAGTTGGGAACGACAGCGAGTTCGCTGCGGCTGGAAACGGGCAAGCAGGTTTCGCGGCTGGAATTGCTGGTGCGCTTGCTGCGGGAATTCGAGAATGATTACAATCGTTTTTTGCGTGAAGGGCCGAGCGGCGTGACGGAGAAATTCGAGGCGGTGTCGAGTTATGCGCGAGGGAAACGCGTGAGAGTGACGAACGGGACGGAGAGTTTTGCGGGGACAACGGCGGGGCTCGGACCGGAAGGATTATTGATGGTGAAGCGCGATGATGGGCAGGTGGTGACGGTGATTTCGGGCGACGTAGCGGAGGCGCGGTAAATGCTGCTGACGATCGATGTGGGGAACACGAATACCGTGCTGGGCGTTTTTCGTGGAGACGAGTTGATTGCCAATTGGCGGTTGACGACGGCGAAACAGCAGACCATCGACGAGTACGGCGTGCTTACCCGAAATCTGTTTACTTTGGCGGGGTTGGACCGCGACTCGATCGGCGGCGTGATTATCAGCTCGGTGGTGCCGCCGGTGAATTGGACGCTAGCGGAAATGTCGCGCATTTATTTTGGGCAGAAGGCGCTGTTTGTGGAATTGGGCGTGAAAACGGGGATGGCCGTGCTGGTGGATAATCCGCTGGAAGTTGGTGCAGACCGGATCGTGAACGGCGTGGCAGCGTTTCACAAGTATGGCGGGCCGTGCATCGTGGTGGATTTTGGGACGGCGATTACTTTTGATGCGATTTCAGCAAGGGGCGAATATCTTGGAGGGGTGATTGCGCCGGGGTTGGGGATTGCCTCGGAGGCTTTATTTTCGCGGGCAGCGAGGCTGCCGCGTGTAGAGATTAAGGATCCCGGAAAAGTGATTGGGACGAACACCGTCACGCATATGCAGGCGGGGCTTTATTATGGCGCGGTGGATATGGTGGATGGGATGCTGACGCGCATGAAGGCGGAACTGGGCGGAGAGGTGAAAGTAGTTGCTACGGGCGGACAGGCGAGATTAGTGGCAAAGGGTTCGAAGCAGATTCAGGATACGGATGAGTTTTTGACGTTGACGGGGTTGCGGCTGATTTGGGAGAAGAATCAGCCGGCGGAGGCGGGAAAAGGGGCAGCAGCGAATCGTGTTGCGCGCGCTGCAGCGACGGCGCCGGTTCCCGCGAAGAAAGCGCAAAGATAGGTAGTCGCCAGGGCGTGTACCGCTGTCGGGGACATGGGGGTTCGTTGTCTCCGTTGGCAACGGCAATCACATGGACAGCTGGAACTACTTCAACTACTTCACAGAAATTGAAAACTATTTCTGGAAGAAGCGCGGGGCGCACTTGCTGGTGTCGCCGCTGGACTGGGCGATCATGGAAACGTGGCAGAAAGCGGGCGTGCCGCTGCACGTCGTGTTGAAGGGCATCGATCACGCGTTTGAGAGTTATCAGCGGTCACGGCGCGGTGCGGGGAAAGCGCTGAAGAGTTTGGCGTACTGCACGGACGCGGTGTTGGAGGCGGCGGAGGAGCAATTGGAGGGCGCGGCCGGGAGCGCGCCGAAGAATGGGAACGCCGCGGCGAAAGAGCCGTTTTCGCGCGATGAGTTGAAAACCTACTTCGCGAAAAATGCAGCGCAGATAACTAAGGCGGCCAGCGGCACGGGATCCGTGAGTGTGGAACTCGCCAATCGCTTGCGGGAGATCGCGCAATCGTTGCGTGCGGTAGCAACGCTACTCGATGCGCCTGGCGCGCTGGACTTGGAGGATTTGGAGCGGCGGCTGACAACTCTGGACGACAAGCTGCAGAGCGTGTTGACGAGCCACGCTAGCGACGAGACTATGCTGAAGATTCGGCGCGCGATGGACGGACAGCTTCGAACGTACCGGCGAAAGATGAAGGCAGAGCAGATCGCGCTGGTGGAAAAGCAATATTTGCAGAAATGGCTGCTGCAGGAGTTCAGCTTGCCGCGGCTGAGCCTGTACTACTTTTCCTGAAACACGGCGGTTACCTTTTCTTTCCGCGCGAAAAAACGCAGAATGAGGTCTACCCAGATGTCTGGCGAGTTACGATTATCGATTGAGAAACTTGTGTATGGCGGCGACGGACTGGGGCACGCCGACGGAAATACCGTATTCGTGCCCTATGTGCTGCCTGGAGAAGAGGTGCGCGCGGCGGAGAAATCGAAGAAGAAAAAAGTGGTTTGGGCAAAGTTGCTGGAGGTAGCGTCGTCATCGAAGGAGCGTATCGCGCCGCCTTGTCCGCATTTCCAGACGTGCGGAGGCTGCCACTACCAACACATCGCGGCGGCGGAGCAAGTTCGGCTAAAGAAAGACATTTTGCGAGAGACGCTTTCTCGACTGGGTGGAATCTCCTGGGACGGCGCGATTCAGGAGCATGCCGCGGAGCCATACGGATACCGGAATAGGGCCCAGTGGGCAGTGCGGAGTGGGATGCCGCGGGCGCTCGGATATTTTTTGCCGGAGAGTTCGTTTATTGTGCCGATTGACGAGTGTCCGGTGCTATCGCCCCAGCTGGCGAAGACTTTTGGACAATTGCAGGAAATGGCGAGGTCCAGCGCGCTACCTGAAGGGATTCTTGAGATTGAAGCGTTCGCGGACTCGGCAGACGAAAAGATTGCGTTGAATGTGGCATTCGAACGATTCCCGAAGCCGGCCGCGGAACTCGCGGCCGTGCTGCAAACAGCGATACCGCAGATCGATAGCTTACTGCTGCTGGACCAGAAGAAGGACAAATTCGAATTGACGGGGCCTGGATATTTGGTGCACGAAGCCGAGGGATTTAAGTTTCGCGTAAGCCATCTCTCGTTTTTCCAGGTGAACCGGTTTTTGATTGGGGACTTGCTTAGGACTGTGACGGTGGGAGCAAAAGGCAAGCTCGCGCTGGATATGTATTCGGGCGTCGGATTCTTTACGCTGCCGTTGGCGCGGGCGTTCGAAAGAGTGGTGTGTGTGGACGCAAACCTTGCGGCTACGCGCGATCTTTACGCCAACGCGGAAGCTGCTGGAGTCTCGATCACGACACACAACGAACACGCAGAAGATTTTCTGAAGAAGACGCAGGAGAAACCGGAATTCGTCGTGCTGGATCCTCCGCGAGCGGGATTGGGGGCGGGGACAGCGGCGAAGCTTGCGGAGCTGGGTGCCATGGAGATCGTGTATCTGTCGTGCGACCCGGCCACGCTGGCGAGGGATTTGGCCGTCCTGACGAACTCGCCGCGGAGGCCCAAAGAAATCAAGGAGCCGAGTGTCCGATACGAGTTGAGTGAAATGCACTTATTCGATTTGTTTCCGCAGACGTATCACATCGAAACGCTGGTGAGGTTGCGAAGAGTGTGAAGGTTGGCCATCACGGCAGCAAGAATTCGACCATGCCGGAATCTCGAACGGCGGTGTGTAGCGGTGATCAGCGCCGGTGAAGAAGTGCTCCCGGCCGACGGCCTCGAAACAACTGGAGGTTAGCTCCTTTGTGGCACGGTCGGAAACGGCGGGAAGAACTGGCTCACCGCTGACGCAACCACCAGACCAACACAAGTACCGCTAGCAATAGGACAAATCCGATAGCCGCCTGGTGTTCGTGGTTTTTCTTATACTGCACAAAGGAAAACGAGCCAGCGGCCGCAAAAGAGAGTGCCGCCGGAGTGAGCCTCGGAAAAAATAAGGGGACGGCGCGGGCGTATTCATCGAACGCCTCAGCGTGATGCAATCGAAGCTCCGCTTCTTCCCGACGCATCACGATCGAGTAGAAAAGCACAAAATAGATGCACAGAATTGCGCACGATATCCAGGACCGTGTGGCGATGGCTGCCGCAAGCGTCAGAATAGCGCTTCCGAAATAGAGGGGATTGCGGGTGTAGGCGTAAGGCCCGGTAACTGTGAGAACTTCCTGCTTGTGAAGATGGCCGGCGGCGCGGGCACGGATGAATAAGCCAAGTAAGCCGATCAGCGCTCCCCAAAGGATGCTGCGGGGAGTTGGGCGCGCGAACCACAAGACGAGCATGGCGCACGGATAGCTGAGCCGAACGCGCCAGCGTGCAAAGAAAGCACTCGCGGCGCTCACGCAGGAACTCCGAGACGGCGGCGGAGGGCGGCGAAGACCTCCGGCACTTGGATTTGAAGCATCGAAGGGTGCGTTTGATGGTCGCGACTGTGGGTCGTGACGACGTTGGGCGCGCGCAAAACGATGTCGTCTGTGCGATAGGGACCATTGCGCGCGGGGTCCGTGGGGCCAAAGAGAGCGACGGCGGGAGTGCCAAGCGCGATCGCAAGATGAAGCGGGCCCGTGTCGCCGCCGACGATGCACGCTGCATTGCGCAAGAGAGCCATGAGCGGACCAAGCGGACCATTGTAAGGCAAGGGATCGGCGTCACCGCTGCATTCACGAACGGCCAGGGCAAGGTCGTCTTCTCCAGGGCCGAAGTTCACAACACAACGCAAGCCCAGGGAGTCTCGAATCAACTGGCTAAGTTGTCCGAAACGTTCGGGAGGCCAGCATTTTGAGCGCCAGCCACCGCCGGGACTTAAAACGACATAACGACTCAGACCGAGTCTTTGCAGATGGTCGCGGATGCCACAGTCGTCTATCTGAGGGACGTGCAGGGCAAACGGCGCGACCGGGTTACGGGCTCCCACGCGAGTCGACAATTCTCCATTTTGATCGGCGATGTGGGCCGCGGAAGGGCGAACTTTATCGGTATAGAGAAGCGGAACGCCAAACTCGCGAATGGTTTCCGAGGAAAAACCGATCCGGCGTTTGACTCCACCGAAAAAAGGCAACGCGGCGGATTTCCAAAGGCCTTGATAGTCGACCGCGGCGTCCCAGTGAGCGCTCCGCAGATCATCAATGGTCTTGCGCAGTGAAGGAAAGGAGCGGATTTCGGTTGTCCAGACTTGCGAAGCCAGTTCGCTGCTCTCGACTAGAAGTTTCCAGCGCGGGTGTGTGAGCCAGACGATTTCCGCGCCTGCAAAGCTTTCACGCAAGCCGGAAACGGCGGGGAAAGTATGCACTAAATCGCCGAGAGCGCCGAGGCGCACAACCAAAACGCGGAGATCAGGCATGCGGAGCCTTGCGAACGGATTCAAGAAGGTCGCGCGTGGAATGATCTTTTGGGTCGCCGACGATGGCGACCTTAATGCCGAGGCGCGCGGCCGTGGCGCGCTCTGGCACCGTTTCAGCTGTGTAGTCCGTGCCTTTGGCGTGAATGTCGGGGCGCAGGTGTTCCAGCAAAGACTCAACACTCGGTTCGCTGAAGAGCACGACGTAGTCGACGGCGCAGAGAGCCGCAACCAGAAGGGCCCGCGCGTTTTCGTCGAGGATCGGGCGGCCCGGGCCTTTCAGTGCGCCGACGCTTGAGTCCGAATTGACACCGACGACCAGGATGTCGCCTTCGCGGCGAGCGCCTTCAAGATAACGGACGTGGCCGACGTGCAGCGTATCAAAACACCCGTTGGCGAAAACGATGCGGTGGGCGTGATTTTTGTGCTCCGCTAGTCTGCCGCGGAGCCATTCGCGCGTGACGATTTTGGATTCGGCGCAGCGCATAAGTTAGGAGGCGGCCCCGCCGGCCTGGTGGCGAATAGCCGTGAGAAGCTCATCACGCGTGACGGTGGCGGTGCCGCGCTTCATGACTACGAGCCCGCCTGCGATGTTGGCAATGTGTGCAGCTTCGAGAGGCGAAGCGCCGCAGGCCAGCGCAAGCGTGTAGGTGGCAAGGACTGTGTCGCCCGCTCCGGTGACGTCGACGGCCTGGTCGCTGCCGTGGACGGGAATTTGTGTCTGGCGGCCAGCGGGCTCGAAAAGCGTCATACCATGGCGTCCGCGCGTGACCAGAAGGGCGCGCAATTTCATTTCGGCGAGCGTCGCGGCGCCGCAGCGCGACAGCTCCGAAAGATTCTGGCCGATGGAGACATGATGAAGCGCTTCCAGCTCCGCTTCGTTGGGGGTGGCCGACGTGATTCCGACCTTGGCGTAAGCGCGAAGGTTGTGCCGCGCATCTAGCGTGACGGGTGCTGCGATTTTTTGCTCCGAGATGGCTTGCCGGACCACAGCCGGCGTGGCGACGCCAAATCCGTAATCCGAAACGGCTAGGGCATGCGCGGAGCGCAGCTTCGCTCGCAACTTTGCCCACAGTTTTTTCTGGATTGCCTCTGGCATTGAAGAATGCGGTTCGCGATCGACGCGAAGAACTTGCTGGCCGACGGTGTGGGCCCAGCCCGCGAGGATGCGAGTTTTTGTGGGGGTCGTCCAGTCTTTCACGCGGAGGATGCCAGAAACGTCGACGCGTTTGTTCCGGAAATAAGCAACTAGCGCGTCGCCAGCAGGATCATCACCGACGGCGCTGATAGGAAAGACGCGAGTGCCAAGGGCCGCAAAATTGTTGGCGGCGTTGGCGCCACCGCCCGGAACGAGATGCGTTTCGCGATGGCGGAGGATCAAGACGGGGGCTTCTCGCGAGACACGCGAGATTTCGCCGAACTGGAATTCATCCGCGACAAAATCACCAAAAAGAATGACCGTTTTTGAGGAGAATTGCTCGACGTAGTCCGCGAGGGCTAGGAGATCGACGGACGAAGACGGTGCGTGCTTTTCTGCGAGGCGTTTCTTGGCGACGCGCTTCATTTCGTTGGCCTCAAAATCCAGTCGACGGCATCGGCAAGGTCGGCGGCGACAAAACCAGGCTGAAACGGCCACTTTGGAGCATTCCAGAGATATTCGCCTTCGCCGTAGCCAGTGCGCACCAGAATACTCGAAGCGCCGGCGCGGCGAGCCAGCTCAATGTCGCCGTGACGATCGCCGATGACGAAGGAACGATGCAAGTCAATAACGTGTTCGCGGGCGGCCTGCTCGAGCATTCCTGTCTTCGGCTTGCGGCAATCGCAGCCGTCCGCCGAAGTGTGCGGGCAATAGTATACGGCGTCGAGACGGGCGCCCGCGGCTTCGAGTTGCTGGGTCATAAGTTCATGGATCGTGCGTACCAGCGATTCCGGAAAATAGCCGCGGCCAACACCGGACTGATTTGTTACCACAATTACAGAGAGCCCAGCCTCGTTCAAGCGGCGTATGGCATCCGCCACGCGTGGCAAGATACGAAATCGGCTGACGTGATTCAAGTAGCCGACTTCTTCGGCGATGGTGCCGTCGCGATCGAGAAATACTGCGGGGCGGAGAGCACCGGTCTCAGGCAGGGCGCACCTCCATCGATGAAATCCAGTGGCGCGCGGCAGCTTCGACAGCTGCGGGAGTAACGCGAGTCATGCAACGGTGATCCGTCGGGCAGCGACGCAGAAAGCAGGGGCTGCAATACGGTTTTTCTTGAACGATGCTGCAACGCGGCGTGACGGGTGCGGTGCCGAATGGATCCGTTGGACCGAAGACGGCCACGACCGGAAGACCGACAGCCGCGGCGACATGCATCGCTCCGGAGTCATTGCCAATGAAGAGATGGCATTGGGAAAGAAGAGCGGGCAGATCGTTGATGGCAGTTTTTGCGGTGAGATCGACCGGCGGGACCCGCATGCCTGCCGCAATGGCCGACGAGACGGGAGCTTCGGCGGGCGTGCCGAATAGGATCACGTCCACTTTTGGCTGCGCCTCCTTCTCCTGAAGATGATTCGCTAGTTCGGCGAAGCGATCTGGCGGCCAGCATTTGGCCGAGCCATAAGAAGCCCCGGCCCCGATGGCGATGCGCAAGCTATCGGCTTGCACGCCGTTGGAAAGAAGAAATGCCGCGGCGTGTTGGCGATTCTCGTCCGGAACATGGAGGCTGATGAAGGATTCGTTCGGCACAGAATGCAACCAGCCGGCACGGCGCAGCAATTCCAGATAGTAGTACCGCTCATGTGAGGGAATTTCGCCGGGCTCGGGAACCGTCACTGCCTTTGTGAGTAGAAAACTGCGGCCATCGCGCGCGTAGCCGATGCGTTCCGGTATTCCCGTGCGCCAAGCAAACCAAGCAGCTTCGAACGCGTTTTGAAGCAAGAGCGCCACGTCGAATTTTTGCGCGCGGATTTCGCCCACTACGTCGCGTTGGGAGTCCAGATAAACCAGATTGTCGCAAACCTGCTGATCCTTGTAGAGGAACGCCACATAGGGCCGGGCAAGGATTGTTATTTCTGCTTGCGGGAAACACGTGCGCACGGCGCGCAGCGCAGGCAAAGACATGATGGCGTCGCCGACCCAGTTGGTGGCACGAATTAGGATTTTCACGCTGGCGCTCCCTGAGGCGAGTGCAGCTTTCGTTCTAGAGCGGCGAGGAATTCGCTCTCTGCCGTGAGCACGAAATCGATCACGGCGACCAAGATGGGGAAGGCCGGGGCGTCTATTTCGCCCAGGTTTGCCGCGTCTTTTTCCGTGGTTACGAATGCAATGGCGCCTGCGCTTTGCGCTGCCTTCTCCAGGCCCTGCAGATCAGCTGGCGTGTAGCGATGATGATCCCGAAAGATACTCTGGCCTGCCACCGGTACATGCCAGTGGTTCAGATCATCGAAGAACGCTTGAGGATTGCCGATGCCACAGAAGGCAAAGAATGGACCATTGCTGATTTCGCTCAGATACAGCAGGCCGGAGTTTTCACCGTAGCGGCGAAACCCCAACAGGCGTGTCTGAGCGTAAAAGATGGAGTATTTGTGAGCGTCGCCTGCCGCAATGTCCGGGCGTTCAGTCTTGCGCGTCACAACCAGGATGTCAGCACGGCGACAAGCGGAGATGGGTTCGCGCAACATTCCTGAGGGCAGGAGCCACTGGTCTTGGAGTTTGTGCGAGCCGTCGAGCATCACAATGTCTACATCGCGTGCAAGAGGAAAATGCTGAAAACCGTCGTCGAGGAGGAACACGTCGACGGGTTGCTGCCGCTCCATGCGCTGGCCTTCGGCAAACCGATTTTTGTTGACGCCAAACGCGACCCGCCCTTGCAGGCGACGCTTCATCAGTTCGATTTCGTCGCTCGTGCCGCGAGAACCGCGGTAACCCCGGCTCAGAATTGCGACCCGCTTCCCGTCCGCGAGAAATTTTTCCGCGAGCCATAGAACCATAGGCGTCTTGCCAGTGCCGCCGAGAGTCAAATTGCCGACGCTAATCACCTCGCCGCGCAAACGCTTTTGCTTCAGCGAGCCGTTCTGATAAAGCCAAGCGCGAATTCGAACATATCCGCCGTACACAACAGAAAGCGGCCAGAGCAAGACTCGCACGAGCAACGGAAGCTTCATCCCTTCTCTCGCGCGGCGCCCTCGAGGTGCCGGGCAATCTCGGCGATCGCACGATCGGTGGCGCCGCGACTGCTCTCGACCAAGGTGCGGGCTGTCTCGCCCATGCGCGTCGCCCGCTCGGGATTACGCAGGAACTCGATCCAAGCGACCCCGGCGTCCTCGGGACTCTCCACCTGAACAGCGGCTCCGGCCGCTGTGAACCGTTGGGCAATTTCCGCAAAATTTTCCATGGACGGCCCAAACACGGGGACTTTCCCGAACGCAGCAGGCTCTAGTATGTTGTGGCCGCCGCTCGGCACCAGCGAGCCGCCCACCAAAGCGCCGTCGGCCACGCGGTAAAGCGAGGAGAGCTCACCAATACTATCGAGCAGAATAACGGTCACATCGTCAGGAATCGAAGTTTCGCCCGGTAGTACGCCATTCTCGGAAGGCCTGGGAACGGGCAATTGCGAGCGCCGAATAAATTTGCGGTGAGACTCATCGATGAACTCAGCGGCGGATTCAAAGCACTCCGGCTTGCGCGGTGCCAAAACCAACAGCGCTTTGGGGCACTCTCCTTGCAGCGTTCCGAAGGCGATCAGCGCAAGCGGTTCCTCGGTGGCAACAACGCTTCCGGCGACAATAATCGGCGAGCGACCACGGCGCTGCGCTTCCTTGGCAAGCCAATCGGAGATCGGCGTGGGCGCCGGAAGTTCCAAATCGTATTTCAAATTGCCGCTAACTTGCACTCTGCCGGCTGGCGCACCAAGGGCACGAATTCTCTCGGCGTCCTTTTCGCTCTGCATGAGAAACGCAGTAGCACCTGCGAGAGAACTCCGGAGAAACGGTCTCAAGAAAAACCCGAAAGCGGCTAGAAAGCGTTGATAACGGGCGAAAGAGCGGTCCGAAATGCGTCCACTTACAAACACGACTGGAACGCTGCTGCGCCGCGCTTCTCGCAGAAAGTTAGGCCAGATTTCCGTCTCAAGCACGACGACGATCGAAGGCCGAACCGCGCGTAAGACGTGGCGAACGCAAAACGCCCAATCCAAGGGAAAATAGAAAATCGCGTCGGCAAATGGCATGCGCTCCTGAGCCACCGCCTGGCCGGTCAGCGTGGTTGTGGAGATAACCAGAGGGCGCGATGGATAGGCTTGCTTCAATCGCCGGGCGAGCGTGACGCCCGAAAGCGTTTCGCCCACGGACACCGCATGAACCCAGATAGCGCCCGAGCGCTTTTCGGGGAGTTTGCTAAGGGTCGGGAACGAAAAACCGAGCCGCTGGCCAAGATTCGAAAAATATTTGCCATGGCGCAGTCCCTGCACCAGCCAATACGGCGTCAGCAGAAGGGCGGCGAAGCCCATGAGAAGGCTATAGATAAAATGCACTAAACGTGGCTCCGGTCTGTCTTCCGCACCACAGTGAAAAGGCGGTGCGCGCCGCGGGCAACCCTGCACTTCCCCCAGGAATCGAAGGCGTCGAGATGAGAAAGGACTATTATAACCCGATGCGAAACCTAGCCATTATAGTTCCCTTTCTAGCCACGACGCTCTTTTCTGATGGACCGGCGGCCCAACAACAACAAACCACGATGAAAGCGGCAGCCCTAGAATCCCACGAAGGCGTGACGATCTCCGCGCAGCCGTGGACGGATGCCGCCAGTTACAAAGCCAAATTTCCAAAGAAATCGCCTCTCGCTGCGGGCATCGTGGCCATCGACACAATCATCCGCAATGACTCGGACGACAGCATGAAAATTGACCTCGAGCAAATCCGTTTAAATGTCACGGTGTCCGAGGACAACCGCCAAGCGCTGCGCTGCCTGACGGCGGACGACGTAGCCGACGTGGCGAACGAATCAAAGAAAAAAGACCCCACCTCCATGCGCAGGTCTCCCATTCCGATTCCCACCGGCCCCAAAACCGGGCGCGACAAGCACTGGATGGAAATGCAAAAGGCTGCGGCCGATGCCGCGGTTGCCAGCAGCATCGTTGCACCGCATCGTTCCGTCGAAGGACTTCTCTATTTCGATTTGCAGGGACAACTCGATCTGCTCAGTACGGCGCATCTTTACATCCCCAACGTCAGGGCCTTGGAGAAGAATCATCCGCTGGTGTACTTCGAGATTGACCTGAGCCGATAGCGCAAACGACGAACCCGGATGGCGATTCTCTAGCGAGGCTTCTTACCGAATGCTGGAGAAAAATGGCTTAATTTGCGCGCGTACGCGTAGTCGGCTACCATCACAAGGCAGAGAATCTCCGACCACTGCAGGTAAATGTTGAGTCTCCTCGATGAACTGAATCCGGAACAGCGCCTCGCCGCAGAAACAGTAGAAGGCCCCGTGCTCATTTTAGCCGGAGCTGGGACGGGCAAGACGCGCGCGATCACCTTCCGCATGGCCAACTTGATCTTCAAGGGCGTACCCGCCGAAGCCATTCTCGCTGTCACTTTCACCAACAAAGCAGCGGAGGAGATGCGCACGCGGGTTTCCGATCTACTACTTCGTTCTGGAATCCCCCCCGCGCAGCCATGGCTCTCGACATTTCACTCGCTCTGCGCGCGGCTACTACGTCGCGAAGCGCCAAGTGCGGGTTTGCCCCGGGATTTCGCCATTTACGACGACGACGATCAACTCGCCGCCGTGAAGCTGGCGATGACTAAGCTGGCGATCGATGATGACAGCCTCACGCCGCGAAATATCCTCAGCAGCATCAGCCACGCGAAAAATCACGGAAAGACGCCGGAGATGATGCGTGCGGAGGCCACAGGCCAAGACGGGCGGCGTGCCGCGAATGTTTTTGCGGCTTACGAAGCGCTGCTACACCAGAGCAACGCTGTCGATTTTGACGATCTTCTCCTGCGCTCCGTGCGCTTGCTTCGGGAAGTGCCGGCGGTGCGCGAAAAATGGCAAGCTCGTTTTCAGTACATCCACGTCGACGAGTACCAGGACACCAACCGTGTACAGTACGATTTGCTGCGGCTATTGACCGGGCCCAAGCACAACTTGTGCGTCGTCGGCGATGAAGATCAGTCGATTTATCGTTGGCGAGGCGCGGATGTTTCTATTTTGCTGAGTTTTTCGCGAGACTTTCCGGGCGCTCGCGTCGTGAAGCTGGAACGGAACTATCGCTCCACGCAAAATATTCTGGATGCCGCCGGCGCGGTGGTTGCCAACAATCCGGAGCGACTTGGCAAATCGCTAAGCGCCGCTAAAGGTGGGGGTGCGAACCTTCGCTATTTTGAAGCGCGGGATGCCCAAGCCGAGGCGGAATTCGTCGCAGGAGAGTTGGACCGGATTTTGAATGACGACTCCGCGCAAACGTGTGCCGTCGAGTACCGGACAAATTTTCAATCGCGGGCATTTGAAGAGGTCTTTCGCCGCCGGGGCCTGCGCTACCAACTAGTCGGAGGGTTCAGCTTCTACAATCGTGCCGAGGTCAAAGACGCGCTGGCCTACGTGCGGCTGGCCATGCATCCGGAAGACGACATTTCGCTGTTGCGCGTACTGAACGTGCCGCCGCGCGGGATTGGCAAAACTACGCTCGACTCGCTGCGGGAGATGGCGCGCGTGGACGGGACTCTCTGGACAGCCATTGAGAAATTCGTATCCGGAGCGACAGCCGGCCGCGCTGTGACGCCGCTGCGTTCGTTCCAAGAGCTGATTGCCAAACTACAAGAATCCTTGGCAACGAAAGAGCCGGCGGAGTTTCTTCGCAGTATCCTCGAAGAGAGCGGTTACCTGGACATGCTGAAAGACCGCAACACGCCCGAGGATGTCGCGCGACTGGAGAATCTCGAGGAACTAACACGGGCAGTTGCCGAAAGCATGGAAGCCGGCGAAACATTCACGGACTTTTTGGATGCCGCGTCGCTTGTAAGCGACGCGGATTCGTTCGAAGGCAAGGCCAGCGTGACGCTTATTACGCTGCACAGCACCAAGGGGCTGGAGTTTGACCATGTTTTCTTGACGGGTATGGAAGAAGGCATCTGCCCCCATGGCCGCTCGTTGAACGAAGAAAAAGGGGTCGAAGAGGAGCGCCGCCTCGTTTACGTCGGCATGACGCGAGCGCGCACCTCCCTGACGCTCACGCGAGCCGTGTACCGGCGCATTTTTGGCAACGAGCAACAGTTGCGCGCGTCCCTGCCTTCCCGCTTCCTGGGGGAAATTCCCAGCGAGCTTGTGGAAACGGTTCGCGGCTCGTTGGCGGAAATCGGCGAAAAGCGGCGTTACGAACCCGATCCCGAGTATTCCTACTCGGCCGATGAGTTTCTGCGGCGGGTGCGTGGCAAGCCAGAACCCACCGTGGCAGCACCCAAGCCGGCTCGAGCAGTAAGCTCGTTTGGCAGGCCGTCTGTGAAGCGTGGCGCCAACGCGGATCCCATGCTTGGCCGCAAGGTTCGCCATGCGACCTATGGAGTCGGAACCGTCGTCGGCGTCGAAGGCGATGAAGAAGACCGCCGCGTCTCCGTAAGTTTTCCGGGCCGCGGAACAAAAAAGTTTATCGAACGCTACGCGCAGCTCGAGCCGGCCTGAATTCGTTCAGAGATCAGTCTAGTCTATAGGAGCCGCCATGAACGTACCTTCGATATTCCAGGCCAAATCGCCGCTATCCCGGCGCTCGCGGCGCGCCGCCGTCGCGTTCCTGGGTTTCGCCATAATTTTTGCTGAGACGCTGTGGCGCACCGCCACAGGCGCTCCCCAAGCCTCAACTATCGTAACCCTCGCGAAGATTCGCGAAGCCTGGGCACAAGACCTTCGCACGAAACAGCTCGATCCCATCCTGAAGTTCTACGCCGCGGACGCGGTCTTCCTGCAACCCACCGGCCAGCGCATCACTGGTTCCGCCGCCCTCCGCAACCTCTTCCAAACCATCATGGCGACCTTTAACAGCGACCTCACGCTTCATAGCCAGAACCTCGAAACCTCCGGCGACCTCGCGTACGACAGCGGCGAGTTCGAGGAAAGCCTAACGACCATAGCCACCGGGGCCAAAATCACCTCCAAAGGGAGCTATATAATTATCTTCAAACGCCAGCCCATGGGCAGTTGGCTGATCGTGCAGCACGTTTGGACCGGAGCCCCGCCGCCTGGGACTTAGGGCTGCCGTCAACGATAGCGAATGCACACCTCCGGCGATAAACGCCACCGAACGGATGTCTGCAGGATTTTGGAATCGCCCGCACTCGAAAAAGGAGATCGCCATCTAAGCAGCTCGAGCACACTTTGTTGCGAAACCCGGCATCTCAGGGTAAATTGAGCCAGGCAAGTCTTTCCTGAACGGCGTATCCGGTAATTCCTTCCGGCTTGCCGGACGCGATCGGAGAGCATGAGTGGGATCACAACTCCTGCGCTGCAAGAGTATCGACCAACTGATCACCGATTCGGAACACCCTGACCGTTGCCTAAAAAAAACTCTCGGATGGGTAAGCCTGACTGCTCTAGGTATTGGCGCCATCATCGGCTCAGGCATTTTCGTTCTTACCGGAACAGCTGCCGCAGGTGAGTTTTTTCAAGCCCCGTCTATCCTACACGCCCAGGTTCTCGATCTGGTCGTGAATTTCTTACGGAGTGGCGGCACGGCGAACGTACTCATGCACGGCCGGCCTCCGGCCGGGCCTTCCATCGCCATCTCATTCTTTCTGGTGGCTGTCGCGTGCGGCTTCGCGGGACTCTGCTACGCGGAATTGGCTTCCATGATTCCGATTGCAGGAAGCGCGTACACGTATTCCTACGCCACGCTGGGCGAAATTTTTGCGTGGATTATCGGCTGGGACCTGATCTTGGAGTACGTCGTCAGCAACGTTGTGGTAGCCATAGGCTTCAGCGCCTATACAAAGGCGCAACTGGGCGCGTTCGGAATTTCACTTCCCGACCGATGGTCTACGCCGGTCTGGGAGTCCGGTCATTGGACCGGCTCGTATTTCAATGTTCCGGCGTTTCTGATCATCTTTATCCTTACTGTGCTACTGGTGCGCGGCGTGCGTGAGTCCGCCGGGGCCAACAATGCAATGGTCGCAATTAAGATCGGCGCCATTTTGCTTTTCCTCGTAGTCGGAGGCATGTTGGTCAACCCCGCGAACTGGAAACCGTTCGCTCCCTCCGGTTTCGGTGGAGTCGTAACCGGAGGCGCGATCGTCTTCTTCACGTACATTGGTTTCGACTCTGTCTCGACCGCTGCCGAGGAATCGAAGAATCCACAGCGGGATCTGCCCATTGGCATCATTCTGTCGCTGATCGTCTGCACGATTCTTTACATTGGGGTGTCCATCGTGCTGCTTGGCATGATGAGGTACACCACGTTCGTTTCCGGCGATGCGGCGGAGGCTCCCGTGGCTTATGCCCTCCAGGTTTTGGGCGCCAACCGTTTCTCACGATCCGTAATCGTTGTGGGCGCACTGATGGGAATGATTTCTTCGCTCCTTGTTTTTCAGTACGGCCAGGCGCGCATCTGGTATGCCATGTCTCGCGACAGGCTTTTCCCGAAGATCTTTTCGAGGGTACATCCGCGCTTCAAGACTCCTCACTGGTCAACGTGGATCGCAGGTTTTGCGGTCGGTATTCCCTCGGGCATCTTCGCAATAAGCGACGCTGCGGATCTTTCCAATATCGGTACGCTGTTTGCTTTCGTGCTGGTTTCTTTGGGCGTAATCATTTTGCGACGCAAGGAACCAAACCGCCGCCGTGGATTCCGCGTTCCCTTGGTCCCCTGGTTCCCGTTGATTTCGATTCTTCTATGCGGCGGACTGATGACCGGTCTCACAGTGATCACGTGGCTTCGGTTTGTTGTCTGGCTCGCCATCGGCTTAGCCATCTACTTTCTCTACAGCCGCAGGCAAAGCATGCTCAGGTCGACGACTTCAGGATAAATCAGACGATGAAGATGCCGGCCACATTCGTCAACAGATTGCATAAGACCGCGGCGCTTGTCGCAATAGCAGCCACCCTTGCCCCATTCCCACCGAATGCCGCTGCTTGGGGACGCAACGCCCACAAGCTTGTCGTAAATCAGGCCATTGATACTCTGCCTCCGGACATTCGTGGCTTCTTCGAATCAAACCGCGCGGTTCTCCTCCAGCATGTGATTGATCCCCTGGATGCTGTTGCAAAGACTCCCGCGGAGAAACGCAACGACCACCTTTATCTGGACAAGTACGGGCGCTTTCCCTTCGATGCCTTACCGCGCAGTTACAAGGCGGCTCTCGACAAATACGGTAAATCGAAGCTCCAGGCCAATGGTTTGCTCCCCTGGCAGATCGGCGTGTATAACCAAAAGCTGACGGACGATATGAAGGCGGGCCACTGGGACGAGGCAAAACTGGACGCCGCGATTCTCGCGAATTACGTAGCTGATGCGCACGATCCGTTCAACACTACGGAGAACTTTGACGGAAAGCTGACTGCACAGGCGGGAGTTAACGAACGATTCGGGACGACCCTCATCGATCGTTATTCTTCGTTCTTCCCGATGCGGCCAAACGATGCCGCGTTCATCAACGATCCTACGGATCATGCTTTCGAGGTTTGTCTCACCTCGCACAGTTGGGTTGAAACGATTTTAGTGGCGGACCGTAACGCGTACATCGCGGGGAAGTCGTACTCCTACAACGACGAATACTACGACCGCTTCTACAACCAGGCGGCCGCCATGCTGATTCGGCAACTTTCCGAAGCATCTACCGATGTCGGCTCCTATTGGATGACGGCGTGGATCAACGCCGGCCGGCCGCAATTACCCCATTGATGCCGCGCGGATGAATTCGTCAATCCTCCCTGCCAGCATCGCTTCCCTCCCCAAGGCCGAGTTGCATCTGCATCTTGAAGGTTCGATTCAACCAGCAACGGTGTGTGCGCTGACGACTCAGCACAACATCCTCCTCACGGAAGACGAAGTTCGCCGCCGTTACTTCTACCGCGACTTCGCCGGCTTCATCAACGCCTTCAAGTGGGTCACTTCCTTTCTACGAGAGCCTCGCGACTATGCGCTCATCGCGCGTGACCTCGCTGAGCATCTCTTGACCCAGGGCGTGGTCTACGCAGAGGTCACGCTTTCCGTCGGCGTGATGCTGCTTCGCAAACAGCAGCCGGATGCGAATTTCGGAGCGATTTTACGCGCTACCGAGCCATTTGAAAAACAAGGGCTTCGCATAAATTGGATTTTTGATGCTGCGCGGCAATTCGGAGCCGAAGCGGCTATGGACGTTGTCAGTGCAGCACAACGCTGCCAGTCCAAAGCGATCGTGGCGTTCGGCATTGGCGGCGACGAGATGAGTGTAGCCGCGAAAGAATTTCGCCCCGTCTATGAGCAGGCCGCGAACAATGGGCTTCATCTACTGATGCACGCAGGAGAAGTTGGCGGCCCCGAGAAAATCCGCGAAGCTGTCGAGTTGTTAAGCGCGGAGCGCATCGGACACGGCATCGCTGCAGCGCATGATCCTGCGCTAATGGACCTGCTTGTCGACCGGCGTATCCCGTTGGAGATTTGCCCGCAAAGCAATATCCGCACCGGCGCGCTAGCGAAACAGTTGCGCCTGTCCCATGCAACTCTTCGAGAACATCCCTTGCCGAAGCTATGGCGCCACGGCATTCCTATCGTCCTATCGACCGACGACCCCGCGATGTTTCACACGACGCTCTTAGCCGAGTACGAAAATACCGCTCAGATGGGATTAGGTGAAACCGAGCTTGCCCGGTTAGTGGACATGAGCTTCGAACATGCATTCCTCCCGGAAGACGAAAAGCTCGCCCTCAGAAACACCAGGAATTCTTAGCCCCATCACGCCGCGTCCTTCCCACCCGCTCGCGGCGCTCCCCACGAGCGCTCTCCCGTTGCTCACAATGTTATACTTTGGCCTATGAAAGCACACGTTTGGGTCATGCCAAAGCGCACGGTACTCGATCCTCAAGGACAAACCATTCAACACGCGCTCTCCGGACTGGGCTACGCTTCTATCAAAGACGTTCGCCAGGGAAAATTCTTTGTCCTGCAAGTCGAAGGTTTGAGCCGCGAGGAAGCGTTGGAGCAACTTGAGCGCATTTCGAAAGAAGTGCTCACCAATCCGGTCATCGAAGAATCCCGCTTCGAAATTGTGGAGTAAACGCCGCGCGCAATGATCCCGGGTCGCAATTTCGTGTGGCAACGGGCTGCCTTTCAGCCGATGTTGTCACTCGCCATCATGATCCTGCTGGTCACAGTCTCCGGCAATGGATGTAAACGCACCAGCTCCACGCATACGTCGGACTTGCGCCTGCAAAAGATCGATGAAATGATCAATGCCGCGCTTCCTCCCGGCACACCAAGGACGCGCGTCGAGTACTTCCTCAATTCGAGGGGCTACAGGCTTGAGGACTCTTCCGAAAAAAACTCGGTCGTCGCCATCGTCCGCCGTATCGATACGGACACGCTCGAACCCGCAACCGCTCGCGCCACGTTCCATTTCGATTCGAACGACAAGCTGACTTCTTACGAGCTGCAGTCAGCTCCCGATGTCCCTTTACGGCCTTGACATGATTCGCTATGGCTTCACCAGGAACGTCTGGGCGCGGAGCGAGTCCGTGCTAGTCTAATCAAATAGCATTATTAGGAGACCCCGCGCATGTGCGGAATTGTCGGTTACATCGGACCGAAGAAGGTCGTGCCGGTCATCATCGAAGGTCTGCGAAAACTCGAGTACCGCGGCTATGATTCCGCGGGCATCGCCGTCGTCACCAAAGACGGAAAGCTGGAAATCCGCCGCGCGCCCGGAAAGCTACGCAACCTCGAGGAAGTCATTCAGAAATCGCCAATTGAAGGCACCTACGGTATCGGCCACACGCGCTGGGCCACGCACGGCCGCCCCACAGAAGAGAACGCGCATCCCCACCGCGACTGCTCCGGCCAAATCGTCGTCGTACATAACGGCATCATCGAGAATTATCTCGAGCTAAAGGAACAGCTCCAGCGGGAAGGCCACAAATTCGTCACTGAGACAGACACAGAAGTCGTGGCGCACCTCGTCGAGAAAAATTCGCAAGGTGGCAATCCTCTGGAGGAAGCCGTTCGCAAATCACTCAAGGAATTGCGCGGCATCTACTCCTTGGTGTTTCTCTCCGCCCGCGACCCGCACAAAATCGTAGCGGCGCGCATCGGACCGCCGTCGGTCATCGGGCTCGGTGACGGCGAATATTTTGTCGCCAGCGACATCCCCGCGCTACTCGAACACACTCGCCAAATCTTCTTTCTCGGCGACGGCGATATTGCCGTGCTCATGCAAAAAGGCGTCCACGTGATGGATCATGACGGCCGCGCAGTCGAACGACCCGCCCACCACGTCGCCTGGGATCCCATCATGGCCGAAAAGGGTGGCTACAAGCACTTCATGCAAAAGGAGATTTTTGAGCAGCCCCGCGCCGTGCGCGACACTCTGCTCGGCCGCATCTCGCAAGACACCGGAAAAATCTTTCTCGACGAAATGCAAATCTCCGAACAACAATTTCAGGAGTTCGAACAAGTGCGCATCGTGGCCTGCGGAACCAGCTGGCATTCCGCCCTCGCCGGAAAATTCATGATTGAGCGGCTGGCTCGCCTGCAGGTCGAAGTCGACTACGGCAGCGAATTCCGATATCGCGATCCCATCCTCGATTCGAAAACGCTCACCGTCTGCATCAGCCAATCCGGCGAAACTGCGGACACTTTGGCCGCTCAACGCGAAGCGAAACTCAAAGGCTCGCCTACTCTCGCGATTTGCAACGTCATGGGCTCGATGATCACTCGCGAAGCCGCCGGAACGGTCATCACTCATGCCGGTCCGGAAATCGGCGTGGCCTCGACAAAAGCGTTCACCGCACAACTCGCCGCGCTCCTGCTCTTGGCTTCTTACCTTGGACAAATTCGCGGAAAGCTGGCTCCGGGTGACGCAATAAAATTGATGCAGGAGTTCACGCGCATTCCTCACAAGATGGAGACTATTTTGCAGGTGGATGAGTCCGGCTTTTACGAAAATCTGGCGCGCCAATTTTTCCGCTATACGGACTTCCTCTATCTCGGCCGCGGCATACACTATCCAATCGCTCTCGAAGGCGCGCTCAAGCTAAAGGAAATCTCCTATATTCATGCCGAAGGCTATCCCGCCGGCGAAATGAAACACGGTCCTAACGCCCTGATTGATGAAAACCTTCCGGTGGTCGTCCTGGCAACGCGCGACGAGAGCGACCCCGAATCCGTCACGCGCTACGAAAAAAGCGTCTCTAACATCAAGGAAGTGAAAGCCCGCGACGGCATCGTCATTTCCATCGCCACCGAGAAGGACCGTCTTGCCCGCGAAGCCTCTGACCACATCATCGAGCTTCCCCCGGCGCCGGAAATTCTCGCGCCCCTGCTGGAAATCATCCCGTTGCAGCTCCTCGCTTACCATATAGCCGTACGCCGCGGTTGCGACGTCGACCAGCCCAGAAATCTGGCGAAATCCGTGACGGTTGAGTAGCGAAACACTGTCGGGCGGCTTCCGCTCACCAAAGCCAAGCTACATCACCTCTAGCCGATAGGCCGATGCGCCTTTTTCCGCTAAACTGAAAATATGCGTCGCTTCCGGCGAATCTGCTTGCGCATTCCCATGGTTGCGTCGCTCTTCCTCTCGCTTACGTCCGAAGCGCAAACGCCGGCTCCAGCAACCGCAAGTCTCCACGAAACTCGCGCAGAAGGTCTCAAGACCCTTTCCGAAGCTCAAGTAATTGCCCTGTCCCAGCTGGAAAAAGGCTCCCAAGTTGGAAAACCAGAGCTGCAAGCCGCCGCGGACCGGCTGTTACAAACCGGCATGTTCGCGAAGGTTAACTATAGCTTCCAAACGCGCGGCGACGGCCTCACCGTAACCTTCCAATTAGAAGAAGCCCCGCGCGTTCCCATTTACTACGATAACCTGCCGTGGTTTTCCGACGGCGAACTAGCCGACGCCATCCGCAAGAAAGTTCCTTACTTTGACGGCACTCTGCCCGAAGCCGGCGCGGTCGTGGATCAAGTGAGTGACGCATTGAAGGAACTGCTTGCCTCGCGCCAGCTCAACGTGAGCGTGGAACACGAGTTGCTCGCAAATCCCCTGGCAGAGGGAAACGTCCAGGCATTCCGCGTCGATGGCGGAGCATTCTACATCGCCAGCGTGGAATTCGGTGATCCCGGAGTCGCCGCCTCCCATATGGTGCAGCAGCAACTTTCCGAAGTGCAAGGAAAGCCCTTTTCACGCATGACCATCGATCTCTTCCTGTCGGAACAGCTGCGCCCATTTTATCTTCAACAAGGGTTCCTGCGCGTGAAGCTCGGCCCACCCGAGGTCCGTTTGACGGGCAATCCCAATCAAAAACTGCCCGACCAAATCCCCGTCTTCGTCCCCGTCTCAACCGGCGCCGTCTATCACTGGAAGGAAGCGCAGTGGTCCGGCAATTCGGTTTTATCTTCAATCACGCTTGCCAATGAAATCGGGCTAAAACGCGGGGATGTCGCCAACGGAATGCAAATCGAATCCGGTTGGGACCGCGCCCGCGAAGAATACGGACATCGCGGCTACCTGGACGCCAAGCTCGATCCGGTAGCTTCTTATGACGATCAGGCGCACACCGTCTCCTACGCTGTATCCGTAACTGAAGGTGTGCAATATCACTACAACACCATGGTTCTGACGGGACTGTCCGTCGCTGGCGAGGCTCGCATTCATCAACTGTGGCCCACCGCCCCGAGCGCAGTCTTTGACAAATCCCTTTTCGAGTCCTTCCTCACAAAGTTGCAAACGCATCCCTCGGAGATCTTCGGCGAACTGCCCGTACACTATGAAACTGTCGGGCACTGGCTGCGCACCGACCCCGCCAAGCACTCGGTTGATGTCTTGTTGGATTTCAAATGACCGCCCATTCTCAGCGTGCCGAAAAACGAAAACATGCAACCGGTGAGTTATACTCTAAATGGAAATGAATTCACTCGTGCGGATCCACGTGTCGGATCAGGCGCAACTCTCGGCCGATGAGAAAGAGTTGCAGCTACTGAAGCAATTAGCCGGATTCCCTTCCGTGATTATCGCCCTTTCGGGAGGCGCCGACTCCGCCTACCTTGCCTGGGCCGCCCATCGCGCGATCGGATGCGACGCCCTGTCGGTGACCGCGCTCTCGCCCAGCTATTCCGCGCACGATCGCGCCGTGGTGGAGGAATTCGTCCGCCACCTAGGCGCACGCCATGAGTTTATCGAAACGCACGAAATGGAGAATCCCAAGTACCGCGCCAATGCTGCGGATCGCTGCTATTTCTGTAAAGACGAGTTGTTCAGCGCACTCGATGTGATGGCGCGAGAGCGCGGCGTCGCGGTCGTGGCCTACGGCGTCAACGCGGATGACACCCTGGATTTCCGCCCAGGCCACCGTGCCGCCACCGAGCACCGCGTCCTGGCGCCGCTTCTCGATGCCGGCCTGCGCAAGGCGGACATTCGTCTGCTCTCCCGCCGCGCCGGGTTGCCCACCTGGGACCGCCCCGCCTCCGCCTGCCTTGCCTCGCGTCTACCTTATGGCACGGAAGTAACCCCGGAACGGCTGGGCCTCGTGGAGCGTGGCGAAGCAGCTCTCCGCGATCTTGGCTTCCGGCAATTTCGCGTCCGCCTGCACGAAAAGCTTGCCCGTGTAGAGATTGCGCCGGAAGAACTGCCTCGCGCTATGTCGCCGGAAGTAGCCGCCTCCATCGCGGCACGCCTCAAGGCAGCGGGATTCACCTATGTGGCTCTGGACCTCGAGGGCTACCGGCAGGGTTCCCTGAACGAAACCCTTGCCAGTTAGCGCAAGCTCTGACGCCCCAGTGCGATGGGAACATATTTCGCCTTATTTGCGTACCTTCGGTCAGGGAGAAACAGAGCGCCCCCTGTAGGCGCTGGAGGAAGTATGACGCGACACAACAGGCTCGTCGCACGCATCGCCCTGCTGGCGCTCGTAATAGCGCTCGCCGGCTGTTCGATGGGCCCGTCCGTGTCCGGGAATTTTGACCGCTCGTTGGATGTTTCTGGCCCCATCCGTCTCGATCTGAGCAATGTCGCCGGTGACGTCTCGATCGTCGGAAGCACGGACGGCAAAGTCCACGTGCACGGAGATGTACGCGTCTCCGGATTCGGGCTAGGCAGCCCGCAAAAACGCCTGGACGACATCGTTGCCAGCCCACCCGTTGAGCTTAAGGGCGACACTCTCCGCGTCGGCAAAGAAACCGCGCGTTTGCGCAATGTCTCCATCGCCTATGCCATCGAAGTGCCGCGCGACACTGCCGTTAACTCGGCCAGCGTGTCTGGATCGCAGTCCATTCGTAACGTGCGCGGCCCCGTGCAAGCCGCGTCCGTATCTGGAATGGTCCGCGGGCAAGACATCGGTCGGGAAGTCAAGTTATCCTCGACTAGCGGTGCAGTCGATGCAGACAATTGCGGCGATGACGTGCGTGCCACCAGCGTTTCCGGAAGCGTGACCGTCGCGAACGCCAAGGGAGATGTACTGGCTCATTCCGTTTCAGGCAATGTTGAGATAAAGAATCCAGGCGGCCGCGTGGATGCCAACAGTTCTAGCGGATCCGTCGAGGTGCGTGACGCAAATGGCGACGTCAAGGCCCACGCCACTGCGGGTCGCGTCACTGTCCAGGGCAATCCAAGCGGAAATAGCTATTGGGATTTGAAGACGGTCTCTGGTCCCGTGGATATCGCCGTGCCTTCCAGCGCAAGCTTTCATCTTTCCGCCGGCGCGGTGACCGGTCAGATTCGCGCACAAGTGCCAATCATGATTGAAGAACAGGGTAAGCACTCGCTTCGCGCGCACATGGGCGATGGCGGCGGCCGGGTGGAAATTCACACCGTCTCCGGCTCTATCGAAGTGCAAGGCGCACAATAGCCCGCTTTCCGGCTGCGCTACCGCAACTCTGAACTAAATTCAATGCCTTCGGCAATTTTCCCGCAAACAGATTAGAATTCTAGCTTATGAACCTCCCGCGCCGATGGCTTGCGCTCGCGCTCCTCGCGATTCCACTTCTCGGTTTCGCGCATCCTCCTTCTGCCTGGCATCCGTTGGAGACTCAGGTCCCGCCAACGCAAGGCGCGAAAGACCAGGCTCCCAAGCAGCCTGCTGTTGCTAAAACCCTATCTGAGACCGAAGAACTGCAGCGCGCCATTGATCGCGCTGGCAATGACCGCGCCGCACTCGTCCGTAACCTTGAAGACTTTCTCAAGGAGTATCCGGAGTCGCGCCAGCGCCCCCAAATCTATCGCGCCCTCGTCGAAGCGAGCTTGCAGCTGCGCGACTCGCCACGCGCCGCAGACTATGCCGAGCGCGTCGTCGCCCTTACTCCGGAAGACATATCCATGACGCTGCTGGCAATTCAGCTCTTGGAACGCGGCGGAGACGAAGCCGCGCTCCGGCGCGCCCTCAATTATTCCACGCGCGTGCTGAGTTTCATCGACCGCACTTCCGCCGGAGAAAAATCTCCTAAAATCTCGAAAGAAGAATGGGAAGCCGAGGAGAAGCGCGACAAGGTAAACATCCTCTCGCTCCGAGGAAGACTCGCTTTCAAGCTCCACGACAATGCTGCTGCCGAAGAGGACTTTCGTGCGAGTATGGCTCTGTCCCCGAACACCGCTGCCGGCGAAAAACTGGGCGAAATCGCGGAACTAAAGAAAGATCTGCAAGGCGCCATCAGGGAATATGCGCGCGCCTTTGCGCTGGCTGACTCTTCCGCTGCAGGGGCCAGCCGGCGCGAGATTCGCCAAAAACTCGGTAACGTTTGGCGCCTCGCGCACGGCTCCGACCAGGGTCTTGGCGACTATCTTTTGCACGCCTACGACGATGTCCTCGCCTCCGCGGATGTCCCGAAACCGAAAAGAAACGCCAACGCCAAAGGGCCTTACGACTTCACGTTGCGAATCGCTCCGGACGGCTCGCCCTATTCCCTCGCTCAGCAAAAAGGGAAAATCGTCGTCCTGAACTTTTGGGCCACATGGTGCGGCCCCTGCCACGAGATGGAACCTCATTTCGAACACGTGGCCGCACAATTCCAGGGAATCGCGGACATTGTTTTTCTTGCCGCGGATTGCGATGAAGATGAAACTCTCGTGCCGCCCTATCTCCGGGAAGAAAAGCCGCGCACGACGGTGGTCTTTGCGGATGGGCTGGATACGCTCCTATCTGTCCGCTCCTTTCCCACCGTGGTCATCCTTGATCGAGTGGGCAAGATTGCCTACCGCGCAGAAGGATTCGATCCGGAAGATGTAGAAGCAGTGCTTACCAGTGCGGTCCGGCATGCACTCGCCGCACAAAGCGGTAGCCCTGAAAATGCCCCTCAGGGCGCCAGATCTGAGTTGTAGTTCGCTACAAATTCTTCGAAATCATCGACTTCATCCATGTCCTTGCCCACGAAACGGATCGTATGCGAATCCACACGCTGCACCGATCGCAAGTAGCTAAGCAGTTCCGCGGGTGTGTAGTTCTTGAAGGTAATCTCCAGCGTCACGGGCGTCTTGATCACGTAGGGCTTGAAGTCGTGCAGCCGGGCTAGCGCCGACTTCACACCCGCAAAGATCTTGTCGCAGGAGGCCGCCGGTGTCAGCGTCTCTGCCGAATGAAAGCTAAGCGACTTTTTCGTTTCCACGATCTCGATATTTCCAAGACGCGCTTTAATCTCTTCCATCGCCGCATCATCGCCCGAAGCGAAAATAACCGGCACGCCCTTCGCTCCCGCATACGCGGCGTTATACTCGCCCTCGGTCACCACGTTGCCATTCAGGGCCACCCGCGTGTAGTGCGCGCTCGAAAAAGTGTGCGCTCGAACGCCCCTTGGATTTGTTGTCGAGGCGTGATATCCGACGAAAAAGGCCACGTTGAAGCTCGCATCCAGCCCGGCCATCATTCCCCCATGCCGCGGCCACGCCCGCACAATTCGGACCTCCTTCGGAAACTCTTCGATCAACAGGTTCTCGCCGTTTCCGTGCGAGTCGCTCACCACAATCTCGCTGGCTCCCGCCTCGTTCGCCGCTCGCACCGCCGCTAGCGTCTCGTTGGTCATGAAATGCCGGAAGCGCTCGTATTCAAATCCGTTCGGAAGAAGTTGGTCCGCGGTTACCACGCCAGCGATTCCTTCCATGTCAACCGAGATATACACCTTCAGCTTTTTCGCTGAGTCGCTCGCCGTTTGCGCCGACGCTTTCCGCTGCGCCGCGAGACTCACCAACAAGAATGCGCCGACAATCAATAAGCCGGAAACAAACCGCAATCTGAAAGAATTCATGAACTACCTCGCAGTTCTGTGCAGGAAAATGGAGCGCATCGTCCGAAAGAGTTTACTTCTGAGCAGCCGCAGAAGCCGAAGGAAAAGCGAGCGCAACTTCACGCGCCGCAAGGATCGTGTTCACGTGAATTCGTATCGTGTCTTCCACGCGGCGCGCGTATCCCCCGGCGAGAGCAGTCGCGATCGGGATCTCCCGCTGGCGCGCCTCTTCAAACACCCTGCGGTCGCGAATCTGCAATCCCTTCTTTGTAAGCGACAATCCGCCGAGCTGGTCCTCGCAAAACGGGTCTGCCCCGCCAACATAAAATAGTATCTCCGGCCGAAATTCATCCAGCGCCGACTGCACCGCCGGAATCAACGCTCCAAGATATTCGTCATCGTCCACGCGGTCCGCCATCTCCAAATCCACATCCGAAGGCGGCTTATACGCCGGATAATTATTCACCTGATGGATGGAAAGCGTGAAAACAGAATCGTCATGAGCAAAAATTGCTGCGGTCCCGTTTCCCTGATGCACGTCCGTGTCGACCACCATCGCTTTTCGAATCGTCCCATCATGCTGCAACCTTCGAATCGCCACCGCAACGTCGTGAATCGCACAAAATCCCTCGCCATGGCCCGGATAGGCATGATGAAACCCGCCGCCCAAATTACACCCAAACCCGTCACGCAAGGCCGATTGCCCAGCCAAAATCGACCCATCCGCCGCAAGCCAACACGCCTCGACCGCCTCTCGCGAATAGGGAATCTCCAACTTCATGATCTCGCTGGCGGTCAAGGTGCCGGTCTTCAACTTATGCACCCACTCTGCGGTATGGACGCGCAGAATATCTTCGTCCGCTGCGAGGTCAGGCGTAAGGAAGTCACCCTCCGCCGCAATTCCCTCTTGCACAAGCAGTTCCGCAATCAAACGAAATTTCTGCGAAGGAAAAACATGCTCGCCCAGATTTAAGTCGTAACCCTGGTGATAGACAAGTTTGAAAGGAAGCATGGAATGTCTAGAATTCCATTGTAGCGGCGCAGTTTTATCCCAAGCATATGCGAGGAAATGCTGCGTCCGAAGTCAGTAATCACGATCCGCTAAACCTGTATCCGCCAAACAGCGCTCTACTAATTCTCGCGCTCAAGAATAAAATCCGGCAAAGTCATCAACGCTCGCGCATACTCCGAATCGCCGCGCCCCTCCAAACAAGCCTTAGCCCGCCGCGCATAGTCATGAGCAAGGTTCCTAGCTCGCCCCAGCGCCCCCGAATCGTGCACCAACGAAACAATCGTCTCCGCCCGCACTGAGTTAAACCCTTTTTCCTCCAGCACCCGCGCCACCAGCCCGCGCGCATCGCGATGCCCATTATCCATCGCGTAGATCAAGGGCAACGTAACCTTTCCTTCTTTCAAGTCGCTCAAGACCGGTTTCCCGAGCTGTTCGGCCGAAGCAGTAAAATCCAATAGATCATCCACCAACTGAAACGCCAACCCCGCATACCGCCCATAGTCCGCCAGCGCCTCTTCCTCTGCGCCTTCCAACCCGCCAAGCACCGCCCCCAATCGCGCGCATCCGCTGAACAAACAGGCGGTCTTGTACGTCGCCAGCCGCAATGCATCCTCTTCGGTCACGTCAATCCGCCCAATTTTCGCCAGTTGAATTAATTCGCCTTCCACCATTTTCTGCGTGAGGTCAATCAGAATATCCAGAATGCGAAACTTTCTTTCTTCCAGCGCCATCTGAAACGACTGCATGTACAACCAATCCCCCGCCAAAACGCTGCGATGATTCCCCCATCGAAAATTCGCCGATGGCCTCCCGCGCCGCGTGTCGGCGCTATCAATCACATCGTCATGAATCAACGTAGCGCTATGAAGCAACTCAACGACAGCCGCCAGACGAATCGCTCCCGCACTGCGCTGGCCGGTGTACGCATTGCAAAGCAGCAAAAGCGCGGGGCGCAGCCGCTTCCCTCCTCCGCCAAGCAGATAACTCGTAATTTCAGAAACCGGCTCGAACGCTCCGGCGCTCTGTCGCGCGAGCTCTTCCTCAACCAAGACCAAATCGTCCCGCACGAGATCAAAAATCTCTTTCGCCGTAAGCAGCGCGATAGCCTTCCTCCCTTGGCCTGCAATCATCTTTGGGACTCCGCAGCCGCGGACATGGACGGCTGGGACAGGTGGAAGAATCGCCGGAAATTCCCTGCTGTCCTGGCGGCGAATTCTTCCGCGGGTAAGTCTCTCACACTCGCGAGTATGCGCGCTACTTCCGCCACGTACGCGGGTTCGTTGCGTTTCCCCCGGTAGGGCTGCGGCGCAAGATACGGAGAATCCGTCTCAATCAAAATGTTCTCAAGGGGCAAAGCTTTCGCAACGTCCCGCAGATTCTGTGCCTTCAAATAAGTCGAATTCCCCGCAAAAGAAATCAAGAAGCCCATCTCGATGCCGCGCTTGGCATCTTCAAGCGTGCTTGTAAAGCAATGCAAAACTCCGCCAAATCCGGTCGGGCGCCAAACTTCTTCGATCAACCGCAAACAATCGGCCCAAGCATCCCGGCAATGAATGATAATCGGCAGCTTCGCCCGCGCAGCCAGCTCCATCTGCGCGCGAAACACGCGCTCCTGCACATCCGGCGGCGAATGATCGTAAAAGTAATCCAGCCCAATCTCACCCCAAGCAATCACCTTAGGGTGTTTCGCCAGCCGAGCCAGTTCATCCAAATGCGCCTGGGTCACCTCACGCGCTTCGTGCGGATGAATTCCCACGGTCGTGTAAATCCATTCGTGCGCCTCCGCAAACGGCAAAGCCGCATCCAACTTCTCCGGCCCCGGCCCCGTGCCAATAGCCAGCAACGTAGTTACACCCGCCGCCCGCGTCCTCTCCAACATCGCGTCGCGATCCTCATCAAACTGAGGATCGTCAACGTGCGCATGTGAATCAATCAATTCCATTTTTAGGTGGCACAGGCTTCGGCCTGTGATCTTCTGATCCCGCAAAAACTGCCACGCTCGAAGAGTCGCGCCTACTTCAACCTCGCCCCAATTTCCACGTCCTCATCCGGAAATCCCGCCAACACCGGCCGCCCCTCCGGCCCAACCGACGCCGCCACAATCATCCCGTTCGATTCCACTCCACGCAATTTCCGCGGCGCAAGATTCACCACCACCGCCACCTTCCGCCCTATCAATTTCTCCGGCTCATAAAACTGCGCAATCCCTGCACAAATCTGCCGAATCTCCGTCCCAATATCCACCGTGAGTTTCAGCAATTTATCCGCGCCCACAATGCGCTCCGCCGTTTTGATCTGCCCGACGCGCATCTCGACCTTCGCGAAATCCTCGATCCCGATTTTCTCCGCGGCCGCGGGCGCTGCAGCCGCTGCGGCAGCTGTTCCTGCCGCAGAAGGTGCAGCTACAGGCGTGGCCGTCGCGCCGGGCGAAGGGGCCTTCTGTTCTTCTTTTTCCATGGCTTCCATCCTCTCGATTGCTTCTGCTTTCTCAATCCGCGGAAATAATGCCTGCGATTTTCCCAGAGCGGTACCAGACGCGAGTTGCCCCCATCTCAGTCCGTCCAGAGCCACGGCGTCAAGCGCTCCCGACTGTCCCAGCAGCGCCCAAATCTTTCCCGTGCTTTCTGGTAAAACGGGATGCGTCAACACAGTCACAACTCGTAAAACCTCGGCTGTGGTCCAAAGCACGGCCGCGCGCCGCTGCCGATCGTCTTCCGATTCGCCTAGCGACCACGGCTTCTCCACCGTCAAATACTTGTCCGCCGCGGAGATCAGCGCCCAAATTACTTCCAGCCCGCGCGAAAACTCCAGCTTTTCGTAGTGCTCCATCACTTCGCCGATAGCCGCCTGCGCTTCTTGGGCCAACGCCTGGTCATGCGGCTCCAGCACTCCGGCCGTCGGAATTTTCCCGCCACAGTTTTTCTCAATCATCGCCGCGGTTCGGCTGGCAAGATTCCCCAGTCCATTCGCTAAATCGCTGTTATATCTCTGCACTAGCGCGTCATAGCTAAAATTCCCGTCCTGCCCGAAAACCGTCTCGCGCAACAAATAGTAGCGCAGCGGGTCCATTCCCAGGACATGCACAATCGGCCGCGGCCGCACCACATTCCCCAGCGACTTACTCATCTTGGCGCTGTCCATCAACAGCCAGCCGTGCGCCCACACCTGCTTCGGAATCGGCAAACCCGCAGCCATCAAAAACGCCGGCCAATACACCGCGTGAAACCGAATAATCTCTTTACCGACCAAATGTAGATCTGCCGGCCAATACCCAACCTTCTCATAATTCGGACCGCCCACCGCACTCAGATAGGCCGTAAGCGCGTCAAACCACACATAAAAAACGTGCGGCTCCTCACCTGGAACGGGAATTCCCCAGCGAATGGTCGTCCGTGTAATGCTCAAATCCCGCAGCCCGCCCTCAACAAAGCTCAGAACTTCATTCCGCCGCGCTTCCGGCTGGATAAAACCCGGATGCTTGGCATACCAATCGAGCAGCGGCTTTTGAAACGCGGAAAGCTTGAAAAAGTAATTGGGCTCGGTAACCGTCTCCGTCGGCCGCCCGCAATCTGGGCAATTCTCCCCGGGCTTCACATCCACGTAAGCATTGTCGTAAATGCAGTATTGCCCAGTGTAGTGTCCCGGATACACGAACCCATTTTCCCGGCACAATCTAAAAAGCCACTGCACCGTGTGCGCATGTTTCAGGTCCGTAGTGCGAATGAACTCGTCGCCCTGCACTCCAAGCTCATCCCAAAGCGCTTTCCACTGCGCCGCCATTTTTGCAACGAATTCGGATTCCGCCACGCCCGCTTTCTTCGCCGAACGCTCTACATTGACGCCATGCTCGTCCGTGCCCGTGGTCATCACCGCGTCGTAGCCTCGCATCCGTTTGTACCGTCGAATGGTGTCGCACACAATCGTCGAATAGGTGTGCCCGATGTGCGGCAAGCCGTTCGTGTAATAGATCGGCGTCGTCAAATAATATTTTGGTTTTCCCGCAGCCATTCTAGTCAGCTCTTTTCTCCGCGACTTTCTGAACTCCGTGTCCGCTGTGACCTCGGTGTCAAGATTTTCCCTTCACTCCTTCTCGTACTTCCGCATCGCCTCCGCAATTACGCGCTGCAAAGGCACATTCTTTTCCACTGCCAATTTCCGGCAATCGTCGTATTCCGGGACAACGTGCAATATCCGCCCATTCACGCGCGAGACCTTAATCC